>Ga0075021_10001200_pt1 | contig 13197 bp, 10 predicted proteins | sample ColStrG_CSR_2012_FD_72749 | JGI IMG/M metagenome (GOLD analysis project Ga0075021, IMG submission 72749) | Freshwater sediment microbial communities in response to fracking from Pennsylvania, USA - Cold Stream Run_MetaG_CSR_2012 | ecosystem: Environmental > Aquatic > Freshwater > Creek >...
CTTCATGGCCATCGACTACGGCCACGGGCAGCGCATCGACGAGGTCCGCGTGACGCCGGCGATCCCCGGCGTCGACACGTTGGTCGGCCGGAGCGCGTCACGCGGCTACCGGCGCGAGCTCCAGCGTCTCGCCGACGAGCAGCAGCTCGTCGGCCGCGCGGTCTACCAGTTGCTCGACGACGTCCCCGGCGCGGCGCTGGTGTCCGGCTACTCGCCCCAGCTCAACCAGCGCGACGCGGGCTTCGGCGCAGGACCCGCGGCACGATCCGACGAGGCCGTTTCCGAGCACATGACGTCGATGGCCGGTGTGTGCGCGGGATGGCAGAGGGGCGGCGTCGTGTTGACCGGCATCCTCGAAGGTGGCGCGGTGCCGATCACCGTCGGCCCCGAGGCCCCCTCGCTCGCCCTCGCCGACGATCCGTGGGCCTGGCACGAGCCCGCGGCTCCTCTCCCCCACCACGGCATGCGCCGCGCCCGGCGCCTCGACGCGATGCCGTCGCCCGACGGCCGCGCGCCGGTCACCGTCGACGCCATGTTCCGCGACAGCTACGTGACCGAAGCCGGCGTGGAGACCATCGTGCACGAGTACACGCTGGAGACCGAGATCGACGCCCGGTCGGGCATCGTGCTCCGCTGCGCCGCGATCCCTCGCGCGCTGCCCTTCGGCCAGTGCCCGGAGGCCGCGGGCAGCGCCGGACGCCTGGTGGGACACGGCCTCGACGACCTCCGGACGCGGATCCGGGGTGAGTTCGTGGGGGCGACGACCTGCACCCACCTCAACGACATGCTGCGCTCGCTTGCTGACGTCGGGGCGCTGGCCGCTCAAGCTGGCGTGACGTCCAGCAACCTGTCATAATCGTACTCAGCCTAACTTTGCTGTCCAGGGAGAACCGCCGTGCCTTCACGAATCCTCGACTTCCCGATCTTCGACGCCGACAACCACATGTACGAGACGCCCGACGCGCTCACCAAGCACCTCGAGGATCCGTACAAGGGCGTGATCGACTACATCGACATCAAGGGCCGCACCAAGATCACGGTGAAGGGTCAGATCAGCAACTACATCCCCAACCCGACCTTCAACGTCGTGGCTGCGCCCGGTGCGCAGGAGGAGTACTTCAAGAACGGGAACCCCGACGGCAAGTCGCGCCGCGAGATCCTCGGCAAGGCGATCCGTTCTCCCGAAGGCTTCTTCGCGCCCGAGCCGCGCATCCAGATCATGGACGAGCTCGGCATCGACCGCGCGCTCATGTGGCCGACGCTGGCCAGCCTGGTCGAGGAACGGCTGCGCGACGACCCATACGCGACCGCCGCGGTCATCAAGGCGTTGAACCGCTGGATGTACGAGCAGTGGTCGTTCAACTACGAGGACCGCATCTTCGCCACGCCGGTCGTGAACCTCGCGCTGCTCGACAACGCCCTCGAGGAGATCGACTGGATCATCGAGCACGGCGCCCGCGTGGTCCTCATCCGTCCCGCGCCCGTCACGACGCTGTACGCGACGCGGTCGATGGCCCTTCCCGAGTTCGACCCCTTCTGGGAGCGCGTGGTCGATGCCGACCTCGTGGTGGGCATGCACGCCTCCGACAGCGGCTACCAGCGCTACATCAACGAGTGGGAGGGTGTCCCCGGCGGCGAGATGTTGCCGTTCGTCGACGGCTCCGGCTTCGCCGCGTTGAGCACGATCGGCAAGCGCGCCATCGAGGACACCATCGCCGCGGTGATCGGCCACGGCCTCCCGACGCGCTTTCCCTCCATCAAGATCCTCCCGGTGGAGAACGGCAGCCACTGGGTGCGCCCGACCATCGAGCACTTCGACGAGGCCTACAACCTCCAGCCCCAGCTCTTCCAGGAGCACCCGGTCGACGTGCTGAAGCGCAACATCTGGATCCACCCCTTCCACGAGGAGGACCCGAAGGGCCTCATCGACCTCGTGGGCGTCGACCACGTGTGCTTCGGCTCCGACTACCCGCACGCCGAAGGCATGTCCGACCCGATCACCTACATCGACGACCTCGAGGGTCTCTCGCACGAGGACCAGGCCAAGGTCATGGGCGGCAACCTCGCCGGCCTCATGAACGTCGGCGTCCCCGCATGACTCCGCGGTAACGTCGGCGCCCCAGCGACAAGGGGGGTTCTTCGTGAGCGGTCCTCTGGCCGGTCTGCGCGTCGTCGACCTGTCGAACACGTTGACGAGCGCGCATGCCAGTGGCCTGCTGGCCGACTTCGGCGCCGACGTCGTTCACGTGGAGCCGCCGGGTGGGAGCCCGTTGCGGTCGCAGCCGGCGTACCCGTTCTGGGCGCGCGGCAAGCAGAGCATCGTGCTCGATCTGCACGATGCCGACGACCAGGGCACTGCGCGCGACCTCGCGGTGGCGGCCGATGTCGTGATCGAGACCTTCCGCCCCGGCGTCGTCGAGCGCTTCGGGCTCGGGTACGACGATCTCGCCGCGCACAATCCGCGGCTCGTCTACGCGTCGGTCACCGCGTTCGGGCGTACCGGCCCGTACTCACAGGTGAAGGGCTACGACGGCCTGATGATGGCGCTGCTCGGCGGCCACAACGTCATGGGCGCGGTCACGGCACGCGAGGGTCCGGCCTATTGCGCGGTGCCCTACGGCTCGTGGAGCGCCGCCCAGACCGCGTTGCACGGCATCCTCACCGCCCTGTACGAGCGCGAGTCGAGCGGGCTCGGACAACGCGTCGACACCACGATGGTGCAGGCGTTCGCCGGACACGACCCCTGGAACGCGCTGATCTTCCACATGGTGTCGCAGTTCCCCGACGCGTTCAGCGCGGCGCGCCTCGCCGAACCCGGCGCCGACGTTCCCGACAATCCGCTGTTCTTCCGGCTGGCGGTGGCGCTGACCAAGGACGGTCGCTGGTTGCAGTTCTCCCAGACCACGCAGCGCTTGTTCGAGGCGTTCATGCGTCTGCTCGAACTCGACTGGATGTTCGACGACCCCGAATGGGCCACGGTGCCCGACTTCGACGACGTCGCGAAGCGCGGTGAGCTGTTCGACCTGATCATCGCCAAGGTCCGCGCCAAGACCGTCGACGAGTGGATGGTCGAGTTCGACCGCGAGCCCAACGTGTGGGCCGAGATCTTCCGCCACGGCACCGAGCTGCTCGACCACCCGCAGCTGGCGCACGACCGGTCGGTCATCGTGGTCGACGATCCTGTCCGCGGCGCGGTGCGCCAACCGGGCCCGATGGTGCGCCTGGCGACGACCCCGGGCGTCGTCGAACGCTCCGCCCCCGCGCTCGACCAGCACGCCCCCGTGCCGTCACCGGCGACCGGCCACTTCCCGGCAGCGGCGGTTGCGCCCGTGTCCGCGCTCCCCCTCGCCGGCGTCACCGTGCTCGAGCTCGGCACCTACTACGCCGCGCCCTACGGCACGACCGTGCTGACCGACCTGGGCGCGCGTGTCATCAAGATCGAGCAGCTCGACGGCGACCCCATCCGTCACATCATCCCGTTCCCTGAGGTTGGTGCGGTGAAGGTGCTCCAGGGCAAGGAGAGCATCGCCGTCGACATCCACACCGACGAGGGGCGCGAGATCGTGCACGCGCTCGTACGTCGGGCCGATGCGGTGATGGCGTCGTTCCGCGCCGGTGCCGTCGAGCGCGTCGGTCTCGACCCCGACGCACTGCTCGCGCTCAATCCCGACCTGGTGTACCTGAGTGCGCCCGGTTACGGCGTCGACGGTCCCTGCGGTCACCGACCCGCGTTCGCTCCCACCATCGGCGCGGGGTCCGGCATGGCCTACCGCAACGTGGGCGACGCGTTTCCCGAGAGTCCGGATCTCGCGAACGACGAGGTCAGGAGGGCCGCCCTGCGCATCAACACGGCGGCGATGGTCGTCGGCCAGGCCGACGGCTTCTCCGCGCTCGGCGTCGCCACCGCGCTCCTGCTCGGGTTGCTCGTGCGCAAGCGGGGTGGCGGTGGTCAGGCGCTGAACTCCTCGATGCTGCTGACGATGGCGCACGTGCTCGCGGAAGACATGCTCGAGTACGAGGGCCGGGCTCCGTACCACGGCACCGACGCCGGTCAGTACGGATTGCACGCGCTGTACCGGCTGTACGAGACGGCCGACGGCTGGGTGTTCCTCGCCGCGGGCGCGCCGAGCGAGTGGGCACCGCTCGCCAAGGCCGTCGCCGCGCACGTCGACCTCGCCGGCGACGCGCGCTTCGTCGACGCCGAGGCGCGCGCCGCGAACGATGCTGCGCTCGCGGAGGAACTCGGTGCGGTGTTCGCGTCGCGCGCCGCCGCCGACTGGGAGTCCGAGCTGCTCCCCCAGGATGTGGGATGCATGGCCGTGCGTCGAGTCTCTCCGGAGGCTGCGATCTACGGTCCCGGCGGGCTCGGGGAGCTCATGGGGTGGACCACCGAGGTCGAACACCAGGTCGTGGGAACCCATCCGCGCCTCACGCCACTCGTCGAGTTCTCACGCTCGCCAACCGTCGTGAAATCGAGCGTGCTCTGCGGTGCCGACACCGACACCGTGCTCGCCGAGATCGGCTACGACGCCGATCGAATCGCCGCGCTCCGCCACGCGGGAGTGATCCTCTGACCGTGGCCGTCCACGCCGAGCTGCCCGACCATCCGTACTTCCCTGGCACGGTCATGACGCTCGACCCAACCCTGCTCGACGAGCTCGCGTCCGACTACATCGCGCGCACCAGCCCGTCGACACGCGCGATGACACGATTCCTGTTCGGCGACGCACCCGTCGACCTCTTCGACCGGATCTTCAGCTCGTCCGACCCCGCCTCGCTGCCGACCGGCGGCTACCTCTGGGTGTTCCACCTCTCGGGTTACTTCGGCGGCGTGTGGCTGCGCGACGAGTTGGCGCGCTCCGGGCACAACGAAGCCATCGCCGGTTTCAGCGTCACGCCGTCGGAGGCGGCCTTCAGCGACGAGACCGCGCGCGCGGCGCGCGCGCTGTCCGCCGCCGCGGCCGAGCGCGACGAGCTGCTCGCGTACTGCGAAGCGACCCTGTTCGCCACCGACCCACCGGGGCTGGTCGACACTTTCGGGTACAACGAGGGCTATCTCCTGCAGATCGTGGACGCGCCGCCGGAGGGGCTCGCGACACCACCGAGGTTCGTCACGTGCCCGGCGTCGGCCGCTGACGGGCCGCTCACGTGCACGTACGCAACCAGCCGCCTGCAATCGCTGGCGAGCTCGGCTGAGGTGTCGGCCGCGCTGGTGCGCGGTGACGGCGCCTACCGGGAGCTCGCCGAGCGGATCGCGCCGGTGCAGGACGCCGGTGTCGCGCGCGGCCGCACGGTGTGGGACGGGATGCTCAACGTCGCCGGGTTCTCCCAGGAGGCTTACGAGCAGCTGCTCGACATCTCTTCCGCGTTCCTCGAGACGGTGCAGGCCACCGTGTTGGCCGCGGTACGAGCGGTCGCCGAGCGCGACGAGCTCGCCGGCCGCCGCGCCGCGGTGGCTGACGCGTGCATGGGTGTGTGGCTGACCTCGTATCTTGTGGGGATCACCGACGGCCGCCCGGGCCGCGCGCTGCCCACCTTCTCTGACGATCAGGAGTGAGCGATGTCGTACACGACCGACGCCGAATCCGGAACGAGTGGTGGCGACTTCGACATCTTCTCGCTGGATCCGGAGGTCAACCGTCACCCCCAGGAGATGTACCGAATGATGCGCGACGCCGCGCCGGTGATCTCGCTGGAAGGCATGGGCCACATCCTGACGACCAAGGAGGCCGCGCAGGAGTGCTTCCGCCGTCCGGAGGTCTTCTCGTCGGCTGCCACCGACTCGATCCTGGCCATGGGCACGGTGCGGCCGCTGATCCCGTTGCAGATCGACCCGCCCGACCACGTGAAGTACCGCAAGATCCTCGACCCGCTGTTCGCGCCGCGACACATGGCCGAGCTGGAAGCACCGGTCGCCGCACTCGTGCACGAACGCATCGACGCGTTCATCGACCGCGGCGAGTGCGACTTCTCCAAGGAGTTCTCGGTTCCGCTGCCGTCCGAGGTGTTCCTCACCCTGCTCGGGCTCCCGCTGTCCGATCTGCCGACGTTCCTGAAGATGAAGGACGGCGTGATCCGGCCCGACCACATCGTCGGCCATGCGCGTGAGCACCCCGACACCATCGCGTACCAGAACGAGATCGGCGCGTCGATCTACGCGTACTTCGACGCGGTGCTCGACGAGCGCGAGGTCGAACGGCGCGACGATCTCCTGAGCCGGTTCCTCGACGCCGAGGTCGACGGCCACAAGCTCACCCGCCACGACATCCTCGACGTCTGCTTCCTCTTCCTCATCGCGGGGCTCGACACCGTGAGCGCGTCACTCGACTGCTTCTTCGGCTATCTCTGCGAACACTCCGAGCAGCGGCGCCAGCTCGTCGCCGATCCCGCGCTGGTGCCGTCGGCGGTCGAGGAGCTGCTCCGGTGGGAGACGCCGGTCGGCGGCATCGCGCGCGTTGCGGCCGAAGACACGGAGCTGTTGGGTTGCCCGATCAAGAAGGGCGACATGGTGAGCATCAGCCTCGGATCCGTCGACACCGACGAGGCCGCGCTGCCCGACGCCTACGAGGTGCGCTTCGACCGCGCGGTGAATCCGCACCACGCGTTCGGCGGCGGGGTGCACCGTTGCCTGGGTTCGCACCTCGCGCGGCTCGAGCTCCGGGTGGCACTCCGCGAGTGGCACACCCGCATCCCCGAGTACTCGGTGAAGCCGGGACACGAGCTCGTGTACACGCCCGCGATCCGCTCGCTGGACACCTTCCCGATGGTGTTCACCGCCGGCTGAGGGTCAGGCTCAGCCGCGGGTCAGCAGCATGGCGCCGGCGACGGGACCGCCGCCGTTGCCGACGGCCGCGACCTCCACCGGCTTCGAAGCCTGACGCTCGCCACCTTCGCCCCGCAGCTGGACGCACGCCTCGTGCAGGAAGCCGAAACCGTGCAGGCGACCACCTGAGAGCTGGCCGCCCGCGGTGTTGAGCGGCAACTCACCGTCGCGCGCGATACGCCCGCCGCCATCGATGAAGGGGCCGCCCTCGCCGTGGCCGCAGAACCCGAGCGCTTCGAGCCACGAGAGCGCGAGGAACGAGAAGCCGTCGTACAGCTGAGCCACGTCGACGTCGGCCACGGTGAGGTCGGTGCGCTCCCACATCGACGCGGCCGCGTCGTGCGCGCCCATGGTCGTGAGATCGGCGCGTTGGTCCCACGAAGGCCGTCCTCTGAATCCAGTGCCCACGGCCTCGATCACCGGAGCGACGTGGTCGACCGCGCGCGCGTGCTCGGCAACGGAGACGACGAGCGCGGTCGAGCCGTCGGCCGGGAGGTCGCAGTCGAACAGACAGAACGGTGTGGTGATCATGCGGGCCGCGAAGTAGTCGTCCATCGACATCGGCTCCCGCAGGATCGCCTTCGGGTTCGCCTCGGCGTTGCGTCGCGCGTTCAGCGCGATCTGGGCCAGTTGCTCGCGCGTGGTACCGAACTCGTGGAAGTGCCGCTGGGCGTACAACGCCAGCCAGTTCGCGGCCGAGTAGGCGCGGAACGGCAACGTCCACTGCACCATCCCGCCCGCGCCGCCCGCGCCGGTGCTGATCGGCCGTCGACCGCCCGAACCCTGCTCGGTCGCTTCGGTGACGGTGCGGTACACGAGGACGTGGCGGGCCAATCCCGCGCCGATGGCCATCACCGCGTTGATCACGGCCTGCATCTGCGCCGCGCCCTCGGCCGAGCCCGAGTACCAGCTGAGCTCGAGCCGCAGCGCGTCCTGCATCTCGACCACTCCGGGGCCCGCGAATCCCGAACCGCCGATTCCCCCACCGCCGGGATACGTGGAGAGGCCGTCGATGTCCGCCAGGGTGAGTCCCGCATCGGCGACCGCCTCGCGCGCGGCCTCGATCGTGAGGTCGACCCCGCTGCGGTTGAGCCGTCGCCCGATCGCCGACTGCCCGATGCCGCTGATGACCGACCGGCGCTCGAACGCGCTCATGGGGTCACCGGCCGGAAGAACGGGAGGTAGATCGGGTCGTGATCGGCGAAGACGACTTCCACCGGCATGCCGATGCGCACGTCGTCGATCGCGCACTCGACGATGTTGGTGGTGAGGCGGACGTCGGGTTGCTCGTCGATAGCGACCAGCCCGATGACGTAGGGATCGGTGGTGCCGTCCCACGCCTGATGGTTGACCGTGAAGCTGTAGAGCGTGCCCCGACCGCTGACCGCCGCGGGCTCGGGTCGTCCTCCGCACTGCGCGCAGTAGGGCACGGGCGGATGGATCAGCACGTCGCAGTCGGCGCAGCGGAGGAAGCGCAGGACACCGTCCTTGCCCGAGGTCCAGAAGAATTCGTTGTCGACGTCGAGCGCGGGCAGCACCCGGATGTGCGGATCGTCCACCGTTCCTCCTCGGGGCGCGCCTTGTGTGACGAACCGTGGCCACGTTACGTTGCCGAGCATGGAATTCGAGACCCTGCTCTACCACGAAGACGACGGCATCGCCTACGTCACGCTCAACCGGCCCGAGGTGCAGAACTGCTTCAACATGAAGATGATCGAGGAGCTGGCGTCGGTCTGGGAAGCAATGCGCTGGAACGACGCGGTGCGAGTCGCCATCCTCACCGGCGCGGGCGACCAGGCCTTCTGCACCGGGTTCGACCGCAACGACATCCCCTTCGACGTCCCGTGGGACCCCTTCACCTACGACGACCCCGGGCTGTCGATCGGCCCGCGCGTGAACCGGCTGTGGAAGCCCGTGATCGCGGCGGTGAACGGAACCGCCGCTGCGGGTGCGTTCTACCTGCTCGGTCAGGTCGACTTCATCATTGCCGCCGACCACGCCACGTTCGTCGAGCCCCACGTCACCTACACCATGCCGGCGGTGTTCGAGCCCATCGAGCTCCTGGCCAAGATGCCGTTCGGGGAAGTGATGCGGATGGTGCTCATGGGCGCGGCCGAACGCCTGTCGGCGCGGCGCGCGTACGAGGTCGGCCTGGTGAGCGAAGTGGTCCCCGCGGAGGAATTGATGGACGCGGCCACGTGGGCGGCCCAGGTGATCGCCGCGCAACCCGCGGATGCCCTGATGGCGACGCTGCGCACGATGTGGGCGGCCCGCGAGGTCTCGCCTCCCCAGGCGACCGCGCTGGGCAACACCTTCCTCCACCTCGGCGTCAACAAGCAGCGGATGCGCGAGGGTGAGGAGACCTTCGTGTCGCGCCCGCGGACGAAGCCGCGCATCCGTTAGACCGGTGGGATGCCGTGCAGGCGCTCGCTGAACGTGCGGTCCTTGCCCTGGGCGACGGCCAAGCGTGCGATCAGCTCGGCGCGTAGGTCTTCGGGCTGGATCACCGCGTCGACGGCCAGCTCCGAGGCCAGGTGCAACAGGTTGACGTCGTCGAGGTAGTCGGCGCGCTGGTCGGCGACGAACTGCTCGCGTTCGACATCGTCCATCCTGGCGATGCGGTTCGCGTACACCGCGTTGATCGCCGCCTCGGGACCCATGATCGCGATCCGCGCGGTCGGCAGCGCGATGCAGGCATCGGGCGCGAACGCGGGACCGGCCATCGCGTACAGCCCGGCGCCGTACGCCTTGCGCACGATCACCGACACCTTCGACACCGTCGCTTCCGACACTGCGGTGATCATCTTGGCGCCGTGGCGGATGATGCCCTGACGCTCGACCTCGGTGCCGACCATGAACCCGGGGACGTCGGCGAGGAACACCAGCGGGATCCCGAACGCGTCGCAGCACCAGATGAAGCGGGCGGCTTTGTCGGCTGAATCGACGAACAACGCCCCACCCTTGTGCATCGGGTTGCTGGCGACGACACCGACCGGTGCACCGTCGAGCAGTGCGTACCCGACGATCACTTCGGGCGCGAACAGCGGCTTGACCTCGAAGAAGCTGTCGGCGTCGACCACACCGTCGATGAGCACGCGCATGTCGAACGCGACCTGCTCGGCCTCCGGCACGACGTCGGCTGTGAGCGGCGCCGTGGGCGGCTCGACCTCGTACGTTGGGAGCGGGGCCCGCCAGCTCTGCGGCATGTACCCGAAGTAGGCGCGGGCCTGCGCGATGGCGTCGGCGTCGTCGGACGCGAGGTTGTCGCCACTTCCGGAGACGGTGGCGTGCATCCGTGCGCCGCCCATCTCTTCGAGCGTCGTGCGTTCACCGACGACCATCTCGACCATGCGCGGCGATCCGAGGTACATGGAGGCGTTGCCTTCGACCATGAACACGACATCACAGAACGCGGGGATGTACGCGCCGCCCGCGGCCGACGGACCGAAGAGGCAGCAGATCTGCGGCACCTTTCCCGAGAGCCGGTTCTGGTTGTAGAAGATCGCGCCGGCGCCGCGGCGCCCGGGGAACATCTGCACCTGGTCGGTGATGCGACCCCCGGCCGAGTCGACGAGCCAGAACACCGGGAGCTCGTGCGCGAGGGCGTACTCGGTGAGCCGCACGATCTTCTCCACCGTGCGCGCGCCCCACGATCCCGCCTTCACCGTGGAGTCGTTGGCCATCACGCACACGGGACGGCCGTCGATCGCGCCGACCCCGGTGACCACGCCGTCGGCCGGCAGGTCGACGGCGACGGCGTTGGCGAGCAGGCCGGTCTCGACCAGCGAGCCTTCGTCGAGCAGGAGGGCGAGGCGGTCACGGACGAAGAGCTTGTTCTGTTGTTCGAGCTTGGCTCGCCCCTGCTCGAGGTTGCCCTGTCGCGCCCGCTCGGTCGCGGCGCGCAGGTCGTCGGTCATGGCGAGGCGACCTGCGCCAGCGTGTCCATCAGCTCCTGGACGTCGTCCATCGTCAGCATTCCACCCGAAGGGACGACGGTGAGGTCGGGAATGGTGAGCCCCGGGTGCGCGAGCAGCATGGCGACGAACTCGGCGATCGTCCGGCCCAGATCGGCCGAGAGCATTCGGTTCTTGTAGATCACCGACGCCGCCACCCACTTCGGCGTCAGCTCCGCCGCCCTCGCCATGTCGAAGTCCCGGGCGAAGTCGGTGTCTTCCGTGTCGCCCACCGCCATGCAGACGAACCGGGTGTCGGGCTGCTCGGCGCGCCACGAGCGCACGGTGCGATCGAGCGCGGCCTTGCTCGCGGCGTAGGGCCCGAGACCGAAGTGAATGCCGCCGACGGTGATCGACGACAGGAACACCACCACACCGTCCGCGCTGAGGTGAGGCAGTGCCGCGCGGGTCACGAGCGCGGGCGCGATCGAATTGGTGGCGATCACGCGCTGCCAGGTTTCGGCATCGACTTCGTCGAGCGGTGCGAGCGGCGAGACCCCGGTCGAGTAGATCAGCGCGTCGATGCCGCCCATGGCGTCGACCGCCTCGGCGACGAGTTGGGCGCACCGATCCGGTTCCGTGACGTCGGCGACGATGGCGGTGCCCGTACCGGCCGTCGTCACGACTTCCTTCAGTTTGTCGGAGCTGCGACCGACGATGGTGATCGACGCACCCGCCTCGGCCGCGGCCAACGCGGCGCCGCGCCCGATGCCCGCCGAACCGCCCACGACCAGCACGCGCTTGCCGGCAAGATCGATGGCAACGCTCACGCGCCCACCTCGAGCACCATCGCCGATCCCATCCCACCGCCCGCGCACATCGAGACCACGCCGTGCGTCTTCCCGCGCCGGCGCAGCTCGTTGATCATGGTGATGACCATTCGCGCGCCGGTCGCCGCGATCGGGTGACCCAGGCTGCACCCGCTGCCGTTGACGTTGACGATCGTGGCGTCGAGCCCGAGGGTGCGGATGGCCGCGACGGGCACCGAGCAGAACGCCTCGTTGATCTCGAACAGATCGATGTCGTCGATGGTGAGGCCGGCTCGTTCGAGCGCCTTCGGGATGGCGAGGGTCGGGCCCATGCCCGTGCGGGCCGGCTCCAGCCCCGACGACGCCCACGACGCGACCCGGGCGAGCGTGGGCAGGCCATGCGCCTCGGCGTAGTCGTCGGCGGTGAGCACCACCGCCGCGGCGGCGTCGTTGAGTCCCGCGGCGTTGCCCGCGGTGACGGTGGCTCCCTCGATCTCGGGATGCAACGGCTTGAGTTCCGCGAGCGTGTCGACGGTCGTACCGCGGCGTGGGTGCTCGTCGACGGTGAACACGCGCGCGTTTCCTTCGCGATCGGTGTATTCGACCGCCACGATCTCTTCCTCGAACGCGCCCGAATCGATCGACGCGATGGCCTGGCCGTGGCTGTACGCCGCCCACTCGTCGACGTCGAACCGGGTGAGGCCCATCTCGCGCGCCGTGTTCTCACCCACGGTGATCGACATGTCGAACGTCGGGGCATCGGGCGTCTCGGTGTGGCTGGGCGACATCCACCGCTGCGGCTCGCCACCCGGTTCGAGCACCTTCCACGTCTGCGGTGAGGTGCTCAGGCTCTCGGTGCCACCGGCGATCACGACCCGGTCCATCCCCGCGCGGATGCTGCCGGCTCCGATCTGCAGCGCGCTCAGTCCTGATGCGCAGTGGCGATTGTCGGCCAGGCCGGCCACGCCGGTCAGTCCGAGACGTACGGCGACGTTGCGGGCGATGTCACCACCACCTTGCAGCGATTCGCCGAGCACGACGTCGTCGATGTCGACCGCGTCGATGCCCGCGCGCGCGACGGCCTCACCGACTGCGATCTCACCCAGACGGAACGCGTCGACGTCGATCAGCGAACCCTTGCGGGCGCGCGCGATGGGCGTGCGAGCGGCGGCGACGATGACGGCTTCGGTCACGGTGCTCTCCAAGTCGTGGGGTGCTCGTCGGGTTCCCCGAGGGGACGAGTCACTGTACCGCTGTGCGTTCCTCCGCCGCGAGGCGAGCGAACTCGGTGTCGACGTCGGGTCCGGCTTCCACGTGGAGACGCGGGATCAGCCGGTCGAGCCAGCGCGGGAACCACCAGTTCCGGTCGCCCAGCAGCTCCATGGTCGCGGGCACGAGCACCATGCGGACGACGGTGGCGTCAACGAAGATCGCGGTGGCGAGACCGAGCCCGAAGAGCTTGATCGTGGCCGACTCGCCGAGCACGAAGCTCCCGAACACGGTCACCATGATGAGCGCGGCGGCGGTGATCACCCTCGCCGTCGCTGCAAGTCCGTCGGCGACCGCGAGCGCGTTGTCGCCGGTGCGGTCGTACTCCTCGCGGATGCGCGAGAGCAGGAACACCTCGTAGTCCATCGACAGCCCGAAGAGGATGGCGAACATCATCATCGGG
>Ga0075021_10001201_pt1 | contig 13191 bp, 13 predicted proteins | sample ColStrG_CSR_2012_FD_72749 | JGI IMG/M metagenome (GOLD analysis project Ga0075021, IMG submission 72749) | Freshwater sediment microbial communities in response to fracking from Pennsylvania, USA - Cold Stream Run_MetaG_CSR_2012 | ecosystem: Environmental > Aquatic > Freshwater > Creek >...
CGACTTGGGCATCGTGGCTCACCAGGATGACCTGGAGTTCGCCTGTCTGGCCCCCATTGCCGCCTGCCTGGAGAACCCCGAACGCTGGTTCACCGGCGTGGCCTGCACCGATGGAGCGGGGAGCGCCCGCAGTGGCGCCTTCGCCGATTGCAGCGACGAGGAGATGCGGGTGCTGCGCCGCCAGGAACAACGAGCGGCGGCGGAGATCGGCGGCTACAGCGCCATCTTGCAGCTCGGGCATCCCAGTGCCGATGTCCGCGGCGGGGGCCACGCCACCCTGGTCGACGAGCTGGTGGAGATACTGGTCGCAGCCCAACCCGTCAACGTGTACACCCACAACTTGGCGGACAAGCACAGCACCCACCTCGCCGTCGTGGCCGCGACCGTCGAGGCCGTGCGGCGGCTGCCGGCCGGCGAACGACCCTGGCGACTGGTGGGCATCGAGGGCTGGAGGAGCCTCGACTGGTTGAGCGACGACGAGAAGATCCTGCTCGACACCTCAGGCCACCGCGACCTGGCCCAGCGACTCTCTGGGGTGTTCGCCAGCCAGATCGAAGGGGGCAAACGCTACGACTTGGCTGAGGAAGGTCGGCGGCGGGCCAACGCCACGATGCTCGAGCCCCGCGCCGTCGATGACCTCGAAGAACTGACCCTGGCGATGGACCTGACTCCGCTCGTCCATAACGTGGACCTCGACCCGGTCACCTACGTCACCGCCGCCATCGACCGGCTCAAGGCGGATGTCTCCGAGGCGCTCGAGTCGTATTTCCCTCGCTAGGGGAGGTCGTTCCAGCGGCGGACGGCGCGGTTCTCGTGTTCCCAACCGAGCACGTTCACCGTTCCGGTGTCGAGGGGGAATCGCCGTCCTTCCACCGCCTCCAGGTCGCACCATCGGGCGGCGATCACCCGCAGGATGTGCCCGTGGCCGAACAGCGCCACCTCGCCCTCGGCGGCACGAGCGCGAGCGATGACTCGGTCCGCCCGGGCCGCGACCTCGGCCAGGGTTTCGCCCCCCGGGCAGGCTCCTGACCACACGGTCCAGCGGGGATCCGACTGGCGGATCTGCTCGGTGGTGATGCCTTCGTAGTCGCCGTAGTCCCATTCCTGGAGGTCATCATCGATCTCGGCGTGATCGCCGTAGCCGGCCAGTTCACAAGTTTCCCGGGCGCGGCGCAGGGGGCTGACCAGCACCTGGCCGAAGGGGCGACCGTCCAGGACCTGGCCCACGGCGCGGGCCTGATCCCGGCCGGTGTCGAGCAACGGCAGGTCGGTGCGGCCGGTGTGACGTCCACTGGTGGACCACTCGGTGGCGCCGTGGCGCAGCACCCAGACATCGTGGCGGGCCGCTGGTTTGCTCACGCGGGGGGTTCGCCAGGCCAGCCGCCGTAGTGCTCGGCCAGCTTGCGGGCGGCCGCCGGGCCCCACGAGCCCCGGTCGTACTCGACGGCCCGGGGGTAGTCGGTGAGGATGGGCCCGACGATGCGCCACGATTCCTCGATGGAGTCCTCGCGGGCGAACAGTGTGGGGTCGCCTTCCATGGCTTCGGCGAGGAGCAACTCGTAGGGCTCGGGCCCGATGTCGCCCCGTTGACCGACGTCAGGGGCCAGTGTAATGGGTTCGGCGATCATCTCGTCTCCGGGCGCCTTGCGGAGCCAGGTCAGCGCGGTGAAGCTGTCGGGCTTGGCCTCGATGCGGATCCGGTTCGGAGGTAGGTGGCTGCCATCGGAGATCCACAGCGGCCGCGGCGGGGGAGCGAATTCGATCGTCATCTCCGTCACCGTCTCGGCCAGCGACTTGCCGGCCCGCAAGAAGAAGGGCACCCCACCCCAGCGAGGCGAATCGAAGTCGAGCCGGAACGCTCCGAACGTCTCGGTGTCGGACTCGGGGGCGACGCCAGCCACGGCCCGATAGCCGCGGTACTGGCCGCGCACGAAGTTCGCGGGTTCGACGGCACGGGCGGCCATGAGCACCTTGGCCTTTTCGTCGCGCAGCGCGTTCGAGGTCTCGTTCACCGGCTGCTCCATGGCGAACAACGCCACCATCTGAAGCAGATGGTTCTGCATCACGTCGCGCAGGGCACCGACGGAGTCGTAGAACGCGCCTCGGTCCTCGACGCCGAACGACTCGGCCATGGTGATCTTCACACTCGACACGTAGGTGCGTCGCCACAAAGGCTCGAGGATGGCGTTGGCGAAGCGAGTGATGAGCAGGCTGCGCATGGCCTCCTTCCCCAGGAAGTGGTCGATGCGGAACACTGCCGATTCGTCGAAGTGCTCGTGGATGATCTCGTTGAGCTCCAGAGCCGAGGCGAGGTCGCGGCCGAACGGCTTCTCGACCACGAGTCGGGCCCCCTGGTTCAGGCCCACGGAGGCCAGACCGGTCGCGACGCAGGCGAACATCGACGGGGGGATGGCCATGTGGAAGATCGGATGGTCGGGGTGGCCCACGGCCGTCTTCAGGCGAGCGAAGGTCTCGAGGTCGTTGTAGTCGCCGGAGACATAGGAGAAGTTGGCCATGAGGCCCTCGTATTCGGCCTCCTCGAACTTCTCGTCGGACTCCTCGATTGACGTCCGTACGTGGGTGCGAAGGTCCTCGATCGACCATTCAGGTCGGGCCAATCCGATGACCGGGATGTTCAGGAGCCCACGGCGGTGGAGTTGGTACACCGCAGGAAGGAGCTTCTTCTTGGCCAGGTCGCCGGTGATGCCCAGCATGACTAGGCAATCCGATCGGGGTCGGTCGATCGGAGCAGATCTGGGTGTCACGGGGCGTCCTCATCGGGGGAATCGGGGGAATCGGGCGGGTCCCCGCCGATAAGCACGGGGTACTGGCGGCGGGGGTCGGCCATGGGCTCCCGCTGCGTCGGTGGACCGGCTGTCGGGTCACCCCGCAACGCTTCGGCGCCGTCGGGGGCGAACTGCACGATGTAGGCGCTCCGCATGTCGTCGGTCGTATTCGGCCCGGTCCAGTGGGGCGTGAGTGACGAGAACACCACGATCGATCCGGCCCGCACGGGCACGGCCATGGCACCTTCGACCCCCTCGGGCAAGCACCGGTACCCCAGCTCGGTATCCCAGTGGGCCAACGTGCCGGCCCGGTGGAGCCCGGGAATCACCCAAACACAACCGTTGTCGAGGGTGGCATCGACCAGGGCCACCCAGCAGGTGAGGTAGGCCTGCGGTTCGACGTAGGTGTAGCCGTTGTCCTGATGCCACGGCACCGGGTCGGGGTTGTTGGGCCACTTGTAGACCGCTTGTTCCCAGTACAGGCGGGCGTCGGGGCCGATCAGGTCGTGGCAGAGGTCGCGGAACACTGGTCCCGCGCACAGCTCGCGAAGGTACGGCGAGCGATTGACGAGATGGATGCTGACCGTCAGCGCGTCGGCGGCCGCCACCGACAGCCGGCCACCCTCGATGCCCCGCAGGAAGTCGTTCACCGCCTCGTGTTCGGGGGCGATCTCGGCGCGCATGCGGTCCACGGTCGCGGTGTCGAACGCGTCCTCCAGCACGAAGAACCCCTGTTGGTCGTAAGCATCGGCCTGGTTCGGGGTGACGATTCGAAAGGGACCGCTGTGGGCTGGCCACGCGAAGTCGTCGTTCCACGGATGGAGCGCCGGAGACTCGACGTTCACGGGCTCGCTCTCACCGGTGTGGGCGTCATCGCCGGCACCACGAACGTGGCCAGGAGGCGCCGCTCATCCTGAGCGGAGTGGTGACGTGGCCCTTCGACGGTCAGCAGCGACACGATGGCTCGCAGCAGCCACTCCGACAGTTCGTCCACCTCCAGATCGGCCCGGATCAGGCCGTCGGCCTGGGCGGCAGTCATGAGCGGCCGCCAGTCGTCGAGCACGAACGCGAAGAGCGCCTCGCTGGCTCCGCTGATCGAGGCGGAGACGCCGGCGGTGTCGCGATTCAGCAGCACTTCGAGTTTCGGATCGTGACGGAGCCGGTCCAGCAGGTGGACCATGGCCTCGACCAGGGCGTCGCCGAATCGGTCCGGGGTGTCCGCCTCGACGAAGAACGTGCTCAGGTCTCCCTCACCCGACTGTTCGAGACTGCGTAGCACGACCGCCAGGACCAACTCGTCCCGATTGTCGAAGTAGCGATAGATCGTGGCCCGCGACACCTTGGCCGCGGTGGCGATGTCCTCGACGGTGGTCTTGGCCAAACCGAACCGCTCGATGCAGGCCTCGGCCGCGTCCAGCAAGCGGTCGCGGGCAGCCAGGGCGTCGGCTGGTGCATTGTCGCCCCACCGCAGCTTGGTCATGGGCCTCCACCTTATCGGTGTGACATCGGTCGTTTCCCCTTGCGACAAACGACATGTTTTGTATCATCGCTCATACTTTCTCAATTGGGGGACCGTCGCCATGCCTGAATACTCCTCGTACCAGGAGCTCATCGACCGGGACAACGCCAACGACCTCGACGCCATCTTGAGCGTCGACAATCCCTACGTCGACCAGGTGCTCACCACCGTGGCGGACGGCGCCGACGCCATCTTCACCTGGGACTACGAAAAGGGCGCTCGTCCGGCGCTCAACAAGCTGTACGAGAAGGCCAAGAACTCCCAGTGGAACGGCGAGACCGACCTGGACTGGTCGATCGACGTCGATCCCGAGGCGATCGCGGTGTATGCCAACGGTGCCGAGCCCAACTGGGAGGCCATGGACTTCGACCCCACGGGCACGCCGCTGGCCAAGTGGGGCGCCAAGGAATGGACCCAGTGGGGGATCGAGCAGCAGAACTGGAGCCTCAGCCAGTTCATGCACGGTGAGCAGGGGGCGCTGCTCTGCACCGCCAAGATCGTCGAGACCGTGCCGTGGATCGATGCCAAGTACTACGCCGCCACGCAGGTCATGGACGAGGCCCGCCACGTCGAGGTCTTCGCCAGGTACCTCGACACCAAGCTCACCGGGCACTACCCGCTCAACACCCACCTCGGTCTCTTGCTGGAGGACATTCTCGCCGACAGCCGCTGGGACATGACCTATCTCGGCATGCAGATCATGGTCGAGGGGCTGGCCTTGGCCGCCTTCGGCTTCATGCACTCCATGACCCCAGATCCGCTCCTGAAGCAGTTGCTGCGCTACGTCATGAGCGATGAGGCCCGCCACGTAGCCTTCGGGGTGCTCTCGCTGAAGGAGTACTACGCCGAGCTCACCGATGCGGAGCTACGCGAGCGCCAAGAGTTCGCCTTCGAGGCCGCCGTTCGCATGCGTGACCGCCTGCTGGCCGTCGAAGTGTGGGAGCAGATGGGGGCCGACCCGAAAGAGATCATCAAGCGGATGCGCGGTGACCGCCTGGAGGATCCGTTCCAGCAGATGCTCTTCGCCAAGATCGTCCCGAACTGCAAGAAGCTGGGTCTCCTCGACGCCAGCGGTGGTTGGTTGCGGGACCGGTTCACTGAGATCGGCGTGATCCAGTTCGAGGACTGGGCCGACACCGAAGAGGAATACGCCGCCTTCGCGCTCGGCGAGGACCTGCCTGCTTGACCCTCCGGTCGGCAAGCCTCCCGGCGGGTGCTTCAGGGCTAAGTACATCGGCGTGAATCCAGGCGAGCTATGGCCTCGGCCGGTAACCGGCAATTTCCGTGGCCCGAAACCGAGGCTTAGGATGCGTGCTTCGTGCCCGTAGGGGCCGCAGGAGGAGCAGCAGGTGCACGTCATCGTCGTTGGTTGCGGTCGGGTGGGTTCAGGCCTGGCCGCCAGCCTGGAGTCGCAGGGTCATTCAGTTGCGGTCATCGATCGTCGGGCGGAGGCGTTCCGGCGACTGCCGGTCGGCTTCTCCGGGGCGAGCATCGTCGGCGTCGGCTTCGACCGTGACCGGCTGTTGGAAGCGGGCATCGAGCGAGCGGGAGCGCTCGCCTCGGTCACCAATGGCGACAACTCGAACATCGTGGTGGCCCGCGTCGCCCGCGAGGCCTTTCAGGTGGAGCGAGTCGTCGCCCGCATCTATGACCAGCGGCGTGCCGCTATTTACGAGCGGCTCGGCATCCCCACCGTGGCCACGGTGCAGTGGACCATCGACCGGGTCCTACGGCGAATCTTGCCGGATACGTCCAGTGTCGAGTGGATCGACCCGTCGGCCCAGGTTTGCCTGGTCGAGCGGGTGATCCCCGATTCGTGGGCCGGTCACCCCATCTCTGATCTCGAGATCCCCGGTCGGTCACGGCTGGCCGGCCTGTCCCGCCTCGGTAAGGGTTCCCTGCCCGTCGACAACGTGTTGGCCCAGGAGGGCGATGTGGCCTGGGTCATCCTCAGCGGGGGAGCCATCGACGAGTTCGATGGCTACCTGGCCGCCGGTCCTGCGAAAGGGAGCCACTGATGCGCGTTGTCCTGGTCGGTGGCGGCAACGTCGGCACCTATATCGCCCGCGAGCTGCACAAAGGCGGTCACGAGGTGCTCATCGTCGAGAGCGACCCCAACCGGGTCGCCCAGGCACTGGCCCAAGGCGAGCCCGAGGGCGTCACCTGGTTGCAGGCTGACGCCTGCGAGGTCTCCGAGTTCGTGAAGGCCGAGCCGAGCTCGGCTGACGTCGTCGTGGCCGTCACCGGCGACGACGAGGACAACCTCGTCATCTCTCTGCTGGCCAAGCAGGAATTCGGTGTTCCGCGGGTCGTGGCTCGAGTAAACAACCCGTCGAACGAGTGGCTGTTCAATGAGACGTGGGGCACCGATGTCTCGGTGTCGACGCCGCATCTTCTGACGGCTCTGGTCGAAGAGGCATTGTCGGTAGGGAGCCTGGTGCGGCTGCTGGCCTTCGAGGGGGGACGCGTCCGGCTGTCGGAGGTGACGTTGGCCGACGGCTCACCGGCAGGCGGCAAGGAGGTCCAGGAACTTGGCCTTCCCCGCGACTCGACAGTGGTGGCCATCCTTCGGCAGGACCGGGTGGTTGTTCCCCGCGGGGACACCGTGCTCTACAGCGGTGATGAGGTCCTCGTGCTCGTCAGCAACGAGAGCGAGGACGACGTCCGCACCATCCTGGTGGGCTAGGAGAGGGTGTAGGCCGGGTTCAACAAGCTCAGCGGTGCCGATCTGGTACCGGGACTTGAGCTGGTGTTCGTCGAGTTCGTCGACGGTCATCTTCAATTTGCTGCGGATCTTGCCCAGCCCCGTGGGGCCCAGGACGGCACACCGTCTAGAGTTGGGGACAAGAGGGGAGTACCCCATCACGGTGGTGTCGTCATCACGGTTGCTCGCGCAGCCCGGTGCCATCGGTTCGTCCGGCTGAGCCGGCTCGAGCGGGAGAGACCTCCGGTCGATGGCTTCGGTGCGTACGCACTGGCGCTGTCCTGAGGCGTACACCGCACCGGAGCCGTTCATGACCCCCAGCACCCCGACCCCCGATCCTCCGCTTTGGACGGCGCTGACCGTGGTCGAGAGCGCGGAGCGCCTGGGCGTGGACCCCCGCATCGGGTTGAGCGAACCCGAGGTCATGGTCCGACGTGAACGTCACGGCCCGAACCGTTTGGCCGAGCCGCCCGTGCGACCGCGGTGGAAGAAGTTCGCTGACCAGTTCCGCACCGGCATCGTGTTGATCCTGGTGGCGGCCGCGGTCATTGCCGGCGCCGTCGGGGACGTGAAGGACAGCGTGGTCATCGCCATCGTCTTGATCATCAACGCCGTGCTGGGCTTCGTCCAGGAAGCCAAAGCCGAGACCGCACTCGCCACCCTCAAAGAGATGCTCGTCGCGGTCGTTCGGGTGCGGCGCGACGGCCAGTTGGTCGAGGTCGCCACCGATGATCTGATTCCCGGCGACGTGGTGTCGCTCGAACCCGGTGATCTGGTGCCCGCTGATGGGCGCCTGCTGGTGGCGGCGGGGCTCTCCATCGACGAATCGGCCCTGACGGGCGAGTCGGCTCCGGTCGACAAGTGGACCGACCCCATCACGCCCGAGCCGGGAGTGGATCTCTCCCTCGGCGACCGCGCCAATCTCGCCTATTCCAACACCACGGTCACCAAGGGGAGGGGCGAGCTGCTGGTGACGGGTATCGGAATGGCCACGGAGATGGGCAAGGTGGCCTCACTCTTGACCGAGGCCGATCCGGGTCCCACGCCGCTCGAGCGTCAACTCAATCAGCTCACGACCCGGCTGGCGATGATCGCCTGCGCGGCTGTGGCCCTCGTCTTTGGGCTGGAGGTGAGCCAAGGGACGGGCATCGGTGATGCGGCCGTCGGGGCGGTGGCGCTGGCCGTGGCGGCCATCCCCGAGGGGTTACCCGCCGTCGTGACCGTCACCCTGGCAGTCGGGGTTTCTCAGATGGCGAAGCGCAACGCCATCGTCCGGCGCCTGCACTCGGTCGAGACCCTTGGGTCCACCACGGTGATCTGTTCGGACAAGACCGGCACGCTGACGCTCAACCAGATGACAGCCCGAGAGGTCGTGCGCGATGCGCGGCGGATCGCGGTCGACGGCATCGGCTACGGATTTGCGGGTGAGTTGCACGGTGCCGACGGGACGAACAACCCCGGGTTGGGTCTGGGCGCTGAGGCGGCGGCGTTGTGCAATGACGCCGCCGTGCGCGACGGCGAGCTGGTCGGTGACCCGACGGAGGGAGCGCTCGTCGTGTTGGCGGCCAAAGCCGGTCTCGATGTCGAAGCTCGGCGGCGCGACTGGCCGCGCATCGGGGAGGTTCCGTTCGACTCCGCGGCCAAGTACATGGCGACGTTTCATCGGGTGGGTGAAGAGGTCATCTGCCTGGTGAAGGGTGCCCCCGATCGCTTGGTCGATCGATGTGAGCTGGACGTCTCGGCCCGGGCTGAGCAGTTGGCTGACAACGATCGGCTGGCGTCCACCGGGATGCGCGTCCTGGCCCTGGCCTCGCGTCGACTGCCGGCCGAATCGGTGAGCCTGGCCGCCGACGGCACCGTGGTGCACCCCGACCGTTTCATCGAAAAGCTGACCCTCGAAGCACTCGTGGGCATCGTCGACCCCCCGCGGGACGAGGCCCGTCGGGCCATCGAGCGGTGCCATAGCGCGGGCATCGACGTGAAGATGATCACCGGCGACCATGCCACGACGGCGGCGTCCATCGCCGCGTCGCTGGGCATCGAGGGCGACGTCGTCAGCGGCGATCAGCTCGACGCCATGTCCGACGACGAAGTCGCGGCGCGCATCGACGGCATCGGCGTCTGCGCCCGCGTGTCACCGGAGCACAAAGTGCGGGTCGTGCGGGCGTTGCAGGCGAACGGCCACATCGCCGCCATGACCGGTGATGGGGTGAACGACGCGGCGGCGCTGAAGACCGCCGACATCGGCGTAGCCATGGGCATCACCGGCACGGCGGTGACCAAGGAGGCGGCGGACATGGTGTTGGCCGACGACAACTTCGCCTCGATCGTCTCCGCCGTCGAGCGGGGACGAACGATCTACGCCAACATCATCAAGTTCGTGCGCTTCCAGCTCGCCACGAACCTGGGGGCGATCGGCACCATCCTGGGTGCCAGCCTGGTGGGCCTGCCCGTGCCGTTCACACCCATTCAGGTCCTGTGGGTGAACCTCATCGCCGACGGTCCCCCGGCCATGACGCTGGGCGTGGATCCACCTGATGGGCGGGAGATGACCAAGGCGCCGCGCCGCGCCAACGCCGCCATCCTCGATGCCCGTCGTGTGAGCCGCCTGCTGTTCCTCGCGGCGGTGATGACGGTGGGGACGCTCGTGTTGTTGGTGGTGGCACGGGATCATTGGGGAGAGGAGATTGCCCTGACGATGGCGTTCACCACGTTCGTGTTCTTCCAGATGTTCAACGTCTTCAATGCTCGGACCGAACGCGAGTCGGTCTTCAGCCGGCAACTGATCGCCAATTCGCGGCTCCTCATGGCGGTGGCATCGGTGGCCGTGTTGCAACTCCTGGCCGTGAGCTGGGGCCCGCTCCAGCAACTCTTTGGGACCGTGGACCTCACCTTCGCGCAGATCGGTTGGTGTCTCGCGGTGGCGTCGAGCGTCCTGATGCTGGAGGAGTTCCGCAAGCTGGTCGTCCGGCTCATTGAGCGACTCTGGACATGACCGATCGGCCCGAGCCCGACGGCGAGCAACTCGGCGAGCAACTCGGCGAGCTGTTCGACGCGGCCATCGAGGCCGAGCAGGAGACCGGGCCCGCAGGCGAAACGGTCGAGGAGGCCGAACGCCACCTCATCGTCCGCATCGGCCGGGTGAGTCTCGGTCTGATCGTGCTCGGGGTGGGTCTGGCACTCATTCCGCTCCCTGGTCCTGGTCTGTTGGTGGTGGCGGCCGGGTTGGCCCTCATGGCGCGGGATGTGCCCTTCGCCCGCCGTTGGCTCGAACGGGTTCGCGAGCGCCTCCCCGAAGGCGAGGGAGGTGGGGTGGCGGCCTGGGTGATCGTCGTCTCGGTGGTCGGAGCGCTGGTGAGTATCGGCGCCTCGTTGTGGTGGGCCTGGCGGGGTTGACCGTCCAAAAAGCCTCTTGACCATTTCGCCCGATTCGTCGTAGAAGCTCATCTGACGATGCGTCAGGGGAGGGGGATCCCAATGACGGATCGGCGCGAGGAAAATGACCACCGGGACCTATGGGGCCTACCGGCTGGAGTGGTCCAAGGGATGGGCGTTCACTGCAACCGCGGGCTGGGCTGACCCCACGATGTTGGGCACCACGATTCCCGATGCATACCGGGCCGGCCAGTCCAGCGGCGACAACTGGGACACTGCTCGGGCCACCCTCAACGCCTACGACCCGCGCCGCGTGGTCAGCAACGCGTTCGTCGACACGCTGCTGCCGTGACGCCCTTGGTGAGGCATGGCTGAGTCAGCTGGCGGCCTGCACCGACTGGAGTAGCGCCCGGGTCCGGGCGGCGTCGTCAGGATTCAGCGTGAACTCCAACGCGGAGAAGTCGGTGGTGCCGGCCTCGGCGAAGCGGGCCAACCCGGCCGTGACCTCGTCCTCGTTGCCTACCAACGACACTCCCTCGGGCCCGGCCACGCCTTCGGCATCCATCACCGCCCGGTAGGACGGCAAGTTGTTGTAGTCGGCCAGGATCTGGGCGATCAGGCTGCGAACGCCATCGGGGTCGTCGGTGACGCAGACCGGCACGCTGGCCACGATGCGTGGAGCCGGCCGGCCCGCTTGTTCAGCGGCCGCCTCAACGGCGGGGCGGATGCGCTCGGCGACGGTACGGGGGCCACTCAGCCACAAGATGGTGCCGTCGGTGCGAGCGCCGGCCATTTCCAGCATGCGCGGGCCCATGGCTGCCAACATGACTGAGGGCGAGACAACGCCGGGAGGTCCCCCGACGGCGTCGACCTTGGCGGACCAGACGGTGCCTTCGACATCGACCTGGCGATCGGCCACCACGGGCAGCAAGACTTGTAGGTACTCGTCCATATTGTGGGCGGGACGGGCGAAGGGGATGCGCAGGGTTTCCTCGACGGAGGACTTGTGGGCCAGGCCGATTCCCAAGATGAGGCGGCCCCCGATGATCTCTTGGGTCGTGAGGGCCTGGGCTGCCAGCATGAGCGGATGGCGGGTCCACGTGGAGATGACAGCCGTACCCAGTTCCATGGTGGAGGTGGCTCGCCCGACCACCGCCAGCACCGTGAGGGCATCGGGTGCGCCTAACTGGGCGAGCCAGTAAGTGGGGAACCCGTCGGCCTCCGCCTGCGCGGCGTGGGCCACGATTTCGTTGGTGGAACTCCCGAGGGCGATGAGGCTGGAGCCGTTGATACCGATGCGCATCGAATCAGCATGCCTCATCGCCCTCGTGGGCGCTCAGCTGTTGAGCACGGCTTCGATCTCGAGTTGGATCGTCACCTTGTCGCCGACGACCACGCCACCGGTCTCCATGGCGGCGTTGAAGTCGACGCCGAAGTCCTTGCGGTTGATCGTGCCCGTGGCCGTGAAGCCGGAGCGGATGCCACCGAAGGCGTCGGGGCCGAAGCCGCCGATTTCGAGGTGGAGCGGCACGTCCTTGGTGACCCCGCGGAGGGTGAGCTCTCCGTCGAGCACGTAATCGCCGTCCTCGGTGCGGATACCGGTGGAGCGGTAGGTCAGGGTCTGGTGAGCGTCGGCGTCGAAGAAATCGGCCGAGCGGATGTGGTTGTCGCGGTCCACGTTGCCCGTGTCCACGGAGGTGAGATCGACGGTGGCGGTGACCTGCGCGTCGAGGGGGTTGTCGCCGGTAACGATCTCGCCCTCGAACGAGGTGAACTTGCCGCGGACCTTGCTCACCATCATGTGGCGGACGGAGAAGCCCACCTCGGAATGCACCGGATCGATGGTCCAGGTGCCTGCGACATAGCCGGGGATGGTTTCGGTGCTCGTGACGGTCATGGTTGCTCCTGGGGGTAGTTGCAACCTCAAAGGTTGCGATTTCAAGTAGTTACTCATCCCAAGGTTGTTGAGCCTTCAAATATTCCCCGTCGACTCCGGATCCCCCCTTTTTTGCTCGGCGCTGCAACACTCGGGCGCCGGAAGCTCTCGACCAAGGTGTGACGTCGATGTCGTCGAATCTGTCGTCGGTCAAGCGGCTCTTGATCGGCACGCCTCTGCCCTCCGAAGCGGAGGCTCACCAGCGCCTCACCAAACGGGTGGCGCTGGCCGTGTTCGCCACCGATGCCATTGCGTCCACCGCGTTCGCCAGCCAGGAAATCCTGGCGGTGCTCGTCCCCGTCATCGGGATGGCCGCCTTGAACTATCTGGTTCCAATCTCATTCTTCGTGATTGGCCTGCTCGTGATCGTGGTGGCCAGCTACTTCCAGACGCTCTACGCCTACCCCAACGGTGGCGGGTCCTACATCGTGAGCCGGGAGAACCTGGGTCGGTACCCCGCCCTCGTGGCCGGCGCCGCGCTCCTCGTCGATTACACCCTGACGGTTTCGGTCTCCATCGCCGCCGGCGTAGCGGCCATCACTTCCGCGGTAACGCCGTTGCGGGGCCACGGGGTGGCCGTGGGACTCGTACTCATCGCCGCGATCACGGTGGCCAACCTGCGGGGAGCGAAGGAGTCTGGGCGGCTGTTTGCGCCGCCCACCTATGCGTACGTGGCACTGATGACCCTGCTGGTGGTGTGGGGGCTCTACAAGACGATTCAGCCCGGCTTCCATCCGCTGCCGGTGGATCAGGCTGCGCTGGATACCTACCTCCACTCGGGGCCGGCCCAGGCCGTCACCCTCTTCCTGCTCTTGCGGGCGTTCGCCTCGGGGGCGGTCGCGCTCTCCGGTGTCGAGGCCATCTCGAACGG
>Ga0075021_10001202_pt1 | contig 13176 bp, 11 predicted proteins | sample ColStrG_CSR_2012_FD_72749 | JGI IMG/M metagenome (GOLD analysis project Ga0075021, IMG submission 72749) | Freshwater sediment microbial communities in response to fracking from Pennsylvania, USA - Cold Stream Run_MetaG_CSR_2012 | ecosystem: Environmental > Aquatic > Freshwater > Creek >...
GAGATACCCACACCGGTCGATTTGCGATTATGGCGCGCCACGCGCACAATCGGCACACGCTGTCGATCCTCTGACCTGACGCGACCATCGGCTCGACTGGCACCAAGCACCAGAACGAGATTCAGGGACACCTTCGGCACCCAATCACTTTTTATCCCATCCCCATGCGACCAAACACACTCAAAGCAATCTTTGCTTCCGGCCGCGCCGCCGTCACCGGCTGGTGCGCGATCCCCAGCACCTGGAGCGCCGAACTGATGGCGAACGCTGGCTGGGACAGCCTCACGCTCGACTTGCAACACGGGTTGATTGACTATTCGACCGCGCTGCCGATGCTGCAAGCCATTAGCACCACGCCGACGATCCCGTTGGCGCGAGTACCCTGGAACGAGCCCGGCATCATCATGAAGCTGCTCGATGCGGGCGCCTACGGCATCATCTGTCCTATGATCAACTCGCGTGAAGAGTGCGAACGGTTCGTTGGTGCGTGCCGCTATGCACCGGCTGGCTATCGCAGCAACGGCCCCACCCGGGCCATCGTGTATGCTGGCGACGACTATCAGTCCAGCGCCGCGGGCCACATCCTGACCTTCGCCATGGTCGAGACGGGTGAGGCGATCAAGAACCTAGACGCGATTGTGAGCACCCCTGGGCTTGATGGGGTCTATGTGGGGCCATCGGACCTCAGTCTATCGATGCAAGGTAAACCCCGCATGGATCTACGGGATGCGGAGATGCTGGCCGTGCTGGAAACAATCGTGAGCGCCTGCAAACGCCACAATGTCGTCGCGGGCATTCACTGCAACAGCACAGATTATGCCCACTTCATTATCGGGCGCGGTTACCAGTTTGTCGCCATTCGCAGCGACGGCGCCCTGCTGTCGCAGATTGCGAAACAGTCGGTCGAGGCGATGAGGAGCACGCCAATCAGTGCGGCAAATGAGGCAGCTAGCGGCGCGCCAAGCGCGGCAAAACAACCTGCCTCCTCAGGCCCGTATTGATCTTGTCCGGTTTGTCATTAGACCCTATCGGTGATAACGAAAACCTCGAATTTCAGGGCGAAAATCGACCAACTTGGTTGACATAAGCCTATCACCGATAATGTCTATTCATCCCCAGTCACTAAGGCACCCGCTCCGCATCTCACACCTATTACCCCATTTACCCCATGTTCACCATCTGGCTTGACGAAAAAATTCTGCCCGCTTGCGCCTCCCTGCTGGACGGCGTCGCGATTGGCATCGGGCCCTCTTCAACGCTCGAGGGCATCGAGCAGGCCGAGGCCTATATTTGCCCCGGCAACACAAAGTATGACGGGGCACGCATGGACCGCGCCCCCAAACTCAAGGTCATCGCCCGCCTCGGCGTAGGCTATGACAACATCGATGTGCCAGCCGCGACCGCACGCCATATCCCGGTCGTGTATGCGCCCGACGCACCGACCATTAGCACGGCTGAACACACCTGGGCGCTCATCATGGCCGTGACCAAGAAGACCGTGCCAGCCAACCTGGCCATGCACACGACCGGTTGGAGTTCGTTCTGGGGTCACGCGGAGAACAGAGGGCTTGAGCTCTATCAGCGGACGCTCGGCCTGGTTGGCATCGGGCGCATCGGCAGCCGCGTCGCTAAGGCGGCACTCGGGTTTGACATGCGTGTCCTGGCGTATGACCCATATATATCGCCTGCCCGAGCAGCCGAACTGGGCGTCGAACTCGCTCCAACGCTCGAAGCCGTCTTACGCGAGGCGGACATCGTATCGCTCCATTTGCCCTCGACGCCCGAGACGCGCAAGCTGATGAACACCGAACGCTTCGAGCAGATGAAGCCTGGTGCCTTGTTTGTAAACGCAGCACGCGGTGCACTAGTCGATGAAGGCGCATTAGCGGCCGCGCTGCGCAGTGGCCACCTGGGCGGGGCGGGCTTGGATGTATTCGACGGTGAGCCGATCGATTTGTCGCATCCGCTGCTCAAGTTTGATAACGTGGTCACCACCCCACACGTCGCCAGCCGCACGGTCGCTGGTCAAATCCGCATCTGGGAGACGACGGTCGCCCAGGCGTTGCAAGTGCTGCACGGTGAACGGCCACCACATCTGCTCAACCCAGAAATTTGGGATACCCGTCGGCGATGACTGGTGACAGGCAGCACGCGACGGCAGCCGCGGCGCCTGATCGCGGGTAAGATTATGAGGCGCGCCGCATGACCTATTGTCTTAAGCCTGATACCGGCTAAGACACGACCGGTCGTAGCCTGCGCCCAACACATATGACCGCCGCTGCGCAACCCGGCCTGCGGGGCCGACCCACCCCGACACGCTCACTGTAGGTCAATTGGCAAGCACGATGAACACGATTCGCAGTCAATTGTTTGACACTCAAATCACGAGGATATTGGAGCACACGACTAAGGAGCGGCTCGCTACCATTTCGGCTGCCTGGAGTGCAAAGCCGAACCTAGGCCAGGAAGAGCTGGTCGCGTTTTTGAGCGAGGCCATGCACTCACCCGAACGCATTCAGCGCATACTGGACACCTGTACCCAATTCGAACGAACGGCGCTAGCGCTAATCAAAAGCGATCACTTTTACGATGAGATTACGACCATCGCGCTACTCGCGGCCGTCGCCGGCCTACCTGCGCCAAAAGTCGCAGACACCTACGACAACTATATTCCTGAGCCGTTGGTGCCGTTGTTTGAGAAAGGGGTTTTGTTCGTGGTTGTCGGGGGATATTACGTGGGGTCGACCAGAGTCAGTTTTAGTACGCCGATTGAGTTTCTCGCCAATCCAAGGGTGCTGACCGCGGCCCAAGCGGTTGACACCCAGGCGCTCCGCCCGTTTGATCTGCGGGCTGCGCCCGTGCCGGAGACGACCCTCTCGCGCCGGCCACAAGTCGTGGCCCTGGGTCACAGCGCCTTCTTGCGCACGCTCAGTGCCACTGGCGAGTTGAAGGTCAATCGAACTGGTCAGCGCAACATCGCCGCGGCGGCGATGAAGGGGCTGACCAAGGCGCTCGACAAGCAGGGTTGGTTCACCGCGCCAACGGTGCAACCCCCGTCTAGATCGGTCGTTGAACCGGCGATTCAACCGGTGCCATTTCCAGTCGAAATCTATCTGAACGCGGCCATGTCGATCGGTCTGCTTCAGTTTGATGAGGCGAAGAGTGTGTATAAGGTGACGGCGCTCATCGAAGACTTCATGCAGCAGGACTTTGTCCAGCTTGCTCGGTTGTGGCTGACGGGCTTGGCCCGGACGCCCAACTGGCATGAAGATCGGCCATCATCCTACAGCTTCTACGGCTACACCTTGCCGATGCGCAGCGTGTTGATCATGGCACTCGCGCTACTTGGGCAAAACCGGGACTTCACCACTGTCAAACACTTGTCAGATGCGATCTTCACCCGTATCGGCGAGTCCTTTTCGCTCGATCCGCATGAGATCCGTCCGACCGCAGACATCCCCCGTTGGGAGAATACCCGCCGCCAGCAGCGTAGCGCCGAGGAACTCCTGGCGTTGTTAAAGACCTGGCGGATAAAGCTTGCGCAAAACTGGCAAAAGCTCGAACTGCCGTTTATTGAACGCGGCCTCTTGTCGTGGGGGTATGGCTGGGGTTTGGTGGAGTTAGGGATGACGGGTGATGCCCTGAGTAGCATCCGGCTCACCGACTTCGGCCAGGCCGTGCTGGGGTTTGGCGATATCACAGACCATGGTCAACGCGTGGCTACGCATGCGCCTGGGAACGGTGCGGTCCAAGTCAACAAACCTCAACCGGGGGTATGGGTGGTTCAGCCGAACTTCGATGTGCTCGTATATCTCGAGCGCGTCACGCCGCAGCAACTCGGCTTTATCGAACGCTACGGCGAGCGCACCCAGGTTGACCAACACACCGCGCACTACCGCTTGACACGCCAGTCCGTGTATGAAGCGCTCGAGCGCGGCGGCGCACTTGATGCGCTCGTCAGTGGGCTATCGGTGGGCTCCGTGTCACCGCTGCCTCAGAACGTGTTGCGCGAGTTGCAAGGCTGGGCAGCGCTGCGTGAGCAGCTGACACTACGGACACTCGCGCGTGTGGCTGAGTTCCCAAACGCCGAGGCCCGGGACGCGGCCAGCGTGCATGGGCAGCGCGGGCAGCCGATTGGCGACCGGTTTCTCCGGCTTGAGCCCAAAGGCAGCCTTCAGTCGCCGGCAATTGGCGTGGTGGACTATTCCCGGCCGCTGCCAGATTGTTTGACGATGAGCGAGGACGGACTAGTGACACTTGATCCGGCCGGGCGTGATCTCATCATCGAGAGCCAACTGAATGCCTGGGCGGAGCATGTCGATCGCGATCACTGGCGGCTGACCCAAGCCAACGTCGCGGGTGCAATCCAGAAGGGGGCGACGCTCGCGCAATTCTCCGACACGATTAAATCCCGGCTGAAGAGCAAAATGCCCAATCTGCTGCATCTTGCGATCAACAATTGGGCCGGGGTCGAGCATCGTCTGGAGGTTGAGCGAGTGATCGCCGTGCGCAGCCAAAATGTCGAAGTGATGCAAGCCATCTCCCGTAGCACCATGTTCAAGAAGCTCTTGCGCGGCACGATTGCGCCGAACATCGCGCTTGTTAACGCCGCGCAGATCAATGAGTTCGAGGCCGCATTGCGCTGGCTGGGCATCGAGCCAAAGTCCTTCGGCGCAAAGTAACTGGCATGCGCATAGGGCGCGCCAGCGGTGGCTGTGCCGTCTATAGCATACGGCGAGGGCATGGAGATTGCCTGATGAGATTATCATGTAGGCCGTATGGCACACAACCCGCCGATCCTGCACACCAACCTGACGTTGATTGAGACGGCCGATAAGACCCTGCTCGATATGTTCTTCCAAGATGCGAGCACCCGGCCCTTCTTAGTCGCGCGCCTGTCGGATACGGTCGCTGCGGTGCAGCCCGACAAGTTTGAGATGCTGCTCAACCGGCTCAAGAAATTGGGGCACACGCCCAAAGTGTTAGCCGAATAGCCCGAGCACAATGGACACCCAGCACACGCGCAACATCGACAGCACCTTTCTGACGCTGCTGCAGCAGGCACCCTCTGACCGGCTCAAAAAAATGGTCAAAGCCTGGGGCGGCGGATCGATCATCCGTAAAGAAGAGTGCATCTCGTATCTGTTTACCGCTATGCGCTCGATCGAGCGTTTGCGCCAGATACTAGACGCCTGCAACCCATTCGAGCAAGCGGCGCTGGCGCTCATCAAAAGCGAGCGGTTCTACGATGAAACCACGACCATCGCCCTATGCGCGGCGACCCTGGGTCTACCTGTACCAAAGTTGAAAGAAGATCATCTGGCGAGCATATCGCCGCTGCTGGAATCGCTGTTTGACAAGGGCCTGCTGTTTATCGAAAGCCGCGGCGGGTATTCACCATCCATCTATTACGCCTACGGCCGGAATGCCGCACTCGAGTTTATTGTCAATCCGGTGGTGGTGAGCGAGATAAAGCCGCTCAACACCCGTCAGTTTCAGGAGTTGAACGTATCCGCCGCGCCAAAACCGGAGACGACCTATGTGCGCCGGCCGCAAACCGTGGCGCTCGGCCACAGCGCCTTCCTGCACGCGCTGGAAGCCGCGGGCGATCTCAAGGTGACCAAGTCGGGTGAACAGCGGCTGACGTCGGCCGTCGTGACCAAGCTCAACAAAGTGCTGGAGAAGCAGGGCTGGTTCAACATGTCGGCCACCATGCCGGGCAGCGAATATGACGCGCTGCCGATCGAATTTTATCTGGACGTGATGCCCGACATGGGCTTGCTTGAATTTGATCATGCCAGCCACACCTATAGGCTCACCGAGCCGCCCGATACGTTCATGCAGCAAGATTTTGTGAGCCAGACGCAACAATGGCTCGTCGGCCTAGCACGCACGCGCACGTGGGCCGAGATCGTCGTCGGACAGCATGGCTACTTTCATTACACCGTCATGCTGCGCAATGCGCTCATGGTGGCGCTCACCTTGCTGCCCAGCCATGAATTCATCCCGGTCGATGCCCTGTCGGACGCGCTTTTCGAGCGTATCGGCGAACGCTTTTCGCTTACCTACCGTCAGCCCCGGCCAAACCCGCGCACGTATGGCGGGCCAAATCGCACACCCGAGCAGTTCCAGGCCGAGTTACGCGAGTGGCAGACCAAGGTCAAGCACGATTGGCAAGCGAACGAACGGGCCTGGATTCGAAGCGCGCTGTCGTCTTGGGCCTATGGCCTGGGCCTGGTCGAGCTGGGGCTGACCGACAATATCGCGACGAGCTTCCGGCTGACCGAACTCGGCCGCGCAGCGCTGGACTTTACGCAGGACGAGGAGGCCAGCGGCGCGAGTAAGGGCATATTGCTTGGGTCAGAACGAAGACCGGGGGTGTGGGTGGTGCAGCCAAACTTCGATGTGCTGGTATATCTCGAGCGGACGACGTCTCAGCAACTCGGGCTCATCGAACGCTTTGCCGAACGCGTCCAGGTTGACCAGCATATCGCTCACTACCGGCTGACGCGCCGGTCGATCTACGAGGCGCTGGAGCGGGGCGGCACGCTTGATACGCTTGTGACCGAGCTATCAGCCGGTTCGACATCGCCTTTGCCACAGAACGTGCTACGCGAACTGCAAGGCTGGGCGGCCATGCGCGATCAACTCACGCTTATCCCGCTGGCCCGTGTCATCGAATATCCGACGGCGGAAGCCCGCGACGAGGCCATCGCCCAAGGCCAGGGTGGACAACCAGTTGGGGAGCGGTTTGTCATCGTCGATAACAAGACCCGCCTAAAGCCACAATCATTCAGCCTGGTGGATTACGCTCGGCCGCTGCCAGCGTGTTTGACGATGAACGAGGAAGGGATCGTGACACTCGACCCATCGACGCGCGATTTGCTGATCGACGGACAACTCAGCGCTTGGGCCGAGCGCGTCGATGCCCTCCATTGGCGGCTGAGCCAGGCCAGCGTCTCAGGCGCACTCAAGCGCGGCTCCACGCTGCCCCAATTCACCGAATCGATCCAATCGCGGCTAAAGAGCAAAATGCCGCCCCTGCTGCAACTTGCCATCAATAACTGGGCCGGCATGGCAAAGCGGGTAGAGGTCGAGCCTGTGATCGCGATCCGCTGCCAAACGGCTGACGTGATGCGAGCCATCGCGGGCAGCGTCACCTTTAAGAAGCTTTTACGCGGCACCATCGCCGAGAACATTGCGCTGGTTGATCCCGCGCATGTAGATGAATTCAATGCGGCGTTGCGCAAGATTGGCATTGAGCCCAAGAACTTTGACCAAGCGTGAATCGAGCCGCGCTAGATCTTACCGAACCTATGGTCCAGACTGACGAAAATCAGAAGATCGTGCTTTGACGTGCGGGCTGTCCGCTGCACTTCAGTCTTGAAAACCAAACGCCCCCAAACTGCACTTGGACGCATGGCCAGGAGTAAGTCAATACGGATCAAGCAGAGCACGCGTGGCTACCGGTGCGCCGACCGCCCACACACACCGGACGGCACCATGGAGCACCGTGCGGCTGAGCCGACCGCCCTGCCAAGCGCCTCGACGACCCGCTTTGATTCACCCAGTCCTCGAGAAAGCGTCTTGGCGCCAGCGCGAATTGGGCATTCAGCCCAGCAGCTGGGAAGGACAACCCACCCAAGGCGTCACGTACCACGCAGTTCGTCCTTGAACGGGTCCCGGCGGTTCAATCAACATCGTGCTTGCCATTGCGTGTATCACGATGGTCGGCCTGACTGTCATTTTCACTCTGGTTATCTTCAAGGTCGCTAATATGAAACACATGCAAGATTCGGTGAAAGGCAGGTGAAAAGATGATGCTGGCCGCAATGAGCAATACCAGGCCGCTATACAGCGCATACACCCCAGAAAACAGTTTGCCCACACTTGACTTCATCTCGGCCACTGGTCCCATGCCACCCAAGAGCATCGATGCGTTGAGAAAGGCGTCGATCCAGGCCATATGCTCGATAAAATGGAAGCCGGCCATGCCAATGAGCAGCGACACCGCGACGAGCAGTAAGCCGATCGTCAGCGTATTGATCTGCCGGCGCACGTAGACGTGCCGAGGTGGTAGCGGGCGGACGGTTTGCATAAACATGCCCCTATTGTCTGCGCTCGGTGCATGGGTGTAAAACATCGATTAAGGCACTTGGCCGTTGGTCGTTGGACTGCCCATCCAAGCCGCTGGACAGGATGCGATAATCGCTTGATCCATGCCCATCCAGTCTGACTACACGCAGCAGTTGCCCGATACAAATGGCAAGTTCGGTCCCTACGGCGGGCGTTTCGTGCCCGAGACCTTGATGCCTGCGCTCGACGACGTCATCAGCGCCTATGACGAGTTCCGCGAGGACGCTGCCTTTCGGGCCGAATATGAACATCTGCTGGCGACGTATGTTGGCCGGCCATCGCCACTCACCCACGCCAAGCGCTTGAGCGAACACTGCGGCGGCGCTCAGATATATCTCAAGCGTGAAGATCTGTTGCACACCGGCGCACACAAGATCAACAACGCCCTGGGGCAGGCCCTGCTCGCCAAACGCATGGGCAAACAGCGCATCATTGCTGAGACGGGTGCTGGCCAGCACGGCGTCGCGACGGCTACGGCTTGTGCCTTGCTCGGTCTGGACTGTATCGTCTACATGGGCACCGTGGACATGGCCCGGCAAGAGCCAAATGTGTTTCGAATGCGCCTGCTGGGCGCCGAGGTGCGCGGCGTAGATAGCGGCACAAGGACGTTAAAGGATGCTGTAAACGAAGCCATCCGCGATTGGGTGGCCCACCCAAACGACACCTACTACATTATCGGCAGCGCCCTTGGTCCACACCCCTACCCGCTCATGTGCCGCGATTTCCAGAGCGTCATCGGAAAAGAAGCTCGTGCGCAGATCGTGGCGCAAGCTGGCAAACTGCCCGACGAAGTGATCGCGTGCGTCGGGGGCGGCAGTAACGCCATCGGTATCTTTCATGGCTTTTTGCACGACTCGGCCATCACCCTCGTCGGCGTGGAAGCTGGTGGCTTTGGCCTTGAGACCGGCAAGCATGCCGCCCGCTTCGCACCGGTACCTCAACATGGCGCGAGAACATCAGCCACTCAGCCCATGCAGCCGGGTGAGGGTTCTGGTATGCCGTCTCAACTTCCACACGGCGGTGTCGGCGTGTTCCAGGGGATGAAAACCGTGGTCTTGCAGGACGATGATGGGCAGATCGCCGAGACGCATTCGGTGTCAGCCGGTTTGGATTACGCAGGCATCGGGCCTGAGCATGTGTATCTGCGCGACATCCAGCGGGTGCAGTACACCAGCGCGACCGACGAAGAGGCGCTGAACGCTTTTCACACCTTGTGCAAGTTCGAGGGCATCATCCCCGCGCTCGAATCGTCACATGCGGTGGCTGAGGCACTAAAGCGTGCGCCACGGCTGACACCCGGGCAGATCGTGTTGGTCAACTTGAGCGGCCGTGGCGATAAGGACTTGAATACCGTGATGCGCCTGGGATAAGCCGGGTGAGCGCGGAAAAAGCCAATCCCAGCCACAAACCGTCAGCCCTTGCCGCAAAAATCCACATTGCCAAACCGCTGCACACTGCCGTCATTCATCGTGATCTGGAAGGCCAGCTTATACCCACCCACCTTCAGGAAGCGGGTGTTGATCTCGAAATGGTCCTCCTTGAAGGCCACCTGCCTGCGGAAGCCCATCGAACCCATACCACAGCCCGCACCGCGGGGGTCCATTTGTAACTCGAGGGTTTTGACGTCGCCATAAATATCCCAATGCAAGACCAGGACATCCGGATCGGGGTTCGCTCGCGGCACAATATCGAGCGGTAGCGCTTGACAAAAGGTGAAACGCGAATCGTTGTATAGCCTGGCGCCCCAATCTGGATTGCCCGAGTTACAGGGCGAATGGTTAGCGCTAGGAACGGCCACAGTGGGCGTGATAACTGCCGTCGACTTCGCTGTCGCCTTCGACGTCACCGTCGAGGTCGCCGCTAATGTGGCTGTCAGTGCACTTTGTGCAGTCGAGGCAATCGTGGGCGCAGGTGCAGACGTCGGCGTCGCTGGTACCTTGACAACCGCAACACTGCTTGCACCAGAACTGGCCTTGACTAATTTAGCGGACACCCAGGCCGTCTTGCTGTTCAGGGAAATCTGCCACCACTCGCTATCGGCACTCCTGCCAATCACGGTCGCGGTCTGTCCGCCATTCAACCGGCCGACAACGTCATAGTCTGTGCCTGGGCCACTCCGGAGATTGGCATAGTCAAAATCTGACAGCACCGTCAGTGATGCCGACGAAGAGGACCCAGACGCCATCTCCGGCGTCTGGGTGGTTGCTTTCGCTGGTGTGGCGGTTGGCGTGGCGGTTGGCGTGGCGGTTGCCTTCGTAGCCGCCGTCGGTGTCTGAATCACGGACGAGGTCACGCTCGGCGTCGTTGCAGCAACCGAGGCAACAATCGAAGTCGAGGTTGGCACCTGGGCCGGGCTGGCAGAGGCGATTGTGGCCGTTTGCGTCGTTGCCGTCTGATCTGAAGCCGCTGGTGTGATGGGGCCGCCGATAGACACGGCGGTTGACGTGGCCGTGGTCGCCTGCACCGAAGCGGTCACAATCACTACCTCGGATCGTGCCAGTAGCGTATTACTGGCGTCATAGGCTTCCAAAAAGATGATCTGTTGACCGGCGGACTGTGGCGACCACGGCACCACGATCGCGCCGCTAAGTTGTGAGGCGGGCAACTGTTGGTAGGTTTGACCGTTGATGCGCACCCGCACTTGAGCCACCCCATCCCCCGTGACTTCGCCCTGGATTGAGGTGGGCTGATTGACCGGGACGGTGTCACCGCTCTTGGGTGAGGTCACGTGCACGCTCACCGGTTGCCCCGGGGACGAGCTACACGCTGCCAGTATTGTCATCGCGAGTATCAGACCCAACGATGCCAAGTAAGAATACAAACGATTCATCAAAACGCGACTCTCCTGCCTTCCCATGTGTAGTCCCGGCCTACCTTGTGCTGTTATGTCCTATTGGCACGAGTGGTTGAATTCTAACCGCGCTTGCGAAGCGGGGAGGGTGCATGAGAAAATAGCGACTCTCTTGGAAGACACACGCGCAGTCACCCATACGAATATCGATCGCGATATCGACACGAACGACACGAACGACACGATCAAAGATCAAGATTTAGCCCTAGCGGTCGACACTAAAGACAAGGCGCATTTGTTCAAGATCGAAGCTGGCCGCAGATTTGAGACGCACCATGGCTACATCTTGCACGATGCCATGATCGGCAAGCCATGGGGCAGCCTGGTCTATTCGACGCTCGGGCATGCTTATCTCGTCGTCCGTCCCGGCACGGCTGACCTAATCCGTCACATCAAGCGCAGCTCGCAGGTCATCTTTCCCAAAGACAGTGCCTATATCTTGATGCGGTTGAACGTCAAGCCCGGTATGCGAGTGCTTGAGAGCGGCTGCGGAAGCGGCGGCTTGACACTGGCACTCGCGACCGCCGTCATGCCAAGCGGTCGCGTATATTCGCAGGAAATACGCGAGGACTTTATCGCGCTCACTCGGAAGAATATGCAGCGCGTAAGCCTCGATCCCTATGTTGAGTTTATCAACGCCGACAGCACGAACGGCTTTTTGGTCGACAAAAAAGTGGATGCGGTGTTTCTGGACATGCCAGCGCCCGAGACATGTGTCCCGCAGGCGCGGGCCGTGCTCAAGGACGGCGGCTTCTTTGGCTCGCTTGTGCCCACCACCAATCAAGTGCAAAACATCCTGCGCGCGCTAAACGCGACGGCCTTTGGGTTGATCGACGTCGAAGAGATCATGACCCGGCGGTATAAGCCAGTGGCTGATCGCCTGCGCCCTCAGGATCGCATGATCGCCCACACCGGTTTTTTGATCTTCGCCCGCGCAATCGTCAAACCGCTCGGCCCCGTGCCGCATGACAATACGCCCGGGCCGCTCGAGCCCGCTCAGCTCGAGCCCGCTCAGAGCACAGACGGCGCAGAAGACGCCGGGGGCGTGCCAGGCGCCTTGAATGACGACGCTGATGCAAGCGCTCTGGATTGAGCCGGGCGACTGTATCGCCGTCGTTGGCGCCGGCGGCAAAACGTCGACCTGCTGGCGGCTGGTGCAAGACCTCGCTCGCGCTCGTCCGGGTCAGCGCGTCGTCTTTACCACCACGACCAAGATATGGCGGCCGGCCGATGGCGTGTTTGATGTGATCCAGATTGACCCGCACCCCACCCTGTCACCAGAGCAAGGGGGTGTTTGGCACACTGCCTGTCTAGCCGCTGGCTTCGATGGGCCGCTAAACTTCACGCCGGTTGAGGGTGCCTTCATGCCCACCGTGCACACCAAGCTGGACGGCTTCACGCCCGAAGACATCGGCGCGCTTCATCATCGCGCCGGGCGCGCAGGCCTGGCGACCACTGTGGTCGAGTGCGACGGCGCACGTGGGTTAGAGATCAAAGCCCCGGGTGAGCATGAACCGGTCATCCCTGCCTGCGCCAACGTCGTCTGCGTGCTGGTCAGTCTGGACGCGATCGGTCAGCCCCTCGACGATCGCGTTGCCCACCGCGCCCAGCGCCTGTCACACCTAACCAATACCCCACTCAGAGCCCCGATTACGACCGAGTTGATCGCCGCATTACTCACGCACCCAGATGGCGGGTTGAAAGGAATCCCTCCCGGTGCACGGGCCGTGGCCGTGCTCACACAGCATGCGACCACCGCACCACACTCTGCCGCACCTGCGCTCATGGCGCAACTCGTGCGAAGCGGCTTTGACCGGGCCGTGAGCGTCGCACTACGAGCCGCACATCCGGTGTTGGGCGTATCCACCAACCGATAGTAGCAGCGCAGGAGTTGAGAACCCAGCATTAGGTGTCCCCTCTCAGGACATCGTGGACACTTTTGAGTGACCAAAATATCTCGACAGTGTCTCAGGACATCGTGGACAGATTTCTAAAAGGTTGGATTCGGTGGTGAACGGTTTCATTAAGATCATAGTGAACATGCTTAACCAACCTCCAAGAATGGCGCAGATCCCGCCGATACCAAATGTCGAGGCGATGCGAATGGGTGGTGATTGTGGCCCAAACATATCGCCCGGTCAGCTGTTTGTTGACCGACCAGACCTCGTTCAAGATTCGAATAGTGCCAT
>Ga0075021_10001203_pt1 | contig 13175 bp, 15 predicted proteins | sample ColStrG_CSR_2012_FD_72749 | JGI IMG/M metagenome (GOLD analysis project Ga0075021, IMG submission 72749) | Freshwater sediment microbial communities in response to fracking from Pennsylvania, USA - Cold Stream Run_MetaG_CSR_2012 | ecosystem: Environmental > Aquatic > Freshwater > Creek >...
CCGCGGCGACGGCTTGTAGACGCCGACCGTGTCCACCGAGAGCACGTGGGCGAAGGCGCCGGTGAGCCCGCTCGACCGGACCGCGCTCTCCAGCATCCGCGGGGAGCCATTCGAGAGGATGGCGAGCGGGGTGCTCCGGAGGGCCCGGAGCGCCCCCGGCACCTCGGGGAACGGGCTCAGGGCAAGGTAGGCCTCCATCAACGACTCGATCTGAGCTTCGCCCGCGGCGACGCCGAGCCGTCGCAGCGCGAAGCGCAGGGCTTGACCGGTCACCAGCCAGAAGTCCTCGTAGCGCCCCATCAGGGAGCGCAGCCACGTGTACTCGAGCTGCTTCTGACGCCAGAGCAGGGACAGCGCCGCCGGGTCCGAGGTCACCGCGCGCGCCGCCTCCACGACCGAGTGGACGTCGAAGAGGGTGCCGTACGCGTCGAAGACGACGGCCCGGGGCGTGGCCACTCTAGCCGGCCCCGGACAGGGCCGCCCGCGAGCCACGCTGAGCCGGGCGGCGTGGCGGTGCCGGCTTCGCGGGTCGGCGCGGCGCCGCCAGCGGGGGCGCGGCCTCGAGGCCGGTCTCGTAGAAGCCGTAGCGGAGGATGGCCTTCGCGTCGCGGAAGGAGAGGCTTCGGGTCTGGGAGCCCAGCGTGATGAGGACGAACTGCTGGCCCGACTTCCAGGCGGAGATGGCGAGGTTGTAGCCCGCCTCGCGGGTGAACCCGGTCTTGAGCGCCTGCACCCCGCCGGGATCCCTGAAGAGCGGGATGTTCCGGCTGTAGACCCGCCCACGATACACGAACGTCGCCCCGCCCAGGAGCGGGCGCGAGGCGGGGTAGTCGTCGAGCAGCCGTCCGATGAGCTTGGCGAGGTCCTCGGCGGTGGTGCGCTGGTTGGGATCGGGCAGGCCGTGCGGGTTGGCGTAGCGCGTGTGGGTCAGGCCCAGCTCCTCGGCCTTGGCGTTCATCGCGGCCACGAAGGCCTCCTCGGTGCCGCCCAGGTGCTCGGCCACCGCGGCGGCCGCGTCGTTGGCGGAGGCGATGGCCACGCCCTCGAGCAGCGTGCGCAGGGGCACCGACTCGCCGGCCCGGAGGCCCATGCGATAGCGGGGCGTCAGGACTACGCGATGGCTCACCACCACCGGCTCCTCCCACTGGGCCCGGCCCGCCTCCAGCGCCTCGCAGGCGAGGTAGAGCGTCATGAGCTTGACGAGGCTCGCGGGCGCGTGGGACTCGGCGGGATTCTTGGCGAAGATCACGCGACCCTGCGTGTCGAGAAGGAGCACGGCTTCCGCGCTCAGGGCAGGCGGCCGGCTGTTCTGGCTGTTCGTCTGGGCTAGAGCCGGGGCCGCGATGATCGAGAGGGCTAGGCTGACGATGAGGGCCGGAATGACGCGCACTGCCCCTATCTTACCCGCGGCCAGAATTAGCCGAGTAGAGAAAATCCCTAGCGCACCGCGCGCTTGAGCTCTTTCGACGGCTTGAAGCGCGGCGTGCGTCCGCCCGCCACGTGCATCGGCTGTCCGGTGCGCGGGTTCTTCCCCTTGCGTGGCTTGCGTCGGCTCACCGAGAAGGTGCCGAATCCGACGAGCGTGACCGGCTGGCCGCGCTTGAGCGAGCCGCGCACCGCGGCGAGGAACGCGCGCAGGGCGCGATCGGCGCCGGCCTTGGTCCAGCCGCTGGCGGCGGCCATCGTGTCCACGAGATCGATCCGGCTCACGTCTCTCCGACCGGTCGCGGATGCTAGCAAACGTGACGTTGGAGCGTCAAGGTCGAGGTGATATCGTGGCCCCGGTGAAAAAGGCGCTCGTCTTCACGATGGAAGGCAACGCGGACGGCGAGGCCGCGCTGGCGTTCTTCCAGGCGCGCGGCGTGGCGGTCGACGTGCGCGACGTGGGCCGAGACCCGCAGGCGAGCCTCGACCTGTTCGCCCGCGCGGGGCGCCTGGGCGTGCCCACCGTCCTGATCGGCGACCGTATGTTCGACGGATTCGGCGCGCATCGAGAGGAGATCGAGGCCCTCCTGCGCGACTAGGCGGGCCCGCCCGCGCCGCACCGCGTCGCGTTGACGGAGGTGGGCGCCTGCGGTATAAACACGCGTTGGGCCGGTGGCCGACCGGGCCGCCGTGACCCGCCCTTCGAAACTGGCTCAACGAGGAGATTCGGACTATGGATGCGATCTGGCCCTTGCCCCGACGCGCGCTCATCCCGCTCGCCTGGGTGCTGCTCGTCGTGAGCGTGTGCGCGCTGGGCCTGGCCCCGGCCGCGCTGGCTCAGACCCCCGCCCCGTCCACCGCCGCCGTGGCCGCGCCGCACCAGGGCGGAGGCGAGGCGTCGCTCAAGCTCCCCGACCTGTCCCAGGCGACCTTCGTGGGCATGACCGGGCGCATGATGCTCCAGTGGGGGCTGCTGGTCTGCCTGCTGGGCCTGGGCTTCGGCCTGGTGATCTACTCGCAGCTGAAGAACCTGCCGGTGCACCAGTCGATGAAGGACATCTCGGAGCTGATCTACGAGACCTGCAAGACCTACCTGATCACCCAGGGCAAGTTCCTGGCGATCCTGGAGGTCTTCATCGCGGTGATCATCGTCTTCTACTTCGGCTTCCTGCAGCACTTCGACGCGGTCAAGGTCTTCATCATCCTGCTCTTCAGCGTGGTCGGCATCCTGGGCTCCTACGGGGTGGCGTGGTTCGGGATCCGCATCAACACCTTCGCCAACTCCCGCACCGCCTTCGCGAGCCTCGCGGGCAAGCCCTTCCCGGTCTACGCGATCCCGATCAAGGCGGGGATGAGCATCGGGATGCTGCTGGTGAGCGTCGAGCTGTTCATCATGCTGTGCATCCTGCTCTACATCCCGCGCGACTACGCGGGGCCCTGCTTCATCGGCTTCGCCATCGGCGAGTCGCTCGGGGCCGCCGCGCTACGCATCGCGGGCGGCATCTTCACCAAGATCGCCGACATCGGCTCCGACCTGATGAAGATCGTGTTCAACATCAAGGAGGACGACGCGCGCAACCCGGGCGTCATCGCGGACTGCACCGGCGACAACGCGGGCGACTCGGTCGGCCCCACCGCGGACGGGTTCGAGACCTACGGGGTCACCGGAGTGGCCCTGATCACCTTCATCCTGCTCGCGGTGCCCAAGGAGCTGGTGCAGGTGCAGCTCCTGGTGTGGATCTTCGTGATGCGCGTCATCATGATCGTCGCCAGCGGCGCCTCGTACCTCGTGAACGAGGCCTTCGCCCGGGCCCGCTACGCCACCGCGGCCAAGATGAGCTTCGAGGCCCCGCTGACCAGCCTGGTGTGGGTCACCTCGATCGTGTCGGTGATCCTGACTTACGCCGCCTCCCGGGTCATGATCCCCGAGCTCGGCGACGGCAGCCTCTGGTGGAAGCTCTCGACGGTCATCACCTGCGGCACCCTGGCCGGCGCGATCATCCCCGAGTTCGTCAAGGTCTTCACGTCCACCAGCTCGGCCCACGTGCGCGAGGTCGTCACCTCCGCGCGCGAGGGCGGGGCCTCGCTCGGCATCCTCTCCGGCCTGGTGGCGGGCAACTTCAGCGCCTACTGGCTGGGCCTCACCATGGTGCTGCTCATGGGCATCGGCTACGGGGTGAGCACGCTGGGCCTCGGCAGCCTGATGGCCGCGCCGGCGGTGTTCGCCTTCGGCCTCGTGGCCTTCGGCTTCCTCGGCATGGGCCCGGTGACCATCGCGGTCGACTCCTACGGCCCGGTGACCGACAACGCCCAGTCCGTGTTCGAGCTGTCCGTCATCGAGACGCTGCCCGGCATCAAGGGGCAGCTCAAGAAGGAGTATGGGTTCGACGTCAACTTCGAGGCGGCCAAGCATCTGCTCGAGGAGAACGACGGCGCGGGCAACACCTTCAAGGCCACCGCCAAGCCGGTGCTGATCGGGACCGCGGTGGTGGGCGCCACCACCATGATCTTCTCGATCATCGTGCTCCTCACCGCCGGTCTCACCCAGAACCTGGACAAGCTCTCGCTGCTGCACGCCCCCTTCCTGCTGGGGCTCATCAGCGGCGGCGCGGTCATCTACTGGTTCACCGGCGCCTCCACCCAGGCGGTCACCACCGGCGCCTACCGGGCGGTGGAGTTCATCAAGGCCAATATCCGGCTTGAGGGCGCCACCAAGGCCTCGATCGCGGACAGCAAGCGGGTGGTGGAGATCTGCACCCAGTACGCCCAGAAGGGCATGTTCAACATCTTCCTGGCCGTGTTCTTCGTCACCCTCGCCTTCGCCTTCGCGGAGCCCTACTTCTTCGTGGGCTACCTGATCTCGATCGCGCTGTTCGGCCTCTACCAGGCCATCTTCATGGCCAACGCGGGCGGCGCGTGGGACAACGCCAAGAAGGTGGTCGAGGTGGACCTGAAGGAGAAGGGCACCCCGCTCCACGCGGCCACCGTCGTCGGCGATACGGTGGGCGACCCGTTCAAGGACACCTCCTCGGTGGCCATGAACCCGATCATCAAGTTCACCACCCTGTTCGGCCTGCTCGCGGTGGAGCTGGCGGTGTCGCTCACCGCCGAGCGTGGGGCCGGGTTCACCACGGGGCTCGCGGTGGTCTTCTTCGTCATCTCGGTCATCTTCGTGTGGCGGTCCTTCTACTCGATGCGGATCAAGGTCGAGGACGCCGGGGCGGGGGCTCCCGCCATGGCGAAGCACTGAGAGGAGGGCGGCTCAATGGACCGCTCGAGCGTGATCGGCTCCCTGGTGGCGCTCCTGATCGGCCTGGCCATCGGCGCGGCCGCCCTCTCCTGGTGGGAGGGTGGCCGGCAGAGCGCCGAGATCGAGACCCTGAAGGTCCGCCTCGCCGACGAGCGCGGAGTGGTCCAGGCCAAGGTCAAGCAGCTCACCGACGAGCTCAACGCTGAGAAGCAGCGGCGCGAGGCCCTCGAGCAGGTGCAGCAGCAGCAGAGCGGCAAGCGGCGCTAGCCGCGCCGGTCGTGGTTAGCGGATGCAGACCCCCGGATACCACAGCCCGTTGCTCGACGCCCAGCACTGACACGGAGTGCCGGGCCGGATCCCGATCCCGATCCGGCATTGCCCGTAGTCGACGCGGCACACGCGGGGCGCGATCGGGCAGGGGTAGCTGAAGCTCACGAGCAGGTAGAACGGCAGGTCGGGGCACTGGGGCTCGGTCTGAGCGGCACCGTCCCGGGCGAGCAGCAACGCGAGCGACAGCGCCACCAGCAGCGTTCTCAGCACGGCCGGTCCCTCCGCGCTCACCGTACCATCGGGCGGAGCGGCCCGCGAGTGATGTAGAATCGACATCACGCCGGGGTAGCTCAGTGGCAGAGCAACTGATTCGTAATCAGTAGGTCGCGGGTTCAACTCCCGCCCCCGGCTCCATCCAATTCAGTAACTTCCGCATCTACTTTCTCCGATACCTCCGCAGCAAGGCTTCCTTCTCCCGTGACCAGTCGTGCGCACAATACCAATCCTTTTCCCGGGCTACCATCTTCACCGGCGAGGGCGTCACAGGGCGGAGGACCCCCGACTTGTCCGGTCGCATATACCTGATGGTGGACTGGACGCAGTCGGCGTCCACCGCCGATTCGGCCCGTTCCTCTCCGTACCGCCAGGTCCACTCGTAAAAATGGTTCTCGAAAGGGACCCAGCTAATCCGTTGGCCGTCGCGCACGAAGTGAGATTGAGGCCAGATGAGCGTCACCGCACCTATCGGCGGGTTCACCCACGTTAGTGGTTCCGTCAGTGATCTCCATCTCGACGTACTCGCAACCCTGACGCCAGCCCAGCGGCGCCATTCAGGAACAGCCACGCCGCTGTCTTCGTTCCGTGGCATCAGCTTCCGCATCTCGTTGTGAAACTGGTAACGGGGAATGCTGGGGAGGGTGCCGACTCCAACAAGGAATACGAGGCCAGCGACAAGAGCGGGCTCTGGGAATCTCGGGAATGTCTTCCTCAGGTCGCGAAACAGCAGGTAGACCAGTATGGCGACCCCTAGCATTCCGTAGATGGTGTGGAAGAACAGCCAACTCAGTAGCGAGCAGGTCGCATTGATCCAGTACTCGAGGTTCACTAGGGCATCCTCCAACCTGGTGCGTGCCGCGCACCGCAGAAACTGACAATCGAACGCAAAAGGAGCTCAGAACCAAGCAGGCAAGGGTTGAGCCCGTGTGACGCCCTCGACGATCCAATGGTTTACCGCCAGACTGCCGCCCGCCCAACGTCGCTGACGGATCATTCTCGTCAGTCGGCGTGACGGTCGTAGGCACCGCCATTTGCTACCACGCTGCTACCAGAACGCCCCGTACCATGCGTATCCAGGAAGACATTCAGCTTGAGCGCGTTGCTTACTTCGCCTACGCTTAGATCGCCTGGTACCCTGAGTACGTGGATCGGGACAGTTCGCAATCAGTAGGTCGCGGGTTCAACTCCCGCCCCGGCTCCACCCACCTCGCCGCCGTCCGGTCTCGCTCCCAAACGCTCGTCCACCCAGGAGAGGAGAGTCACCATGAAGGGATTGACCCAGGTCTCGGTGCTCAGCAGCACCTGGAACGAAATGCGGGTTCTCGGTCTTCGCGCGGACGGCGCCTTATTTCGGGGCCACATCACGGTCAAGGCGCAGACCGGCGCCGGCGGCGGCGCGTCGGTCATCTGGACGCCGATCACGGAAGCGGAGGACGCCGCGATCGGCGAGGTGACCGCGCCGGCGCCCGGATTGCCGAGCGGCGTGTAGCCGTCGCTGGCCCAGCGGGGCGGGTTCGGCTACGATAGCCCGCGCATGCTCTCGCGCGCCCAGGAAGCTCGCATCCGTGCGCTCATCTGGAGCAGCTCGCCCGGCCTGTTGCTGACCTATTGCCTCGAGCACCTGGCGACCAGCGCCAAGATCCCGGCCAGCCACATGTCGGACCTGGCCGTCTTCGTACGCAGCCTGCACGAGCGGGGAGATTGCCAGCGGCGCTTCGGAGGCTTCTGCGAGGCCGGCCGGCACGAGACCCGACAGACCCTCGTCTGGGGTCCCTCGCCTCGATTGCGGGCCGAGGGGACCTGACCGGCTTCGCCCGATCAGCCCGAGGCGACCGCCCGATCCGGCTTCGATCGGCCCTTACGGGTGGCCAGGACGACTGCGAAGCCGTGGAGACGCAGGCTACGCGTGACCCAGGGCTGATTGCGGGAGGTATCGCCCCGGCGATCGAAGATCACCCGGACGTGACGGTCTCCGGCGAGGACGCGCTGGAGCTTGGCGTGAATCTCGTCCTCGTCGCGGGCCACGATGACGAGCCAGCGGGGCGACCGCCGGCCTGGGACCTTTCGCGGAGGGAGCCGCTTCGACATCGCTGGCCCTGATCGTATCGGAGTCGGGTAAGACCCGGATAGTACCAACATCTCATGATCGACGAATCGCTCGTCCACTTCACCGCGCACCCGCTCCCGCGCGAGGCGCTGCACCCCCTCATGGCCCGCGCCGACGGGCCCGCGCTCCAGCGCGCCGCAGTGCACCTGGGCGCGCTCGCGGTCACCGGGGTTTTCCTGTGGCGCCTCCGCGCCACCGGATGGGTGTTGCCGCTGCTGGTCGCCCACGGCTACGTGTTCGCCTTCGTCTTCTGCGCGTTCCACGAGACCGCGCACCGGACCGCTTTTCGCACCCGCTGGCTGAACAGCGCGCTCGGGACCCTGGCCGGTCTCCTCATCTTCTGGCCCTACCGGAACTACCGCGTCTACCACTGGGAGCATCACCGCTTCACGCAGGACGAGGCGCGCGATCCCGAGCTCTACTTCGCGAAGCCCGCGTCGGTCAGCGCCTATCTGCTCGTGCTGACCGGAGTGCCGAACCTGATCCGGCGCGTGAGCGATATCCTGCGGCTCGCGGCCGGTCGGGCCGACCGGCCGTGGATGACCACGCCGGAGCGGCGGCCCCTGATCCTGGAGGCGCGCGCGTACCTCGGGATCTACGTCGCGATCGCTCTCGCCTCCGTGCTGACCGGCTCCCTGGTGGTGTTGCTCCTCTGGATCGCGCCGCTGCTGGTCGGGCAGGCCTTCCTCCGTCCGTACCTCCTGGCGGAGCACACCGCCTGCAGCTCCACTCGCGACTGCCTGGAGAACACGCGCACCACCCGCACCCTGGCGCTCGTGCGCCTCTTCGCGTGGAACATGCCCTATCACGCCGAGCACCACGCCTACCCGGCGGTACCCTTCCACGCCCTGCCGAGACTGCACGGGCTTGTCCGGGCCCGGCTGGCCAACCTCGAGCCCGGCTACGTCGCGGCCACGGTCAAGGTGAACCGCCACCTCTTCGCGCGCGATCGCGCTCCCGTCTGGTAGCCGCCCGGGCGGCCTCGCGTAGCATTCTTCGGCACCCGGGCTGACAATCCGGCGCGGGCGTCCGGCCGAGAGTGCATCGCAACTAGCTGACTTCGTGTATTTCAGGAAGTGGCGCGGCGTTTGCTTTTTTGCGTAGTCAAGGTACACGCCAATGATGACGCCGAGTGTGGTCACGCTGCAGGAGGTGCTGAGGCACCACCGGACGCTGTCGCGCCGCGGCCGGGAGTTCTACGAGAGCCTGCTCCATCTGGGTGACGTGCTGGCGGTGCGGGTGGACTACCTGCCGGGCGCGATGCTCTGGCTCGTGACCAGCCCCACCCAGGCCCAGCTGATGCGCAAGGCCCGCGAAGGGCGATCGACGTCCGATGTGTGCGTGATGAGCCTGCGGGAAGCGCAGGATCTGTTCGGCGCGGTGGGCGATCCGACCCCGGCCACGCTCTACGAGGTCGCGGGCTGGCTCCTCGCGCCGGCCCCGGCCGAGGTCGCCGCCATCGTCGAGGACGACGAGCAGGCCGAAGACCAGCCCGAAGACCAGGACGCGCTCTAGCCCGACCCGCTTCACCCCGCCCCGCTTCACCTGCCCCGCCGTCCTCGCTTGACTCGCCGTCTTGGCATCCCTAGGATGCCGACCAGCATGCCCGCCGTCTTCGTTCACGGAGTGCCCGACACCGCCCGCGTATGGCGCTCGGTCCTCGCTCGGCTGTCGCGGCGGGACGTCGTCACGCTCTCGCTGCCCGGCTTCGGCCGGCCCGCGCCCGACGGCTTCGACGCCACCAAGGAGGCCTACCTGGGCTGGCTCCTGGACGAGCTGGCCGCGCAGCCGGGGCCGCTCGATGTGGTCGGGCACGACTGGGGAGCCCTGCTCGTGGTGCGCGCGGTGTCGGTCGCGCCCGACCGGGTACGGACCTGGGCGGTGGGCGGGGCGCCGCTCGACCCGGAGTACGAATGGCATCCGGCGGCCCGCCTGTGGCAGACGCCCGAGGTGGGGGAGCGGGTGATGGAGGCCACCACTGCGCCGGCCATGGCGAAGGCGCTGGTCGGCGCGGGCGTGCCCTCGGCCGACGCGGCGGACGCGGCGGCCCACGTCGATTCCACGATGAAGCGCTGCATTCTCGGGCTCTATCGGTCGGCGGTGAGCGTGGGCCGCGAATGGTCAGGCGACCTCGCCGGCGTCACCGCTCCCGGGCTCGTGCTCTGGGGCGAGCGTGATCCCTTCGCGGCATCGCGCTTCGGCGCGCATCTGGCCGAGCGCACCGGCGCCCGGTTCGTCTGCATCCCCGGCTGTTCCCACTGGTGGCAGCTCGAGCGGCCCGACACGGTGGCCGACGAGCTCACGCGGTTCTGGACCGCGCCCCGAGCTTGACCCCGACGACAAGGAGGCCCGAGATGGGTAGAGTGCTCGCGCTGGTCACCGCCTTCGTGCTGCTGTGCTCTCCGCTCGCGGCGTCCGCCCAGGACGCGCGGGCCGCCCTCGAGCGCGCCTCCCGGGCGCTGGGGGCGGGCACCCTCCGGACGCTCGAGTACTCCGCGCATGGGGTGAGCTTCGCCGTCGGCCAGAGCGCGGTGCCGGGCTCGGCCTGGCCGCGGTTCAACATCCCGTCCTTCACGCGGTCGGTCAACTACGAGACCGCGTCGCTCCGCGAGGAGCAGGTGCGGTCGCGGGCCGAGATGCCGCCGCGCGGCGGAGGCGTTCCCGCGGTCGGCGAGGCGCGGCAGGTCGCGCTGGTGAGCGGTGATCTGGCGTGGAACCTGGTGGGCGACTCCGTCGCGGCCGCGCCGGTGGCGCTGGTGGAGCGCCAGCTCCAGCTCTGGAGCACACCCCACGGGGTGATCTGGGCCGCGATGGCCTCCAACGCCACCGTTCAGGGGCGCACCATCGCTTTCGCGGTGCCCGGCCGCTACACGGTGAGGGCCACGCTCGACGGCGCCGGCCTGGTCGAGAAGGTCGAGGCGGTGCTCTCGAGCCCGGTGGTGGGTGACATGCCGGTCGAGATCAGGTACGCCGACTACCGCGAGTTCGGCGCGGGTGGGGTGAAGTTCCCGACCCGCATCCGTCAGAGTGCGGACGGGTTCCCGGCGGTGGACTTCACGGTCACCGACGTGCGCCCGAATGCCCCCGTCGACATCCAGGTGCCGGACGCCATCCGGCAAGCGACCAAGCCCTACGCGCGGGTGACGAGCGAGGCGGCGGCGGACGGGGTATGGTATCTCACCGGGGGCAGCCACCACAGCGTGGTGATCGAGATGAAGGACCACGTGATCGTGGTGGAGGCGCCGCTCAACGACGAGCGGGCGACCGCGGTGATCGCGGAGGCGCGCCGCCTGGTGCCGGGCAAGCCGATACGCGTGGTGATCAACAGCCACCACCATTTCGACCACGCGGGCGGGCTTCGCGCGTTCGCGGCGGAGGGCATCGGGGTGATCACCCACGAGACGAACCGGGCCTTCTTCGAGACGGCGCTGGTCGCGCCCGCAACCATGACCCCGGACCGGCAGCAGGCCGCCCAGCGAAAGGTCGCGGTCGAGGGCGTGCGCGACAAGCGGGTGCTCACCGACGGCACGCGCGCCGTCGAGATCCATCACATGGCAGGCAACACCCACGCCGACGGCCTGCTGCTCGTGTACCTGCCGAAGGAGCGACTGCTGATCCAGGCCGACGCCTTCACCCCCGGCCCGCTGAACGCTCCGACACCCGCGATCATCAATCCGCTAAGCGTGGATCTGGCCGACCAGATCACGCGGCTCGGGCTCTCCGTGGATCGGTTGCTGCCCCTGCACGGGCGGATGGTGCCCCTGGCCGACCTGCAGCGGGCGATCGGCCGCGGCAACTGACGGGGAGACGCTAGCTCACCCCCGGCTCGAGGAGGGTGAGGGTCCCCGCGTCGGCGTCCAGCTCGGCCTCGCAGCCGACGGGCAGGGTGGCCTGATCGTCGATGTGGCCGATCATCACCCCGCTGACGGTGGGAATGCCGAGAGCCCGGAATCGCTCGGCGAGGATCTCCTCGAGCGGACGGTTCTGCAGGAAGAACGGCGAGGGATCGCAGCTCGTGAACTTGCCGAAGACCATCCCGGCCACACCGTCCAGCGCGCCGGCGAGCCAGAGCTGGGTCAGCATGCGATCGACCCGGTAGTAGGCCTCCTCGACGTCCTCGAGGAACACGATGCTGCCGCGCAGGTCGGGCAGGTACGGGGTCCCGATCAGGTGGGACATCAGGCAGAGGTTGCCGCCCAGCAGCCGCCCGCGCGCTTTCCCCGGCACCAGGGTCACCACGCGATGGTCCCAGTCCACCTGGCCCTCGCGCCGCTCGAACGGGGGCGGCTCGGCCAGGCGCGCGGGCGTCTCCGCGCGCCACAGCACGCGGCGGAGCGCGCCCATGGTGTAGGGCGTGAAGGCCCGCCAGGCCACCGGGCCGTGAAAGGTCACGAGACCCACGTGACGCTGGATGGCCATGTGGATCGCGGTGATGTCGCTGTAGCCGATCAGGACCTTGGGCTTGCGCTGGATCAGCTCGTAGTCGAGCGCGGGCAGGAGGCGCGAGGCGCCGTAGCCGCCCCGCACGCACCAGATCGCGTCCACCGCGTCGTCGGCGAACATGGCGTTGAGATCGTGAGCGCGATCCGCGTCGGTCCCGGCCAGGTAACCGTCCCGATCACGCAGGTGCGCGCCGGCTCGGACGCGAAAGCCGAGCGACTCGATGGTCTCGGCCGCGAAACGGATCCGCTCGGGCTCGTTGGGGGCGGAGGACGGCGCCACCAGCCCGATGGTCTGTCCCGGCGCGAGGCGGCGTGGCTTGATGAGCGGCATGACTCGATCTTACCGCGCCTTGACTTGCCCGGGGGAGGGCGGCTAGTCTCCCTCCACCCGCCGCCATGGAGACACCACCACGATGAGCCCGACCAAGCGCACCGCGATCCGAGCCGGCTACATCCTCGCCTTCGACGGCCGCGGCCACCGCCTCCTGCGGGACGGGGTCGTGGTGGTGGAGGGCGATCACATCCTCGCGGTCGGCCCCCGCTTCGACGGCACGGTGGACGAGACGGTCGACGCGCGAGACCGCGTCGTCACGCCGGGGCTGATCTCGACCCACGCCCACATCGGCGGCTCCCCGCTGGACCGGTCCTTCATCGAGGACCGGGGAAATCCCCAGTTCTGGTTCTCCGGCCTCTTCGAGATGCTGCCGGTGCGCAGCGAGGCCCAGGACGAGGAAGGCGGGCGGGCCTGCATCGACTTCTCGATGCCGGAGCTGCTGCGGGGCGGGGTCACCACCGTGATGGAGATCGGCGGGCAGGGCGAGTACGTGGTGGAGCGCGCCGCCCACTTCGGCCTCCGGGTCTACATGGGCCAGGCCTTTCGCTCCGGACGCTGGCTCACGAGGGACGGCAGGCGCGCGGAGTGGGAGTGGAGCGAGGAGCAAGGGCGAGAGGGTCTCCGGCGCGCGGTGGAGTTTCACGCGCGGCACGACGGCGCCCACGGCGGTCTCGTGCGCTGCTTCTTCGCGCCGGCCCAGATCGACACCTGCACCCCCGCCCTCCTGACGGAAGCCAAGCGCTTCGCCGACGAGGCGCGCGTGCCGTACCAGGTGCACACCGCGCAGTCGGTGGTGGAGTTCAACGAGATGGTGGCCCGCCACGGCAAGACCCCGGTCGCCTGGATGCGCGAGCTGGGCGTGCTCGGCCCCAACACCATCCTGGGCCACGCCATCATCGTGGGCGGCTCGTCGTGGACGAACTACCCCGCGGGCGACGTCGCCATCATGGCGGACGCGGGCTGCTCGGTGGCCCACGCGGTGTGGGTCTTCGCGCGCCGGGGCGTGGCCATGGAGTCGTTCGCGCGCTACCGGGCGGCCGGCGTCAACATGTCGCTCGGCACCGACACCAA
>Ga0075021_10001205_pt1 | contig 13168 bp, 10 predicted proteins | sample ColStrG_CSR_2012_FD_72749 | JGI IMG/M metagenome (GOLD analysis project Ga0075021, IMG submission 72749) | Freshwater sediment microbial communities in response to fracking from Pennsylvania, USA - Cold Stream Run_MetaG_CSR_2012 | ecosystem: Environmental > Aquatic > Freshwater > Creek >...
GAGAGAATCAGTACCGCCAGGCACGAGAGCACATTCGCATGGACCGAGGCCCGGAACACAGCCACGCCAGCCAAAAGATAGACTCCGAGGCTGATCAGATTCCCGCCAAAAGCGGAAATGGAGCTAAGCACCACCAGTTCCGCAGGCTCGGTGGAAGTCGTCATCAGCACCTCCATCGTTCCCGTTTGCTGTGCCTCCTGCACGGTTCCCAGGAATGCCTGCGCGCTCATGACGAAGAACGTATAAACGCCCGTACCGACTAGCAGAAAGGGGAAGTACTCCACCCCGCTGGGACGGAAGCCGGGCCCGATGGCGCGCGACAGAAAATAAAATGCCGCCAGCTCCATCAGAACGCCAATCAGCGTCGTGACAAATCCACTGCGATGCCGGATCGCCGTCAGCAGATCGCGCCGTAAGATAGCGCGCAGCTTGTCCAAAGTCGATCTCATGGCAGCGTCTCCGCCCGGTGGGTCGCGCCGGGAGCCTCATCTACTTCCCCGGTCATTTCAAAGTAAAACGAACGCAGGGCCTCAGCGTTTTCGCCGGTATGCAGGTGTCGATCCGCCAGCAACTGTCCCCGATGCAACAGCAAAAGACGATCACCCACCGCGGCCGCCTCCGCAAAATTGTGCGTGGCCAGCAGGATCGTCGTCCGCTGCCGGGCCAGCGTGCGCACTGTGCTCCAGAAATGCGCCGTCGTGCCAGCGTCCAGGCTGCGCGTGGGTTCGTCCAGCAACAACACTCCAGGACGCTTCACCAGCGCTCGCGCAATTCCCAGCCGCTGGTACATCCCACTCGAAAACTTCATGATCAGCGTGTCCCTCTGTTCTTCAAGGCCGGTCTCACAGAGCACCGACTCGATGCGCTCTGGGCGATCACACCGCGGCACCTCATCGAGCGCCGCAAAAAAATCCAGGTTCTCCCGCGCCGACAGCCGCGGATAAAACGAACGCTCCGTGGCGACCGCAATCCCAACCTTCTGGCGGACCCGGCGTGCATTCTTCACGGTGTCGCAATCGTCCACGCGCACCGACCCGGCGTCGGGAAGCAGAATGGTCGAAATCAACTTGAGTGCCGTAGTTTTGCCGCTGCCGTTCGGCCCCAGCAGAACCAGGACTTGTCCGTTCGCCGCAGAAAAGGAAAGCTTCTCCAGGGCCACGGTTTCGCCGCCGCGCTCCCGCCCCATCCAGTTGAACAACGCGGGACGATGACGAAAGACCTTGCGAACGGATTCGAAGACGACTCGGTCCATGAGAGTGCAAGCGGCAGTTCTGAACGGGCTGAAGCTCTGTATTATAGTGGCGATTCGCGATCAAGCCGATTCCAGCGGCGGCCAGCAGACTGCGCTGCCTGGGGTTGTGCTCCCATGAGCGCACTTTGCCCGCATCTTCCCCTAGTACGCCCGGCCTCCAAGCGCAAGCCAGCTCGAACGAGTTCGACCTGCTGTGTGCATGTGCCGGCGCCAATCGCTCCCCCGAGTTGGTCGCGCACGTCGCCCATGCGACCGAACGCGGAGTGGACTGGCACGATTTTCTCCGGCTCGCGGAGCAGCACGGTGTTCTCCCGCTCGTGGCGCGCAACCTGGCCGCCCACGCTCTCCCCACGGAGATCTCGCGGCAGTTGCGTTCCGCCTATGAAGAAAACGTTCAGCGTACTCTCCGCTTCGCCGGCGAACTGGGCAGAATCGCGGCCTGCCTGGAAGGAAAGCACCTGCGAGCCGTACCATACAAAGGGCCGGTCCTCGCGGAATCTGTCTACGGCGATCTCGCGCTACGAAGTTTTCACGATCTCGATTTCCTGATTTCCCCAGCCGATTTCGAACCAATCAAACAAGCTCTGGCCGAACTCGGTTATCGCCCCTCGGCACAACTCACCCCCGCCGTTGAGCGCTTCTGGCTGCGGAAGGGTTACGAACGCGCGTTTGACGGCGACGCGGGGAAGAACCTGATCGAACTACAGTGGAGAGTCCTGCCGTACTTCTACGCGGTTGGCCTCACGGTCGACGATCTGATGGTGCGTTCCGGGCGAACTTCGGTAGGCGGCCACGCAGTCTCCTGCCTGACTCCCGAAGACTCGCTGCTCGTCCTTTGTCTGCATGCGTCGAAGCATCTCTGGACGCGCCTGATCTGGATCTGCGATATCGCCCAGACCCTGCGCCAACCGGCCATCGACTACGCGCTTGCGCTTTCGCGTGCGCGTTCCTTTGGAATTCTGCGAATCATGGGCGTAGGTCTCTGGCTGGCGAACCACCTGCTCAGCGCGGATGTTCCTCAGCCACTCCAGCGATTGATCACCGGCGATCCGCGGGTTCCTGTTCTCGGACAAGAATTTGCCGCGCGCCTTGCCGCAGGTGCTGCCTACGGCCTCAACTCCCCCGAATACTTTCGCCTGATTCTCCGCTTACGCGAGCGCCCCGCAGATCGCTGCCGCTATCTATGGCGCCTCGTCTGGACTCCGGGAGTGAGTGACCTGGCGGCGGTGCAACTCCCCGAGCCACTGTTCCCGCTCTATCGGGGAGTGCGCCTGGCGCGCCTGATGCGAAAAATCTTCCGAATGTAGCGCCGGCACCTTGCCGGCTGTCCCGAGAGCCTGTCCTGAGCTTACGAAGGGGCGCCCCGCCCTCGGCGGTTCCGACACCGAACATGCCTGCGAAAGGGCGGACGCCCTCGTCCGCCCAGCGGAGCGAAGCTCTGCTCGCGGCGACTAGTGCGTCTCCCCGTCCCCCGGAGCCACGTCCGGCGTATCCACGTTCTGCGCGACCGCGTTTTGGACAACAGGAGCAGCCTGAAATTCGCCCGACTCCTTTCCCGCCAAAGCAACGTTCATGAACTGCATCCAGATCGGCAAGGCAGCGTGTCCCCCGCTTTCTTTCTCTCCGAGAGTTTTCTTCTCGTCGTAGCCCATCCAAACTCCACAAGTGAGCGTGGGCGAAAAGCCCACAAACCACGCATCCGTAAAATCGTTGGTTGTGCCGGTTTTACCCGCGAGCGGAAAGGGCATCTTGGCCGCTGCTGCAGCAGTCCCGTGGAGTACCACTTCCCGCAGCATCGAAGTCATAACGCGTGCCGTGCGGGCGCTGACCACGTCCTTGATCTCCGAGAAATCTTCCTCCATCACGCGGCCTTCGTAGTCGGTCACCCTGGTGATGTAGCGCGGAGCAAGGCGCACGCCGTCGTTCGGGAAAACACTGAACGCCGAGGTCTGCTCCAAAAGCGTGATCTCTGCCGAGCCCAGAGCAACCGGCAGATACGCCGGAATGTTGGCCGTAATGCCAAAGCGGTGTGCGTAGTCGATCACCGTCCGAATGCCGATGCGATCGGCCAGCTTGAGCGCCGGAATGTTTCGCGACTGGGCAAGCGCGCGCCGCAGCGTGATTGTGCCCTCGAATTTCTGGTCGTAATTGTGCGGCGAATAAGGTCCCGAAGCTGTCTGAAAGGTTACCGGAGCATCGACAATCGTTTCATCCGGACTCCCGCCCTGATCCATGATCGCGGTGTAAACGTATGGCTTGAACGACGACCCGACCTGGCGCAGCGCCTGCGTCGCGCGATTGAACTTCGAAAGATTGAAATCGCGTCCGCCCACCATCGCCTTGATTTCTCCGGTGGCGTTGTCGATGGCCACCAGCGCCCCCTGCGCGCCGGAGTCCTGCTCCAGGCTGACGTGGGCCTTCCCACTCGCATCGAGCGAGAGCACTTTCACATACACAATGTCGCCCGCCGTTAACATGCTCGAAAGCTTCCCTCTGGTCCAAGCGGCGTCGGACTGCGCCAGCGTAGCCGTGCGCGTGCCTACACGAATCTGCGCACCGCTCGCCGACACCTGAGTGACCAGCGCGTGCACGTAGCCGTTAACCTCCGGGTCTTCGTCCCAGTCCGGGTCATCGTACTTCTCGGGCTTCTGTCCCTGCGCCACCACGTTTATAAGTTTGCCCTTCCATCCGTGCCGCCGCTCGTAAGCCGCGAGCCCGTCCAACAACGCCTGCCGCGCGGCCTTCTGCAAATCCATGTCGAGCGAGGTGTAGACGCGCAGGCCGCCTTCGTGCACCTGGTCGCTGCCATACTTGGCTTCCAGGTAACGTCGGATCTCTTCCACGTAGTAAGGAGCCAGCGAATTCGGGTCCTTCTGAAGGTTCAACAGAATGGGTTTGGCCCTTGCCTCGGCCGCCTGCGCGGCCGTGATCTTGCCGTCCTCAAGCATCGAGTTGATCACCAGGTTGCGGCGCTTGATGGCGCGGTCCGGATGATTGATTGGCGAGTAGTACTGCGGCGCTTTCGGTAGTCCCGAGAGCAAGGCTGCCTCTTCCAGCTTCAGCTGCTTCGCCGGTTTGCTGAAGTAGTATTCCGAAGCCGCCTCATAGCCATAGGCGCCGTGGCCGAGAAAAATCTGGTTGGCATACAGTGTGAAAATCTGCGGCTTGGTAAAACGGCGCTCAATCTGGATTGCCAGCAGCGCCTCCTGCACCTTGCGATAGAACGACCGATCGGGCGAAAGAAACAGATTGCGCGCCAGCTGCATCGTCAGAGTCGATGCGCCTTGCACCTTCCCGCCCGATTCAACATCGCGATACGCCGCCCCCACAATTCGCCAGATGTTGATCCCCGAGTGCTTGTAGAAGTCCTTGTCTTCGATCGAAACCAGCGCATCGCGCAGCACCTGCGGATAGTCGTCGTAGGCGGCGATCACGCGGCGCTGGAGCGCGAACGTGCCGATCACCCGCCCCTGGCCGTCGTAGAGTTCGGTGATAGAACTGGGACGATAGTGTTCGAGTTGCTCCACCTGAGGCAGGTCCGTTGAATAGACGAGTAGCAGACCGCCGGCCGCACCGACCGCGGCGGAGAGCAGAACCAGCAGCCCAAACAGAACCTTCCCGACCAGCTGCTGTCCAGCGATCTCTACCGGAGGAAGATGTTGATAGATGGCTTTCATGGGGAGAGCCAACTCAGGATAGCGTAAAACGGCCGGTTCTACGGTTTCAGAGTTCAACATTCCCCGGGCTGTCCGGTGTTGCGGCCCAATCCTGCTGAGCGGCAAAAAAATGGCCCGCCAAAGGCGAGTGATTCGAAACTTTGAAAACTGTTTTTCTTACCCTTTCGATTCGCGGTTCTTCAGAATCTCCAAAGCCTTGTTGAGTTGTTCATCGGTCTGATTCTTCGGCTTCGGGTTCGCGTTGTCTGGAGCGGCCGGTTGGTCCCCATCTGGAAGACCTGTGTCGTCCTCAACATCGGCAATCACCACATTCGGTGTGACGGCCGCATCCTGTATCGACTTGCCTCCCGGTGAGTAGTACTTCGCGATCGATAAAATCAAAGCTGAGCCATCTTGCATGTCGATTAACTTCTGCACTGAGCCATCGCCAAACGTTTTATCGCCCACCACGTCCCCGCGGGCGTTCTCCAGAATGGCGGCGGCAACAATTTCCGCCGGACCCGCCGTTCCGCGATTCACCAGCACGGCTACGGGAAGCCGCGTGATGTCCTTCGCCGGGTCGGCTGCGAACGCCTGGCGCGGATACTTCTGCCCCTGCAGATAAGTGATGGTGCCGTGGTCCAGAAAAAGATTGGCGGTCGCGATTCCTTCCGCTTCTTCGCCGCTCGCCGCGTTGCGCAGATCGAACACTATCTTCTTCGCGCCCTGCTTTTGCAGATTGCGGATCTTGGCGGCGATCTCCTGCGACTTGCCCTCCGGAAACGCGTCCACTTTCAGGTAGCCCACGCTGTCGGCCAGCATCTTGTCGGAAACCGGAGGAATCGTCACCATATCGCGCGAAATCACGATCTTCTGGGGCTCCGCTTTCCGTGGCCGGACCACCGCGACCGTGAGCGTCGAACCCGGCTCGCCGGCCAGCATGCTGTGAATCTCAGCCAGGGACAAGTCCCGCGTGCTCTTGCCTTCGATCGACTCCAGGATGTCCGAGTTCTCGACCCCGGCCTTGTCCGCCGGCCCGCCCGGAATCACTGCCACCACCGCCGCATAGCCGAAGCGCTTCGAGACCGCCGCGCCGATATTCGCTTTCGCGTCGGACTTCATCGCTTTGTAATGCTTGTATTCGGCGGCCGTCAGGTAGCTGGAATTGGCGTCCAGCGATTCCAGCAGCCCGTGGAGAGCGCCTTCGGTTACGCCCGAAATATTCGGCTCCTCAACGTACTCGCTCCGGATGCGCGACAGCACTTCGCTGTACACCGAAAGCTGTCGATACGATCCGTCATTTGAGGAGGCCCGGACGTTAACAAAACCGCCCACGATTGTGAACAGCAAGATAGCCAGCGAACTGGCAAGAATCGTAACCTTCAACTTCGTCGACATGAGTTTTCTATGCTTCTGAGAAGAGACAGGCACTTCCCGAGGAACTCCCCTCATTATAGACGTTTTGATGCGCGAATCGGGAGCGATGAAAAGGCAGGAGAATCGGGGGTAACGCAGTCAGCCCCTCACGGGAGTGGCCACTACCAGCTCCGCTGGGGCGGGGCCCGCGGCCTCCCACCATCACTCTCGCCCGTGTCCGGGGTCAAAGATCCCCCGCCCGCCCGGTGCCACAATACTTTCCTGATTGGGGCAGTGTGGGAGTGTGCTTGTTTCCCAATGACGGCCCCTCGAAGCTCCCCAAACTGTCTTATTTTGGCGCGACGTAAGCGGTGAACCCGTTGATTCTAAAAGATCGGGGTAGGTACCCTCTTAGTGGTCGGCCATTACACTCGGAGTCAGTAGGCAGGAGACAACGCAGCTTCTCACCGGTGTCACGTTGGTCAGCGTACGTCGCGAATGACGAGAATCATGCCCGGCCGCAGGGTGGCGGTATTGCGGTTGTCGCGCTGCAAGGCTGAAACCGTGGTCTTGTAGGAACTGGCGATCGAGGCCAGGGTTTCGCCGCGCTTTACCTTGTGGTGCAGAGCGCCGCTCCTGGCGGAGACCGCCGTGCCGGCATGGGGGCGCGATTTGCGAGTCCGCGACGCCACCACTTGCGATCCGGAGCCTGCCGAGACAGGCAGGTGAAGATACAAGGTTCTTCTTCCAGCCAGGCTGCTGCCTCTCAAGTGGTTCCACCCGCGCAGCATCTTGGCGGAAACCCCAAAATTCTCGGCGACTGAGTCCACTGTATCTCCCTTGCGCACCCCATAGCGCGTTGTGGCCCGCGCGTATGTCGCCGTGTCGATTTCCTTCCCGGGCGCGATCGGGATAATCACCTTGCTTTCCGGGGTCAGCGTTCCATCATCCAGGTTATTGGCGCCGGCGATCGACTTCGCCGGAACGCGATAGGTACGCGAGATCGAGGCCAGAGTGTCTCCCGCCTGAACTTTGTGATAGCGCCACCATACGCGCTTGTCCGCTGGGATGGCCCCGACCGCAGACTGGAACTTCTCCGCGCTTCCGGCAGGTAGGTGCAGTTCAAAGGCACTATCTTTCGGAGTCGTTAAACGAAGCAAGCTGGGGTTCAAGTCCTGCAGGTCGGAGGCGGTCGCGTCCACGCACTCGGCCGCCAGCCGCAGGTCGATGGGATAGTCGATCTTGACGGTGTCGTACGGAACGGGCTTTTCCTTGGCTACGTTTTCCAAGCCGTACTGCTCAGGATTCTTGGCCATGATGGTCACGGCCACGATGATCGGAACGTAATTCCGCGTTTCTTTGGGGAGCACGTTACGGCGGTAAAGCTGCCAGAAGTCGGCGTAGCCGGTGCGCTTCACCGCGCTCTGCACGGTGCCGGGGCCGGAGTTATACGCGGCCATGGCCAGGTACCAGTCTCCAAACTCGTTGTACAGATCCTTCAGATGACGGGCGGCGGCGTGCGTCGCTTTTTCCGGATCCTGCCGGTCATCGAGCCACCAGTTGCGCTGGAGTCCGTAACCCTTGGCCCGGCTGCCCATGAACTGCCACATGCCGCGGGCGCCCGCGCGCGATACCGCGAGGGGATGGAAGCCGGACTCTGCCTGGGCCAGATAGATCAGGTCTTGCGGCACACCTTCTTCGCGCAGGACGCGGCGGATCATGTCCTCGTAACGGCCGGAGCGGGCCAGCGCGCGCTCGATGGTGTCGCGCCCGCGGTTGGAGAAGTGATTGATGAAGCCTGCAACCTGGTCGGTCATCATCAGGGGCAAGTCCGAACGCGTGGACTTGATTTCGGCTTCTGCCTTGGCCTTGACGTTGGGGTCAACCGTAGGCGTGAGCTCATTGGCTTCGTCGATCGGGGCGGGCTCAGACTTCTGCTCGGCGAAACCATCGCCCTGCTGAAGGGCGGCGAATTCCAAGCCGTTAATTCCATCGAGGATGCGGTCGAGTTCGCGCTGCAGGCGGTCGTCGGCGCTGACGTCGAATCCGCTGCCGAGCAACTGGTTAAAGGCAGAATCGAAATGTTGCTTGGCAGCTTCGAGATGCCCGTCGCGATAGTTGTCCTGTCCGGTTTGATATTCCTTCTCGACGCGGGCGATGAGGTCGGCGACCGGATCTACTTCAAGCGCTTGCGGGACCTGTTGCTTGGCCTGCGGCTCGGCGGCGACCGGAGGCTGCTTCTGGGTGGCAGGATCCGGAGGTGCGCTGGCGGCTACCAGGGCGGGAGCTTGCGCGGTTGCGGGCGGCATGAAGGCGACCGGCTTCTGGGCGCTTGGGCAGGCGAGAGTCGCTGCGAGAGACGCGAGAAGCACGAACATTGGATGCCGCTGAGACGGAAACCTCATATTTTGACAGACTTGCCGCAATCGCTCCGTGGAGCAACTCGTGCCCCTGACAGTGAGATGGTACTATCGCAAAATTCGTTGGGTCAACGCTACGGGAGGCCTATGAACCCGGTTACTTTAGGGACGGGGCGGATGTTACCGCAGTATCGGCGTGGAGGGCAATCGCGCTTGTAAATTGTGCGGCGACCTTGTCGTCCGCGTGTGCGACGCGTCTTTTTCACTCCTGAGTTCATCGAAAGGCTCTATGAAGGCAATCCAAATAAAGCAGACAGGTGGGCCGGAAGTCATGGAACTGGTGGACTTGCCGGTTCCTCAACCCAGGGCGAACGAAGCGGTGGTGAAGATTCAAGCGTCGGGAGTGAACTTTATTGATGTCTACAACCGCGAGGGCCGGTACAAAGCTCCGCTGCCGTTCGTGCTTGGGCAGGAGGCGGCGGGCGTCGTTTCAGCCGTTGACGCCGAGGCAAAGGGAATTGCGGTTGGAGATCGCGTGGCCTACACCATGGCCCTGGGAAGCTACGCTGATTATGCGGCCGTGCCCGCGGATCGGCTGGTGAAGATTCCCGCCGGAGTCGGCGAACGTGAGGCGGCCGCTGCGATGTTGCAGGGGATGACGGCTCATTACCTTGCCTACGATACGTATCCATTGAAAAAAGGCGAGACGGCGCTGATTCACGCGGCTGCGGGCGGCGTTGGGCTGCTGCTGGTTCAGATGGCGCGCAACATCGGCGCCCGCGTGATTGCGACGGTTTCGACCGAAGAAAAAGCCAAACTAGCCCGCGCGGCGGGAGCCGACGAAGTCATTCTCTACACGCAAGCGGATTTTGAAGCGGAAACGAAACAACTGACCGGGGGCAAAGGGGTCGACGTGGTCTACGACTCGGTGGGCAAAACGACGTTCGAGAAAGGTCTGAGTCTGCTGCGCCCGCGCGGCATGATGGTGTTGTACGGCGGGTCGGGCGGAGCCGTCGCGCCGATTGATCCGCTGGTGCTCACACAAAAAGGCTCGATCTTCCTGACTCGCCCCTCACTTGGGCACTACATCATCACGCCGCAGGAGTTGCAGCAGCGGGCAAGTGCTGTGTTCAGCATGATCGGCGAGGGCAAGCTCAAGCTGCGGATTGAGCACTTGTATCCGCTGGCCGAGGTGCAGCAGGCCCATCGCGATCTGGAAGGACGCAAGACGACGGGGAAGCTGTTGCTGCTGACGAATTAAGGCCGCGCTATGGATTTTGCCCGGTTCACTGCCATCAGTTTTGACTGCTACGGCACGCTGATCGATTGGGAGTCAGGCATCCTGCCCACGCTTCGCGCAGTGCTCAACCGCCACCAACAAAGCGCGACAGATTCGGCCCTTCTTGAGTTGTATGGAGAATTGGAGGCCGAAGCGGAAACAGGCACGTATCAGAGTTATCGAAAGGTACTGGAGTCGGTAGTGCAGCGTTTTGGAGAGCACCTCGGCTTCACGCCTGGCTCGGACGAACTTCGTTTCCTGCACGAGTCGGTGCCTGCGTGGCTTCCGTTTCCAGATACCGTGCCTGCGCTCCGGCAGCTTCAGAAGCGCTACAAGCTGGCGGTGATCTCAAATATCGACGACGATCTGTTTGCGGAAACCCGGAAGCATCTGGGTGTGGAGTTCGACTTCGTGATCACGGCGCAGCAGGCGCAGAGCTACAAGCCTTCGGTCAACAATTTCCAGCTGGCACTGCGGGCGATGGAGCTTTCGCCGGATCGTCTATTGCATGCGGCGCAGAGCATTTATCACGATGTCGTCCCGGCGCGGTCGCTAGGGATCGCGACTGTTTGGGTGAACCGGAAATCGGCGCGACCCGGGGTTGGCGCTGTTCGCACGGCGGCGGGGCGTGCGGACCTGGAAGTGCCCGACGTGGCGAGTCTGGCGGCTATCGCAGTTCCGAGATGAGCGTCACTGCGATGGAACCGGCATCCGGAGAATTTTCTTCTGGATCGCGGTGGTAACGAGTTGCGCCTTGTTGTGAATGTCGAGTTTGCGCATGAGGTTGAACTTGTGCGCCTCGACCGTTTTAGTACTGACGCCCAGGAGTCCGGCTGCCTGCCGGACGGTGTTGCCTTCCGCCAGCAATTTCATGACTTCGCGTTCGCGCAGAGTCAGAGTACTTCTTCGAACCGGGCCGCGTACGGAATCATTTCCGGGAAGCGCGTCGTCCTTGAACCGGGCCGTCACCTGCGGGCTCATCACGCGTTCGCCGCGATGAATCTCGCGCAAGGCATGCAACAGACGCGGCGCGGAAGTGTCTTTGAGCAGATAGCCGCTCGCGCCCGACCGGAAGGCCTGCGCCACGTAATCCTGATCTTCATGCATGGTTAGATAGACAACGCGGGTGTCCGAGCAGTGCTCGTTTATCAGACGCCCTGCTTCGAACGACGACATACCAGGCATGCCGATATCAAGAAGGACGAGGTTGGGATGTTCTTCGAGTACCAGTTTCAGGGCCTCGGCAGCGTCGGCGGCCTCGCCCACGACGGCAAAGTCCATGTCGTCTTCGAGCAGACGCCGGACGCCGTAGCGCACCAGAGCGTGATCGTCGGCAATCACGCAGCGGATCTTCCTGCCGCTTTCGGAATACCGATCCATGTCTTTCGTGGTTAACACCGTACGATTCCTCGCGTCCAGGGACGAAGTGGAGCGAATGAATCAGAAGCACAACTCCGACGAATCGATCACTGTGACGACACATGATTGTACCTGCTTGGGCGGAGCTTTCTCCAGAAAAACGCGAGGAGCCGTCGAACCCCGGGTCTTCATTTACAATGCGTGTTTCCCATGCTGCGCTACTTTACTTCCGGTGAATCGCACGGCGAGGCCCTGGTCGCCTTTCTATCGGGGCTTCCGGCCGGGCTTTCGGTAGACCAGGCGTTTGTGGATCGCGAACTTTGGCGGCGGCAGCAGGGCTACGGGCGCGGCGGGCGCATGAAGATTGAGACCGACAGGTCGCATCTCCTTTCGGGCGTGCACCATGGCAAGACGATTGGGTCGCCGATCGCCGTCATGCTCGCGAACCGCGATTGGCAGAATTGGAAAGACGCGCTGCCGGTGGAGACGGGCGATCCCGACAAGCACAAGCGGGTGGCGTCGCCCCGTCCGGGGCACGCCGATCTGGCTGGGGCGCTGAAATACGATTTCACTGACGCGCGCTACGTACTGGAGCGGGCGTCGGCACGCGAGTCGGCCGCTCGAGTTGCAATCGGCGCGCTGGCGAAGCTGTTTCTGCGCGAGTTGGGTGTTGAGGTCTTGAGTCATGTGATCGCCGTGGGCGCTGTTACTGTGGGTGAGCGGGAGATCGCGTGGGAAGAGATCGAGAAGGTTTCAGGCAAGGATGAAGTGCTGCTCAGTTGTGCAGACCCTGCGATCGAACAGCGCATGAAAGAGGAAGTGGATAAGGTTCTGCGCACGGGCGATTCTGTGGGCGGAGTATTCGAAGTGGTGGCGCACAAGGTTCCGCCCGGACTAGGAAGTTACGTGCAGTGGGACGAGCGTTTGGATGCCTTGCTGGCGGCGGCGGTGATGTCGCTGCAGGCGGTGAAGGCGGTGGAGATCGGAAGCGGCATTCAGGCGGCGCATTCGCCTGGATCGGCGGTGCATGACGAGATCGGGTATCAGAAGGAGTCGGGATTTGCCGGATTCACGCGCACTCGCAATAACGCCGGAGGCATTGAGGGCGGTGTTTCGAATGGGCAGGAAGTTCGGGTGCGCGGCTATCTGAAGCCGATTTCGACGCTGCGGCGTCCCCTACAGTCGGTGGATTTCGCAACGCGGGAACCGGTGAAAGCGGCGTACGAGCGATCGGATGTGTGCGTGGTTCCGGCTGCCGGAGTGGCCGCGGAGGCTATGGTTGCGCTTACGCTGGCACGATGCGCTCTCGAGAAATTCGGCGGCGATTCGATGCGCGAGACGAAGAGGAATTTCGAAAGCTATCTTGAACAACTGAAGAGTTACTGATTCGAAGAAATGATCTATCCCATTGTGAAGTTTGGCGACCCGGTGCTGGAGAAGGCTTCCGCCACCGTGACCACATTCGACGACGGCCTCAGGAAGCTGGTGGAGGATATGTTCGAATCGATGTATGCGGCGCACGGGGTTGGGCTGGCGGCTCCGCAGATCGGCATTCCTAAGCGGATCGCGGTGGTGGACGTTACGTTCAAAGAAGAACCGGGCGCGAAGCTGGTGCTGATCAATCCGGAGATCATCTTGAAGGAAGGACGGCAGCGCGGCACCGAGGGCTGCCTGAGCATTCCGGAATTTCGTGAAGAGGTTACGCGCGCGAAAACCGTGACCGTGCGGGCTCAGGATGTGAACGGAAAATTCTATCAGCACACGGGGGAGGACTTGCTGGCGCGGGCGTTCCTGCATGAGACCGATCACCTGAACGGGAAACTCTACATTTCGCACGTCAGCGCACTGAAGCGCGATTTGATTAAGCGCAAGATCAAGAAGCTGGCGAAAGCGGGAGAGTGGTAGA
>Ga0075021_10001206_pt1 | contig 13165 bp, 14 predicted proteins | sample ColStrG_CSR_2012_FD_72749 | JGI IMG/M metagenome (GOLD analysis project Ga0075021, IMG submission 72749) | Freshwater sediment microbial communities in response to fracking from Pennsylvania, USA - Cold Stream Run_MetaG_CSR_2012 | ecosystem: Environmental > Aquatic > Freshwater > Creek >...
GCCGCCGTCGAGCGCCTCACCGCGCCGCCGTCGAGCGCCTCACCGCGCCGCCGTCGAGCGCCTCACCGCGCCGCCGTCGAGCGCCTCACCGCGCCGCCGTCGAGCGCCTCACCGCGCCGCGTGCTCGGATAGAGTGCCGCCCGTGGCGACGCTCGACGTGCTGATGCGCATTCCCGCCAGATTCGCCGCGATCCTCGTGAGCGCGATCGTCGCCGTCGGACTCGCAGGCTGCTCGCTGAAGCACCCCGTCACCAACCCCGTGAACGGCAAGGTGCTGTTCGCGCAGAAGTGTGGCTCCTGCCACACACTCGCGCACGCCGGGACGACCGGGAGCGTCGGGCCCAACCTCGACGACGCCTTTGCTCAGGACCGCGCCGACGGGATCAGCTCGAGCTCGATCCAGGGACTGGTTTCCTACTGGATCGACCATCCGAACAGCAACAGCGTGATGCCCGCCGGCCTCGTGCGCGGACAGGACGCCGAGGACGTGGCCGCGTACGTCGGGTCGGTGGCGGCGGTTCCAGGTCACGACACGGGCTTGCTCGCGCAGGCCGGCACGGTCAGCGGAACGAGTGCGGCCGCCGGGAAGCTGGTCTTCCAGAACAGCGGCTGCGGCAGCTGCCACACCCTAGCGGCAGCCGGCGCCACGGGAACCGTCGGGCCGAATCTCGACCAGCGGCTGCGAAGCGATTGCGCGAGCGCCGCATCGCAGAAGGCGCGCGGCAAGACGTTAGAGGAATGCCTCCGCACGGCAATCGTCAAGCCGTATGCGTACATCCCGTCCGGTTATGCGCCGGGCGTCATGCCCGCCACCTTCGGCCAGACCCTGAAGCCGAGCGAGATCACCGCGCTGGTCAACTTCCTATCGACCGCCGCGAAGTAGCTCGGCCCACCGGCCATCGAGCAGGATCGTCCATGAGGTGAAGGCGCTTTTCGCTCCGGAAAGTCGCTTTTTCCGGCGGTTTCGGCCAGCCGGAGACGGTCAAACATTCGGCCAGAAGAGCGCAAGCGTCCGTGAGTTCCGGCCGCCTAGGTGTATCGACGGTACATACAGCGAAATCAAACACGCTGTGAACTGGAAGGTGCTACAGAAATGGATGAAGACCGAGCGGTTCGTATTGCCCGGGCTGGGGGCGACTGACCGGTGACGCCGATCTTCAGCTCGAGCTGGACTGAGCTTCACCGAGCCGTTCAGGCTCAGGCGTGGGGACCGCTTGACGTGCTCCCGGTGCGGATCAGCTGGGACACGCCGAGGTTCTGGCCTCGCGCGCAGAGCTTCCCGGTGATCGAGGACATCGTTCCCGACAGATGGATGCTTTCGATCAAGGACCGTGACCGCGCTGGCCAGGCATACCGGCGCAAGCTCGACGAGGCTGGGATCGAGCAGATCGAGGCCGAGCTTGACCACCTCGCGACCACCTATCAACGCCCGCTCGTGCTCGCGTGCTTCGAAACCGATCCCCACTATCACGGACGCGTGCCTGAGTACAGCTTCGAGAGCTGGTATGAGACGCAGACCGGGAACGAGGTCCGCGAGTTCGCAGCGAACCACGGCCTGGCGCCGAGCTCACACACCGACCTCTCCGGCCAGCTCCGGCTCGTCTGGGACTGCGTGGCGTCACTCGGCGAGGTGGAGCGCACGCGACAGGCGCTGCGCTCGTCCTCTGCCGCGGCGGCCGTCTGATCGCCGCCGAGCGGCGTCGCGGGCCGGCGCGCGCCGTCAGAGCGCGCGAACGAGCACGACGACGGCGATGATCACCGCGAACACCACCGCCACGTAGATCAGCAGCCGGAAAGCCTCGCCCTCGGAACGGATCGGGTTGAGCATCGCCGTGCGCCTTCGGGAGTCTCGCAAGTGGGCCGCTTGCGGCTAAGGGCCCGTGGGAACCTAAAGCACGTAGACGGTCGTGAACACGACCACCCACATCGCGTCGACGAAGTGCCAGTAGATGCCGGGCACCTCCATGCCGCGGTGATGCTCCGGCGAGTAGTGGCCGCGGAACGAGCGGATCGTCACCATCAGAAGCAGACACAGGCCGATGAAGACATGCGCCCCGTGCAGGCCGGTGAGCGCGTAGAACACCGATGCCTGCGCCGAGTAGCTCGGCGGAAAGCCGATGTGGATGTACTCGTTGAGCTGCACGGTCAGGAAGGTCAGGCCGAGCAGGAAAGTCGCGACCATCCCTGCCTTCAACCCGAAGCGGTTACCTTGGCGAACCGAGATCGTCGCCCAGTGGATCGTCAACGACGAGGAGAGGAGGATCGCGGTGTTGACTGCGGCGACCGCCTCGGGCAGCGCCGTATGGGGCGTCGGCCATGGGTTGTGGCTGACGATCCGGATGAAGAAGTACGCGGTGAAGAACGCCCCGAAGATCATCACCTCGGAGATGATGAACAGCAGCATCCCGAGGGTTGGCGCGTTGACCCGGGAGGAGACATTCGCGGGCGGTGGCCCGTGGTGTTCGGCGTGCGCGAGGGCGGCGGCTTCCATCAGCTAGTGCGACACTACGCGGCGCGCTCGGTCTCGTGATGGACGACGTGCTGCACCGGCTTTCCCGTCGACTGCCTGACGCGCTCGATCAGGTCGGTGCGTAACCAGCCGGACCGCGTCTCCTCGAACGTCGAGATCACGATGTCGTCCACCCGGAAATACTGCAGCGCGTTGAGGATCGCCGTGTAGGGGTCGGGGTCGCCGATCATGCCGGCGGCCAGCAGCCCCTCAGCGCGCAGGCGCTCGAGCACGAGCTTCAGCCTCGTGCGCGCGCGACGTGCCGCATGTCCGTCTCCGCCCTCCTGCGGAACGACCACCAGGAACAGGCGCCCGCGCCCGCGGGCCTGATCCTCGGCGGCTCTGGTCCTGAGCGCGTCGAGCAGCTCATGACCCGACGCGGTACGGTTCGCGACCGCCAGCGTCACGTCGAACGGGAGGCCGTCGTTCTCGATGTCGGCGACGATGTGCTCGACAGGCAGCCTGGTCGCCGCGCCCACCCGCTCGATCAGGTCCCGGCGCAGCCAGCCGGAGCGGGTTGCCGGGTAGGTGGAGATGATGATCTCGCTCGGCCGGTGCTCGCGGACGGCGTCCATCGTCGCGGTGAAAGGGTCCGGATCGCCGACCTCGCCGATCGCGCGGACGCCGTCGTCGTGCAGGAATGCGAGCGCGAGGTCCACGCGAGCCTGGGCGGCGTCGAACACCGCGTCGTCATAGATCACGAGCCCCGCCTTCGGGCGGGTCTGTGGTACGCACAGCACGAACTCCGTGCTCGGGTCGGCAGTCGCGCGCGCTCGCACCGCGGCGAGCAGGTCCCGCCCGCCGAGCGTCTCGTTGGCGACCACCAGAACGATGCTCACTCGCTGCCCTCATGCCCGGCTCCGCCGGCGCCCACGCCGGCCGGCACGGTCGCCTCGACGGGCGGCGCGAAGATCCCGTGCACGGCGCCCGGAACGCCGTACTCGTAGGGGCCGCCGACGACCGTCGGCACCGCGTCGAAGTTGAAGATCGGCGGCGGCGACGAGACCTGCCATTCGAGTGTCAACGCACGCCACGGGTTGGCGCTTGCACGTGGGCCGCCACGCCAGCTGGAGACGATGTTGTAAAGGAAGATGAGCGTGCTCAGGCCGAGGATCCAGCCCGAGATCGATATGAACAGGTTCCAGTCGGCGAACCGCGAGGCGTACTCGGCGACGCGGCGCGGCATTCCCTGGATGCCGATGATGTGCATCGGGCCGAAGGTCAGGTTGAAGAAGATGAACGTCAGCCAGAAATGCCAGCGGCCGAGCGTCTCGTCGTACATTCGCCCCGTCATCTTCGGGAACCAGTAATAGACGCCGGCGAAGATCGTGAACACCGAGCCGCCGAACAGCACATAGTGCAGGTGAGCAACTATGAAGTAGGTCTGGCTGACATGGATGTCGAACGGGATCATCGCGAGCATGATCCCGCTGAGCCCACCGCAGGAGAACGCGGTCAGGAAACCCAGCGCGAACAGCATCGGCGTGTCCAGGTGCAGGACCCCGCGCCATAGCGTCGCCAGCCAGGAGAACACCTTGATCCCGGTCGGCACGGCGATGATCGCGGTCGTGACCATCATCGGGATCCGGATCCACGGCGCCATCCCGGAGACGAACATGTGGTGCGCCCACACGGTGAACCCGAGAACGACGATCGCCAGCAGCGAGAACGCCATCATCCGGTAGCCGAAGATCGGCTTGCGCGCCTTCACGGCGATCACCTCGGAGATGATCCCGAAGCCCGGCAGCATCATGATGTAGACGGCTGGGTGGGAGTAGAACCAGAAGACGTGCTGGTACATGATCACGTTGCCGTTCTTGCCCGGGCCGACGAACGCGTCGAAGAAGTGGAAGCCGAGCGTCACGTCGAGCAGTACGAAGAATTGCGAAGCGGCGATGAACGGTGTCGCGATCACCACCAGCAGCGAGGTCGAGAAGTTGGCCCAGACGAGCAGCGGCATCCGGAAGAAGCTCATTCCGGGAGCGCGCATCGTGATCACGGTCACGAGGAAGTTCAGGGCGGTCGCAATCGACGACGCCCCGGCGAATTGAACGGCCAGCGTGAAGAACAGCTGCCCGAGCGGCATCGTCGTCGACAACGGCGCGTAGGCGGTCCAGCCGGCGGCGAACGGTCCTCCTGGCGCAAGGAAGCTCATCATCATCATCACGCCCGCGACCGGGAGCATCCAGTAGGACAGCGCGTTGAGGCGCGGGAACGCCATGTCGGGCGCTCCGATCATCAGCGGCAGCACGAAGTTCGCGAGCCCGGCGAACACCGGGATCACGAACAGGAAGATCAACACAGTCGCGTGGACAGAGAACACGCCGTTGAACTGCTCGGGGGTGAGGAACTGCATTCCGGGCTTGGCGAGTTGGGCTCGGATCAGCATCGCCAACAGGCCGCCGACGAAGAAGAAGAAGAACGAGGTGACCGTGTACTGGATCCCGATCACCTTGTGGTCGGTGTTGACCCGGAGGTAGTCCCGCCACGAGCGGGCGCCGTGGCCGGAGTGGTCCTCCGGGCGGGTCGGGCGGCCCGCCGCCCAGTAGAACCAGTAGTCGAAGGTGCCGAGGCCCGCAAGGAAGAACAGCGGTACGGTGATCAGGGCGACGACAGTGATCGCGTTGCCGTCGACGATCGGGTGCTCGTGCATCAGCCACCTGATCGCAACGACCAGGGCGAAGCTGACCGCCAAGCCGAGCACGTCGAACAGCGCAGCGCGATACCAGCCGGGAGCGCGTAGCTTCGCGGCGAGGGTCATCGGTCGACGATCTCCGTGGTATGTCGCTGCATTTCGGTGTCTTGTGCCGTCCTAGTAGTTATGCGGTGGAGGGGCCGGTGCGGGCGTCGCCGAGCCAGGGACTCCCGGCGCGACGGCGTTGGACGGCGGCACCCCGATCGGCGGCTTACCGTTGAGCGGCTGGGAGCTGAGCCACGCCTGGAATGCCGCCGGCGTCACGACTCGCACAGGCGCCCGCATCAGCGAGTGGCCGGCTCCGCACAGCTCGGTGCACTCGGCCGGGTAGCTGCCAAGCCGGGTGGGCGTGACCCGCAGCACCGTCGTGATCCCCGGCACCGCATCGAGCTTCTCCGCGAACTCGGGCACGAAAAGGCTGTGAATCACGTCAAGCGAGCGGAGATGGAACACGACCGGCACGTTATCGGGGAGAACCAGGATCGGCGAGTTGACCTGACCGCCGGACCGCATCGGGTAGGAGAACTCGAACGCGAACTGGCGCGCGGTCACGTTTACGGTGCGCTCATTCGCCTGGGCCTTCTCGTTCTGGCGCAGCACGACGAACGAGTAGATGCACAGCGACAGGATCAGCATCGCCGGAGCCGCGGTCCACACGACCTCGAGCCTGGTGTTGCCGTGCAGCGGCGGTCCGTCCTTGTCCTCCTCGCCGGGCTTCATCCGGAACTTCCACATCGAATACAGAACGACAGTCGTGACGCCGACCCCGATCGGGATCGAGACCAGCATCAGCACGTAGTAGAGCGTCCGCGTCCGGGACAGCTGCTGCGAGGCATCCGTCGGAAACCACGGGATCAGCAGCCCGACCACCACGGCGATCGCGGTCGCGACCAGCCCGATGACCAACATCTGCATTACCGGGTGCTTGCGCACCTTCCCTCCTAGACCTCGTCGCTGTCCCTCAGTCTGTGCTGAATCCTATGTGTTCTTGACGACATCAGACGCCGTTCGCGCGTCGCCATGTCCACGATGCCGTCAGTGGCGATGCTCCTCCGGCAGCGCCTCGACGTCGCGCCTCGTATCCCGGATCCAGACCGCGACGCTGACGATGAAGATGATCAACCCAAGCGCCGTCCAGATCCAGTCGATCGTCGTCCCGATCACGGTCAGCGTGATCCCGATCGCGCAGATCAGCGGGATGATCGAGGGCCCCGGGAGGTGGATCTCCTCACCGGCGGGCCGGGCGCCCAGGTCGTCGCTCTCGTTTACGTGCTGCGTCGGATCAGCGGCACTCACGGGTGCACGTAGATCGCGGAGAGCAGGAACGTGACCCCGAAAGTGAACGCGCAGATCGCCCCGGCGACCAGGCCGGCTCTGATGTTCTTGCGGGCAAGCTTGCGGTCCATGGCGTGATCCTAGCGCTCCGTCAGAGCTTCACGTCCGCCACCATCGCGGCGAACAGCAGCGCCAGGTACGCGAGCGAGAACAGGTACAGGCGCAGCGCCCAGCGCCGGTCGGCGCGGCGGTAGAGCATTACCGCGCCGGCTACGAACAGCGCCCCGAGCGCGATCGAGGCGACCATGTAGACGAGGCCGAGCGAACCCGCGCAGAACGGCAGCTGCGTGACGCCGTAGAGCAGCAGCGAGTACAGCACGATCAGGCGGCGGGTATCCCGCTCCCCGCGCACGACCGGCATCATCGGCACGCCCACTCGAGCGTACTCGTCCTTCATCAGAAGGCTCAGCGCCCAGAAATGCGGCGGCGTCCAGTAGAACACGATCGCGAACAGGTACAGGGCCATCCACGACACCGTGCCGCGCGTCGCCGCCCACGCAACGAGCGGCGGGACGGCACCGGCGGCGCCGCCGATCACGATGTTCTGAGGGGTGCTGCGCTTGAGCACCATCGTGTAGATCCCTGCGTAGCCGACGAACCCGACGAGTGCCAGCGACGCCGCGAGCAGATTCAGCGTGAGCGCCATCAGCACGAACGATGCGGTGGCGAGCGCGAGACCGAAGATCACCCCCGCCCGTGGGGAAACTCGGCCGGCCGGAATCGGGCGGCCGGCGGTACGGGGCATCTGCGCGTCGATGTCCCGGTCGTAGACGTGGTTGATGGCGCCGGCGCCCCCCGCGGCGAGATAGCCGCCCAGACACGTGAGCAGGACCTTCGACGCCGACGGATCCCCCGCCACTTCCATCGTCGTGGCGGTCGTGAGCAGCAGCAGCGTCTGGACCCTCGGCTTGGTCAGCTCGAAGTAGTCGGACGCGAGTTGCAGCCCGGCGCCGTAGCGAGACGACTCGCGTGGCGCGGTGATGCTCGAGCTGGTCACGGCGCGCTCACTCTACTTCGGACGACGACCCTGGTCCATCCAGGCGTGCTGCGGCTTACCGTTCTCCCGCGCCCATTCGCGCGCCCGAGTCCGCCGACAGGGCTCACACCCGCGCGAACTGCTCGCTGCCGCCGGTCTTCTGAGTGACCCCGGTCCGGCGCTCGACCTCCCGGCGGATGTCCCGCATCGGCTCGAGCGACCGGACGTACGGGACCGCGTCGAAGTTGTTGACCGGTGGGGGCGAGGTGGTGAACCACTCGAGCGTGTTCGCCTTCCACGGATCCGGCCCGGCACGGTGGCCGTGCTTGAGGCTCCGCACGACGTTGATCACGGTCAGCAGCACGCCCAGCGCGAGGATGAACGAGCCGATCGTCGAGATCAGGTTGAACGTGGACCAGCCGAGTCCGGGCTGGTAGGTATAGATCCGGCGCGGCATCCCCTCGAGCCCGAGCGCGTGCTGGACGAAGAAGGTCATGTTGAAGCCGATGAACATGACCCAGAACGAGATCTTCCCGAGCCGTTCGTTCATCAGCCTCCCCGTCAGCTTCGGGAACCAGTAGTACAGGCCGGCGAAGATCGGGAACACGGCACCGCCGATGATCGTGTAGTGGAAGTGGGCCACGACGTAATAGGTGTCGTTCAGCTGCCAGTCGACCGGGAAGGAGGCGAGGAAGATGCCCGTGATGCCTCCCAGCGTGAAGATCGCGAGCATCCCGATCGCGAAGTACATGGCGGCGCTCAGCACCAGCGATCCTCGCCACATCGTCGCGATCCAGTTGAAGATCTTGACCCCGGTGGGGATCCCGATCAAGAACGAGCTGAGCATGAAGAAGCCGAGCACGACGGTCGGCACCGGCGAGGCGAACATGTGGTGTGCCCACACGAGCGTCGCGAGGAACGCGATCACGACGGTCGACGCGGCGATCGCCTTGTAGCCGAAGATCGGCTTGCCGGAGAACACCGGGATGATCTCCGAGATCATCCCGAACCCGGGGAGCACGATGATGTACACCTCGGGGTGGCCGAAGAACCAGAACAGGTGTTGCCAGAGGACCGGCGACCCGTGAGCCGCCGGGTCAAACCAATGGGTGCCGAAGTGCCGGTCGGCCAGCAGCATCGTGACCGCCGCGGCCACCACCGGCAGCGCGATGATCAGCAGCACCGCGTAGATCAGGATCGCCCAGACGAACAGCGGCACCCGGCCCCACGACATGCCGGGCGCCCGCATGTTGACGATCGTCACGTAGAAGTTGATCGCGCCGATCAGCGACGAGATGCCCGTGAGGTGGATCAGGAAGATCCACGCGTCCTGGCCGCCGCTCGGCGAGTACCGGATGCTTGACAGGGGCGGATAGCTCCACCAGCCCGCCTCGGGCGGATGCCAGAACAGAGTGGCGTAGAACACCACCCCGCCGAGCGCCAGCAGCCAGAACGAGAGCGCGTTCAGCCTCGGGAACGCCATGTCCCGGGCGCCGATCATCAGCGGCGCGAAGTAGTTGCCAAAGCCCGCCATCGCCGGGACCACGAACAGGAAGATCATCGTCGTCCCGTGCATCGTCAGCAGCTGGTTGTAGTGCTCGCCGGTGATCAGCGTGTTGTTCGGGACCCCCAGCTGGAGACGCATCATCAGCGCCTCCACCCCCCCGAGGATGAAGAACACGAACGTGAGGACCAGGTACATGATCCCGATCTTCTTGTGGTCGGTGGTCGTGACCCAGTCGATCCAGCGTTTGGTCGTGCGCGGCCTCTCGATCCGATGCGCGAGCAGCTGCGGAACGGGGCGGGTTTCGGTCGTGACCGACACGTGTCCCTCCTAGAAGATCCCGGTCAGCGACAGGTCGTGCATCTGGGTGAGCTCGTAGCGAAGCTGCGCGACCTGGTCGTTTGCAGCCTTGATCGCCGTCGCCTGCCGGTCGATCCACTCGATGTACTGCGCCGGTGTCACGATCTTGACGAGCGCCGTCATGAAAGCGTGCTGGCGCCCGCACAGTTCCGCGCACTGCCCGCGGTAGATCGAGCCGGCGTACGGCGCCTTGAACCACGTGTACGTCGTATATCCGGGCACCGCGTCGACCTTGCCGCCGAGCTTCGGCACCCACCACGAGTGGATCACGTCGCTGGACTGGATCACGAGCCGCACGGTCGTGTACGCGGGGGCCACCATCTCCTGGTAGGAGTACGGGAGGCGACGCTCCCAGCTGGCCCGGTCGCAGCCGGCCCCGTAGGTGTAGCGCCAGATGAACTGCCGGCCGGTCACGCAGATCACGAGCGCGTGCCCGGTCGAAGGCTTCGGCGGGTTGAGCGACGCGACCGTCAGCCCGTTCGGTCCGGAGCTGGGCGGATTGAGGATCCCGGGCAGCTTGATGAACGTGACGGTCGCGATGGCCACGACGATCAGGGCGGCGCCGAGCGTCCAGCCGAACTCGAGCTTCGTGTTGCCATGGATCTGCGCTGCGACTGCCCCCTTTGATCTGCGGAAGCGGATCACGGCGAACAGAAGCGCGCCCTCCACGCCGATGAACACGACCACGGCCATGTAGAGGATGATCTTGTAGAGGCTCTGGATCTGGTCGGCGTTCGGCGAGCCGCCTGACTTCGGCACCAGCGGGTTCGCGAATGCGGCGCTCGCGATCACCAGCGAGCCCGCCAGCACACCGAGCGCCACGAGCAGCACACGGGCTCTCCGGCTGCCGCTGCTGCCGCGTACGACGCGTTCCGGAGAGAGTGTCGCGAGATCGCCGCGCAAGGCGGGCGGCATTCTACCCCGGCCTGCCCGGTGGAGGCCCACCACCCGTCCAGCCGCGGGCCACCGGGGGCGGCTTGGTCGGCACGAGGCCTCCATATACTGGCCGCCCTTGCGTGCGTCGCGGGCAATCAGAGCGTCGGCGTGGGCTCTCGTCCTCGCGGGTGCCGCTGCCCCGCTCGTGCGCCGCCGGATCGACGCCTCGCCCGTGAAGACGGTCGTGGCGGCAGCCGTCGCGCCGCTGGCGCTGACGTTCGCGATGCGCCCATCCCGTGCGCGGGCGATCGGCGTCTGCGCGCTGCAGATGTGGGCGTACGTCGAGGCATACAAGTCGCCGTTCCGAGACCCCGAGCAGGCAGCCGCGCGCGTGTACGTCCGTTACCCGATCGCCGCCGACCGCGTGCTCGGGCTCGGCGAGATGCCGTCGGCCCGCCTGCAAAAGGCATTCTCCCGCCGCGGCGAGGTCAACCGGATCGAGCGCGTGCTGGTGTGGTGCCACTGGCTGTGGTTCGCCGTGCCCCACGCCAGCGTGGCGTATGTGCTCGTGCGCCGGCCGGATTCGTTCCCGGCGGCAGCAGCACGGATGTACGCAGTGTTCGACCTAGGCGCCCTCTGCTATTGGGCTGCGCCCACGGCACCCCCCTGGTGGGCGGCGGCAGAGGGGCACCTGATGGAGGACGGCCGACCCGCGGTGCGGAGGATGATGATCGAGTACGGAGAGCGGTTCTGGGGAGACAGGTGGGGCGGCCTCTACGATGTCTTCGGAGGGAATCCGCTCGCCGCCATGCCGTCGCTGCACTTCGCAACCTCATTGATGGCCGCCAGGCTGCTGTCGGAGACCGGGCCGCTGGCCGGGGCGCTCGGATGGGCGTACACGGGCACGCTCGGAGTGGCGCTCGTCTACCTCGGCGAGCACTACGCGGTCGATCTGATCGCCGGGGCCGCGCTGACCGAGTCGGTCCGCCGCCTCGCAGTCCGGGCGGAGCCCACCGCAGCCGCGCTCGTCCGCGGCCTCGCCGGCGTGCAAGCGAGGATATCGCGGGACTGATGGGGCGGGTCGTTGCCGGGCGCGCGCAAGCCGACCGGCGCTCGGAGCGCCAGCGCGCGCCCGAGCCGACGCTGGCGCCGGCGACCTCCCCCGGGCCCCCTCCGGCTCCGGCGCGGGGTCAGCGAGAAGCGCCGGCGCGGGGTCAGCCAGAAGCACCGGCGCGGGGTCAGCGAGAAGCGCCCGCGCCGCGGGCCACCCGTGCGCAGCTGGTGGCGTTCACGCTGTTCGTGGTCTGCGCGCTGGGGCTTCTGTACTTCCTGCTCCCCAGGCTGCTCGGCTTCCAGGCGACCTGGAACCGCCTCCAGCAGGGAAACGGCTGGTGGCTGGCGGTCGCGCTGGGGTTCGAAGTGCTGTCGTTCGCCTGCTACATCGTGCTGTTCCACGCGGTGTTCCGCCCGGGTCACCCGCGGATCGGCTGGCGGGTCAGCGGCCAGATCACGCTTGCAGGGCTCGTCGCCACACGTTTGATCTCAGCGGCCGGAGTCGGCGGCATCGCGCTGACGGCATGGGCGCTGAGCCGCGCGGGAATGAGCGCCCGCACCCTTGCCGAGCGGATGGTCGCGTTTCTCGCGCTCCTGTACGGCGTCTACATGCTGGCGCTCGTGATCGACGGAATCGCGCTGTATCTCGGTCTGTGGGCCGGTCCCGGTCCGTTCGCGATCACGATCGTCCCGGCGCTGTTCGCCGCGATCGTGATCACCGCGTTCCTGCTCGCCTCGCTGCTGCCGCGCGACTTCGATCGGCTTGTCGGCCGCTGGTCGGGGGAAGGCGGCCGGATCGGGCGGCTCGCCGGGCGTCTGTCGACCGTGCCGGCGGCGGCGGCCGGCGGCGTGCGCACCGCCATCACGCTGCTGCGCGGCCGCGAACCCGCGTTGCTGTGCGCCGTCGGCGCCTGGGCATTCGACATCGCCACCCTGTGGGCCTGCTTTCGCGCTTTCGGCGCCTCGCCGCACCGCGGGGTGATCGTGATGGCCTACTTCATCGGCTGGACCGCGAACGCCCTGCCACTGCCGGGCGGGATCGGAGGCGTGGAAGGCGGGATGATCGGCGCATTCGTCGCGTTCGGCGTGCCGGTCAAGACCGCTGTCGTCGCCGTGCTTGCGTATCGTGCGTTGTCCTTCTGGCTGCCGATGCTGCCGGGCGCGGTCGCGTACCTGCAACTTCGCCGGAGCGTCAGCCGCTGGAGGGCGTCCGCCCGGGCGGCAGATCACACGCGGGCGGCGGATCACAAACCAACTCCTAGCTATACTTAATGAAGTGAGCGAGCGGCCCTACGAGAACCTGATCATCATCGGCAGCGGACCGGCCGGGTATACGGCCGCGCTGTACGCGGCCCGAGCGAATCTGGCGCCGCTCGTCGCCGAGGGCTTCGCGTGGGGCGGACTCCTCCAGCAGACGACCGACGTCGAGAACTTCCCGGGCTTCCCCGCGGGGATCATGGGACCGGAGCTGATGTCGCAGTTCCGCTCCCAGGCGGAGCGGTTCGGCGCGAAACTCGAGCTCGACGATGCGGTCGCGGTCGAACTGTCCCCAGACGGAGGCCTGCACGCGGTCACGATCGGCGACGAGGAGCACCTGACCCGCGCCGTGATCCTGGCGATGGGTGCCGAGCACCGCAAGCTCGGGATCCCCGGCGAGGAGGAGCTGGGGGGGCGGGGGGTCAGCTACTGCGCCACCTGTGACGCCGCCTTCTTCAAGCAGGCCCCGACGCTGATCGTGGGCGGCGGGGACTCCGCCATGGAGGAGGCCATGTTTCTGGCCAAGTTCGCCTCCAAGGTGGCGATCGTCAACCGCCGCGACGAGTTCCGCGCCTCCAAGATCATGCTCGAGCGCGCGCG
>Ga0075021_10001207_pt1 | contig 13165 bp, 5 predicted proteins | sample ColStrG_CSR_2012_FD_72749 | JGI IMG/M metagenome (GOLD analysis project Ga0075021, IMG submission 72749) | Freshwater sediment microbial communities in response to fracking from Pennsylvania, USA - Cold Stream Run_MetaG_CSR_2012 | ecosystem: Environmental > Aquatic > Freshwater > Creek >...
CCACTATTTCTTCATGCGGAAGCTGTGGTTCGCTCACCTTGCAAAAGCCCTCGTTGTCTTTCCCGGCGGCTTCGGGACTTTGGATGAGTTGACCGAGATTTTGACGCTGGCCCAGACCAACAAGCTCGAGCGCCGGATCCCGGTGATTCTGTACGGTTCGTCCTTTTGGAAGGAGATCATCAATTTCGACGCGCTGCTGCGCCATGGAATGATCAGCGAGGAGGACTTGAACTTGTTCGAATATGCCGACGACCCGGCATCCGCGTTGCAACTGCTTCAGCACGGAATCCAGACCGTTCCGGATGAACCCGGTCCGGCGTTTGCCCGTTCCCGCTGCCGGGAGTCTCCATGACAGGGTTCCCGTAACGCAATTGTCATAAATTCCCCGCTAGACTTCCGTGCCTCCTACCTCGTAAGGAAAATTACATGTCTGCGACGTTTCGCTGTTGTCTGATCGCCGGGCTGCTCCCAGCCGTATCCCTGTTTGCCGCAAGCGCCGGATTTGCCGAATCCCGGGACCAGATCAAGATTGTGGGTTCTTCCACGGTATTTCCGTTTTCGACCACGGTCGCCGAGCGTTTCGGCAAGGGTGGAAAGTTCAAGTCCCCGGTCGTGGAATCGACGGGAACCGGCGGCGGCTTCAAGATTTTCTGCGGCGGCATCGGTGTCGACACGCCGGACATCAATGATGCATCGCGCCCGATTACGGAGGGTGAAAAAGCTCAATGCGCTCAAAATGGCGTAACCGCGGTCGATGAGTTCAAGATCGGATACGATGGCATCATTCTCGCGAGCGGCTCCAAGGATGCGGTGTTCAACATCGCGTTGGATCAGCTGTGGCGAGCGACCGCGAAGACGGTGCCCGTGGGCGGCAAACTCATCGACAATCCGTACAAGCGTTGGAACGACATCGACGCGAAGCTGCCGAAGCTGCCGATAATCCTGTTTGGGCCCGCGCCGAATCATGGCACTCGCGATGCGTTCGTCGAACTCGTCATGGATCCGATCTGCCGCCAAGCGCCCGAAGTCGCGGCTCTGAGCAAGGACGTTCAGAAAAAGATCTGCGCCATCGTCCGTGAGGACGGGGCTTGGACGGACGTGTCCGAGGATTATGGTCTGGTCATGGGCAAGCTTGCCGCGAATCCCAAAGCCATGGCGGTTTTCACGTTTTCCTATCTGGACCAGAACCGCAACAAGATCCATGCGGCCACCATTGGCGGCGTCACGGCATCGTTGGAGAGCATTGCATCGGGCCAGTACCCGATTTCCCGCCCGCTTTTCATCTACCTGAAGCGGGCGCACGTGCATGACATCCCGGGACTAAGCGAATTCGTCGCCGAATTTCTGAGCGATCGATCCGCTGGCGCCGATGGATATCTGGCCGACAAGGGTCTGATCCCGTTGCCAAAAGCCGAGTTGCTCAAACAGCGCGCCGTCCTTGCGACGATGAAAGCCGCTCACTGATGGGATTTGCGCACCCGCTTCGGCCCGGATGCCGGAGCGGGTGCCGCGACCCGATCGAGGGGGGGCGATCATTTGAACGAATCGGTTCGTTCGACGAACGCGATCAAGGCCTTCTTGCCGTCGCCCCAGATCTGGTAGGACTCCCGCTCGGCATCCTCATCCTCGCTGTCTAGCGCAAAACTGACGCTTAGATTCCGGCTGGCCGCGATGTAGCGCAGCAGTTCTCGTGAGGCCGGATAAGCTGCCCTCAACACATGCGAGGCCGGCGGCGCGAGGAGTTTTTGCTGATCGAGCAAGTCCTTTGGAAGTTCGCTGACCGGTACCAGCTGTATTTCCCGGCCGTCGGCCAGGAGGTCGAGCGGCTTCTGAATCTGGTCGGGTGCCGCGGAACGGTTTCGCCGGTCGATCGTCGACCAGACGTAGCCGATCAGGTAAATCTGCAGCTTGCCGCTGCGATCGACCTCCACCGCGGTCAGGCTGATGTAATCGCGGGCATTCGCGGCGAGACTCGAGCGCTCGTACGCGAACACCAAGGGATCATGCACCACGGTGATCGTGGCCCCGGTGCGTTCATCCAGGAATTCCGTTGGTTCGAGCGAGTCCGCGCGTGCTGCACAGATCAGGCAAAGCGACACGATCAGCGCCATTGAGAATTTCGCTAGCATCGGACTCTTTTCGCGGCGTCTAGAAACCCAGACGATAACCCATGGAGAAATAGTATGAATTGGTTTTCTGGGTATCCAGGGGAATATCGCGCGATCCAAAATCACTGCCGGCCTCGAATTCGAACTGGGTCCGGGAGCGTAGCAGCTCTATGCGCAGGGAGGGTGATAGCGTCAGCTGGGTCGTGTCGTCGATGTTGTACTTGATTCGATCGATGCGCATGCGCGGGCCGATGCGCCACTGATTCCAGACCGGCATACGGCTGCTCAGGCTGACTGATTCGTCCTTGCTGGTGGCGCTTTTCTCGTACCGCAAGGACAAGACGTGCAAGTCGCTCGGCTTCCACAGGCTCGTGCCGAACACCTGGAATTGCAGCGCGCGGTCCGTGCCGCTGGCGGGCGATTCCGGCACGTTTCCGGAAGGCGGCGTTCCGCCGCTCTTGGTCACGTAGAAATCGGTGCTGATCTGATATCGCTCACCCATTGGCCGTGACAAGGTGACCGCATATACGTCCGTCTTCGACGTGCGATCCCGGGCCAACTGGTTGATCTCATCAGTGGTGAAATTGACGCCCAGGTCTTCCAGCGTCGTGACCGGCTGGCCGATAAGTGCATTGCGGGTCGTCAGAATCGGAGAATTGCGCTGATCCAGGTTCAGGCTGAGCATCCAGCTCTTCGGCAGCGAGAGGCTGCCGATCAAGGTCAGATTGTTGATGCTCTTGAAGTACGTGTCGTAGTCGACCAATCCGATCAGAGAGCGGCCCGGCTGAAAATACCGGGCTTCCAGGCCCACCGCGCGCCGGTCGAGCTGTCCCTCGAATTTCTGGCTCGTGACGTAGGTCGAAAAATCCCAGCTTTGGGCGAACGTCCCCAGATCCAACGACAAGCCTTCGAAGCTGCGGTCGGTTTTTGGTCCTTCGGTTACGGTGTCGACCGGATAGCCGTAGGTGGCGTTGATCGTGATGCGCGGCGACATCCGATAGGCGATCCAGGCGCCGTCGAATGATCCGTAGACGCCGCCGGTGCCACGGGATTGCCTGCCGAGGCGGCCCGTGATGTTCAATTTCTTGTCGGTCAGCTCCACAAAGGCGGAGTTCACCTGCGTCTGGTTGGCGCTGGATCCCGTCGGGTCTTTGAGCAGGCTCTTCGTATAGCCGGCGTAGATTCGGCTCAGGAAATCGAATCGCTCGCCGCGGTCGCGCGCCAGCAAATCGCCGTAGTTGATCAACGCGTTTTGACTGGTCTGATCGAAGGTCTGTCCGGTGGTGGTCACGTGGTTCTTGTCCCACCGATACAGCTGCGACACGCCGCCTGAGAACGTCCAACCTTGCTGGCTTTCTTCCAGGTTCCGGCCCGCCGTTCGCGGCTTGCGTCCGGCGACGGCCAGCGTCTTCAGCCGTGCCCTTACGCGGTCGGCGGCCGGACCGTTGGGATAGCGGCGCAGGTATTCCTCGTCCTCGGCTTTGGCATGAGCCAATTGCCCCGCGCGCTCGCGTGAGATGCCGAGAAGTTCCTGGACCTGGGACCGATCCGGGTACTCGGGCTGGCGGACCAGAAGGGTCAGCGATTCGGTTGCGGCCGTGAAATTACGTTTGGCGAGGGCGGCTTTCGCATCGTTCAGGAGCTTCGCTCGATCCGCATCGGGCAGCGCCGGGTCCGGCTTGGCCGCGGCGGCCGGCGGTACGGGTGCGCCCGATTCGCCGCCGGCGGCGCCGGATTCCTCACCGATCACGAGCCAGGCGCGCGGAAACGCGGCAAGCGCGGTGGTCAAGGTCTGATCGGCATCCTTACGCGTCCCGAACGGGCCGACGCGCAGCCGGTGCCAGGTCACCCCGTCGAGCACCACTTTGGAAACATAGGCCGTCAGGCCGAATTTAGAGCCCGCTGCGCTGATTTCCGCATCGGTATAGGGGGTTGTTCGGGAATCGAGGTTGACCGCGTAGACGGAGGCTGGCTGAACCTCTTCGGCCACCGTGATCTCGCCCTTGGGTTGTTCCATCATCACCCGGACGACGAATCCGCGTTGATCTCCCGTCGGCGCGACGACATACGTGGTCTGCTTGCGCCAAACGAGCGTCACATTGACTTCGCCGGGTGCCCCGTCCTCGACATGCACGTTCTTGAGCAGGTCGTCGGCGCCGGCGATGGAAGGAATCTCATTGAGTCCCGATCGGATCGCGCCGAGACCGCAATCGGTTCCGGGCCGGAAGCGCACCATCGTTTCGGAACCCGCGGTGGCCGGGGAGTGCGCGATGTAGCGCATCGTGCAGCTGAATTGAATGTTCAGGTTGATGTGATCGTCGCGCCGGGAGGCGTCGATCACATCAACCAGACGTCCGGCGAATTGAGCATAAGAGGGCAGGGAAAAGGCGATCGCGGTCAGCGCTACGACTAACCTGAACCATTTGCATCCTGTACGGTGGACATGCTCAGAACTGACCACTACTCACCTGGTGCTGCGGTCCTGGCCGCAGCTTGATGACGGCTTTCTGCGTGGCGTCAGAATAGATGTGGCAGGCGCCCGCACAATTCTTCAGTTCACTGGCCGTGTATTTGACGGTGCCGAACTTCGTGTGAGGTTGCGGCGTGTAATTGCGTTCGTGGCAGGCGGCGCAGGCCGGCGCATTGGCCGGGCTCGTCCACGGAATCTGATCCGTATTGCTCTTGTGACACTGGTTGCAAGTCAGCTCCACGCGGTGCTCGCCCGGGTAGCGGGGAGAGGTATGCCGGTACAGGACCGGCGTCCAAGCGGTCGTGTTGTTGTGGCACGACGAGCAATCCAGGCCCGAGGTGATCGTCATGTGCGACAACGGCTTGCCCGAGGCGCCCGCGCCATTGTGGCAACTCTGGCACGACATCGTGATTCCAGAGTGCCGGAAAATGACCGGCAGCCAGGCCACGGTTGAGTGACAGGTGTTGCAGGCGATCGCCGTTTGCACGTGATTCGTCGGCCTGCCGGTCGCGTGGACCGAGTCATGGCACTGGCTGCAACTCAACGTCACGCCAAGGTGTTCGAAGCGTGCCGGCGTCCAGGCGTTGACCGTGTGGCAGTTATCGCAGCTGTTGTTGCTGGGGATGTGCCGCGCGCTCTTGCCGACCGCGACGAGACCGTTGTGGCAGGTCATGCAATCGCGGCGGGCGCCCGCGTGGTTGAAGCCGGTCAGGCTCGAGCCGCCAGCGTTGAGACTCGCGGCTTTCGCGCCCGAGGCGACCCCGGCGTCGTTGACCGAGGCGAGTCTGGACATCCGGCCGGCCAGGTTGAAGCGTCCGGGCTGGGCTGCCATCTGGGTAGCCGTTCCGTGTGCACTCAAGCCGGTGTCGCCCTTACCCAGTCGCTCCGACGCCGCCAGCGTCGCTGCGGCCGTTGTGCCGGCCGCCGCTGTGCCGGTCACGGTCTTCGCGGCCGTTGCAGTCTTGGCGATGGTCTTCAGCGCAGCGGCGTTGCCGCCGTTGAAACTCGTCGTGTTGTGGCAGCCCTTGCAATCTGTAGTTCCGTGGTGGCCCTTCGGACGGTCGACCATCTTGACGCCGAACCAGGCCATGCCCGTTTCATGGCAGGTCACGCAGGTCAGTGCCGTGATCGATGCGCTGTGGACCATCGCCGTGCCGGAGAACGCCGTGAAATTGGTCGTCGAATGGCAGCTCTCGCAGGCGATGCTGCCCGTCGGAATGTGATTGCTCGGCGGCTCCTTGGGTACGATGTTCGCAAAGCTCAAGCCCGAACCATGGCATTGGATGCAATTGGTCGTGATGCCCGAGTGGCTCATCGCAAACACCGAGTAGTCATTCGGATTCGAATGGCATAGCGTGCAGGGCTGTGCGGTCGGAATGTGATTCGCAGGCTTGGTCGACACGCCGGTCGTGAACGACACTGTCGAGGAATGGCAGTTCGAGCATTCGCCGGTGGTCGGATGGTTCTTGTCCTGAGCGGCCGTCGGACGATCCACCATGGTCACACCGAACCAGGTCATGCCGGTTTCATGGCAGCTCGCGCAGCCGGTGGTGATGCCGGTGTGATTCATCTTCGTTCCCACGAACGAACTGAAGACCGTCGCCGCATGGCAGTTCTCGCAGGCGCGTCCCGCGATCGGCAAGTGATTCGACGGTGGTTCCTTCGGCGTGATGTTCGCGAACGTCAATCCGGCGGCATGGCACTGCGCGCAATTGTTCGTGATGCCCGAGTGACTCATGGTATACACGGCGTAATTGCCGGCGTTCGTGTGACACAGCGTGCATGGCTGCGTCGTCGGGATGTGGTTCGACGGCTTGGCGAGGCCCGCGGTGAACGAGACCGTTGAGCTGTGGCAGTTCGAGCATTCCCCGGTGGTCGGGTGGTTTGCGTCCTGCGCGGCGGTGGGGCGATCCACCATCGTCACACCGAACCAGGCCTTGCCGGTCTCGTGGCAGCTCGCGCAATTCGTCGTGATGCCGGAATGGTTCATCGCCGTGCCCGGACCGAAGGCCGTAAACACGGCTGCGGAGTGGCAGCTTTCGCAGGCGATGCCGTTGATCGGCAAGTGGTTCGCCGGCGGCTCCTTCGGCGTGATATTGGCAAAGGTCAAGCCCGCGGCATGACACTGGGCACAATTCGTCGTGATGCCCGTGTGATCCATCTTGTAGACGGAGTAATCGTTCGGGTTCGAGTGACACAGTGTGCAAGCCTGCACCGTGGGAATGTGATTCGGCGGTTTCGCGCTCACGCCTTGCGTGAAATTGACCGTCGAACTGTGGCACTGCGAGCAATCGCCGGTCTTCGGGTGATTCGCATCCTGTGCGGCCGTCGGCCGGTCGACCATGGTCACACCGAACCACGTCATGCCGGTCTCATGGCAGCTTGCGCAGTTAGTCGTAACACCCGTGTGATTCATCGCCGTGCCCGGGCCGAACGCCGTGAAGGTGCTCGGCGAGTGACAGGCCTCGCAGGCGCGCCCCAGGAGCGGCAAGTGATTCGACGGCGGCGCCTTCGGCACGATGTTCGCAAAGCTCGAGCCCGTGGCATGGCACTGGGCGCAATTGTTGGTGATCCCGGAGTGACTCATCGTGTAGACAGCGTAGTTGGCCGCGTTCGTGTGGCACAGCGTGCAGGCCTGGGTCGTCGGGATGTGGTTCGCAGGTTTCGCCAAGCCCGTCGTGAAGGAGACCGTGGAGCTATGGCACTGCGAGCAATCGCCCGTGGTCGGGTGATTTGCGTCTTGCGCGGCGGTTGGACGGTCGACCATGGTCACGCCGAGCCAGGCCATGCCGGTTTCGTGGCAGCTGGCGCAATTGCTCGTGATACCGGTATGGCTCATCGGCGTTCCCGGCCCGAACGCGGTGAACACGTTCGGTGCATGGCAGTTCTCACAAGCGGCTCCGGCGATCGGCAAGTGATTCGACGGCGGCGCTTTGGGCGTGATGTTCGCAAACGTCAGGCCGGCCGCGTGGCACTGGGCGCAATTGTTCGCGATGCCCGTGTGGTCCATCTTATAGACGGAGTAGTCGTTCGGGTTCGTATGGCACAGCGTGCAAACCTGTACCGTGGGTATGTGGTTGGCCGGCTTGTTCGAGATGCCTTGTGAGAAATTCACCGTCGAGGTGTGGCACTGTGAGCAATCGCCGGTCTTCGGGTGATTCGCATCCTGCGCCGCGGTCGGGCGATCGACCATGGTCACACCGAGCCAGGCCATGCCGGTTTCGTGGCAGCTTGCGCAATTGCTCGTGATGCCCGTATGGCTCATCGGCGTGCCGGGTCCGAACGCGGTGAAATTCGTTTTCGAATGGCAGTTTTCGCAGGCAAGTCCCGTGACGGGGATGTGACCCGTGGGCGGGGATTTCGGCACGATGTTGGCGAAGCTCGAGCCTGTCGCGTGGCACTGGGCGCAATTGCCGGTGATGCCGGTGTGATCCATCTTGTAGACGGTGTAGTCGTTCGGGTTCGTGTGGCACAGCGTGCAGGGCTGCGTCGTCGGTATGTGGTTCGCGGGCTTCGCGAGCCCGGTCGTGAAGGAGACCGTGGAGCTATGGCACTGCGAACAATCGCCCGTGGTCGGATGGTTCTTATCCTGGGCGGCGGTTGGCCGGTCGACCATGGTCACGCCGAGCCAGGACATGCCCGTTTCGTGGCAGCCCGCGCAATTCTTCGTAATGCCCGTATGGCTCATCGGCGTTCCCGGTCCGAACGCGGTGAAGACTGTCGGCGAATGGCAGTTCTCGCACGCGAGCGTGCCGATCGGCAAGTGATTCGCCGGCGGTTCCTTCGGCGTGATATTGGCGAAGGTCAAGCCTGCGGCATGGCACTGGGCGCAATTGTTGGTGATGCCCGTGTGATCCATCTTGTAGACGGAGTAGTCCTTCGAATTTGAGTGGCACAACGTGCAGGCCTGAGTCGTCGGAATGTGATTCGACGGTTTGCCGCCGCTGGTGACGCCCCCCGAGAAAGATACGGTCGAGTTATGGCAGTTCGAGCATTCGCCGGTCTTCGGGTGACTCGCATCTTGAGCAGCCGTCGGCCGGTCGACCATGGTCACGCCATACCAGGTCATGCCGGTCTCATGGCACGAGGCGCAATTGCCGGTGATGCCCGTGTGGCTCATCGCGGTGCCCGGTCCGAACGCGCCGAAGTTCGTCGGCGAATGGCAGTTTTCACAGGCCAGACCGGCCACCGGGAAGTGGTTCGAGGGCGGTGCCTTCGGCACGATGTTCGCGAAGCTCAAGCCGGCGGCATGGCACTGCGAGCAATTATTGGTGATGCCGGTGTGGTCCATCTTGTAGACGGAGAAGTCGTTCGGGTTCGAATGGCACAGCGTGCACGCCTGGATCGTCGGTATGTGATTGGACGGCTTGCCGGCCGTGACCACGCTGAAGGAGGTGGTGGAGCTGTGGCACTGTGCGCAATCGCCGGTGGTCGGATGGAGCTTATCCTGCGCCGGCGTCGGCCGGTCGACCATGGTCACGCCGAACCACGTCATTCCGGTTTCATGGCAGGTCTGGCAACCGCTGGAAATGCCCGTGTGGCTCATCGGATTGTTCGGACCGAACGCCGTGAAATTCGTCGGCGAATGGCAGGCCTCGCAGGCCGTCGTCGTCGGAATATGGTTCGCGGGCGGCTCCTTCGGCACGATGTTCGCGAAGCTCAAGCCCTTGCCGTGGCACTGCGCGCAATTGTTGGTGATGCCCGTGTGATTCATCTTGTAGATGGCGAAGTCGCCCGAGTCCGCATGGCAGATCGAGCAGGCCTGGGTGGTCGGGATGTGATTCACCGGCTTGCCGCCGCTGACATCGACGGTGAAGGAGACCGTCGATGCATGGCACTGCGAGCAATCGCCGCTCGTCGGGTGGTTCTTGTCCTGCGCCGCGGTCGGACGGGTCACGATCGTCACGCCCAGCCAGGACTTGGCGGTTTCATGGCAGGCCGAGCAATTGCTGGTAATACCCGTGTGATTCATCAGGGTGCCGGGTCCGAAGACCACCGTGGACAGATGGCAAACGCCGCAGTCGGCGTTGGCGGGGATGTGATTGGCTGCGCGTCCAAGCGCAATCTTGCCGTTATGACAGGATGCGCAGGTGCCCAGAACCTGGGTATGGTCGACGGTGACCTGGGGCTTCCAGACGAGCACCGAGTGACAGGCTTGGCAAGAATCGCTGGTATTGATGTGATTCGTCGGTTTGCCGGTCGCTGTCTTGCCGTTATGGCAGCTCACGCAATTGCTGGTGATACCATTGTGATTGACGTTCGCCGGCTTGAAGGCCGTGGTGACGTGGCAGTTTTCGCAGGTGTTGTCAGTGGCCGGGTGGTTGGACGGCTTGCCGGTCGCGATCTTGCCGTTATGGCATGAGTAGCACGTGCCGCTGACCTGCGTGTGGTCCACGGTGATCTGCGGCTTCCAGACGACGACCGAGTGGCAGGCGCCGCACGCATCGCTGGTAGTCATGTGCGTTGGCGTTTTGCCGGTGGCAATCGTGCCATTGTGGCAGCCCGCGCAATTGCTGATATTGCCCACGTGTTTGACGTTGGCGGGTTTCCAAGCGAACGTCGAGTGGCAGTTGTCGCAGCTATCCGTCGTCGGAATATGATTGCCGGGCTTGCCCGTTGCGGTCTTGCCGTCGTGGCAGTTGGTGCAACTCCCGTTGACTTGCGTGTGATCAACCGTGATCACCGGTTTCCAGCCGAACACCGAGTGGCATGCTGCGCATTCCATCGTCGAGGCGATGTGAGTGGGTGATTTGCCCTGCGCGATCACGCCATCGTGGCAGGTCGCGCAGCTCCCCTGGACCTCCTGGTGATCGAAGTGGCTGGCCGGCTTCCACGCAACCAGGGTATGGCAGGCGTCGCAACGGTCGGTACTGAGCACGTGGTTTTGCGGTTTGACCGTCGCGGATACGCGCGAGCCGCGCGAGTGGCAGGACGCGCAGTCGCGCGAGGTTCCTTTGAAAATCGCGCCGACGTGGCAGGACTCGCAGGGAACGTTCAAATGCGCCCCCAGAAGTTCGAAGCCGGTCGTCAAATGGTCGAACTTGGTCGGACCGATCTGCGCGCCGCGCGCGCTCATTGAGCACACGCACAGTGCGCAGATCACCAATGTCGTTGCTAAATGTAAAATGCGTGCCATGAGTGTTTCCCTAGTGGATTTTCGCAGCCGCAAAACTGACCGTGGTGTGACAGCGTTGGCACTGGCGGCCGAATTCACCGATATGAATGTCATCCTTCTCATGACAGGAGGCGCAATCCGACGATAATTTGACCTTTTTGGGCGGCTCGCGATGGCAATCGCTGCAGTTGAGCTTGCGGTGAGCGCCCGTCAGGGCGAATCCGGTTTCCTTCGCGTGATCGAATTCCCAGATCTTCCAGCCATTGGATGAATGGCAGGCGGCGCAGTCATCGCCGAGGCCGCCCTTGTGCGCGTCCTGCGCCTTATGGCACTCCACACAGCGCTTGGGCGCGCCTTTGAAGCTCAAGCTCGAATGACATTGCGCGCAGCTTGCAAGCACGTGCTGGCCGAGCAGGGGGAACGAAGTCAGGTCATGGTCAAAGCGGATGCCGCCGCGCCAGGTTTCGTTGCCATGGCATTGATCGCAACTCGTGCCGAGCGTGCCGCTGTGCGGGTCCTGGGCCCGGTGGCATGCGACGCAGGTTTGTCCGAGCTTTTGCTTGGTGACCTCGGCCGTGTGGCAGGTATGGCAGCCGAGTTTCGCGTGGGCGCCTACAAGCGCGAAATGCGCGGTCTTCAGATGGTCATATTCAACCGGCTTCCAGTGCGTTTCCGCATGGCAGTTCTTGCAGTCGGCGCCGAAGCGGGTCGCGTGCGAATCCTGGGCACGATGGCACCCGATGCAGTCTTTCGGGGTCTTGTCCTTGAAATTGCCGGTCGTATGGCAGCCGGTGCACGGGATATCGGAGTGCGCACCGTTCAGCGGAAATCCGGTTTCCTTGGCGTGATCGAATTTGGCGTCCTTCCAGCTCACCATCGTGTGGCACTTGCCACAGTCCTCGCCGCGGCTGCCGCGATGCTCGTCATCGGGCGCGTGGCAGTCCACGCAGCGTTTCGGCGTGCCTTTGTAGCGCGGCCCGAAGTGGCAGGAGTTGCAGGTGATCTTCGTATGGGCGTCGTGCAGCGGGAACGACGTCTTGTCGTGGTCAAAGTGCACGCTGCTCCAGGCGCCGACTTCGTGGCAGCTCGCGCAGTCGGTACCGAGTGAGCCTTTGTGAATGTCCTGCTCCCGGTGGCAACTGACGCAGGTCGTTTCGGTCTTGCGGTACGGCGCATTCTTGCGATGACAGGCTTCGCAGGCGACCGCCACGTGCGAGCCCTTCAGCGGGAAATCCGTGAACGAATGATCGAAGCCGCCGCTGCTGAAATGCACGATATCCGCATTGCGCCCCTTGTGTTCGGTGTGGCAGGCGCGGCATTGCGTGGTGTCGGCATTGGCCATATGACCATGAAATCCTTTTTTCTTCGCGATGTCGGCGCGAATCTCATCGTGACAGTCCAAACACAGGCCGGTCTGGCGGGTCCTGTCGGTCTTGTCGTGGCAGGCAGCGCAGTTATCCTCCCACTTGGCGTGCAATCGCGCGACCTTGCCGGGCATCAACAAGGTCTCGACGCTCGCCGCATGCGCAAGCTTCGCCGATCCCCCGAATATGCCTGTGAAGATAGTCATGGCCAACAGCAGTCCTCTATGACGACGCACGTTCTGCATTCGCTCAAATGATCCGGTACCGGCGGTCTTAGCCGATGACCTCGCTAATCACCAGGTGAACCGGTTTATCGCTCTTCGGGTCGAGCGTGCCGCTCGCACCTTGCATGTCTCCGGGCTGAGCCAACGGCTGCCCGTTTGCGGATATTCTTGCCTCGACTTTCACCGCGTGAAAATCCGACAGCTTTCGCTGCGGCATCATCGCCTGCGAGTCGTTGAGCTGGAACTTGACGGGCCATCGATCAACGGTCGTGCGCACGACGGCGAGCGGAGGGCCCGGCGAATCAACGGATTTTGCAAACACGAACAGGGCAAGTCCGCTGCTCGCCTTGGCCTTCAATTTTGGATCGATATCGATCGTGCCGCTGATTTGAACGGCTCCGGCGGGAGCGCTTTCAGCCGCCGGAGCCGGTGCGGCACCGCCGGCAAGCCGCAGGGCCTCGGCTATGTTCGCCGCAATGATTCTGCTGTCCGAAGAATCCGGCGGCAGCACCTTGGCGAGGTGGCGCCAGACTGCCACGGCCTCGCCGTAGTGCTTTTGCTCATGAAGAAGACTCGCCTGCAGCCACAGCGCCTTGGGGTGATCGGGGTCCAATTGCAACGCATGCGCGAGATATTCCGCCGGCGCGCCGTCAAGCTTGCCACCGGTCGAGGAGGCGGCCGCATCGGCGTAGTTCGCCCAGGCATCCGCATCCAACGCGTTCAGCTTGGCGGCTTGTTTGTAGCGGTCGAGCGCTTTCGCATAGTCATGGGCGATGCGAAATTTTTCGGCTTGCGCAACCAGAGCTTCACCCTGGGGTGACGCGGTTGGAGCGGCGCGGCCTGCCGTGGCTCCGGCGCTCGGCGCGGTTCCCGAGCCGACGTGT
>Ga0075021_10001208_pt1 | contig 13149 bp, 13 predicted proteins | sample ColStrG_CSR_2012_FD_72749 | JGI IMG/M metagenome (GOLD analysis project Ga0075021, IMG submission 72749) | Freshwater sediment microbial communities in response to fracking from Pennsylvania, USA - Cold Stream Run_MetaG_CSR_2012 | ecosystem: Environmental > Aquatic > Freshwater > Creek >...
CTGCTACGCGATTCACGCCTTCCACATGCCCTTTGCCGATACCGGATTGTTTGGACTCTATGCCGGCACCGACGAATCCGACGCCCCCGAACTTATGCGCGTAGTTATTGACCAGATCGGCAACGCGACCGAGACACTGAACGATACCGAGGTTAACCGCGCCAAGGCCCAGATGAAGGCGGGGCTTCTGATGGCGCTGGAAAGCTCTGAGGCGCGCGTCGGCCAATTGGCGAGACAGATGCTCGCTTATGGGCGCCCGATCCCGCTGGAGGAGATCATTGCCAAGGTTGATGCGGTGACCATCGAAAGTGCCCGCGCCGCCGGTCGCGCCTTGATCAGTCGCGCCAAGCCTGCGATCGCTGCGCTTGGACCCGGCAGCGGTCTTGCAAGCACCGCCGCGATCGCTGAAAGTCTAGTTCGCCGCGCGGCCTAAGCCGCGCGCGCTCGACCGACATGTCCATGGCGTTTTTCAGGGCCGTCAGTTCCAACGAAACTATGCCGAGCATTGTCGGCGCGGGCATTACATTGCGCGCGCCCCACAGTGGTGACTTTGCCGAATGGGCAGCTTTGCGCGAGACGAGCCGTGGCTTCCTCGTTCCCTGGGAGCCCATTTGGCCGCCGGATGATCTCACGCGCGGCGCCTTTCGCCGCAGGCTTAAGCGGTATGCCGAAGATCAGCGTGGCGATCTGGCATACTCCTTTCTGATCTTTCGCAACGACGACAACGCCATGATTGGGGGGCTGACACTCGCCAACATTCGGCGAGGCGTGGCTCAGGCTGGCAGTATTGGGTATTGGATTGGTTCGCCATTCGCTCGTAAGGGCTACATGACAGCGGCGGTACGCGCACTAATACCGTATAGCTTCACCACACTGCGGCTGCACCGGCTGGAAGCAGCGTGTATTCCCGACAACGTCGCATCGGTCCGGTTGTTGGAAAGGACTGGCTTCAAGCGAGAAGGATATGCCCGTGGTTACCTCTGCATCAACGGAACTTGGCAGGACCATCTGCTCTATGCGCGCCTTAAGGACGACATCGATTGAACGACGAGCACGCTTGGCTTGATATAAATGCAGAAACAAAAAGGCGGCGAGAAACGCGAGATGAAAATGCCCGAGGAACAAACTGCGCAGGGCGTGCGGATGAGCGCCAGCACTACGGTACTGTTGAGTTTATCCCTCGTGCTCGCCGGATGCGGCTCCAGCAGCCTATTCAGTAGTTCCGCTCTGGACCTTTTCAGTACGTCGTCGAAGGCAACTACAAGCAATGCCGAAACGGGTCCCGGATCATCAACAGATGTCGAGTGCCCTGGCGTCAACGTGCGGACTGGTGCAGCGACGCTGATGATCGGCAGCAAGCCGGGGGAAGCCGAACCATCCGCCCTTGATCTGCGGTATCAGGCGACGATTCTCCGCACTGCTCGCGAGTGTCAGGTCAATTCCGGCATCATGACCATGAAGGTCGGCATTGAGGGCCGGGTTATCGTCGGTCCTGCCGGCGGTCCTGGCACGATCAATGTGCCGCTTCGCATTGCGGTGGTGCAAGAGGGCGTCAACCCCAAGACCATCACCTCGAAATTCGCGCGCGTGGACGTGACCGTAGCTAGCGCGGTTGATCGGGTTGCGTTTTCGCATATCGATCCCGAAATATCGTTCCCGCTGCCGCAGCCGATCGCGAACATCGATTCCTATGTGGTTTACGTCGGCTTCGATCCGGCGGGAGCGCAGCAGGAAAAGAAAAAGCCTGCGGGCAAGCCGAAGCCAAAACCAAAATCGGTAGCGAAACCGGGTCAAAGCTGAATAAAACCTGCCAGTACGCGCAGGTATGAGATGCAATCCGTCCGCTAGTTCAGCTTCTTGCGGACGTCCTCGATGCCTTTGGCAATCAGCTCGCCCGCGAGCTTTCCCTTGGTTTCAGCGCTGAGGATCTTTTCCGCGGCAGCGATAGCAGCGTCGGCAGCCGCGCTGCGTACATCGGCGGCTGCCTGGGCTTCAGCTTGTGCGATTTTGGTTTCAGCAAGCGCGGTGCGGCGGGCAATGAAATCTTCGATCTTCGCCTTTGCTTCAGCCGCGAGTCGCTCGGCTTCGGCTTTGGCGCCGGCGATGATATCCTGCGCCTCGCTTTCGGCGGCTTGCCGTTTGCGCTGATATTCAGCCAAAAGCTGACCCGCCTCGTCCTTGAGCTTGCGGGCTTCATTGAGTTCCGTCTGGATGCTGGCTGCCCGGTCGTCAAGCGATTTTGTCACCATCTTGTGAGCGCCTATATAGCCCAGGCCGCCGACGAAGATGACGAAGGCGATTGTAACCCAAATTTCCGGATCTTGCAGCAATTCCACGGTCGTCCTCGTCAACTCTTGAGCGTATCCGCGACAGCCGCATCGACTGCACTGTCGGCCGGCGTTGTGCCAATCAGACGTTCGACGATTGCCTTAGCGGCGTCGGCAGCAATGCCATGAACATTCTTCATCGCGCTTTGCTTGGTAGCCACGATAGTCTTCTCCGCGTCCGCCAGCTTGGCGTTGAGTTGATCCTCCAACCTCTTGCGGGTCGCTTCGGCCTCAGCAGCCTGCTTTTCGCGTGTCTCGTTCGCGATCTCCTGCGCGCGGGCGCGTGCATCGGCTAACGCCTTTTCGTAGGCGGCGACAGCGGCATCTGATTCGCCTTTCAGCCGGGAGGCCTCGGCAAGATCGCCCGAGATGTGCTTCTGCCGGTTGTCGATGACTAATTGGACGCGGGGGAGCGCCAACTTCGTCATCAGCACGTAGAGCAGGACAAAGGCAATCACCAACCAAAAGAGCTGGGATGCGAAGGTTTCGGGCTGAAACGGCGGAAATGCGCCATGCCCGCCCTCCTTAGGGTGCCCTGTGCTCGTCGTGTGAGCAGGCTCGGCCATCACTGTCTCCGATACAAATGCCCGGTGCGTTCCTACAGCGCGAACAGCAGCAGGAGTGCGATCAGCAGCGAGAAGATGCCAAGTGCTTCGGTGATGGCGAACCCGAAGATCAGGTTGCCGAATTGGCCTTGCGCCGCCGAGGGATTGCGCAGAGCAGCGGCCAGATAGTTGCCGAAGATGATGCCGACGCCGACGCCTGCACCACCCATTCCGATGCAGGCGATGCCCGCACCGATGTATTTTGCTGCCACTGGATCCATATTCAACTCCTTCTGTTTTCCGCTCGGGCCGTCAGTGGCCCGGGTGAATCGCATCATTGAGATAGATGCAGGTGAGGATGGCGAAGACATAGGCCTGGAGGAATGCCACCAGCGTCTCCAATGCAAAGAGGAGGACGACCATCAGGAACGGTAGGGCGCCACCAATCCAGCCAACGACGCCGAGGCTGGTGCCGAGCAAAATGATGAAGCTGGCGAAAACCTGCAGCGTAATGTGGCCCGCCAGCATGTTGGCAAACAGCCGCACGCTGTGCGAGACCGGCCGTGACACGAAAGAGAGGATCTCGATCGCTACGATCAGCGGCAGGATATAAATCGGCACGCCCTTGGGAACGAACAGGTTGAAGAAATGCAACCCATGTCGGATGAGGCCGTATATCAGCACAGTGAAGAACACTGTGAGCGCCAGGGCAGCGGTGACGATGATATGGCTGGTAACCGTGAATGAGTAGGGGATGAGCCCGATCACGTTCAGTGCCAGCACGAACATGAAGATCGTGAATACGAAGGGGAAGAACTTCATGCCTTCGTTACCGGCGGTGCTGCGCACTGTCGTCGCGACGAATTCGTAGGCAATCTCGGCCGCCGATTGCAGGCGCGACGGGACGAGGCCGCGGCCAGACGTTGCGCCAACCAGAAAGACAGTGATGCCGAGAACCGCGGCAAACATGAACGCGGCCGAATTCGTGAAGACGATTTCGGTGTTGCCGATCTTTGCGACCGGAAAGAGGTTCTGGATCTGAAACTGGTGGATGGGATCGACGGCCATTGTCGTTATTCGTCCAGGTGTCTCTCACGCACGATCCCTGCCCCTCGCATCACGTTCAATACGCCGGCGGCGAAACCGAGCAATAAAAATACGATGAGCCCCCACGGCGAAATTCCCAGCCAACGGTCAAGCAGCCAACCGATCGCCGCGCCCACAAGAACCCCAGCGACCAGTTCGGTTGACAACCGGAAACCACGAGCGATCGCCGAAGGATCGGCGGTCTGACGAGGACCGGAGCCGTTTTCGGATGGCCGGTTCGCCTGTGCGAGCCGTTTGCCGAGACGCTGGAGCCTCGCAGAGAGAGCAGCCTCGTCGTCCGGCGGTTCGTTACGATCGCCTTTGCCGCGCGTGCCGTCAGCCATGTTTGCGACTCGCGTGGATTTCGGGTTTCGCGTGTCCCGCCGCCCGAAAAGCCGCGCGGACCATACTTATCGAGTTTCTTCGAGTCAAGGAACCGGCCCTGCGGCATAAGTGTTTGATATCAGCGAGTAAACACGGGATTTCCACACTGCAAACGTCTCGCCAGTGTGGAGCGAATTGGATGTCAACAACACATGCGCACACGTGTTCAGCGTGCGTTGGCCAGTGGTACGCTCACAAACTCCGAGCGCCAAGCTGAATGGGACTATCGCCATGTATGTTTCGAAATTTGCCCTTGCCGCGGTCTTCGCTTGCATGGTGGTGCCCGCAGCGGCGCAATCCGTGATCGACGTCGAGAAAGAGGCTCCGCCACAAGTGCAGGATCAAGGTCAGCCTCAAACCTTGCCTCAACCTCCGGCGCAAATACCGGAGGGCTCGCAGGCGGCGACGGTTGACCGCGCTGGATTGGAAACAGAGATCGCAAGCTTGCAGAGGGAAGTCGCCTCACTGAGGAAATTGGATACGGAAGTCGTTCGATTGAAAGAAGAGGTCGCATCGCTGAAGAATGAAATCGCAATCCTGAAGGATCCTCCTCCACCGCGGCCGCCAGCGGATCTGACATCACCAGTCGACAAAGGCAGCGATCTGTCAATTAAATTGCCAACCCAGGAGGATATCGCGCGCGCGCGCGCGTACCTCGAAGGAGCCTGGCGTCGCCTGGTCGAAATGGTTGCCGCTATGCAGAAAGACATCATGCGCAAGGGCTGAGTAGTCTTACCATGCCCGGCCGAATGTCTGCCATCGTCAAGGTCGCTCCACAGCTGTTCGCCAGTGCGACCTTGCGCGTCGATACGCCCGGCGCCGGGTTCACAGACATCACCAGCAATGCGGCGGGATTCATCGATCAGATCAGCGCCGGCGAAGGAGTGTTGCTAGTCTACCTGCGCCACACCTCCGCGTCTCTTGCAATCCAGGAAAACGCCGATCCCGACGTGCAATCCGACCTTATTGCGGCACTGGATCGTCTGGCGCCAGAAAACGCGCCGTGGATACATGATGTGGAAGGGCCGGACGACATGCCGGCACATGTCAAAGCGATGCTTAACGGTGTGTCGCTGCACGTGCCGGTCACCGACGGTAAACTGGCACTCGGTGTCTGGCAGGGCATCTATCTTGTCGAGCATCGGCGCCGACCACACATCCGCGAAGTGAGCTTGCAGTTCATTGGCAGCCGGAAATAAAAACGCCCCGCAGTGCGGGGCGTTTCGTAGAAGAATGGCCGGCGGCGAATATTTTGCCGCCGGCCGTTGAGCAATCAGCCCTTTTGGATCGCAACACCCGAACCGGTCCTGATATCCACGCCTCTGGTATCGCGCAGGAACAGCAGGCCGATGACCACAGTCATCACCGCGACGCCGATCGGATACCACAGACCATTGTAGATATTGCCGGTCGCCGCGACCACTGCGGTCGCCAGCAGCGGCAACATCCCGCCAAACCAGCCGTTGCCGATGTGATAGGGCAACGACATCGACGTGTAGCGGATCTTGGTCGGGAACATTTCGACTAGGAACGCCGCGATCGGCCCGTACACCATGGTCACGTAGATCACCATGATGACCAGGATCAATTCGGTCATGAACCAATTGATCTGTGCCGGGTCGGCCGACTTCGGAAAGTTTTTAGCCGCCAGCGCGGCAGTCCACTTGGCGTTATCCCAGCCCTGGACCTTGGTGCCGCCAATATCCAGGTCGACCGACTTCGCACCGGGGGTGCCGATGATCGTGAACGACAATCCCGACTTGGTGAGGAAGTCTTGCGCGCGGTCGCAGTCCGAGAACTTCGACCACGGGCCGACGAAGATGTGGAAGTTACAGGTCGCCTGGTCGGCCGAAACCGAGATCGGGTTCTTTGCGGCAAACGCTTCCAGGGCCGGGTTGGTGTAGTGCGTCAGACCCTGGAACAGCGGGAAGTACGTGATCGCTGCGATGGCGCAGCCGGCCAGGATGATCTTGAGACGGCCGATGCGGTCGGAGAGCCAGCCAAACACAATGAAGAACGGCGTTCCGATGATCAGCGACAGGCCAATCAGTTCGTAGGCCGTGATGTAGTCGACCCTCAGCGTGATGACCAGGAAGAACAACGCGTAGAACTGGCCCGTATACCAGACCACGCCCTGACCCGCGGTGGCGCCCAGCAGCGCGAGCAGCACGTATTTGTTGTTCGGATAGTGGAAGAAGCTTTCGGTCAGCGGCGCCTTCGAGCCTTTGCCCTCCTGCACCATCTTCTGGAAGATCGGGGTCTCATTCAGCTTGAGCCGGATGTAGACCGAGAACACCAGCAGGATGACCGAGATCAGGAACGGAATACGCCAGCCCCACTCGGCGAACTCCTTGGTGGCCATGTTGCCGCGGCACAGCGCGATCAGGATGAGGGCCAGCAGCAGGCCGAGCGTTGCGGTGGTTTGAATCCAACTGGTCGCATAGCCGCGCTCATGCGCTCGGGCATGCTCCGCGACATAGGTTGCCGCTCCGCCATACTCGCCGCCGAGCGCCAAGCCTTGCAGCAGGCGAAGCGAGACGAGCAGGATCGGCGCCAGCCAGCCAATGCTCGAATATGTTGGAAGCACGCCGACCAGGAAGGTGGCGCTGCCCATCACCATGATGGTGACGAGAAAGGTGTATTTGCGGCCGACCAAATCGCCGATACGGCCGAAGATCACCGCGCCGAAGGGGCGCACAAGGAAGCCCGCCGCGTAGGTGGCGAAGGCGGACAGCAGTGCCGCCGTAGCATTTTCAGTCGGGAAGAACAGCGCGGCGAAGAACGGCGCCAGCACCGCGTATAGATAGAAGTCGTACCATTCGAAAATCGTGCCGAGCGAGGATGCGAAGATGACGAATTTTTCGTCCTTCGACATGCTGCCGGCGCGGGTAGCGGTACCAGCCACTGTGCTCATCTTGAGTCCCCCCGTAATTCGTGTTTTTCCAAGCAACGCGCCCGCCGCTGCTGACGAAGACGCCGTGCCGAGATGCCGGACTGGTTCTTCGCCGCGTTGGCGGTGGTTGCGAAAACTCTAGTCCGGAGGCAGCCGTCGGCCATATTCGACTTTGGACGGAACTGCTTTGGTAAGGCTTGGATTTATAAGCGGTTTTCTGCACTGCAACCTAACCGAGCCAAACCGATTTTCATCGTGGGGTGAAAGGCTTGCGCTCAACGCGGTGGGGGAGGAACATGTTTTAAAGCGTGGGTTCACCCCCGAAAAATGGTGCGGCGCATCGCCGCTGCCCCCACCGAACCGGAGGACAGCCCTTTTGAATGAAGTGCTCCAGTACCGGTTGGTGATTGCCGATGATCACCCTTTGTTTCGCGGCGCGTTGCGCGAGGCGGTCACGGGGTTGTTGGAGCAGGTGAATATCGCGGAAGCCGGGACATTCGATGAGCTCGTAGAATTGCTCGAGCGTGGTGGCGATACCGACCTGGTGTTGCTCGATCTCACAATGCCGGGTGCGCGCGGGTTCTCTGGTTTGATGTATATGCGTGCGCAGTACCCGGGCGTGCCGGTGGTTGTGGTTTCAGCTAATGACGACCCTGCGGCAATCCGCCGTTGCATGGAGTTTGGCGCCTCAGGGTTCATTCCAAAAACGCTCGGCGTCGAAGCGATGCGCGCCGCGATTTCGCAAATCCTCAACGGTGGCGTGTGGACGCCACCGGATATCGACCTTGCGACCGGCTCGGATGCTGACGCGGCGCAGCTGATGGCTCGTATGGCGTCTTTGACGCCGCAGCAAGTGCGCGTGCTGATGATGTTGTCGGAAGGGCTTCTGAACAAACAGATCGCCTATCAGCTCAGCGTGTCAGAGGCGACGGTGAAGGCGCACGTTTCCGCGATACTACAGAAGCTTGGGGTTGAGAGCCGTACGCAGGCGGTGATCGCTGCTGCCAAGATCGAAGCAGGGCAGTGGCCGCAAAGCGTCGCCGCGGAAAACTAGTCGATTTCGTTATTCCGCAGCCACCCGCAACACACGCCATTGCGCCAGCAACGCACGCAGCGCTGCCGGTTTAATCGGCTTGTGCAAAACCTGAATGCCCTCTTCGCGAGCTTGCTCGCGCACAGCGGGCGAGCGGTCAGCCGTAATCAGGATCGCCGGGAGGTCGCCATAGCGGCGGCGCAGCGCGGCGATAGCCTCAATGCCGTTACCATGGTCGAGATGATAATCGACCAAAAGCCCATTCGGCATCAAAGAGCTTTCGGAGATTGCCGTCAGTGCAAACGCAAGATCAGGAGCCTTGAGCACTTCGCATCCCCAGCCGCGCAGCAGGGTTTCCATGCCGTCGAGCACCGAGGGTTCGTTGTCAACGCACAGTGTGGTGATCCCGGCGAGCTGACCGGATTCGACGCGCGCACCGTCGCGTGCAGGCAACTCAATCGGCGCCTCATTTGATCGAGGCACAGTGACGGCGAAATGCGATCCGCGACCTGATTCTGATTCGAGTTCGATTTTGCAATCGATCACACGCGCCACGCGCTCGACGATCGAAAGGCCCAAGCCCAGCCCACGTGCAATTTTGGCGCCCTGATCGAGTCGATGAAATTCGACAAAAATATCACGCCATTTCGACTGCGGGATACCGACGCCGGTATCGTAGACATCGATACGCAGATCGCTGCCTCGCCGTCGGCAGCCGACCAGCACGCCTCCCTCCGGCGTATATTTGATCGCATTGGAGACCAGATTTTGGATCAACCGGCGCAATAACCGGCGGTCGGAGCGAACGACCAATGCACACGGCACAAAGGTGAGCTTGAGCCCCTTCGTGGTGGCAAGCGGGGCGAATTCGAGTTCAATCTGGCGCAGCAATTCGTCGACACGAAAATTGGCGAATTCCGGTCGCAGCGCGCCCGTATCGAGACGCGACATATCCAGCAGGGCGCCTAAAATTTCTTCCACTGCTTCGAGCGACGCGTCGATATTGTCGACTAGGCGGCGGTCGTCCCGCGCTCCGCGCTCGATGAGGCTGGTCACATACAGTCGCGCCGCATTGAGGGGCTGCAGAATGTCATGACTCGCCGCCGCGAGAAATTTGGTCTTGGAAATATTGGCAGCCTCGGCCTCCCCTTTGGCATGGGCAAGCGCGGCATTGAGACGGGTCAATTCTTCCGTGCGCTCGCGCACGCGCCGTTCCAGTGTCTCGTTCGATCGCTCCAGCGCTTCCGCCGCTTCGACGCTCGCGGTGATGTCGGTAAACGTAGTCGCAATGCCCCCATCCGGCATGCGGTTTGAGCGCACCTCGATGACCACTCCTTCCGCGAAGCGTTCCAGGAACGGCTCATTACCGGAGATGTAGCGTTCTAACTGCGCGCTCACAAATTCTTCGGCGCGGTCGGCGGAGAGATCGCCGCGCCGGCTGCTGTTGAAACGCAGGATATCGGCGAGTCCGGCACCGACTCGGATCAGGCTCGGAGGTAAGTCGAGGATCTCACCAAACTGTCGGTTCCAGCAAATCAGCTGAAGCTCTTTGTCGAACACCGCAATGCCCTGCCGCACATGATCAAGTGCGGTCTGGAGTATCTCGCGGTTGTACTGAATCGCTGCATTGGCGTCGTCGAGCAGTTTCAACGCTGCTTTTTTCGACACGGTGCGCTTGCGCAGCAGGAGGGAGAGGACCAGCCGAGAGGACGCGCCGCCAATCGCCGAGGCGAGAATGTGTTCGGCATGGCGCACCAGGCGGAAATCGGCCTCTTCTTTCCGCTCGAGGCTGATACGCTGCGCCGTGGCGAACGTCTCGAATGCAGAATGTGTGCGTTCCTCGCCGAGATAGCGCGACACCGTGGTCGTGAGTTCTTCCACCGTGACGGAGGAGCGCCAAAGCCGGAAACTCGGCGCGATCGGCGTGAATTCAGAGGGTACGAAGGTGTTGGCCTGCAGTCGCTCTATAGGTGAAGGCGCGCGACGCAAGGAGAAACCGATATAACACATAACGTTGAGCATCAGGCTCCAGGCCACGCCGTGGACCAGCGGTGGTAACTCAAGCCCGAAGAGATGTTGCGGGCGCAACATGATCAGGCCCCAGGGCCCGTCAGTGAGAATGCGCTCGCCGATCACGCCGATGTCGGAGAGTGTCGGAAGAAGTAGCGTATAGGCCCACACGAAAAATCCGACCGTCATGCCGGCGATGGCGCCGGCAGCTGTGGCGCGCCGCCACAGCAAGCCGCCAAAAAAGGCGGGCGCCAGCTGTGCGATGGCCGCGAAGGACAACAGACCAATCGAGGCCAGCTGCGCCTCGCCCGCCGCCCGGTAGTAGACGTAAGCGAGAAGCAGAATGGCGAAAATCGCCAACCGCCGAACCGTAAGCAGCATGGACCCCACATTTTCACGCCCGCTGATGAGTGCCTCTCGCCGCTGCAATACGAGAGGCATGATCAGATCGTTCGACACCATGATCGAGAGCGCGACAGATTCGACGATCACCATCGCAGTCGCAGCCGACAAGCCGCCGACGAATGCAATGATGGTGAATACGCTTGAGCCACTTTCGAGCGGCAGGGCGAGCACGAACATGTCGCTGTCGACCTTGCCGGCCGGAAAGGTCAACAGGCCGGCGAGGGCGATCGGCACGACAAACAGGTTTATGAGGATCAGATAGACCGGATAAAGCCAGACAGCGCGTTTGATCTCGTTTTGATTGTTATTCTCGACAACGGCCACGTGGAACTGTCGTGGCAATAGGATAAACGCCACGAAAGACAGCAACGTCATGGCGACCAGCGTGTCGATGCGAGGTTCTCGGCTGAAGATGGCCGCAGTCGAGGGCCGTTGCATGGCTTCGTTGAACAGCGCCATAGGGCCGTCGAACATCCAGAACGTCACGAAAATTCCGACGGCAAGAAATGCAACCAGTTTGACGATTGATTCCGCGGCCACAGCCAACATCAGCCCGTCCTGATGCTCGGTGGCGTCGATGTGGCGGGTGCCGAACAGTACCGCGAAGGTCGCCATCGACAGGGCCACGAAGAGCGCAATGTCTCCGAGCAACGGGCGAGTGACCTCGGTGCCTGACGCGACATGGGCGAGGATTGTTTCAAGCGATGACGAGACCGCTTTGAGCTGCAATGCGATGTACGGGATCGAGCCAACGATCGCAATCAGCGCAACCGTCGCTGCAACCGCTTGACCCTTACCGTAACGTGCAGCGATGAAGTCAGCGATCGAGGTTATGTTCTGGGCTTTGGCAAGGCGCACGACCCGCATCAAAAGCGGTGCGAACAGGCCGATCATAAGAGCCGGCCCAATATAGATCGTTAGAAAGTCGAACCCGGTGCGTGAGGCAAAACCGACCGAGCCAAAGAAAGTCCAAGAGGTGCAATAGATCGCGAGCGATAGCGGATAGATCAAAAGCCGGCCTCGACCCTCGCGACCGAGGCCACGCGTACGATCGCCGTAGCTTGCGACCAGGAACAACAATCCGATGTACGCAAGCGCTACTGCGATAACGACCCAACCCTGCAGCATGCACTCTCCAGATCGGGACTAGGCATCTAGCCGGCTGCGATTTCGCCGAACTCAGCCACAACAGAACGCCATTGAGCGCGCTTGCGCAACTCGCGAATTTGGCCCGCACCGAGGTACCGTTCCGCCATCCAATTATACCGTAAACTATTGTGATACCTACACTTTTAACTTCACCCTGCGCACGCCTATGGTGCAGACTACGGCCCTGATTGACGTGCGACATTTCCAAGGACGCGATCATGGTTTCGGCGGCGCTACCGCGCTTTGACCTGTTCATCGTCGACGATGATGCAATGATGCGCGATGCACTTTCGGCCGTCTTCACGCTTGCCGGCTATCGCGTCTCCAGTTTTGCAGACGCTCAAACGTTTCTCGTCGCCACGCAAAGCCGTACGCCCGCCTGCGTCCTGCTCGATCTGCACCTGCCCGACAAATCGGGCGTCGTTGTGCTCAAGGAGCTCAACGCACATAGCTATCCCGCGCCCATTTTCATCATCACAGGCGATGGGGACGTAAGGTCAGCTGTCGAGGCAGTGAAAAATGGGGCGTTCGATTATTTGGTCAAGCCGCTTGACGCGCGATCAATCGTCATGCGCGTCAGCGGTGCCATCACCGCCTTCAGCAAACGTAGCGGAAGTGCCAAGAGCAGAAACGGGTCATTGGTCGACTTTCCCGGCCAGACTCTGCTGACGCCACGCGAACGCGAAGTGTTGATACAGATCGCAGGAGGCGCGTCCAACAAGGAAGTTGGCCGCCGCCTGGGCATTAGCCCACGCACGGTAGAAGTCCATCGCGCGCGCATCATGGATAAAATTGGGGCCAGAAATGCCGCCGATTTAGTGCGCATTGTGCTCAGTGGCTACGGACTGACAACATCATCTTCACCGGAAGTGGCGACACAAAACTGACCTTAGCCAGCATTTGACGCGAGCGCTTGCGCGCGGCATTGATCGCTCCCGATGAGCCTTGGCGCAACGTGCGCGTGGCTCCGTGAGAGCCCAGAGCCTTGTCCGCGCCGTCCGCCAACGACCGCTTTGCAATTCTGCGCCACCTTACCGAGACGCTGGTCATCGCGGCGGCCGGTGGGTCCGCGTTGGGACTTATTGGCGTCCCTGCTGGCTGGCTGTCGGGGTCGATTCTGGCAGTGGCCGGCGCATCGCTTGCGGGCCGTCCGATGCTGATTCCAACGCTATTGATGCGCGCAATCTTCGTGCTGATTGGCATATCGCTGGGCGCGGTGGTGACACCAGAGACATTGCACGGCATGGCGACATATCCGGTCAGCATAGCGGTGCTTATTCTGGCGATGACCTTCATTTCCATTGGTGGCGCCGGATA
>Ga0075021_10001209_pt1 | contig 13138 bp, 9 predicted proteins | sample ColStrG_CSR_2012_FD_72749 | JGI IMG/M metagenome (GOLD analysis project Ga0075021, IMG submission 72749) | Freshwater sediment microbial communities in response to fracking from Pennsylvania, USA - Cold Stream Run_MetaG_CSR_2012 | ecosystem: Environmental > Aquatic > Freshwater > Creek >...
CCAGCCCGCTCACCGCGCCGAGACCGAGATCGCCGGCGCTCAACGCCGAGGCGCCGAGGACGACAGCGATCGGCGTGAGCGTGAGAAGGGCCGTCAGCTGAAGCACCGCGCTCACCGTCAGCGGGCTCGCCTCGCGGCTCGACACTCCCCCCAGGAAGTCCGAGATGCCGATGAATAGCGCCCCGAGTAGGGCGAGGAGCACGGTCACTACGGCTCAAGCGTAGTCGCAGCCCTGGCTCCGCCGACGCCCAAGGAGCCCTGCGCAGGGTGGGCTCACCGACCGATCCAGCGACTTCGCGGCGAGCTCGGGCGCCAACCCGCCCGCGCCTAGGGCGCCGTTACCGCCCAGGTCCCCCAGCTGCCGAAGCCGGCTTTTTCGAACACGGCTGACGTCCAGACGACGAAGCCGACCCTCGATGCCCCGAGTTCGCTCTGGGTATCCGGACGGTAGATCAAGACCGGCCCGTTGGCGACCTGGCCGCCCTCGTATACGCACAGGTTCCCCGGCGCGGCGGTGGGCGCAGCGGCGCTCCCAGGGCATTCGGGTGTCGCTGCTTGTTCCTTGAACAGGAAGTGAGCAGCGGGGGCCGTCGCGAGCGCAATCGGGAAGCTCGCTGCGGCCGAGGCGTAGTTCGTTTCTTTCCCGGCGATCCCGTAGACGCTGTAGGTGCCGTGGAGAGTGTGGCCGGTCGGCAGCGTGTCGAGCAGCGGTCCGGGCGTACCGGCGGCCCCTGTGGCGCCCGCTGGCCCCGCGGTTCCGGTCGCGCCCCGCGGGCCGGTCTTGCCCCTGAGCTTCTTGAGCACTTTCGGGTTGATCTGCTTGGTCGAGTTGACCAGGTAGCGGCTGGCCGCCAGCGCCCCACCGCTCATGGCGAACACAAGCGCGAGGGTGGCGGCGACGTTTGCGTAGCTGAGGTGCCTGCGTATGGGGTTCATGCCCGGACACTACGGCGCCGGCCCGCCACCTCCTCCGGGACCGGACCAATTGCGGGTGCGAGCCCAACCGCGGACGGCGCTCGACACGATCCGAGGCGGTGAAACGAGGCACGGACTCAGGGCGCGGGGAACGTTCCGGACAGGTGGGCGCCTTCCGCTGTCCCTGTAACGGTCGCGGTGGCAGCCCCGCCCGACGTGGTCCAGCTTGCGCTGAGCGATGCGCCGCCCACGGAGAGTGTCGCGGCCGCCCGGGCCCCGTCCAGCGGGTTTCCGGCGGGCACGATCGTGATCGTGCCGCTAACCGGCACCCCTGGAATCAGTTCGTCGTCCGCCAGTTCGAGTGTCTGCCCGGCCCGGCTCGCGAGCACCGATCCCCCGTGGAGCCCGGCGTCGGTTTGAAAGGCGATCGCCTGCTCGCGCGCTACGGCATCGCCTGCCGTTTGAAGTGCGGCGGCCGCGAGGCGCAGCGAGACCTCGCCGGCGTGGTTCCCGGCGGCGGGCGTCAGCGGTTGCTCGGCGGCCACGTTCGCGGGAAACGCACCAACGGCGTGGACGGGGGGATTGGACGCGGCACAGGAAGCGTCGATCGTGTCGAGGGCCGCCGGATTCGCGACAAACTCGCGCACGAGCCTGTCGCCGCACACGGTGTCTTCCTCGCCGACCACGTGCGTCGCGTTGGCGAGGACCACGAAGCGGGCGTGTCCGCCGAGCGCGCCCAGGATCTTCGGGTGGTCTCTCGGCGGCGTGATCGTGTCGAATTCGCCGCCGAGGACCAGCACGGGAAGGGTGCTGGGCAGAAGCGGCGGGCCGTGCGCCAGGACCGGCTGGCCCGCCGTCGGCGCCGGCCACCGGAGACACGGGGTGTATGACTCGAGGTTCTGGCTCTGGCCAAGCCACTCCGAAGTCGTGAAGGGGCTGAACGTGGCGGCGGGGAGCGCGGCCGCCGCTTCGGCGAGCTGCGCTTCGCGAACCGGGATCGAGGAGTGCACGCTGAACAGCTGCGGGTAGTCCAGGCACGACACGGCGTAGTACAGGCCTTGTGATTCAGAGCTTGCCGGTTCCCGAGAGTAGGTTTCGTCGAACGCCAGTCGCTGAGCGAACAGTCTCAGCAGCGCCAGCGGGTCGCCGTCGAGGAGCAACGCTCGGTCGGCCGCATCGAGGTCACGGTAGATCTGAAGGTCGAACGTCGCGTTGCTGATCAGGTCGATCAGGCCGACCGCGGTCATTGTGACGCGAGTGCTGCTTCCAGTGGGGCCGGGGACGACCCCGGCGATCGGGCGCTGCCTCAGCAGCGCTGCGACTTGGGCGACCCGGTCCCAAGCGCTCCCCGACGCTGCTTGGGCGCATGGCGGCCAGCGCGCGCAGGCGGCGTTGAAGTCGGCCGGCATCGAGCCGATCGTGCTCGTGTACCAGGGTTCCAGTTCGACCGTCGGGTAGGTCGAGTCGAGCACCAGGGAACGCACGTCTTGCGGGTAGCGGCTGGCGAAGGCCTGCGAGAACCACGATCCGTACGAGTCGCCGTAGAGCGCCACGGGTCCGGCTTTCATCGCAGCGATCACTTCCGCCAGGTCCTCGGACGCGGCCGCGGTCGTGAACATGTCCGAGCCGTGCACAGGTTCGCCGCCGCGGTAGTGCCACCGTTCGTTCAGAGACGCTGCGCACGCAGCGACCACATGCTGGTAGGCGGGCGTGGTGGTGGAGCCGGGGTAGCTCTGGAGCACGGGGCAGTTGATCAGCGTGGAGGCCCCGGTCCCGCGGTTGTCCACGACGAGCATGTTCCAGTGTTCGAGCAGCGGTCCGTACATCGGGGCGTAGCCCGTCGCGACCGACCCGATCGACCCGAATCCCGGGCCGCCCTCAACTGGGACGATCGTGCCGGCGACGCCGCCTGAAGGTCGGCTCGCCGGATACCAACGAAAGGCAACCGAGATCCGCGGGCCGTCGGCTCGGAGGTGGTCGAGCGGCACGGCGAGACGCCCGCAGTAGGCCACCGGGGCGCTGGCGCAGCGGTTGAGGTGCGTGGCGCCCACCGCGATCGTCGCGGCTCGGCCGCTCTGCGGCGAGGCCACGGCGCGGGCGTCAACGGGACCCCACAGCGCTGCGCACACCGCGATGACGAGGCCGGCGCGGCAAACCGCGGCACAGCCTGCCGTGCGAACTCCAGACATCACCGGCCGCATCCTTGCCACGGCGGCAAGTTTAGTCGCGGGATTGGGCGGCAGGCAAGCTTCGGTGCGCTTGCGGCGCCGGCGCCTGCGAGTCGCAGTCAACGCCAGTTATGCGGCCGAGCGAGCCGGGTCACCCTCAATGAACGCATCCGTGCCTGTCCCGGACGCTTCATAGAAGAGGGCCGGAGCCCTCTCGGGCGCGCGCACCGCAAACCGAGCCCCCTGCTACCGTTCATGCATCAGGTTGGGCATGCTGCCCAACACCGTAGTGCAGCGCTCGTAGCCTTGCTCACAGCATCTCCGCGTTCGCAGCACGCACCAACGCCGGAGGAAGACAATGGCTACAGGAACCGTTAAGTGGTTCAGCGACGACAAGGGATTCGGGTTCATCACGCCCGATGACGAATCGAAGGACTTGTTCGTCCATCACAGCGCAATCATCGGTGAGGGCTACCGGTCGCTCGCGGAAGGCGCGAAGGTCACCTACGACTCAGAAGCCGGTGACAAGGGACCGAAGGCAGCGAACGTCCAAGCGATCTAGAGGCCTCCGCGTCTGCTGACGAAGGTCGGCAGACGCGGCGTCGTCCTAGATGGCGCGCTCGCGCCCGGCCCAGTAGGGCTCGCGCAGGCGGCGCTTGAAGATCTTGCCCGAGTCCTCGCGTGGCAGCGAGGGGCTGAACTCGACGACCCGCGGCACCTTGTAGCCGGCGAGACTCGTCCGGGCGTGCGCTTGCACCTCGGCTGCCGTCAGCGAGGCTCCGGGCGCGAGCTCGATGTGGGCGGCGAGCGCCTCGCCGAACTCGTCGTCGGGAATACCGAAGACGGCGCAGTCGCGCACCGCCTCGATGCCGAGCAGGCACGCCTCGACCTCGGCCGGATAGATGTTGACGCCGCCGCTTATGACCATGTCGTTGCGGCGGTCGTTGAGGTACAGGTAGCCATCGTCGTCGAGGTAGCCGACGTCGCCCACGCTGATCAGGCCGTCGCGCTCCGCCGCGCGTCGCTTCTCATCGTCGCCGTGGTAGGTGAAGTCGGGCCATACGTCATGCCAGGCGTACACGTCGCCGGACGCCCCGGCCGGGAGCTCCTCGCCGCGCTCGTCGAGGATCCGCACGCGGGCACCGGCGAGCGGCCGACCGACGGTTCCCGGGTGCGCGAGCCACTCCTCGCTCGTGCAGTAGACGACCGGGCCGGTCTCGGTGCCGCCGTAGTACTCGGCGACGATTGGCCCGAGCCACTCGATCATCGCGCGCTTGATGTGGGCGGGACAAGGCGCGGCGGCGTGCACGACGCAGCGCAGCGAGGAGGTGTCGTAGCGCGCCCGCTCGCTCTCGGGAAGCGCGAGCAGCCGGACGAACATCGTCGGGACCATCTGCACGACGCTCACGCGATGCTCGGCGACGATCGCGAGGAAGTGCTCGGCCTCGAAGCGGGGCATGATCGTCATGTCCATCTGCGCGAGCGCAGCCGCCAGCGCGTAGACGTTGGGGGCGGTGTGGTACATCGGCGCCGGGATCACGGTCCGCTCGCCGGGGCCCAGTGCGAACACCTCGCCCAGGAGCGCCCGACCGGCCTCCCGCTGGCTGTCGCTGGCCGGCTCGCGCACGACGCCCTTCGGACGTCCGGTGGTCCCGGACGTGTAGATGATGCTCGTCGGCGGCGAGTCGGCGGCACCGACGAACGGCTCGGACTCGGCCAGCCAGGTCGGCCACCACAGCGCGTCCGGCGGGAGCTGCGCGCGCGACCCGTCACCGTCGGGCGGGACGGCGACGATCGCGACGCCCGGTGGCACATGCTCAGCGATCTCCGGCCACAGGTCCGCGTGCACGATCAGCACGCTCGCGCCGCTGTCGCTGAGCACGTGCGCGATCTCCTCGCCGCGCCAGTGCCAGTTGATCGGCACCGCGTTGGCCGCGAGCGGGACGGTCGCTATCGACGCCTCGAGAAACTCGATCGAGTTGCGCATGAGCAGCGCCACGCGATCACCCGCGCCCACGCCCAGCTCGCGCAGTCCGCCGCTCGCACGCAGCGCGCGCGAGAACAGGTCCGCGTAGGCGGTGAAGCGCTCGCCACAGCGAACGCCCGTGTCCCCGGACTCTGACATCGGCCGCGATGCTACCCGCTCGCGCGCGTGGGGAGGCGGCGTGAGGCGCCGGCTGCGCGTCGGCGCCCGCGGCGAGGATCGCTGCCCGACGAGGTAACCTCGTTGGATCCCCGGGGAGCACCTCTTTGGGCGACGCGCGTGATTATTGGTCAGCGGGTGTGTCCAACGAGAGGATCGCCGGCGGAAGCCCGGCGGTCGGCTGTCGAGGGCAGCAGGTGGCGCAGAGCGAGCGCGAGACCGGCGAGGACAAGACGAAAGAGGGGATTGAGAATGACTCGGAGGATCATCCTGATAGTCGCGGCATCGGCAACGATCTGCGTCGCGCTCGCCTCGTCCGCGTCAGCGGCGAGTCCGATCCGCCTGTACCTGAGCGAAGGCGCCGCATTCAGGGTCCTCGGACATTGGTGCGGCGGGATCCAGCAGGAAGTCTTCGTCACCGGCTTCGCGGCCAACGGCTACCCCCAGGGAAACATCTCGATGAAGACCACCTGCGGCGGAAGCGGCCGCGGAGGCGGCGGCCACAGCACGACCTACACGGGCACGGCCAGCGCGATCTGGACGTGGTTCGGCGAAACACGCTCCTACAGCACGCCGGGGGGTCCGCTCGTAGCCAAAGAAGCAACCGACTCGCACGGCGATCGCGTCTACAACACCGGCTCGGCGGCCTACCTGGAAACGGGCAGCCCGCCGCTGAAACCGCCGGCCGCGCCGACGAGCATCAGCGCGAGCATCTTCCTTTACGACGAACCGCCGGAAGGCCTGCGCATGAACACCGGCTGGACCGTTGACCCCGAAACAGCGGGGCTGATCAAATACTCGACGGCCACGGCGACTCCGGTGGGTTCCAGCGCACCCATCCTCAGCTCGAGCCCCGGCTCTTACTTCTCCTCGGCCGTGCTGCAGCCGGTCGAACCGAGCACGACGTACCGCGTGACGGTCACGAGCACGGACGCCGAAGGGACGAGCGAACCGAGCGCGCCGATCGAACTGAGGAGCCCCAACTCCGACGGCGAAGCCGAAAAAAAAGGCAAAACGACCAATGGGTGCGCGTCAAACCACGGAACGATCAAGCTGTCACCGGGGCTGACCGAAACGCCAGCCGTGCAGACGATCACGATCGCAGGCGAAATGGCCGCATGCGAAGGACCGACCGTGCCGGAATTCGGCAAATACACGGCCAAGGACGTGACGACGGAAGCGGTGACATGCGCCACGCTGTCGGGGGCCACGCTCGAAGGGACCGCCTCGAAAGCATTCTCGGTGCTCTGGAACGCAGAAGGCAGCTCGAAAGGGTCACTGATCCTGCCCCTATCGGAAGCCCCGCTGACGGGGATGACCGGGTCTCTCAAGGGCGGCCCGTTCGAAACGGCGACCCCCTTCAAAGCGACGTCAGTCAGCGAGAGCTTCACGGGCGCCTCGACGTGCGGTGTCCCGCAGGGCAAAAAAGCGGTCGTGAAGCCCGTCAAGGTCGGGACGTTCTCGACGAGCGAAGTCGAAATCGGCTAGGGCCGGGCGGAGTCGGCCAGTCGGGATCACCCCCCTTTCAGGGGAGGGCGCTCCCGACGATGCCTCTCGGCAGCTCGCCGCGGCGGGGTCCACCCACGGGGTGCCCAGGAGGCTTCCGGACACCTGACCGTTTGTTGTAGAAGGCGTCGGCGGCGGCGGGCGCAGGCGGTGTGACAGACTCTGGCGCGAACGGAGCCGCGCCGATGCCGACCAAGACACGCGACGACGACCCTCTCGCGCCCCACTCACTGTCCGCCAGCGAGCTCAAGGGGCTGCTCGCCGCGGAAAGGATGGGCCTGCCGCTGCTCGCCTATCGCGACGGCGCCGGCGAGCTGCGGATAATCGAGGTGGCCGTGTCCGATCGCCCGCTGTCGATCGGCCGCCGCCAGGAGATGGACGTGGCGCTGCCGTGGGATGCGGAGGTATCGGGCTTCCACGCCGAGTTGCAGTGCACCGGCGGCGAGGTGACGATCACCGACGACGGGCTTTCGAAAAACGGAACGTTCGTGAACCAGCAACGGGTGGTCGGCCGCCTGCGGCTGCGCAACCGCGACCGCGTTCGCATCGGGCGCACGGTGCTCGCTTATCGCAGCGTCAGCCCGGTGCAGACGACGGCCGCTGCGTCCGAGGCGCCGGAGCTGCTCAGGGTCACGGAAACCCAGCGCGGAATCCTCGTCGCGCTGTGCCGCCCGATGGGCCACGACGGCGCGGTGCCGGTGACGGCGACGAACCAGCAGATCGGCGAGGAGGTCCACCTCAGCATCGACGCCGTCAAGATGCATCTGCGCAAGCTGTTCGCGGCGGCCGGCCTGAGCGATCTGCCACAGAACCAGAAGCGCGCACGGCTCGCCGAATATGCGTTGCGACTCGGCATCGTCACGCCGCGCGATATCGGCTGACGCCACGGGGAAGCCCGGCAGCCGAGGCGCCGGGCTTCCCCGTTCGTGGCGAGACCGGCTCAGCGACCGTGCCGGGCGGGTCTGACCGTCAGCGCCAGCGCCGTGCTCTGAGCGCTCGCGCCGGCGCTCGCGGTGACGCTCACCACGTAGCGACCGGGGGCGAGGCCGCCGAGGCCGAGCTGATGCGAGTTGGCTTGGGCGCCCACCGCGAAGCGCACCGTCATGCGGCGAATCGAAGCGACGCATCCGGCGCGCCCGCCGCGACCGTGCGTCGCGCAGCGACCGCCGATCTCCCGCCCTCGCACCAGGCGACTGACCGTGACCGTGATGGCCGCGGACTCCGAGCTGCGCAGACGCAGCGTCGCCGTGTGTCCGCGCACGAGCACGTTCGGCGTGAGGCTCACTTCGCTTAGCTGGAGCACAGGCGACGTGCCGCCGCCGGTGGTACCGCCACCGCCGGTGCTGCCCCCGGTGGTGCCAGTGCCTCCGCCGCTGCTGCTGCCGCCGCCGCCGGTGCTCCCACCTCCGCCGCCGGTCCCGCCACCTCCGCCGCCACTGGCAGGCGCGGCGTAGACGAACTGGTCAGTGGGCGATTCCGCACTTTGCGTACCTTCGGCGCCCGTCACGGTGATCGCCACCGTTCCGGCGAGGTGCTTAGGGGCCGTCACCGTGATTGAGGTTGCGCTGTCGGCGCTGATCGATGCGGGCGTCCCACCGAACTCGACGGCGCGCGCGCCACCGAGGCTCGTGCCGCTCAGCGTCACGACGGTGCCGCCGTCGGTCGAGCCCTGCGCGGGCGCGACCCCGGTCACCGTCGGCGGGATCTGCGGGATGAACGCCGACAGGCCGTGCGGAGTGCCCACGCCCGTCGGTCCGTCGTAGCCGACGGCGGCGTTGCAGATGAGCAGTTGTCCGCATTCCCCGTTCGAGCCTTCGGTCACGTCGTGCAGGCCGGAGCCGCCGAGGTGGGAGTAGAGCGTGGATGCCGGGTAGGCGACGCCGTGCGATCCGCCGGCGAGCGCGTACGTCGCGGCGATCACCGGCGAGGCCACGCTCGTCCCGCCGAGCGTGATCCAGCCGCCCACGCCGAAGGAGTCGTACACGGCCACCCCCGTCCACGGGTCGGCGACCGCTGCGACGTCCACCGTCGCGCGATTGACGCCGCACCCGACTCGCGACCAGTCGGACACCGCGAGCTGCCAGGGCTGCGCGGGTGCGAACGGGTTGCAGCCCGATCCGCCGCCTACCCATGCCGTCTCTCCCTGCCACGCTCGTTCGTTCAGCCTCAGCGTCGTGCCGCCGACGGCGACCACGCTCGGTGAGGACGCGGGGTACTGGGCCGGTTCTTGCCAACCGTAGTCGCCTGACGACGCCGTGATGACGACGCCTGGGTAGTCGTAGGCGCCGCTTTCATATCCGGGATAGCCACCGTACGAGTTCGATACCTCGGTCGCGCCCACGCGCACAGCCGTGTTCTCCGCCGTTTCCATGTCGCCGAAGGAGTTCGAGCTCGACTCCACGAGCTTGATCTTGCAGTTCTGGCAGATCGAGTGCGCCATCTGCACGTCCAGCGAGATCTCGACCGCCCAGCCCGCTTCTGCTTCCGGGAGCGGAGCAGTGTGGCCGTCCTGGTTGACCTTCGTGAAGCAGCCGTTCGCCGTCGTGCACGGCGGCAGGCCGAATTCTTCGTCGTAGACGGCGAGGTCTTGTTCAGCACTCGGATCGTCATACGCGTCGACGATCGCGATCGTCTGCGAGGAGCCCGTCTGCGTCGGGAGTTCGTACGCCGAATGCAGGTCGGCCGGCGTCAGCCCGAAGGCTCCTTCCTGCGCAGGCGTGCCGGCTCCCCGGCCGCGCGGTGCCGCGCGCGCGCCGGCAAGCGGCGTGTCGCGTGCCCTGGCGGCGGCGCTGATCGGGATGAGGATCTGTGCGAGGCAGTGGGCAGTTCCGCTCCTCGACGGACCGCAGACACGGTGGGTGGAGTAGTTGGCCGCGGACAGCGGCCGCGCCGGCGTCGCGCCGGCGGCGAGCGCAGCGCTCGGCACCGAGACAGCGATCAGGCCGCATGCGACAGCGCCCGCGGCGAGTGATCCGATCAGACCGCGGCGCGCGGCACCTGAGGACTCCTGACGGTGGATGAACGACATTACGCACCCCTTCCAGTTGATGTAGTGCCGCACGCGGATCGGGCGGCGCATTCATCCTCAACCGGCGCGACGCTTGGGTCGAGCAGCCCTTGGGGTACGCTCGCGACACCTTGAAGCACATCCCGGGCGCGTGTCGTGGCGCTCGATCGCGCCGCGATCGGCAACTCGGCGGCCGTTGCGGCGCTGTATCTTCCGTGGACGGCTCCACGGCAGAAGACGACGCCGGTGGGCGCTAGCGAAGGGACCAAACGTGGCTGGAGATGTCGAGGGGGCCCCTGCGGGCGAGAGCAGACGTGTAGCGGCGACGGCCGCAGTTGTGATCGCCGTCGTGCTGCTGGGCGGCGCCGCCGGCTACGGCGTCGGGCAGATCGCCGGCGGCAAGGCCAGCGCGGCGCCGCCGAAGACGCTGGCCACGGCCGAGGCGAGCGGCACGGTGGCCGGCGCGCCGAGCGTCGGCGCGGCTCCGACGACGCCAGGGCTCAGCACGAAGACGATAGCGCCGACGACCCAACCGCACAAAGAACCAGAACCAAACAAAGAACCAGCACCAAACAAAGAACCAGAACCAAACAAAGAACCAGAACCAAAACCGCAACAGACGACTACGTCGAGCAGCCCGACGGTGACGAACGGCCAATAGCCGGGTCTGGCAATAGCCGGGTCTGGCCTCAGCCGGACGTGGCGATGGAGCGCAGCGTCTGCTCGAGCGACGCCGATGCACTTTTCACCGCGTTGCTTCCTTGCTGGTAGAGGCCGTGCGATTCCGTGCGCGCGCCCTCGGCCATTTGGCGATACCCCGACGCAATGCGATCGAGCGACTTCACCGCGTCGGCGTTGGCCTTCGCTTCAGAGGGTCCAGGCGCGGCGACGCGCAGTTGACCGGCGGCTTGAGTCGACGCCGTTTGGAGCTGCGTGGCCGCGTGCGCCTGCGTGGGGGCGTTCGCCGCGGCGGCGAGTTTCGCCGAGACGGTGGCCCGTCTGCTGTCGAACGTGGCGATCACGTCGTTTAGCGTCGTCAGGTAATGCTCGCCCGCCGCCAAGCCCAGCGCCTGCGCGCCGTGCAGCGTGGTCGCGCCGAGCACCTGCTCGCAGCCGACGGTGACGGCGCTCGCCGGCGCCGGCACGCGGCAGAGCGCCGCTAACACACCGGCGCTGGTCGGCTGCGTGTACACGACCGCGTCGCCGCCGGAGCCGCGCAGCACGACGTTCGGATAGCGGAAGAACGCGTTGCCGCCGAGCGTCACCTGTTCGACCTTCGGCGACGAATGGCCAGGCGCTGACAGCCCAGTCGGGAGCAGTGCCGCGCTCGTCGCACGGGTCACGCCCAGCGTGATCGCGCCGCCCCCGGCGACGGGTCGCGCGGTGAGCGGCGTCGCCATCCTGTAGCCGGGGACCGGCTCGGCCGGAGAGATGGCCTGCCAGCGAGCGGGCAGGGAGACGGAGACGGCACCTGCCTGCTCGTGTGCTCGCGGGGTGCTGGAGGCGCCGCCTGACAATTGCGCGATCGCGAAGCCGACGACGGCGGCCGCCACGCCGGCCACGGCGAACGCCCAGCGCGGTGCCTGGCGGCGGGCTCGTACGGGCGCGCGATCGGGCTCGGCGTCGATCGTCGGGCTCGCCCTGGTCAGCTGCGCCGACAGCGGCACGTTCGTGATCACAGGGTCGGCGTCGGGCACCGCTTCGACGGTGAAGCGCTGGCTCGTGAACTGTTCGGGATCCAGACGCCGCGGCGTGATCCGCGTGCGAGCGCGCTCGGTCAGCCGGGCGTCGCGCCGCCACATCGGGCCGAGCTGGTCGATGACGATCTCCTCCAGCTCGTCCCACGCCGCCGCGGCGCTCTGTGTGCGATGCGTTGGATCCTTCTCGAGCAGTCGCGCGACCCAGTCGGACAGCTCGTGGTCGATCCGTGGGTCGACCTCGGCCGGGGCGGGCACGTCCTCGTTGATGTGACGCAGCATGATCGCCATCGGCGTGCCGGCGTCCCGGAACGGCACGTGCCCGACGAGGTGCTCGTAGGTGATGATGCCGACGGAGTACAGGTCGGTCCACGGGCCGACCGGATCGCACAGCGCCTGCTCGGGCGCCATGTAGGCGGGGGTGCCGACGGTGATCCCGGTCGGCGTCGCGACGATCGACTTGACGCCGAGACGCTGCGTCGCCTTGGCGATGCCGAAGTCCGCGATCTTCACGTGCCCGTCGGCCGTGACCATCAGGTTCTCCGGCTTGAGGTCCCTGTGCACGATGCCCGACGGAGCGACCGCGGCGAGGCCGCCGAGCAGATCCTCGAGCACGCCGGCGAGCTGCGCCAGCGACATGCACCCGATCCACGGCCGCAGCGACCCGCGCGGGACGTACTCCATCGCGACGTAAGGGACGCCCTCCTCCTCGATGTACTCATACACCGTCACGACGTTCGGGTGGTTCAGCGAGCTGGCGAGGCGCGACTCCTCCACCAGCGCCCTGCCGGGGCCGCCTTCGACGCTGGTGGCCGCCTGCACGGCCTTCAGCGCCACCAACCGCTCGAGCCCGCGCTGGCGCGCGAGGTACACGATGCCCATGCCGCCGCGCCCGATCTCCTCGAGCACGTCGTACTTGCCAATCGTCGTGCCGACGACACCGTCGCCTACGTACGGGAAAAGCGCGACTGACGATCCCCCCTTGGCGCTCACGTCAGCCCCCGCGTTCCTTGGCACGCATGCATCCAGGATATTCCTCGACTGCGCCCTGGGCAACGACCGCCGCAAGCCGTGTCGCCTTGACGCCCCGACGGGTGACTGTCCACGACGCCCGCCCGCGCCCTAAGACGGGCAGGCGACGGGGTGTGCCGCGCCCGGAACGACACACAAGTAGACACCCGCCTCCCGACCCCTACCACGCGTCGTGAACTGCGACACGCGGGTGGCCCAGCCCGCCCTCGCAACACGCGCGGTCAGAACCGTGCCCGGGCGAAAAGCGCCATGGCCGAACGGATAGGCGAGCGTGACCTGCGTCCGCGGGCCGGCGCTGACATGTTTGCATGGGTGGTGCCTGCATCTGGGCTGAGCACGCGTGAGGTCGACCTTCTTCGCGTGGAACGGACAGCCGTGTCCCTGACACGCCAGTTCGACCATGCCACCGACGGGGATTTCCAACACCGCCACGCCCACAAAGAGGGTCGCCCCGTGAGACCGGCTCCGTTCCCATTCCACTTTGTCTCCGACCGTCGAACCGATCACCGCCGATGGTCCCGCCATAACCTGCGATGACCCATCGCCGTTTGTCGCCGTCACGGCGGCCTGGAGCCTGTGCCCGACATCACTGCCGCTGAGCGGGAACGAGTTGGCGGTCGCGCCGATGACCTTTGCGCAGGAGTTGCCGGTCGCGTCGCAGCGTTCCCAC
>Ga0075021_10001210_pt1 | contig 13132 bp, 9 predicted proteins | sample ColStrG_CSR_2012_FD_72749 | JGI IMG/M metagenome (GOLD analysis project Ga0075021, IMG submission 72749) | Freshwater sediment microbial communities in response to fracking from Pennsylvania, USA - Cold Stream Run_MetaG_CSR_2012 | ecosystem: Environmental > Aquatic > Freshwater > Creek >...
CGATGACTCCCGACGCGATCATTAACGAGGTCAAGACCTCGGGTTTGCGCGGACGCGGCGGGGCAGGCTTCCCGACCGGGATGAAATGGTCGTTTGTTCCCAAGGATTCACCGAAGAACAAATACATTCTCTGCAATGGCGACGAGAGCGAACCCGGCACCTGCAAGGATCGTCTGATTCTGGAACACGACCCGCACTCCGTAATTGAAGGCGTCATGATCGCGGGCCTCGCGGTCAATGCTCAGTCGGGCTACATCTACATTCGCGGCGAGTACCGGTATCTCTCGATCATCATGCAAAAGGCGATCAAAGATGCCTACGCCCGTGGCTTCCTGGGCAAGAACATCTTTGGTAGTGGCAAAACGTTCGACGTCTACTGGCACGGCGGCGCGGGAGCCTATGAAGTGGGTGAAGAGTCTGCATTGATGGAATCGCTGGAAGGCAAACGCGGCGTACCGCGCATTAAACCTCCCTTTCCTGCCGTAGTCGGACTTTGGGGTTCGCCGACCGTCATCAATAACGTTGAGACGCTGGCCAGTGCGCCGCATATCATCCTCGATGGCGCTCAGAAGTTTGCCGATTATGGAACGCCAAAAAACGGCGGCGTCCGTTTATTCTGCCTGAGCGGGCACGTCAACAAGCCGGGTGTCTATGAGCTGCCTTTGGGTTACAGCCTGAAGAAGATGATCTACGACATCGGCGGTGGCATACCCGGCGGCAAGAAAATCAAGGCAGTCGTTCCGGGCGGATCGTCTACGCCGGTTTTGACCGCGGACGAAATCGACATCGCGATGGATTTCGACGGTGTGGCGAAAGCGGGGTCCATGCTGGGCTCCGGTGGGGTCGTTGTCATCGACGACAGCACCTGCATGGTTCGCTTCGCGCAATACATTATGAAGTTCTACCAGCATGAAAGTTGTGGCTGGTGTATTCCGTGCCGTGAGGGTACGGATTGGCTGAAGAAAACGCTGGACCGTTTCCACGCTGGCGGCGGCGTTAAGAAAGACATCGACAACATTCAATACCTGTCCGAAAACATGCTCGGCCGGACGTTCTGTCCTCTCGGCGACGCGGCAGCGATGCCCACAATTTCTATCGTCAAGAAGTTCAGGAAAGAGTTTGAGGATCATCTTGAAGGCAAGCCCTGTCCGTACGATCCAGTGGGATCGGTGCGGCAGCTGCCTGTGTTAAGCCACTAGGGTATTTGCAATTTGGTAATTTGTGATTTGGTAATTTGAAAACGGACGATCACAGATTAGAAATTGCAATTACAAGATTAGAAATTACAAATCATGCCAGACGTGAACATAACGGTCGACGGTAAGAAGGTCACAGCTCCTCCGGGAACGCTGTTGATTGAGGCCTGCAAAACCGCGGGCGTGGAAGTCCCCGCGTTCTGCTACTACCCCAATCTGTCGCTGCAGGGCGCTTGCCGCATGTGTCTGGTCAAGATTGAGAAAATGCCGAAGCTGCAGACGGCCTGCACCACGATTATTGCTGAAGGCATGGCTGTCACCACCGACCACGAGGAGATTCATCAGGCGCGTAAGTCGATGGTCGAACTGCTCCTGGGAAATCACCCCCTGGACTGCCCTGTTTGCGATGCCGGCGGCGAGTGCGAACTGCAAGACATGACGTTCTCGTACGGCGCGTCGGAATCGAAGTACACGGAAGCCAAGAATCATAAAGAAGAACAGCAGTGGTCTCCTGTCGTCTTCTTTGATCGGCCACGTTGCATTCTGTGCTATCGCTGCGTCCGTGTTTGCGATGAAGCCATGGACGTCGCTGCATTGGGAATTCAGAATCGCGGTTCCGGCTCGGTGATTGCCCCGAACATGGGCGATCACCTCGAGTGCGAAGAATGCGGCATGTGTATCGATATCTGCCCCGTCGGAGCGCTCACATCCGGTGCCTACCGCTATAAGACACGTCCCTGGGAAATGAACCATGTAGCCACGGCATGCACGCATTGCGGGGACGGCTGCAAAACGACGCTCGGTGTTCGACGTTCCGAGACGGGAATGGAAATTGTTCGCGGCGATAACCGCGACAAGAGCGGCCCCAATGGCGACTTCCTGTGTGTGAAGGGCCGCTATGCGTTTGACTTTGCCAACCATACCGACCGCCTCACGCAGCCGCTGGTTCGCCGCAACGGCAAGCTTGTTCCGGTTACGTGGGACGAAGCGCTGACTTACGTTGGCCAGAAATTGGCCGAGATTCGCAGCCAGAGTGGCGGCGCATCCATCGGGGTCATCGGATCGAACCGGACGACGAACGAAGAAAACTATCTTTTGCAGAAGTTCGCGCGCGTTGTGCTACAGACCAACAATATCGATCACCAGCGCACGGCGGACTTCCCTGCTTTTGCGGCTGCGCTGGCAGGTAAGCCTGACGCCACGGCGAGTGCGCGGCAGGTTTTTGACGCGCCGGCAATCCTGTTGATCGGCAACGATCCGACCGAACAGCACCCGCTGCTGGCCTACCAGATTCGCAACAACGTCCGGCTGCACAAGGCGCGACTGTACGTGGTCAATTCGGAATCGGTAAAGCTGCGTCGCCAGGCGACGTTGTTCTCGCAGATTCCGACCGGAAGCGAAGCCGCGTTCGCCGCATTCCTGGCCGGCGGAGAGGCCGTCCCAGGCGCTAACCGTGACGAATGGAACGCATTGCGCGACCAGCTGCGCAAGGAATCTGGTCTTGTGATCGCGTTCGGCTCGGAACTGCGTGGTGCTGCGATCGGCAGTCTTGCCAAGTTTGCCGCCGGAGTTCAAGGTGCCAAGCTGATCTGTCTCGCTGATTACGCCAACTCGCGCGGCGCAGCGGATATGGGCGTGTACCCCGACCTGCTTCCCGGCTATGTCCCGCTCGGGCAAGGTTCGAAATTCAAGACGGAATGGGGTTCGCTTTCCGATGCGGCAGGTCTTACCCTGCCCGCGATGTTGGACGCGGCCAAGGGCGGTAAGCTCAAAGCGCTACTGGTCGTCGGAGCGAATCCGGTGTTCCGTATGAAGGTGGACCCAGCGACCCTAGCCAATACCTTCGTGGTTGTGCAGGACTTGTTCCTCTCTGAAACTGCCGCCATCGCTGATGTTGTATTGCCTGCCGCGTCGGCCTACGAAAAGTCCGGCACCTTCACCAACACCTATGGTGACGTCCAACTCGTCAAGCAGGCAGGTGAAATTACGGGCACGAAATCCGATTTCGAAATCATCGTTCGCATCGCGGAACGCATGGGGTACGACGTAGCTAAGCTGGTCCCGTTTGGTCCAGGATCCCGCGCCGACATGGGTCAATCGCGCGGCGCGCAATCTGGCGAGGCGGATCGCAATGCCGTCTGGCTGGAAGCGCAAGACCTCGATTTGCGAATGAACCCCTTCGATCCCATGGCGATGTTGGACGAAATTCAACGGCTGGTTCCCGGTTATCAGGTCTCGCGCCTGAATCTGATGGCGGGCAACGATCAGCACACGCGTCTGGATCAGAACGGCGGCGGCGCGATTGGTGACTCATCGCTGATTCAACCCGCGAATGACGGCTTGTTCAGTTCCGGCTCGACCGGTCGCTATTCCAAGACTTTGAACACGGTGATGGAGAACAAGAATCGCACAGAAGTGCCGGGAGTTGCGGCGGACTGACGTTCCACTACCAGGCTTTCCAAATTTTAGAGAGACGCAGAGATAGGTCGATCACTTGAATTATTTGCCCTACATTTTGATTGCGGTCATCAAGATCGCCCTCATGATATTCATTCTGCTGACCGCGGTCGCCTACATCGTCTGGCTGGAGCGGAAGGTCGTCGGGCGAATTCAGAACCGCTGGGGCCCTACGCGTGTGGGCCCGTTCGGCCTGCTGCAACCGGCAGCGGACGGCCTCAAGTTCATTTTGAAGGAAGACCTGACGCCACCCCACGTCTACAAGCCGCTGTTTATCGCAGCGCCGCTGATTGCCGTGGTGTTCGCGCTGAGTTCGATCGCGCTGATTCCCTTCGGCAACAATCTTCACATCTTCGGCCAAGACATTCCGATGCAGATCACGGGTGCGGGCGGCGGCGACATCAATACCGGCCTGCTCATTGTGCTCGGCATCACGTCAATGGGCGTCTACGGCATCACGCTGGCCGGGTGGTCTTCCAATAACAAATATTCCATGCTCGGCAGCCTTCGCGCTGGAGCGCAGATGATCAGCTACGAAATCGCTTTGGGCCTGTCGCTGATCGGCGTTCTGATTCTGGCGGGGACGTTCAGCCTGCGCGGCATTGTCGAATCGCAGCAAGGGCACTTCCCCGGTTACATTCCGCATTGGAATATTTTTCGCGGACAGATTGTCGCCTTCTTTATCTACCTGACGGCGGCGTACGCGGAAACCAACCGCATCCCGTTTGACTTGCCGGAAGCGGAAACGGAACTGGTCGCTGGCTACCATACCGAATACAGCGCGATGAAGTTCGCCATGTTCTTTATGGCGGAATACGCGAACATGGTCACGGTTGCTTGTCTGGCCACTCTTCTCTTTTTGGGTGGGTGGAACGGCCCCCTCTTTGGGCCACCGCTCGTCCGGGCTTTGCTGCCCGTTCTATGGTTTTTCCTGAAGGTATTCGCCTTCATCTTCCTGTACATTTGGGTGCGCGGAACAATGCCGCGCTTCCGTTACGACCAACTCATGGCGTTCGGCTGGAAGTTTTTGCTGCCGCTCGCGATCGCGAATTTGATCATTACGTCTTTCATTGTGGCGTACAGAGCTTAGACGCTACATTTCGGCTCTTTTGAGCCAGGGAAACTGGAACAACGAACGAATGGTGCACCTTATCCTATTTCTGGCTTTCGGAGCGGTTTGCGTGGCAGGCGCGATTAACCTGATCCTGCAGACGCACCCCATCCAGAGCGCGTTGTCGCTGATCGTCGTGATGGCCTCGCTGGCAGCGGAATACCTCCTGCTTGGCGCGGAGTTTGTCGCCGCCGTACAGGTCATCGTCTACGCCGGCGCCATCATGGTCCTGTTCGTCTTCGTGATCATGTTGCTTAATGCAGGCACGGAAGAAGTTACGCAAGGCAGCAAGATCGCAAAAGTTCTCGGTCTTCCCGCGCTGCTCCTCTTGGGCGTGTTGATGGTTTGGGCCGTTACGCATCACGCCACGACTTCCGTAGCCGCTGGTTCCCTTTATGGCGACCCCAAGACAATCGGACGCCTCCTGTTCAATCAATACCTGCTGCCGTTTGAAGTTACGTCGATTCTGATTCTCATTGCCATCATGGGTGCCGTTGTCCTCGCCGGTCGACCCGAAATGAGCAACCCGCAGGCGAACGCAGCCAGGAAGGACGCCTGATGGTACCTCTCTCCTACTATCTTGTGCTGAGCGCGTTCCTGTTCGCGTGCGGCGTAGCTGGATTTCTACTCAAGCGCAATATCATCACGATTTTCATGTCGATTGAACTCATGCTCAACGGCGTGAATCTGTCGTTCGTGGCGTTTGCCGCGCAGTGGGGCAAGCTGAGCGGGCAAATTTTTGTCTTCTTTGTGATGGTCGTCGCCGCGGCGGAAGCTGCCGTTGGCCTCGCCATTATTATCGCGGTCTACCGGACGCGCGAAACCCTGAACGTTGATCGCGTGAATCTGCTGAAACTATGAACCCGAACCTATATCTTTGGCTGATTCCGCTGCTTCCCCTGACCGGCGCAGCCATCAATGGATTTTTCGGACGCCGCCTCTCGAAGCAGGGCGTGTCGGCGGTCGCTCTGATATTCTCCGGCGCTGCGTTTGCGATGGCGCTGCGGGTTTTGCTCTCGCTATCTTCCCTCTCGCTTCCCTACGTCGAAACCGGAGTCTCGTGGATTCGTTCCGGCAGCTTTCACGTAAGCTTTGCGTATTACCTCGACCAGCTTTCGTTGGTGATGCTGATGGTCGTCACAGGCGTTGGCTTCCTCATCCACATCTATTCCGTTGGCTACATGTGGGAGGACGAAGGTCTTTGGCGCTTCTTTTCCTACCTGAACCTGTTCATGTTTTTCATGCTCACGTTGATCCTAGCCAACAACTATCTGGTCATGTTCATTGGCTGGGAAGGTGTGGGCTTGGCATCGTATCTGCTGATTGGCTTCTATTTCCTCAAGGATTCGGCCGCCGCAGCTGGGAAAAAAGCATTCATCACCAATCGTATTGGCGACTTCGGTTTCCTGATCGCACTCTTCCTGATGATTCAACATTTTGGATCGTTGGACTACCAAAAGGTATTTGCGAGCGTTTCCGACCCGGCTAGTACTGTGGCGACCAGCGTTCTGACCGCCATCGGCATCTTTCTGATGGTCGGAGCTTGCGGTAAGTCCGCGCAGATTCCGCTTTACGTATGGCTGCCGGATGCCATGGAAGGCCCGACTCCAGTCTCCGCGTTGATTCACGCAGCGACGATGGTGACGGCTGGCGTTTACATGGTTGCACGCTCGCACGCGATCTTCGACAAAGCTCCGACGGCGCTGCTCGTGGTCGCCATAATCGGCACACTGACTGCAATCTTCGCCGCGACAATCGGCATCGCGCAGACGGATATCAAGAAGGTTCTCGCCTATTCCACGGTTTCGCAACTCGGCTACATGTTCATGGCCTGCGGCGTAGCAGCATATTCCGCTGGCGTATTTCATCTGATGACCCACGCGTTCTTCAAGGGCCTGCTCTTCCTTGGCTCGGGATCGGTCATCCACGCCCTCAGCGGCGAACAAGACATGCGCCAGATGGGTGGACTACGCAAGAAGATTCCCTGGACCTTCTGGACCATGACAGCCGGAACCGTCGCGATTGCCGGCATCCCGCCGTTCGCGGGTTTCTGGAGTAAGGACGAAATTCTCTGGCGCGCCTATTCGCAGGGACCAAACAAGATCATTTGGGCGCTGGGATTATTGACGGCCTTCATCACGTCGTTCTACATGTTCCGGCTTTGGTTCATGACGTTCTTCGGCGAATATCGCGGAAAACTCGAATCTGGCGATCACTCAGCCCACGGTCATGACGATCACGGCCACGGCCACAGCGGCATTCACGAAAGCCCCATGGTTATGCTGGTACCGTTGATGATTCTCGCCCTGCTTTCGATCGGCGGGGGATTCATCAAAGCGCCGAAGTTCCTCGAACCTGTTTTTCAGACTAGCGCAGCTGTTTCGGGCCCAGAAGGCCACGTGTTGGCCACGCAGTCCGCGGCTCCGGAAGAATCCGGCGACAAGAGCACTGAAAACACTCTGATGTTTGTATCCGTTGCCGTTGCTTTGTTGGGTGCAGCTCTTGCATGGCTGCTTTATCTGAAGAGCCCGCACCTGCCCGGCCAAATCGCAGAGTCATTAGGCGGCCTCTATCGTACTGTCTCGAACAAATACTACGTCGATGAGATCTACAACTGGTTTCTCATAGCGCCACTAATTGCTATGTCCCGCAAGTGGCTGTGGAAGGGCGTGGACCAAGGCTTGATCGACACGGTCATTAACGACAGCGCTCATGGCACGAGCGATCTCGGCGGCGCGTTAAAGCACATGCAGTCCGGCAATCTGCGCTCCTATGCCGCGTGGCTTACGATTGGCGCAGCCGCAGTTGTGGCCTACATGGTCTGGCTGGGGGCTCACTAAATCATGCCAAACCCCATGTCGACCGTCGATTGCATAATCCTCACGCTGGTAACGGCGGTGCCTTTGCTTGGCGCGCTGCTGCTCATGGCGTTCCCTAACCGCGACCGCGACATTCGCTGGTTCGCACTGATAGTGACGCTGGTCGACTTTGTTCTCTCGCTGCATTTGGCCGTTCGCTTCCGCGCGGAAAAAATCGGCGTCTTCCAGTTTGAAATCAACCGGCAGTGGATCGCGTCTCCGAATATTCATTTTCACCTCGGCGTCGACGGCATTTCGCTCTGGCTGGTCCTCCTCACGACCTTCCTCACGCCGCTGTGCGTGCTGATTTCCTGGAACTCGATTCATGAGCGCGTCAAGGAATTCTTCATCCTGATGCTGATCCTCGAAACTGCGATGATCGGGGTCTTCGTCTCGCTCGATCTGTTCCTGTTCTACGTGTTCTGGGAAGCCACGCTGATTCCAATGGCTTTGCTGATCGGCATCTATGGTCACGAACGCCGTATCTACGCCGCTGTGAAGTTCTTTCTGTTCACGATGGTCGCCTCCGTCTTCATGCTCGCGGCCATTATCTGGCTCTATGCGAAGACGGGCAGCTTTGATTTTGTGACGATTCAGCAGGCGATTCACGCGGGCGCCATCCCCGGATTTATCGCCGCAGCGCCCTGGCTCTTTCTCGGCTTCTTTGTAGCCTTCGCGGTCAAGGTTCCGCTGTTCCCTCTTCATACCTGGTTGCCGGATGCGCACGTTGAGGCCCCCACGGCTGGGTCCGTCCTTCTCGCTGGCGTGCTCCTGAAGATGGGCACCTATGGCTTACTGCGCTTCAACGTTGGCCTGTTCCCGGAGCAAGCTCGCAGCAACGCTCCCTGGATCATGACGCTCGCCCTAATCGGCATCGTTTACGGAGCGCTCGTCGCGCTGGTACAGCCAAACTTGAAGAAGCTCATCGCCTATTCTTCGGTGAGCCACCTGGGCTTCGTTGTGCTCGGAATTTTCAGCCTTACGCAAGCCGGAATCAATGGCGCAATGTTCGTGAATCTCGCGCACGGAGTCTCCACGGGCGCGCTCTTCATGCTCGCTGGAATTTTGCATGAACGCCGCCACACCTACGAAATCAAGGAATTCGGCGGCCTTGCCACACCCATGCCCGTCTATGCGACGTTCTTCCTTTTCATCACACTCGCCTCGGCGGGACTACCTCTGCTGAACGGATTCATCGGAGAATTTCTTGTCCTGACGGGAGCCTTCCAGGCCCGTCCGCTCTTTGGAGTGATTGCTGCGACAGGCGTGATCTGGAGCGCCGCCTACCTGCTCTGGGTCTATCAGCGAACGTTCTTCGGTGTGGTGAAGAACACCAAGAATTCCAGTTTGGCGGACATGCTTCCTCTTGAAAGGCTGGCCGTGCTGCCCACTGCGATCGCGGCACTCGTCATGGGCGTTGCTCCCATAATCTGGCTCAAGGCGATTGACCCCGCCGTAGGATACATTCTTCTGCCCTTCTCGAACCTGGCCGCCCGGGTGGTGGGCCAATGATGCAGCTTACCGATATGGTCCAGCACATTCCGCAAGGCGTTGACTACGTGCGCATCCTGCCTGTTCTGGTGCTTAGCGTTTTCGGAATGCTGATCATGGTGATCGATCCGCTGATCGACGAACAGATTCATTCGAAGGTGCTCGGAATCACCGCCCTGATTGGCTCACTCGCCGCGCTGGCCTCGGTGTTTGTGCAAGCGCAGTCGCCGGGATTGGCGTTCTGGAACATGGTTCGCGTGGATACGTTCAGCACATTTTTTCAGGTGGTGATCCTTGCCATTGTCGTGCTGACGATTCTCACGTCCTTCGAATACATGGACACGCAGCGCATTCGCGCTGGCGAGTACTATGGGCTGATTTTGCTGGGCGCATCGGGCATGTGCCTGATGAGCTCCGCAATCGAACTTGTCCTGATTTTCATCGCGTTGGAAATTTCATCCATCGCCACGTACATTCTTGCCGGTTTCCAGCGCCGTGACCCGCGCAGCAGCGAGGCTTCGCTCAAGTATTTCCTACTGGGCTCGTTCGCCACGGCGTTCTTCCTGTATGGCGTAGCTTTGATGTTCGGTGCCACCGGCTCCACCAGCATTACCGAGATCGCTGCGTCCCTGCGCAGTGGTTATGTGCCAAGTCTGGTTTACGTGGCCGTGGCCCTCATGTTCGTCGGTCTCGGCTTTAAGCTGGCCGCTGCCCCGTTCCATGTCTGGACGCCCGACGTTTACGAGGGCGCCCCTGCCCCAGTGACCGGGTTTATGTCCACAGCTCCCAAGGCTGCGACCTTCGCGGTGCTGCTGCGCGTTATTTTCGAGGCACATGCGCCGGGAACGTTCTGGCTTATCTGGGTTGCCGCAGTTCTATCGATGACCTTGGGCAACCTCGGCGCGCTGACGCAGACCAGTATCAAGCGCATGTTGGCCTATTCGTCGATTGCGCACGCCGGATACATGCTGGTTGCGTTTGCATCGGCTCCGACCGCAGGGATCTCGTCCGTCATGTTCTATGCTGCCTCGTACGCAGCGATGAACGTCGGAGCGTTCGCCATCATCAGCCATCTGGGCGGATTCGGTGAGCGATTCGTTTCCATCGAGGACTACTCGGGTCTGGCGCGCCGTGCACCCTTCATGGCGGCCATGCTGACGGTGTTCCTGCTGTCCCTCATCGGAATTCCTGCCACGGGCGGCTTCTTTGCCAAATTCTACGTGTTTAGCGCCGCGCTGCAGTCCAATCTGGTCGGCTTGACGATTCTAGGCGTCATCAACAGCGCAATTGGCGCCTACTACTACTTGCGCGTGATTGTCGTGATGTACATGAAGGAACCGAACGCCGACGTCCCCGTCGAGCCCTTGCCGATCGGCGTGAGCGCAGTCCTTCTGGTCACGATGCTGGCAACGCTTTATTTGGGACTTTTTCCCGGCAACGTACTCAGTTACACACAACTGAGTGCACGCAATCTCATCTTGCAGGACGCGAAGAGCCCGGGACAGATGCAGATCAAGGTCGACTTCAACCTAAGCGAAGCCAAGCCAGCCCACTAGGGCACACAACGGCCGAGCGTCCGGAATTGGAATTCCACGCTGGCGGATCGGGTTGGGATGTAATTTCATAAATGGCCCCTTGCCGCGAACAGTTCTCCCGCCGCGTCACAGTACTAGGTGTTGCAGAATCGGGCCAGGGCTTATACGCGGGCTAAGACCGGCGCCTGGACGATTCTTTTCGCTGTCCGGATGCGCGGTTGGCTGGCTAAGTCCCGCTGCTGCTGGGACTTACAAAGGCGAGTTGCGCGTCCGGCACATTTTGCGGCTATTTGCCGTGCATGGTCTGTATCGCGGCAAGGAGCCTTGGTAGCGTGACCGCAAGCGCTTGTGATCACCTACTTCAATTCTGGGAGCGGAACGGTTCTTAAGTCAAGATATTTTTGGAAAATCTATCGAAACTCTGACTACGCCGTTCTGCAATGAAAAGCAGGTCCCTCCACTTCACAGAATCGCCGGAACATGGCGATTCTGCTCTGGTCGGGATGACAATTGAACTTACCTGGCAATCGGAATCACTCAGACAAGCTTTGTATTTCCTGAGCGGCCTTCCTAATCCACCGCGACCGCGACGTCGATCTTTCCGAACACCCAACTGGCCGCCAACCACAAGCCGACTGCTTCGGCTACTGCCACCACAACATACGACAATGCGGTCGCCGGTGGGCCTTCAAACGATGCTTTAATAAAGACTCGCATTAAGCTGTAAACAGGGAGAATATAGCCCGACCAGCCTCCGAATTGAAACGCTATGGCTCCAGGGACTCCCAGCGTAAGTCCTGTGAATAGCGCTGAGAGCCACGGATTCAGGTGCGTGGAATAGAAAAGCGCCACCGAGGATGCCAACAGGCAAGCCGCCAACACACACACCATGAGCGACCAAATATAGGAGACGGAAAACCCGATTCCGCCCAAGACCCAGGTACCCGTGAAGCCGAGAACAAAACAGAACAGGCCCGCCGCCAGCATGACGCCAAGAAGCAAGCCTGACAAGTAGTCCCGGCGCGTGACGGCCTTCCCCAATACCGCCAGAATCCGCCGGGAACGCCGTTCGTTGTAAAGAGCAGAACCACCAAAGAACACGCTGAACAGCACCCCATATGCTCCTAGCTGCTTGAACAGGAGCAGGATGTCTTCACGATCCTGCCGAGAGTCCGTGAGTAGTCCGAGACCCGCCAGACCCAGCACGGAAAGCTGCAGCACAAGAATTGGCCAGCGCTGTTCGCGCACGAAGTTCAAGGCGATCATCCAGATCGGGCGAAAGTGCGTCACGACTCCTTCACGATTTTTGGGGTGTCCGGCGGGACGTCCAGCGACGGGATGTCCCGCATCTTGGCTGGGTCTTGCGATCTGCCGCCCGTCAGTTCCAGGAAAAGATCTTCCAGCGAGCGCTTACGGGGCGAGACACTCACAATCTCTCCGCCCATGCTCCATACTCTCTCAATCGTGTAGCGTTGCTCGGCGGCCTTGATCAGAAAGCGAATTCTATTGTCGGCCTCGGCTTCGGCAGAGGGAAAGCTCGCAACCGGAATTCCCCGGGCCGTGACTTCCACTTCTTCACTTGACTCAAGAAGCTCCGAGGGTCGCCCCGTTCGCACAAGGCGCCCACGATTGAGAACCGCAATGCGGTCGCAGATGAGTTCGACTTCCGATAGCAGATGCGAACTGAGAAAAATCGTCTTCCCCCGGCTGCGCAAATCCAGCAACATCTCCCGCACTGCGTAGCGCGCGAGGGGATCGAGGGCAGAGGTCGGTTCGTCCAAAATCAGCAAATCCGGATCGTGCACAATGGCCTGCGCTAATCCGATGCGCTGCAACATTCCGCGGGAGAATTTTGCCACATTGCGGTTGGATTCGTGCAGCAGACCCACCGTATCCAGTGCCTCACGCGTCCGACGGGTGAGTGTCTCTCCGCTAAGCCCGTTCAGCGCCCCGTAGAAGCGTACCAAGGTTTCGGCGGGGCGATGGTAGAGGGCGACATTCTCCGCCAGGAAGCCGACCTTCCTGCGGGCGCTGGCCTTGCCGAAGCGCTGGCCCAGCATCTTGCCCTTGCCGCGACTGGGGCGCACGAAACCCATTGCCAGGTGGATCGCGGTGGTTTTCCCAGCCCCATTGGGGCCGAGAAAGCCGAAGATTTCGCCTTCCTCGACCTGCAGTGTGAAGTGGTCGAGCGCCCGCACAGTCCGTCGGCGGAAGAGGCCGCGGTAGTCTTTGATAATGTCCTGGAATTCAAGCACTGCGGGCATTGCCGCTTATTTTACGCGCAGAGGCGCAATCAGCTATTACTGATTCGGTGCGCGCGGTAGCCGGAAGTGGACTGTCAAGGTCGAAAGCACATCCACGGGCTCGCCATTGGAGAGGAAAGGCTCGTAGCGCCAGTGCCGAACCGCTTCCATCGCGGCCTCCACCAAGCGCGAATCACCGCTGACCGCATGAATATCCCGAACCAGGCCATCTGTACCAACT
>Ga0075021_10001211_pt1 | contig 13129 bp, 14 predicted proteins | sample ColStrG_CSR_2012_FD_72749 | JGI IMG/M metagenome (GOLD analysis project Ga0075021, IMG submission 72749) | Freshwater sediment microbial communities in response to fracking from Pennsylvania, USA - Cold Stream Run_MetaG_CSR_2012 | ecosystem: Environmental > Aquatic > Freshwater > Creek >...
GCCCAATAGACCCCGCAGCTCGTAGTACAGGTCGTTCTCGATGAAGGTGCGCTTCTGCGCGGGCGTCATCGTCATGCGGACCACACCGCTACCCCGTTCTTGGCGATGAAACCGAGGGGTATCTTGGGGTTGTTGAGATGGACTGGGGCGCCACCGGGAGCCTGGATGGCCTGCTGGGCGTCCAGCTTCGACTCCCAAGTTGCGAAGTACGGCTCCAGTGCTGCCGGCTCGATCTCGAACACCACCTCGGGGAAAGACTGATCGAAGACGGCGACGATCCAGAGATGGACGGCCCGGTAGCGAGCCAGGTTGGTCTTGGTCAGGGTGTGCTCGGTCGTGATGGCCAAACTGGTCTTGCGCTTGCCCGAGGCCGCCACCCGAGCCACCGTCTTGATCTCGTAGCGACGGCCCAGCTCATCTTCGGCGTCGTCGCCAACACGATCGAGCTTCTTGAGGTTGAAGAGGGTGAGGAGCAGGAGCTCCTTGTAGCCGCCATCGTCGAAGACGTTGTGGATCTGGTGCCTCGTGGCGGATTGCTGAAGGCGCTCCCCCATCTCCAGCAGGAGACTGATGTCGCCTGAGGGCACGAGAGGTGGACGCTGCTCGTCAGTCACGCGTCGCCCTCCTGGAGGAGTGCCGCAGGTTGGACCTTGAGTGCGGCCGCGAGCGCGAATACGTTGTCGAGACCGACGTTGCGCTGTCCCCGCTCCAGGCTGGAGACGTAGGTACGATGCACGCCGGCTCGCTCAGCCAGCTCCTCCTGGGACAGGCCCTGGGTCATGCGCAGCTCGCGCACTCGGAGCCCGAACGCCCTCCGATGTGGATTCCCAGCACTTGACCCGCCGTCCGTCATGATAATGCAAGACGGTAGGGGTCATGAGGACTATGAGGCTACAGACTATGGGTAACATCGACCGAGTGATGCCAGAGGAACTAGTCGTCGGGCGGGGTGACCCCGTCTACATGGCGCACGCCTACCTCACCAAGGTGCCTGTGCCGGCCATCGTCCCCTTCATCGAGGCGTTTACCCGGCCGGGTGATCTCGTAATCGATCCGTTCGCTGGCTCCGGGATGACCGGCGTGGCTGCGGCGAGTGCCGGTCGGCGAGCCCGACTGAGCGACATCAGCGTGCTGGGCCAGCACATCGGCCGTAACTACGTGAACCTGGTGGATCCGGCCGAGCTTCGCTCAACCGCCGACCGCATAATCGCTGCCGCCATCGAGACACTGGGTGATCTCTACCGGGTGCCCTGTTCTAACTGCGGGGCTGATGGTCGGCTGGTCAAGACAGTCTGGTCGACCGTCGTCGAGTGTGGCGGTTGCCACCTGCCGGTCAACTACTACCACTCGATGGAGACGGCCGACTGGAAGAAGTCGGACATGGTCTGCCCGGGCCGCGATGCCCCGATCAGCGCCCGGTTGAAGAAGGTCGGCGAGGCCCCGGTGCTGGACTGTATCGAGTGCTCATGCTCATCGAAGCAGCGCGAGCAACCATCAGTTCAGGCGCCGTCGACGGACCTGTCGGGACTCAACTACCCGCGGGTCGAGATCGGTTCCGAGCGCCAGATGTACAAGGCCTCGGCACTCGGTCGTCACGGACTAACGACCATCGCCTCCTTCTACTCAGCCAGGAACCTCACAGTCCTGACAACGCTGCACGAGCAGATCTTGCGAGTGGAGTCCGACCCGTTGAGGCAGAAGTTGCTGTTCGCCTTCACCGCCAGCCTGACCCGGGCATCGAAGCGCTACCAGTGGTCACGGCAACGGCCACTCAACGCAGCCAACGCCAACTACTACGTGGCGCCGGTCTTCTACGAGTGGAACGTCTTCGACCTCTTCAGGCGGAAGGTCGAATCCGTGATCCGTTCGGACGACTGGATCCGCGACCGCCTCGGGCACGGCAGCCTCTTCAGCACTGACCTGCAGGTCACCTACGACACCGGGAGTGCAACGAACATCGAGCTGCCGGACAACAGCGTGGACTACGTCTTCACCGACCCGCCCTTCGGATCGAACCTGTTCTACGCCGATATGGCCCTCTTCCAAGAGGCCTGGCTCGATGGGTTCACCAACGTCCAAGACGAGGCGGTGATCGACCGGGGGACAAAGAAGGCACGCGGGGCTGACCGGTACGAGCAGATGCTCACCGAGGCACTGACCGAGTGCCGACGGGTGTTGAAGCCGACTGGACGAGTCAGCATGGTCTTCGGCAACTCGACGGGCGCAGTGTGGAGCCTGGTCGAGCGAGCAGTGCGCACAGCGGGACTCCAGATCGATGCCGACGAGATCGTGATTCTGAATAAGGGACAGCGGTCGGTAAAGGGACTGGCCTCCGGCTTCGAGCACGTCGCCACGCTCGACCTTGTCCTTACCATGACTGTTGCGACTGAGGCGCAGCTTGCGCCGGGGCCGGTGCCGGCAGACGAGCTTGATGCCTGTGTGGTCGAACTGCTGGAGACAGCCGACGGCCGTACGCCAAGTCACCTCTACCTAGAGCTGTTGCGAGTTGGCCTCAAGCGGGGTTGGTCGCTGGGCGACCTTGACCTGCGGCACGTCATTGACGTCCTGCAGTCCACAGATCTGGATATTGATGCCGGCACGGGAACGCTGGCACGAATCGCGAGCTGAGCTGAGCACCCGTGAGGCTCGCTTCGTCGGCTAGTAGGAGCAAGGACCGCTGCAGGACTCGGAGTGGTCCGCTGACCTCGTTAGAACGTCGGCGTTGCGATGTAATTGGTGGTCACCGAGTATGAACCAGTTGGGGTGGTGGGCGAGGCGGTAATGCCGAAGCGAAGCTTGATGATCGGGGACTGCCGCGTAGCTGAGCAGCCGTTCCGGCACGAACCCAACCAGCGTCTCGAAACCCTCGGGTGTTCTGCTTTCCCGCCGACGGCCGCCGCGATTGTCACGCTCCCACACGTGCCATCCGCTTTGCTCGGTGGCCTGCAGGTCTGCCTCTTTGAACTCGATTGAGATGCCCATGGGAAGCGGGTCGTATCGGAGCGGGTCGAGACCGACGAGAAGCTCACGCTCGAGGTGAACGCCCACGACGACAGTCGTGTCAAGCCCGGCGACATCTCGCCCGAGCGAGGGATCGCGATCGAACCACGCGTGCTCGCCGCCGTAGCGGATCTGGAGGCGGTGCTCGTCTAGCGGTCGACCCTTGACCGGGGCCGCGTTGCAGCGGAACGGGTAGCACGGCAGGCCTATTCGTTCGTCGTTGGGTCCTTGAATCCCGATGTAGACCGGGGCGCGGTTGGGGCTGCTGACGTACAGGCCTCGCCTCCCACGCGCTCCACGGCGGCGACGAGGAAGTCGCGAAGGTCTGTTCGGCCCGAGACGCGGTAGACCTGGGCGTATGACCGGCCAGCGAGCGACTCTTCCCCCATCACGGGCGAGTCTCGCGCGGGCAGCTCCGCTCTCCGCGCAATCCCGCGAGCGGTCCTATCGCATACCACAGCCCACTACACCGCCGGAGAGTTCAAGGTCCACTTTCCGGCTGGAGTTTGCCGACCGTAAGCGCGAGGGGGCCGTACGTCTTACGCATAGTCAGTAGAAGCCAGGCACTTTGAAAATGCTTGGACGGAATTACGGCCTCGACTTGCCCTGCAAGGCGCAGCAAGATTTCGAACTCCTTGAGCGCATCGTTGCCAAATAGCACCCAACACACATCGACAATCTGATTGAATATCAACATCGCCATCCAGCAGGCTCCACTAGGAATTCGATCGAGAATAGCGGCCAGCTCCTCGGAGATCTCTCCGCACTCCTCCTCAAGATCCGCGCTAGCACCGTCGAGTACCGGCCGGATGCGTTCATTCCATACCTGGTAAAGATCACGAACTGACTGATGCTGTTCGGGTGTGAGGTGGGCGAGCATGGTCTCGATATCGACGGTCTCGTCGAAGCTGACGGATCGAGGTACGAGCCACGCCTGAATACGTTTGCGCATCACATCGCGAATCTCCTCGGCATTCGGATGCGGAGGATTCGTGACGGCTGCGGCGTAGATTTGCCCTTGCCGTTCGCTTGCGAGGATGCCGGCGACCGAGAGAGGTTTGGCGAGCCGGTCGTCAGCGAGATCGAGTTCCTCACAGAGCGCCCGAATGCCTTCACCGTCAAGCACAAGTGATCTGCACGCTAGGAGGATCATCAACGCAGACCGTCGCTGCTCGCGCCATGCCCCACGGTCATCGACCTGTTCCACAAGGGCAGCGATATCAACAGCGTGAAACGACCGGTTAGCGGTAATGAGCTCCCGGATCAGAATCCCCAGAACGTTCAATAGTCTAATCAGGTCAAAACGAGATGGGCTAGTCAGGTAGTAGATCAGCACCCAGCGAACAACTGGGTTGACGAAGGAGCAGACGTCATTGACGACAAGGTCGTACTGATCAAAGGGCGCTCCGCGCACACCGCATGTTGCTACCGCCAGCGTCTCGATAGCGAAGTTGCTGGCCACGATGTGCGCTTCAGTAAGGAGGGTGCCGCGAATGAGATCTGCGATGACCGGGTGGAGGTCGGCGTACTCGGGTGTGAGTCGTATCAAGCCGTAGTAGGCGAGCGTTCGGACAGCGGAAACAACCTCGTCCCTACTGAGGGAGTCGTCGATGGGAAGGGATCCACCGCCTGCGAAGACTCGCCTGGGAATCTCGCCGCCCTCGCACAGCGAGAGACTGATCGCTACCACGGCAGCGTTGTCGTCGGCCTCTGTGGCTCGCTGCATCTGCTCCTGGACTGACGCAATGAACGCGGGCGGCAAGACCTCGGCCGATGGTGGGGCGTCGTATCGGCGGAGACGGGCGTGCACCGCACTGATGCCATCGACCTCGGCCACGCGACCGATGTGGTCGAGAGCAACGGGCAGGTAGCCAACAACTCGGGCAAGGTCCAGCGCTGCGCCTCGATCGGTAGACCGAGCGCGACTCAGAACGAGATCCGCGGCACTGTCAGGAGTCAACGTCCTGGGGTGGTAGGTGTGCGTGCGCTCAGGCCAGCCGGTGTGCACCCGACTGGTAATCAGTACCTTTCCACCCTCGGGAATCGGGAGGTCCTTCGCCAGGCTTGTCGGGTCGTTGAGGTTGTCCGCGACGAGCAACCAGTCGCCGGCTCCCCGAAGAATTCCCGGCAGGGCGGCTAGCGATGATTCGGTGGAGATGCCGTCCAGCCCGGCCGCGATGGCCAACTCGAGCGCGCCCCTGGCAGCCGACTCCGGAGTGGTCATGTCCAGAACCCAAACGATCTCCGCGTTGGCAGTCCTTGAATACTCAACCGCCAGGGTCGTCTTGCCAGTCCCGCCATGACCAGCGATGACGACACAGTCCGCCTTTGTCATCAGCTCAGCGACTGCGGCGAGGTCCTCGTTCCGTCCGAAGACCGACCATCGCGGCTGACCGATGTTTGTCGTCCGATATCGGTCAGCCGGCGGCTTCGGCGGGCGGTCTGACGCAACCATCTCAGCTGCCAACGGGACGAGGAGAGCCGCTAGTGCATAAGCGGCCGCCGCTGAGCGGCCGTCCGGCGTCTCATAATTTCCAATGGCAGGTATTGCTTCTTCGGCGCTGAGGCGATGACCAGTGCCCTTTGGCGACTCAAAGATGAAGCGCCAGGCGTCCTGCTTCTCAGCCGGGGCGCTTTCCAATGCACGCGCTATCAAAATAGGAAGCTGCTCAGAGGGAGACTCGCCGGCTGCGACGGCCTCAAGCAACGCAGCGAGCGGCGCAATCTTGGCCAGGCCGGCGCCGGCCCTCTCCCGGTTGAGCGCCTGGAGAGCACTGTGCAGCTCCCGGAGTTCGTCGTCCGCTGGCTTCCGAGTGCGTGAAGGTTCATCTGCCAGCACTCGAAGCTGGCCTGCCAACGTCGCCAGGTCCACTCGGCGAGCTTACTGAGGCGACAGCTCGCGAAGCGGGTCGACGGCTTCGATTCGTAGAGGACCGCGTCACGATGTGGCCAGATGGCCACTCACCGACCGTCACGATGCGGTGCAACTGGTCAAGCGCAAGTTCTGCCAGCAATCACGCTGTTCACTCCGGAAGCCCGAGCGACTCACTGACGTACCCGTCGCTGTCTCCACCCAAGCACATGAAGGCGCCGGCTCGACCGGGTTCTCGCACCCTTCGATCGCGTCGTAAGTGCGGTCCGCAGCTGACGAGGTGTACCGCAATGCGGCGCTTCGGATCTGAGCGGGGTGTAGGGGTAACGGGCGCGGCACAGGGGCTCTGAGAATCTGGCGGTTCCTAGCCAGCCAGATTTCGGAGAGCCCTGTGGAGACCAACGCTACGCGCGCCTGCGCGTCGCTCGTCGGCTTGCCTGCCGTGACCATCCTCGGCGTCGAAGACCAGCCCGGTCAGCCGATCCGGGTGCACATCGAGACGGCTGGGCCACCGCCGTCGTGTCGAGACTGCTCCACGGTGGCGTGGGTGAAGGACCGGCCGGTGGTGGAGCTGGTCGACCTGGCGTGCTTCGGGCGACCGGCCCGGTGGATGTGGCGCAAGCATCGCTGGTTCTGTCCATCACCCGAGTGCCCGAACGGGTCTTGGACCGCGACTGAACCGTCGATCGCCGCGCCCCGCTTGGCGATGACTGATCGGGCCGGCCGGTGGGTGACCGAGCAGGTCGGCCGCAACGGCCGGACCGTCTCGGAGGTGGCCCGAGAGCTCGGCTGTGACTGGCACACCATCAACGACACCGTCATGGCCTACGGCACCGCCCTGATCGATGACGACCCCAACCGGATCGGCACGGTCGAGGCGCTCGGGTTGGACGAGGTCCTCTTCATGCGCGAACGACCGTGGCGAACCCAGGGATGGTCGACCTCGATCGTCGACGTCGAAGCGGGGCAGCTCCTCGACGTCATCGCCGGCCGTTCCGCCGCCGGGGCCTGTGAGTGGATGGCCCGACGCGGCCGGGCGTGGCTCGACGCGGTGCGTTTCGCGGTGTTGGACCTGTCGGGGCCGTGGCGTCTGGCGTTCGACACGATGCTGCTCGACGCCACCCAGGTTGCTGACCCGTTCCATCTGGTGAAGCTGGCCAACTCGAAGCTCGACGAGTGTCGGCGACGCGTCCAGAACGACACGCTCGGCCACCGCGGCCACAGGGACGATCCGCTCTACCGATGCCGCCGACTGTTGACCAAAGCCGACGAACACCTCGACGAGCGAGGCCGATCCAAGCTCACGGGGTTGCTCGACGCCGGTGACCCTCACGGCGAGGTTCGCATGGCCTGGCACGCCAAGGAGGTCGTCCGATCGATCTACGCGCACCACGATCCCGACCTCGCTGTCGAGTTCGTCGATCGCCTCGGCGGCGATCTCCAAGACGAGTCGTGTCCGCCTGAGGTCCGCCAGCTCGGCCGAACCATCATCCGATGGCGTCACCAGATCGCCGCCTGGCATCAGGCGCACGTATCGAACGGACCGACCGAAGCCGCCAACAACCTCATCAAGCGGGTCAAGCGCGTGGCCTTCGGGTTCCGCCGCTTCGCCAACTACCGGATCCGAGCCCTGCTCTACGCCGGCAAGCCCAACTGGCACCTACTCGCCACCATCACTCCCCGCTGAAATCCGAGAGCCCCAATGCGCCGGCTGTTGGCACGCGGCCAGGAGTGGCACCTGCAGTCGAGCGGGGGCGTGATCGGAAGGCCTCCGCGGTCTGAAATCGTCGGTCCGATGGACTTGCTGGGGAAAGAGGTAGCAGCACGGTCTATGCCGAGCACCATGAATAGGTCGTCAGGCTAGCCGTCCACTGCCACATGAACAGCGAAGCACGTCAAGACTCTGTGCGCTCTATACGTACGTACCGTACGTGGTACGTACGGATATACACCCGCATCATCGTTGCTGTATTAAGGAAATACAGACACGAAAGGGAGGCAATCGATGGACAAGACGCTGACGACCGAGCCGAAGCGGTGCTGCTCCGGGATGGACGACTTTGGGAGCTGCCTCTGCAGCCTCCCTGTGAAGACTTCGCAGACCCGTTCGCCGCAATCGAGCCTCACGGTCGACAACTACGGCAGCGTCGTGGAACACGGGGAGGAGTCCTGATGTCGAAGGATTTCGAGCGATACCTCGACCGTGCGCTCCCTGTGCTTCGTCGAGACCCTTGCCGGCCGCTTCCCCCAGCCGAGCCCGCCCACTCGCGCCGGCCGGATCGATCGCGCGCACGAGGGCTGCCGCCTCCTCGGCATGCGCGGCGTTGTCCGCTGGATAGACCTCGAGGCCGCCGGCAGACCCAGAGGTGTCCACTGGCCGAGGCCGGCGTTCCGCCGCTAGGTGCCACCGCCGCGGAGCCGGCGGCTGGCTTAGGCGTCAACACCCCATCAAATGCCCCCAATGAAAGGAAATGTCATGCCCAATATCGTCCCTACCCCTAACCGCGGCGGGCTGACCCCAACCGTGGGGGTCAGCCTCACCACGTTGGCCGCTTCCGACCGGCGCACCAGCCGGGCGATCGCCAACGTCCAACGCAACACCATCGTCCGGATGGCCTCGGTGCAGTGCCACGCCATGGTTCAGGTCGAGAAGACCCACGAGATCGACCGGCTCGCCCGTGAGGCGATGGGCGGCCAGGCGATGTTGTCGCAGTGGGCGGCGACGCTCGCTCACGGCGACGCCTTCCTGGCCGACGACCTCCGGTTCTTCAGCGACATCGCCAAGATGGGCAAGGGCGAAATCATCGCCGACACCATCTCGGACTTCTGCCAGGAGGGCCGGCGGTGATTGTGCTCACGGTCTTCCTCATCCTCAGCGTCGCCCTCGTCGTCGTGCTCACCTACCTGCTCGGCTTCCGGCTCGGCGGACAGTCCTGGATCGCTGAGGCCCAGCGCGTGCGGGCCGGGGCGGCGGTCGCCGAACGGCAGCTCCACGACATGACCCGTGCCGCGTTCATCGCCATGGCCGAGGAGGCCGAGGGCCGACGCAACCCGCGGCGGGCCTCGTAGAGGTCCGGCGACGTCACCCCAACGAGGAAGGAGATGTCGGTGAATGCCCCGCCGCCGCGTGGTTGGAACGAGCGGGCACGTCGCCTCGCCTGGACGGTGCTGTTCCTGGCATTCGCCCTCTCGTTCGCCGCCAATGTCCTGCGGGCCATCGTTCCGATGCTCATCGTCGCAGCGGCGGTCGGCGGGGTCTTGTACGTGGGAGTCCTCATCGCCCGATACCGAAGGTCTCGCTGGTGACGGCCGGTGGAACTCCGACATCGGGCCGATCGCAATCTCGGTGCCGTCCGGTCGGTGTTGCGGAATCGACAACGACCATTGACTGATGCGTAAAGACATCGTACCGTAAGCGGACGCTCCCACTAATGCGTTTACGCATCGCTCGGGTGGGTGGGGATCGCACCCGAGCTCACGTGGTCCGAGTAGTTGCCGGTGGCCGGGACGCTCGTGAAGACCCTCGTGTCCTCACGCGCCTCTACGGCCGCCGGTGCTTACCAATAACACCAAGGAGAACGAAAGGAGGTTCACCATGAGCAGAACATTTCGCCGCGGCGACCGGCACATCCGTGCACGCGGCATCAAACAGGATCCCCCGGACCTGCGCCGCCTCGCCCGAGCGCTGATCGAGATGGCCGAGGCCCAGGCCGAAGCGGACGCCGAGGCGCAGGCACGCCATCCCATCACGAACCAGGAGTCGACGACGAAGTCCCGTCAATCGACCAGCAACCAGAAGGACGCGGCGTGAAGCGCGTGCCGCTGGTCTGGCACACCCTGCGCTGGCCCCGAGACGTCACGCCTGAAGACTTGATCGACGTCACGCGGCTGCTCGCGACCACGGCCGGGTCGCCGATGATCCTCGAAGCCACCGGGCGACCGGGTGCAGTCGAGCATCGTCTCGCCGTCCCCGATGGTCGCCACGGCAACGTGGCCCACCAACTGCGCGCCGCGCTTCCCGGCCTCCGGGTCGATGTGCTCCCGTCTCGCTCACCGGCGCCGGTCGAGCGGGCGGTCGAGCTGCGACTGTCGACGGCACACCGGCCGCTACGCACCGTCAATCTGACGGCGGTGAGCCGGTCGGTCCTCGCGGCTCTCTCCGACGTCGGCGCAGGAGAGACGCTGATCCTGACGTGGGTGCTCGGTCCGACGCTGCTGCCGATCGCCGTGCCGAACAAGGTCGAGCAGATCTCGGGCAACTCGTGGCTGCACGACATCGCCCTCACGGCGATCGGCAAGGAGATCACGGTCGACGCCGATGCCCGCAACGCCCTGAAGGCGAAGCAGGCCGAGGCGGGCTGGAAGGTAGCCGGCCGCATCGGCGTCAAGGCGGGCTCTGGAAGTCGACAACGCCAGCTGGTCCGCCAGGTGCTCGCCGCGCTCCGCTCTACAGAAGCACCTGGAGTCGCGTTCTGGGTGCGGTCCCGTCATCCCTCGACGGTTGCAGACGCTCGAGTGCCCTGGCGGTTCCCGCTCCGGCTCAACGCCACCGAGGTCGCCGGCCTATCGGGCTGGCCGGCGAGCGCTACGAGCGATCTGCCCGTGGCGCGGCAACGCAGCCGGCTGATGCCGCCGTCACCAGCGATTCCGACAAGGGGCCGCGTAGTGGGCGAGGCGACGTTCCCCGGCACGGAGAGCCCGGTGGCGCTCACCGCCACGGCGGCTCTGCGCCACACCTACGTGCTCGGCCCCTCCGGGGTCGGCAAGTCCACACTGCTCGCCCGCAGCATCCAGGACGACATCGAAGCGGGCCGGGCGGTCGTGGTGATCGAACCGAAGTCCGACCTGATCCGCGAGGTGCTCGCCCACATCCCCGCCAACCGCATCGAGGACGTGGTGTTGATCGACCCGAACGACGCAAGCGGCACCGTCGGCGTGAACCCGCTAGCCGGCGCTGCACGGAACCCTGAGCTCGTCGCCGATCGACTCCTGGCTGTGTTCAAGGGTCTGTACGGGGCGTCCTTCGGGCCACGCACCACCGACATCGCGTCCGCCGCCTTGCACACGCTCGCCCAGGTGCCGGGCATGTCGCTGGCTGGCCTGCCGCTGATCCTCACCGACGCCGCGTTCCGGCGGCGCTGCCTCGCGCATATCGATGACCCGATCGCGCTCGGCCCGTTCTGGGCCGCGTTCGAGAACTGGTCGGATGCAGCGCGCACCGAAGCCACCGCCCCGTTGCTGAACAAGGTGCGGCCATTCCTGCTGCGCCCGCAGCTGCGCGCCGTGCTGGGGCAGTCGCGTCCCAGGTTCAACGTCCTCGACGTGTTCACCAAGAAGCGCATCTTGTTGGTGGATTGCTCCAAGGGCTCACTCGGCCCGGAGACCTCGGCCCTGCTGGCAAGCCTCGTGATCGCCGCGGTGTGGGGAGCGACGCTGCAGCGCTCGACCATCCAGCCCGAGCGCCGTCACCCGGTCAGCGTCTACCTCGACGAGTTCCAGGACTTCCTGCGACTGCCCACCGACCTAAGCGACGCGCTCGCCCAGGCCCGCGGGCTCGGGGTCGGGTTCACCCTCGCCAATCAGTACCTGCACCAGCTCGATCCGGCGATGCGTTCGGCCGTGCTCGCCAACGCGCAGAACAAGATCTGCTTCCGCCTCGCTGACGAGGACGCCCGCGTCGTCGCGACCAAGGGCAGCGGCCTGAATGCCGAGGACTTTGCCTCCCTCGGCGCGTACGAGTGCTACACGCAGCTCGTCGCTGAGGGAACGGTGCAGCCCTGGTGCAGCACTCGATCGCTGCCACCCGAGCCGGCCACGAGCGACCCCGACGTGATCTGCTTGGCGTCGAGGGAGCGGTACGGCAGGGCACGCGCCGAAGTGGAAGTCGAGATCCGCAAGCTCGCCTCGGTTCACCGTGACGCACCCGGTGGTGATGACCTCGGCCCGCGTCGTCGAGGCCGTGGAGGTGTCGAGTGAGCGCCGTGATGGGGTGTCCGGTCGCCCGTCCGCTCGGGTCGACAACAGGGGTAAGAACCCCCTGCAACCACGGTGCGTCGACCCGATTCCGGGCGCGGACTGTCTCATCCTTCTCAGTTCCCCTTCTTTCATCTCATTCGGCCCCCGGCCCCCGCTCCCCTGTGGGCTGGCACGCCAATCCAACCTCGGAAGCTGTCTCGGCACATGACCCTTGCCAACGTTGCACGGCTCTGAACCCGTCGGGGTCCGAGGGACGTGTCGGGGTGGACCGTCCGGCCGCGTTGGCCCTGGCCCTCTCCCCAACACCTCTCCCTGCTCACTCCCTGGCGCGGAACGACAACATCACCATCTCGCTGGGGGTCGACCATGGGTAGGGGGATCGTCGGTCGAGTCGGGCTCGAGGACCTGCGGGCCGACCTGTCCGGGCGGGACATGGCGATCGTCGGCCAGGTCGCCGACCTGCGGCTGATGACCGGCCGCCAGATCGAAGCCGTGCACTTCCCGACCGACGAGCACGAGACGGCTGCGGCGGCAGCACGGGCGGCCCGGCGATGCCTGGAACGCCTCGCCCGGCACAACCTCCTCGTCCGGTTGGAGCGGCGCATCGGCGGTGTGAGGGCAGGGTCAGGATCGTGGGTCTATGCACTCGGCCCGGTCGGCCACCGCGTCCTGCGCCGCGATGACGCCCGACCCCGCTACCGGGAGCCGTCAGCGACGTTCGTCGACCACACCCTCGCCATCGCCCAACTCGTCGGCGACCTCACGACCAGGGCCCAGCACCGCCAGCTGGAGCTGCTCGGGATGCAGGCCGAGCCGCGCTGCTGGCGGCAGTTCACCTCGACCGCTGGCCTCACCGTGCTGCGCCCCGACCTGTTCGTCTCGCTCGGCGTCGACGACTTCGAGCACCGATGGTTCTGCGAGGTCGACCGCGGCACCGAGCACCTCCCAGCACTCCTGCGCAAGTGCCGCCAGTACGAGACCTACTACGCGACCGGTGCCGAACAACGCGACCACGGGGTGTTCCCTCGAGCGTGCTGGATCGTCCCCGACCAACGACGCGCCGACCGGCTACGAAGGGCGATCGACAAGGACGCACGCCTCACCGACGCACTGTTCGTGATCACCACCACCGACAAGGCGATCACCACACTGACGGGAGGCGACACGTGAGCCGGCCGCTGCCCCGCAACACGGTCCTCGTCGGCGACGTCCGCGAACGACTCACCGAGCTGCCCGACATGTCGATCGACACGTGCATCACCTCGCCACCGTACGTGGCCC
>Ga0075021_10001212_pt1 | contig 13124 bp, 14 predicted proteins | sample ColStrG_CSR_2012_FD_72749 | JGI IMG/M metagenome (GOLD analysis project Ga0075021, IMG submission 72749) | Freshwater sediment microbial communities in response to fracking from Pennsylvania, USA - Cold Stream Run_MetaG_CSR_2012 | ecosystem: Environmental > Aquatic > Freshwater > Creek >...
GTTCTAAATCCTGTACGCTTCCGGCCCGGCCTGCACTTTCACCCCTGCACTTCACCCCTTGACCGTCTCCGCTGCTCCGGATAGCCTTCTCCAAGCCCACATCTATGGCGGCTTCCAACATCCCCGGCGCGCGGCCTGTAAGCAATTCACAGGAAAGCACTTCCGCGTCTGCATCTTCTCCCGGTGGGGCGCAACTTTCTCCCCCCAACGGGGTTTCCACTGACGTGAGCAGTGCAGCCATCGATCGGGGACTGCTAACGTTTGCGAAAGCCTCATCTGCGCCGGCGACCATGGCAAATGCTATCGAAGCGGTTTCTGACGCCGAGGTGATGCTGCGGGTGAAGACGGGGGACGAGTCGGCCTTCGCGTATCTGGTCCAGAAATATCGCCGGCCCATGGTGGGATTCCTGTCTCGCATGTGCCATAACCCGGCGGCGGCCGAGGAATTGGCCCAGGAAGTTTTTCTGCGTGTGTACCGCGCGCGCGCGAATTACGAAGCGAGCGCGAAGTTCGGCACATGGATCTATCGGATTGCGACCAACCTGGCTGTGAACCATGCGCGCGATACGCGCTACGAGCGGGTCGAAGTTACTGTGCGCTTGGATGAGCCCGATCATGAAACTGGCATCACGCCCGACCTGGCCGACGAGTCGCTCACGGTGGAAGAACAAATGCTCAAGCGCGAGCGGCTCGCGGTTATTCGCAGCAAGGTGAACGCCCTGCCCGAACGTCAGCGCATGGCCGTCATCCTGCATAAGTTTCAGCAGATGGACTACCGCCAGATTGCCGCCGTGCTCAAGTTAAGCGAGTCGGCCACCAAGTCGTTGTTGTTCCGCGCCTATGAAACACTGCGCGAGCAGCTCAAGGAATTCGTGGTCGCGAAGTAAGGGGAGCAGTATGAATTGCAGTGAAGTTCGCGAGCTGTTGCCGGACCTGGCTGCGGGGATCGATGCGGGCACGCCGGAGGTGGAGAAGCACATCGTCTCCTGTGCGGCCTGTGCCGCCAAGCTGCACGGTTTTCAGCAAACCATGACACTCCTGGACGAATGGCAGGCGTCCGAGCCATCGCCCTATTTCGACACGCGGCTCCAGGCTCGTCTGCGCGAAGAGATGGCGCGCCCCGTCGCGGGATGGCTGCACTGGCTGCGCCGCCCCACATGGGCGATGTCGCTAGCCGCCGTGTTGGTAACAGGCGCGGCCGTGGTGGGCAGTCGGTCGTACACGACGTCGTACACTAACAAGACCGAGGCGATCAATACCAAGCCTCCGGAGCTTTCCGTTCCCGTTGTGCCCGGATCCGCCATGGGCGATCTGCAGGCACTGGAGAGAAACAACGAACTGTATGCGGACTTCGACGTGCTCGACGAACTACAAGTGCAGGACGACGTGACTGCAAATCCATAAGCAGGGAATTCGCTATGTGGGCCCGAAGGAGACTCGCGATGGTGTTGACAGCGGCTTGGCTGTTATCGCAGTCCTTCGCCCAGCCTCCGCGGCCAGACAAGCGCGCTCAACAACTGCAGCAGGAAAGACGCCAGCAGCAGCAACTGGAGCAGCAGGCACGGCAGCGCCTGCAGCAGCAACGCCGCCAGCAACAACAAGAAGCTCGCGGCCAGGAGCGCTCCGCTGAACGTGTTCCCGAACGTCCAGCGCAGAACCAGCCTGGCCACGCCGGCGACTGGCTGCGCCGCTACAGAGACTTGCCTCCCGACCAGCAGCGCCGGGCGCTCGAAAACGATCGGCAGTTCAAGCAGCTCCCCGCTCCGCGTCAGGCGCAGTTGCAGAGGCGGTTGCAGCATTTCTCCGGCCTTCCACCACGGCAGCAGGAGCAAATCCTCAACCGCATGGAAACCTGGGAGCACCTGACGCCCCAACAGAAGAACGAGGCACGGCAACTTTTTCAGCAGTTCAAGGAGTTGGCGCCCGACCGCCGTCAGGCCGTCAATCGCGCTGTCCGCGGCATGCGCGACCTGACCCCCGAACAGCGCGAACAGCGCATCAACTCCAGCCAGTTTGCGAGCGAGTTCTCGCCACAAGAGCGCAGCCTGCTCAGCGGAGCCTCACGCCTCCCCCTTGCCCCCGGCGAAGGCCTCCAGCCCGAGCCGCCGGAAGAGTAGGCAACGGCGGATCCGGCAAACCTGATGCGGAGTGGCAAGACTAGTTCCGCGGTGGTCTTCCTGCTTCCCGCCTGTACTCTCCCTCCGCTTCCGTCTAAAATCGCCATCACAACGAGTCCGCGCCTATGAACCGCAGATGGCAAGATCGGATGATCCGGCCCGCGTTTCTTGCGGCCGTGCTCGCGTTCGTTTCCGTCCTGGCCGCATCGCAAACATCGACTGCAATCGATCTCCACGGGAAGCCGATCGATCCGCTGAAAGCTGCGGCTGGCAAGCTCACTGTGCTGCTCTTCATTCGCACCGACTGTCCCATCTCCAACCGCTATGCTCCGGTCATCCAGAAGATGGGCGGCGACTACGCCACGAAAGCCTCGTTCTGGCTCATTTATCCGGACAAGTCGGAGTCGCCCGAGCGCATCGCGCGCCATCTCGAGCAGTACGGCTACCGGCTGCCCGCGCTGCGCGACCCGCAGCACGCTCTGGTCCAGCTCAGCCAGGTGGAGATCACTCCGGAAGCCGCCGTCTTCGATTCCTCCGGCCGTCTTGTGTACCACGGGCGCATCGATAACTGGTATGAGGATTTCGGGCGCTCCCGCAGCGCACCCACCACCCATGAACTGAATGACGCGATGCAGGCCGCGTTGAATGGCAAGCCGCCCGCCGTGGCAGCGACCAGGGGTATAGGGTGCTACATCGCTGACTTGAAATGAAGCGCACCCTCCAAGGCAGCGCTTGCATTGCAAGAGGTTTATTCGCAGCCTGCACGATGGCCGCGCTCACGTCGGCGTCTGCCCAGCCCTCCACGGCAGCAGCAGAGCCCGCAGTGACTTTCAACAAAGACATCGCGCCCATCGTCTTTCGCAGTTGCGCCGCCTGCCATCGTCCCGGCGAGGCTGGCCCGTTTCCGCTGCTCACCTACGCCGACGTGAAGAAGCATGCGCGCCAGATCGTAGCCGTCACGCGAACACGCTTCATGCCACCGTGGCTGCCCGCTCCGGGCGAATTGAAATTTGCGGGCGAGCTGCGGCTTTCCGATCGCGAACTCGCTTTAATCCAACGGTGGGTCGAGCAGGGCACGCTCGAAGGAAGCCCAGCCGACCTGCCGGCCCAGCCGCGTTTCGTTCCAGGATGGCAATTGGGCAAGCCCGATCTCATCGTGCAGGCGCGCAAGCCTTTCCAGCTTCCCGCTGCCGGAAGCGACACGTACTGGAATTTCATTCTCCCGATTCCGGTGCGCCAGACCCGCTGGATCAAAGCGGTTGAGATTCGTCCCGGCGACAAGCGGCTGGTGCATCACGCCAACATTCTGGTGGACCGCATGCGCTCGGCCCGCCAGAAAGAAAAGGCGCCCGGCGCAGGATTTGGCGGCATGGATCTCCGCATCGAATCCGAGGCCTTCGATCCCGACAGTCATTTTCTATTCTGGAAGCCGGGCACCGTGCCCACCGAAGAACCGGATGGCATGGCGCTCCGCATCGATCCCGGCAATGACCTTGTCCTCAACACGCACTTGCAGCCTTCCGGCAAGCCGGAGACGATCCAGCCGAGCATTGGCGTGTATTTCACCGATAAGCCTGCCACGCTTCACCCCATGCTGCTGGAGATGGAAAACGATGCCGCGCTCAAGATTCCACCTGGCACTCAGGACTTCGTCGTCGCCGACGATTTCACACTCCCGATCGATGTCGATCTGCTGGCGGTCTATCCGCACGCGCACTATTTGGGGCGCGATTTGCAGGCGACCGCGACCCTGCCCAGCGGCGAGGAAAAAACGCTCATCCACATCGAGCGCTGGAATCTGAACTGGCAAGCGGTTTACCGTTACGCGGAACCGGTGCGCCTGCCGAGGGGCACAACAGTTTCCATGCGATACGTGTATGACAACTCCGAGAAGAACCTTGCCAATCCGAACCATCCGCCCAGGCAGGTGAACGGCGGCAATCGTTCGAGCGACGAGATGGCGCATCTCTGGCTGCAGGTCCTGCCGCGCGACTCTACCGCCACGGACGGTGATCCTCGCTTGCGGTTGCAGGAGGCGTTGTCGCTCCACCAGGTGGAGAAGAATCCGGCCAATTTCGAGGCGCAATACAATCTCGCCGCCATGCTCCAGGCGCGGGGCGAAGCCGCGGAATCGCTCTCTCACTATGAAGCGGCAGTCCGCCTGCGTCCGGGTGATCCGGTGGTGAACAACTCGCTGGGCACGGCGCTGATGGCGGCGGGAAAGGTAAGCGAAGCGGTGGCGCGATTCCGCGAAGCCGCCCAGGCGCGTCCTGAGTACTTCGACCCGCACTACAATCTGGGCACGGCGCTAGCTTCGCAAGGCGACTTGCGAGGCGCCGAACAGCAATTCCGCGAGGCTGTGCGATTGAATCCACAGGACGCAGGAGGGCAAGCCAACCTGGGCGCCACGCTCGCCCAACTCGGGCGCTTGGTGGAGGCGAAGTCCTGCCTCTCGCGCGCGCTCAAACTTGACCCTGGCAACCAGTTGGCTCGCGAGAACCTGCAAGAGGTCGAACGGGCCCTCGGCTCGCACCCGCAGCAACCGTAGTTTTCGCAGCCCCTTTTCGGGGATCTTACTCGCCCGCCCCTCTGGCTCTATGCGCGCAAAAAAGTCCCCCATACCGCCCTTCCCCAACGGCGGCATGGAGGACTTAGTTTGGAAGCCGAGTCGCGATCTAAACTGTTTGCGAGCCACGGACCCATGGAACCTGTGCGAGTCAAGCTCTTCGCCGAGGGGGCAGGCTGTGACTTCGAACCGGTTTGGCTTCCACCCTGTAGAACGAGAAACCCGCCCGAACCCCTTCAACCCAACGAAGAAAAATTGGGTCCGCAGTTCCTGAGGCCGGAGGCACGATCTTTAGAGTCGCTTATTTGCGCAGCAGGTTTTTCGCGATAAACAGCACATTGGCCGGGCGTTCTGCCAGCCGGCGCATCAGGTAGGGATACCACTCGGTGCCGAACGGAATGTACACGCGCACTCCCCATCCTTCCTTCACAAGGCCCTGTTGGAGGTCGCGGCGAATGCCATGCAACATCTGGAATTCAAAGGCGTTGCGCGGGATGTTCTCGCGGGTGGCGAAGGCCTTCGCTTCGCTAATGATCGCTTGGTCGTGGGTCGCTAGGCCGTGATATACCCCGCTCTTCATCAGGACCTTCATCAGCTTCACGTAGTTGGCATCGACTTTCGACTTCTCCTGGAAGGCGATCTCCTCGGGCTCTTTGTAGGCGCCTTTGCAGAGGCGGATGCGGATTCGCTCGGCTAGCAGCTTTTCAACGTCGGCTCCTGCCCGCCGCATGTAGGACTGGATCACCGCGCCCACGCATCCAGCGTTCCCCGGGACGCGGTGCAGTTCGTGGACAAAGTCGAGCGTGCGCTGGGTGTAAGGCGAGCCTTCCATATCCACGCGGACAAAATTCTTCGGCGACATGCTCGCGGCCTTGGCGACCAGGCCGCGGACGATCTCGTAGGCCATGCCCTCGTCCACGTCGAGGCCCATGTGGGTCAGCTTGAGGCTGATGTTGGCGTTCAGCTTGTCGGCGGCGATTTCGTCGAGCAGGCTGTGGTAGAGCGCGGCACTGGCGCGTGCCTCTTCGGCGTTAGTGACGTTCTCGCCCAGATTGTCGATGGAAACGCCCGCGCCAAACTGGTTGACCGCGGCGGCGACCCGGACGGCGTCCGCGACCTGGGTGCCTGCAACAAAGCGGGCGGAGGTGCGCTGGCCCAAGCGGGAACGCTCCGCCACACCGCGCAGCCACCGATTTTCCGACAGCGCAATAAACACTGCCCTCAGCACGGTGCACCGGATTGTGGCGGGTTCAGACTGCCAGAGACGTTCGTTGGCATTACAGTATTTTTTATCACAAAGTGGCGGATGCTGGCATGACCTGGGTCACTATGGAAGGTGAGCCTTCCATGGAGCTGGGAAAAATTCTAATTGACTAGTCATATGACTAGTCAGTACAATAAAATGATGGAGGAGGTGAAACTTGGCTTCGTGGCAGGTGCAAGATGCGAAGGCACGCTTTAGCGAATTCCTGGACGCAACCATCAAAAAGGGCCCGCAGGTTGTTACCCGCCGCGGGGTTAAGACTGCCGTTTTGGTGCCGATCGAAGAATGGGAAAAGCTCCAAAAGTCTGCCCGGCTTAGTCTCAAGGAATGGCTGCTCGCACCCGAACCTCGCATCGACGGCCTGATCCCGGAAAGGCGCAAGTGGCGGCGCCGCCCCCTACCGGAGTTGGAATGAACCAATATCTGCTCGATACGAACGTAGTCTCCGAGCTTCGAAAGCTGCGTCCGCACGGAGCGGTGGCCTCCTGGTTTGCAGCCGTGGAAGAGGCGAACTTGTTCCTTTCCGCCGTGACGCTGGGCGAGATCCAGGCGGGCATTGAGCGCACAAGGCGGCAAGATCCTGGGAAAGCGAGCGAATTGGAACGTTGGATCGATGCGTTGCCCGCCTCCTACAATGTCCTGCCCATGGACGCCCCCTGCTTTCGGGAATGGGGCAGAATTATGCACAACAAGCCCGCAGATTTGCTAGAGGACGCGATGATCGCGGCGACGGCCCGGGTGCACCGTTTGATTATGGCAACCAGAAACGAACGAGACTTCAAGCAACTCGACGTCCGAACCTTCAACCCGTTCAAGAACTAATCACTGCCGCCCTCGACGATCTTTCGGTAGTGGGCTACTTTGACTTTCTCGGTTTTCGTTTTGGTTCGGTGCGCGCAGCCATAAAGACCGAATGTCCGCATTTCGTGCAGCAAATCCTGTATCCCAAAGTCTTAACTTTGGGGCGAGTGGTTTTGAATATCTGAAACTCTGTGCGATTACAACGCTTGCATTTGCGCCTATCCCCTTGATCTGATGCTTCCCAGTGAGGCGATTTCATGGATTATGCCACTCTTTCCGCCCTCCGCTGCTCGTAAGTTTCCCAGAAGGCAACTAAATCTTCGACGTTCCAGAGCCGGTCTGTGACGCCAGCAGCCATCGCTGGCGACACGCGAAGTGCACGATAGATCCGAATGAAGTTGTAGGCGAAATAATCCAATGCCACGCCCCAGCACGAGCCTCAAAATTCAAAGTAGCCCACTACCGATCTATCGCCTGGGTCCGGGACGGTGCGCGGCTCGTGTAGAATAACCCTTTGCCCATGGACCTCGCCGCCATCCAAGCCGCCCTGCGCGAGCGTAACATCGACGCTTGGCTTTTTTACGACCATCATCATCGCGACCCCATTGCCTATCGCATGCTCGGGCTGCCGGCTGGACTGATGGTGACGCGGCGCTGGTACTACCTGATCCCGGCGAAGGGCGAGCCGGTCAAACTCGTCCACAAAATTGAAGCCGGACACCTCGACACCTTGCCCGGCTCGAAGCGCCAGTATGCCGGATGGCAAGAGCTCTTTGACAGCCTGAAAACACTGCTCGCCGCGCATCGGGACATTGCGATGCAATACTCTCCGAATAACATTGTGTTCACAATCTCGCTAGTCGATGCGGGCACGGCGGATATGATTCGCGGCTGGGGTAAGAACATCGTCAGTTCCGCCGACCTGGTTGCGCAGTTCGAAGCTACCTGGAGCGAAGAGCAGATCAAGACGCACTTCGCCGCGCGCGATGTGATTGACGCGGTCACCGCCGAAGCGTTCAAAGAGATTGGCCGACGAGTGCGCTCTGGCGGTACGCACGAGCACGAGATCCAGCAGTGGTTCATGGAAGCGTTCGAGCGTGAGAACATGGTGACCGACGATCCACCCATTGTTGCGGTGAATGCCAACAGCGGCAACCCGCATTACGAGCCGCGCGCCGACCGGCCGGTGCCGATTCGCGAAGGCGATTTGGTTCTGCTCGATGTGTGGGCCAAGAAGAACACGCCGGGCGCCGTTTATTACGACATCACATGGATCGGATTCGTGGGCACGACGCCGTCGGACCGCCAGCGCGAGGTTTTCAAAGTGGTCAGCGCGGCACGCGACATCGGCGTGAAGACCGTAGTCGATGCGATCGCGGCGGGCAGGGCAATTGCCGGATGGGAAGTTGACCACGCCGTCCGCGGCCACATCAAAAAAGCCAAGTATGGAGAGTATTTCATCCATCGCACCGGCCATTCGATCGGCACCGACGTTCATGCGAACGGCGCGAACATGGACGATCTTGAAATCCACGACGAACGGCGCATTTTGCCCAATTCCTGTTTTTCGATCGAACCGGGCGTGTATTTGCCCGAGTTCGGGGTGCGCAGCGAAGTGAATGTACTGGTGCGCAAGGGAAGCGCCGAGGTCACTGGTAAAATCCAACGCGAGATCGTGACGATCTGAATGGCCAAATCCACTACAGACAAGAAAGCTGAGGCCGCTGAGCCGGAGTATCCACTGACGACGATGGCGGTGGTAGCGCCCATTGTGGGCTGGCTGATTCCGGGCGGCGGACACATCCTGCTGAAACGCTACGTGCGCGGCCTTTTGCTGCTGGTTTCCGTGGTCGCGATGTTTGTGATCGGACTGGGCATGCACGGCCGCATCTATAAGCCGAACGGCGGAGATATCCTCGACATTCTGGGCTTTGTGGGCGACGTCGGATCAGGGGCGCTGTATTTCCTGGCGCGCATCATGGAGTGGGGCGACTACCTGGCTGCAAACGCGGTGGCGGATTATGGCAAGACCTTCCTGATCGTGGCGGGGCTGCTGAATTTCATCGCCGCGGCCGATGCGCACCATATCGCGCTGGGGAAGAAGGCGTGACCCTCAACCTCTCACATTTCGCGGCGGCGGTAGTGTTCGCAGGGTTCGCGTCGATCGTGTTCGGCATCACGCAGAAGAACACGGCGATGGAACAGGTCCGCTACGGCCTCTATTGCTTTGCCCTGTTCGTGGGTGGTGTATTCCTGGCCGGATGGGTGATGGCGCTGATACGGCGGTAGAATCGCGAGCCGCCGCTTTTCGTCGTTCGCTCTTTTGTCTCCTCTCAAGATCTGACGAAAGATGGCGTCGTGAGACCCACTGATCGCAGAAGACGCGATGAGTGGGGCACCCGCGCTTGTTTAGAACTGAGACTTGGACGGGCGGGGACGCCCGTCGCTCCATTCTGTTTCTTATCCCTCCCAAACAAACGCGTCGAACACCCGGGTGGACTCGAAGCCGATGCGCGCGTAGAGGGCGATGGCTCGGTCGTTGGCTTCGGTGACGGTCAGCGAGATGCTTTGGAAGCGGCGCTCGCGCAGGCTTCGGGTCGTCGCAGCGAGCAGGACCACGCCCAGTCCGGCGGAGCGGTATTCAGGCAGCACGCAGACTTGCGTGATGTGCCCCACATCGGGGCGGATCTGCGAGCACAGGATCAAACCAACCAGCGAACGGCTGCGGCGGTGGGCGACCACGAACGAGGCATGGGGATCGAAGGTCCCGCATCCCGGGAACCTCACGATGTTGTTCAGGAAGCGCAGCGATCCGGCCAGTGTGCGGTATTGGTCGTTAATTTCCGAGTCCACGTGTCCACGATACGCGGCGGTGATCACGGCGGCGGCGGGCTGGTATTCCGGCTCGGACCATGGGCGGATTTCGAATTCCGGCTTGAGCGTGGGAACGGTCTGCGGGTGCTTGCGCATGTCGAAGTTCATGAACACGCGCGGATGGCGGCTGAAACCCTGCTGAAGGAAGGGGCGCGCGACTTCTGCCGTCTCGTGCGCCAGCAATTGCGCCTCCACGCGGTGGATACCGGGGGATTGCTGCAAGGTTTCGATTACGTGAGTCAAGAGGCGTTCCTCAACCTCGCGGCGGTTCGAAGTCCGGCTGCCGTCGCGGACAAAGAGATCGCCGATAACGCCCTTAGCCTGCTCGTACACGAAAAAGGAATAGCCAAAGATACTGCCGCGCTCGATGGCGGCGTAGCCGGGAAGAATCTTGGCGTCCATGTAGCGCAAGATCATCTCGGCGGAGCCAGCGTAGTCCCAGGAAAGAAGGCGTCCCCACATGGCGATCTCCTCTTCCAGCAACGGGCGAAGGTCAGCGGAAGAGAAATGCCGGAGGTCGAGGATTTCCATATGTCAGGAGTCAGGTCTCAGGTTTCAGGTGTCAGGAAAGGCTCTGAATTCAGGGGCTCTCAGAAAGCCCCTTTCGGAGATTCGCCATCGGGGGTGAGATTTTCCTGAGACTTGATACCTGATGCCTGAGACCTCTTTCTACTTCCCCACCCAGTACAAATCCAACTTCTGGGCCGGAATGCTGGTTAAGTATGACACCCGGCGTCCCGGAACAAGCAGGGCTACCTGGGACTGCGCCCCTTGTGCCGTAACCAGGACGTGAGCTTCGGTGGGCACTCTTCCGCCCTCGTAGTGCTGTGCCTGAGAGTTCAGATAAAACTCAAGACCGTATTCCTGCATGCGATTGATGTGGTAAATGGCGATGGGCACCGATTCATGGGAAAACGCCCGTATGCTTTCCGCGACCGGCCGAGCGGACTGCGTAGCGTCGATGATGGGCCCGGCAAGGCGAAGGATGGCCGCCACGCTTACGACGATGGCAATCATGGTGGCGGAACGCAGTAGGCGAAAGCCGTTGCGAGAAAGCAAGGCGGCGGCGATTAAGAGAGCAAAGATGGTGGCAATCACGGCGGCGATGGACGTTCCCTCGCCCCACACGAGACGATGATTCAGTTCAATCGAGGCGGCTGATAGCGCGCCAAAGACCAGCAGTCCGCACAGGGCCCCGTGAGCTGCTGCCCACGGCAACGAAATTCTTGTTTCTTCACCACGGCGGGCGGCGAGGTACTCGGAAACGAGCAGGGAGCCGGCGGGAATGGCGGGCAGAATGTATCCGGGCAACTTCGAATGCGATGCGCTGAAGAAGACAACCGGTACGAGCAGCCAGATCAACAGGAAGAGTTGCCAGGAATCTTCGGCGGCCGCAAAAGCGTTCTTCCCTTCCGACCAAATCAATCGCGCGCGCTCGAGGATGGCCAGGACCAGCCATAGCGTCCAGGGCATCAGGCTCAGGAGCAGGATGGGTATGTAGAACCAGAAGGGCTGGCGGTGATGATAGGCGTCCTGACTGAAGCGGGCGAGATTGTGCTCGAGAATAAAGAAGCGAAAGAACTCGGGATTGCGCAGTTGTACGGCGATGTACCAAGGGAGTGCAACCGCCAGGAACAGAGCGATGCCCGGGATCCAGAGCGTGCGCAGGGCAGCTTGCCAATCACGCTTGGCAGCGGCAAAGACCAGAACGATAACAGCTGCGAGGGCGGGCGCGACCGGACCCTTGGCCAGAGTTCCGAGAGCTAGGAAGATGTAGAAGGCCGCTAGATAGATACGCTTCGCGCTCTCATGCCATGCGTACCAGCCGAGCAGGGCGACGGTGAAGGTGGCGGCAAGCGGCATATCCATAGCGGCAGCGCGCGCGAAGGCGACGACGGAGGCGGAACCGGCGGTGATGAGAGCGCCGTCTTCTTCGCTGCCAGAGCGGAAGCGGCGCAGGAAAAAATAGATGGCTGCGATCATGAGAGTGGCGTCGATGGCTGCGGGCAGGCGGGCCGAGCGATCGGTAGCTCCGCCGCTGTCTTCCTGGACGGGCAGGAATGCCTGCGTCACACTGTACGAGGCCATGGCTTGCCAGTAATAAAGGGCGGGCTTCTCCAGCCACGGCTTACCTTGCAAGGTGGGCGTGATCCAGTCTCGACGGTCGAGCATTTCACGCGCGACCTGGGCATAGCGCGGCTCATCGGCGCCGAGCAGGCCGAAGGCCCCGAGACCGTAGAAAAAAAGAAATCCGCAGAACGCTACCAGCAGCAACACTTCGGTGCGCGTTCGCATATTCATTGGGAGTTATCTCGTAAACGCATTCGTGCTGCTTGCCGCCTCGGAGCGCAGGCGGTCGACGATCCTGGAAACCGCAATGGCCAGCGGCCCCTCGAGCGAACAGCCACTGGCACACTTGTGACCGCCGCCGCCGAAATATTCGGCCACCGTGGAGACATTGATCTCTCCTTTGCTCCGGAGGCTGACGCGGTAACGCTCGTCGGGCAACTCACGGAAGAAGATGGCGACTTGCACGTCGGCGATCGAGAGTGCGTAGTTGACCAGTCCTTCGCAATCCTCTTCGCGAGCTCCGAAGCGCTGCATCTGTTCCTGCGTGACCCAGATCCAGGCGAGCGGACCGTCGCGGTGAAGATTAGAAAGCGCGGCTCCGAGCAGCCGCAACTTGGCCGTAGAGTGTCCGAAGTAGATGTGGCGGGCGCACTGGGCGGGATCGGCTCCAGCGAGCACGAGTTCCCGCGCCACGGTGAAGGTGTGCTCGTTGGTGCCTTCAAACATAAACGAGCCGGTGTCGGTCATGAGCGCGGTGTAGAGACAGGTAGCAATGTCGGCATCAACGGGCACGCAGGCGAGCCGGGCGAGACGGAAGACGAGTTCGGCGGTCGCCATGACGGAGGAATCGATCCAATTGATGTGGCCAAAATTGCGGCCGCTGACATGGTGGTCAATGTTGATCAGAAAGCAATTTTCGAGACCTTCGAGTAGCGTGCGCTTAATGCCGTCGCATTCCAGCAGGATGACGGCGTCGTTGGGCGGGACAGCGTTGGTCTGGATGGCGCGATCGGCAAACGGCAGGTTCTGATAGATGCGCGGAACGCCGTCGTGCATGACCACGGTGGCGTCCTTGCCCATCACGCGCAGGATTTGGCCGCAGGCGAGCGCGGACCCGATACCGTCGCCGTCGGGGCGGGCGTGGGAGGTGACCACGAAACGTTGACGCTCGCGAATTTCCTGTAAGACGCGGTCGAGCATAGAAGACAGTTGCCAGTAGCGGCTCGGCAACGGAAAGCAATTGACGACAACCGATACGGTTACGGCGTTTTCTTACGCCGCTTCCTTTCGCGATCGAGCAGCTCTTTCACGCGACCTTCTAACTCATGAGAACGGTCAATCTGGAAAAAAAGCTCCGGCGGGCGACGGAGGTGCAGGCGGTCCGCCAGTTCGTGGCGCACGAAATTCTTCGCCGCGTCCAGGCCTTCGAGGG
>Ga0075021_10001213_pt1 | contig 13123 bp, 10 predicted proteins | sample ColStrG_CSR_2012_FD_72749 | JGI IMG/M metagenome (GOLD analysis project Ga0075021, IMG submission 72749) | Freshwater sediment microbial communities in response to fracking from Pennsylvania, USA - Cold Stream Run_MetaG_CSR_2012 | ecosystem: Environmental > Aquatic > Freshwater > Creek >...
GGCGGTGTTAGAATGCGCTCGAAGCGAGCCCTCGCATGGAAACAATCCACCAATCCCTTCATCTATTGCGAAGCGAACTCAGCGGCGTACTCAGTTCCACGCTGGCCCGTCTGGTGGTGGCGGCGATCCTGGGCGGCCTGATTGGCCTGGAGCGGCAACTCCGCCATAAGCCAGCGGGACTGCGCACCAACATGTTCATCTGCTTTGGCTCCGCGATGTTCACCGTTCTCTCCCGGCAACTGGCGGGCGCTGAGGCAGACAGCGCCCGAATCGCAGCCCAAATCATTCCGGGCATCGGCTTCATTGGCGCCGGCTCAATCTTGCACTCGCGCGGTTCGGTGACCGGCTTGACCACTGCCGCCACTTTGTTTGTCGTGGCTTCGGTTGGAATGGCGGCGGGCGGCGGCTTGTATCTGACGGCCTGCTTCGCGACAGCCATGATCCTGATCGCGCTCGCCCTGCTGGGACGGCTGGAACGCAGCTACGCACTGCGCACCATCCTGACCACCTACGAAGTCAGTGGCCGCAACGTGGACTCCATGCTGCGTGAAATGAACCGCATTCTAGACGACGAAAGACTCACAATGCAAAGCGTCCACCTCGCTTCCGCCGACCCGGATTTTCGCATCGTGTTCGCCGTTGACTGTGAACGGGACGAGCAAAGTGTTTTCTCCCTTCGCCTGCACGAGTCGAACGTGTTCGCCTCTGTGAATACTCTGGGAACCACGGAACGCGAATGAACGCCACCCCCAATGGGACCCCGTTTGCCAAGGTATCGGCGTGCGGCAATGATTTTTTGGTGGTCGACACTCTCCACGCCCCTGCGGACCTTTCAGCGTTCAGCCGGCGATTGTGCGAGCGGCACAACGGCGTTGGCGCCGACGGTGTAGAGTGGATTTCCCCAGATGTTGAAGCTGATGTATCCGTGCGCCTGTTCAACGCGGATGGCTCCGAAGCCGAAGTCTCGGGCAACGGCACGCGCTGCGTCGCCGCCGAGTTGTGCGCCCGCACCAACCAGCAGCAGATCACGATTCGCACGGGTGCGGGTCTGAAGACCTGCCGGCTCACTGGACGCCAGGGCGCTACGTTCGAATTCGAAACAGATATGGGTCAGCCCGCCGTCGGGGGACAGGAATCGATCGAAACGGGCTTCGTGCGTGCTGTCGGCACAAATGTTTCCATAGGTAATCCGCACTTTGTGATCTTTGTCGATCAGTTCCCGGAAGGATGGCAGCGAGAGGCGTCCGTGATCGGTGCCCATCCGCAATTTCCGAAGGGCACGAACGTAGAGTATGTCGTCGCCCGCGACTCGAATGAAATCGAGATTCGCCTGTTCGAGCGCGGTGTCGGAGAAACCGAATCTTCTGGCACAGGATCGTGCGCATCGGCAGTCGCCGCCATTGCCAGCCGTCGGGCCTGTTCTCCGGTACGCGTGATTGCGCCCGGCGGCGTGCAATCCGTGCGCTGGGACAAGAGTGTGTACCTGACGGGCCCGGCTACACTGATTTGCCGCGGTGAGTTCGTCGTCTAAGATCGATATCACATGTCTTCAAAGTCTCAGCCTCGCACGAAACCGCTCGCGCTCCGCACGGGGGACACAGTGGGCATCGCCGCGCCCGCTTCTAACATCAAGCTGGAACTGCTGGAAGCGGGCTGCGATGGCCTTCGCCACGCTGGTTATGAACCGTTCTATTTCGATTCCATCCTTGATCGAGACTTGTATTTTGCAGGCTCGGTTGAGCGCCGGGCACGCGAGTTGGAAGCCATGTTCGGACGGGACGACATCCACGCCATCCTTTGTGCCCGCGGCGGGTACGGCGCCAACTATCTGCTCAACGTTCTCGACCCGGCGAAGATCGCGCCCTATCCCAAGATTATTGTCGGATACAGCGATCTCACCGCGCTGCTGACCTGCTTTGCGGATAACGCCCGGTTCGTGACGTTCCACGGCCCCATGGTGACTAAGGATTTTGCGTTCGCCGGCGGAGTCGATCCCGAGTCCTGGCAAAACGCGTTGGGCGGCGCAGCGGAGTGGGAGGTCGCCGAAGGCTCCGGCGCGAAACCGCTGGTGTCGGGTACGGCCGAGGGAATTCTTTACGGAGGCTGTCTCTCGATCCTGGTTGCCTCCCTGGGCACGCCGCACGAGATTCGACCGTCAGGAACGATTCTGTTTCTCGAGGACATTGCGGCCAAGCCATACCAGATCGACCGCATGTTGATGCAATTGAAGCTCGGAGGCAGGCTGAAAGACGTGCGCGGCATTGTCTTCGGCGAGATGCTGGATTGCCGCCAGAGTCCCGACCAGGATTACACACTCGAAGAGGTTATTCTGCGCATCGTGGGCGATCTGGGAATCCCTGTGGCGTTCGGACTGCGCTCCGGTCACGTTTCTCGTGCCAACATCACGTTGCCTTTCGGAGTGCAGGCGCGCTTGGAAGTAGGCAGCAGCGTAAACTTGCACATTTTGGAAGCGGCGACCGAGAAGCGATAACCACGGAGGACACAGAGAGCACAGAGGAGATAGGCACGCACAGGAACTGAAGGCAGAAGCCGAACAGCCAAAAGCTGAGAGCCAAACCGCTATACCATGAAGATGAAATCCAATCCCAAACACATCCATCTCATCGGCATCTGCGGTACCGCGATGGCTTCGCTTGCTGGCATGTTGAAGGAGCGCGCCTTGCGTGTCACGGGCTCCGACGCGGCCGCCTATCCGCCGATGTCGACATTTCTCGAAGCGCTTGGGATTCCCGTTGCGCAGCCGTTTGCCGAAGCCAACTTGAATCCGCGTCCCGACCTCGTGGTCGTCGGCAACGCGCTTTCCCGCGGCAACGTGGAACTCGAGCGACTGCTCGACGAGCGCATTCCGTTCTGCTCGCTGCCGCAGATTCTGCACGACGAATTTCTGGTAGGAAAGGAAGTACTGGTCGTTGCCGGAACGCACGGCAAGACGACCACCACGTCGATGCTGGCGTGGATCTTCGAAACCGCTGGACTCCAGCCCTCGTTCCTCATCGGTGGAATCGCAGAGAACTTCGGCAGTAGTTTCGGTCTCGGCCAGGGACGGCACTTTATTCTGGAAGGCGACGAATATGACACCGCATTCTTCGATAAGGGGCCCAAGTTCCTGCATTATTTCCCCGACGCGGCAATCCTGACTTCAGTCGAATTTGATCACGCTGACATCTACCAAGATCTCGACGCGGTGGAAACAGCTTTCAAGCGCCTGGTGAACCTGGTGCCGCGCCGCGGACGCATCATCGCCTTCGACCGCGGCGATAGCATCGACCGCTGCCTAAGCAAAGCGTTCTGTCCGGTAGAACGCTACGGCACAACCACGAGCGCCACTTGGAAGGTGGCAAACCTGAAATTCGAAACGGAGCGCACGTCGTGGTCGGTGCAGCGCGATGGCCAGCCGTGGGCCGACTTCCAATTCCCGCTGGCCGGCGAGTACAACGTGTGGAACGCCGCCGCCGCCGCGGCGTTGGCGGCCCATCATGGCGTTGCCCCAGCCGCCATCGCTCAAGCGCTCGCAACTTTCCGCAGCGTCAAGCGACGGCTGGAAGTGAGAGCCCAGATCAACGGGATCACCATTGTGGATGACTTCGCGCATCATCCAACGGCGATCGAGCAAACCCTCCGCGCCCTGCGCGAACGCCATCGCGGAGCGCGGTTGTGGGTTGTGCTGGAGCCGCGCTCGAACACGCTGCGCCGGAATGTGCTCCAGGACGCGCTCGCTCAGAGCCTGGCGCACGCCGACGAAGTCGTTGTGGCTAGTGTCTTCAAGTCCGATGCGATTCCGGAAGCCGAGCGGCTCGACCTGAACCGAGTGAATGCGGAAATCCGAAGGCGTGGCAAACCGGCCCGTGTGCTCGCTGACGCCGATGCCATCGTCAACGCCATCGCACCGGAACTGCGTGCCGGAGACGTGGTTGCCATCCTGTCCAATGGCGGATTCGGCGGCATTTATGAGAAGCTACCCGAACGTCTGCGTAAGCTCGGGAGGAGCACGTAAAGAACTGTCGTTCTCGTTTGATGCTCTGTTTTTCAAAGTTGTCATGCTGAGCGAGGATGGAGCGCGCGAAGCGAGCCTCCACCGCAGTCGAAGCACCCCTACCTTGCTGAGTCCGTCGGGGCGAGAATGAAGCGCAGCGTTTAGAGAATCAACATCGGACGAACGAACTGATCCAACGGGAGATACACGTCATTGTTTCGTACCATTCTGATGCTGCTGTTCTGGGCTATCGCTCTGCCTCTGGCGGCGCTGACCGGATTTCCCTGGACCTACCTCACCAAGGACATCACCTTTCTTTATCGCACTTGCATGTGGGGCGCATGGACCGGCGTGCGCATCGCGGGCGTTCGCGTGCAGACCGTGGGCCTCGATAAAATCGACCCAGCGCGCTCGTACATTTTCATGTCGAACCACATCTCGAACCTCGATCCTCCGATCACGCTGCCGCTGATCCCCAAGCGTACGTCGGTCATGGTCAAGAAGGAGCTCTTCAGCTACCCCCTGCTGGGCAGCATCATGCGCATTGGCGCTCTGGTGCCGGTCGACCGGGGCAACCGCGACGCCGGTATCTCAGCCGTGCGCGAAGCCGTCAAAGTAATCGAGCAGGGACTTAACATGACCATCTACGTGGAAGGGAAGCGCTCTTTCGATGGCCGCCTCCTGCCCTTCAAAAAAGGCCCGTTCTATCTGGCGGAGGAGTGCAAGGTTCCAGTAGTCCCGATTACAATTTCCGGCACCGAAGAGGTTATGCCCAAGGCGCGTTTCGCGATCCGCTCTGGCATCGTCACTGTCCGGTTCCACGATCCCATCGAGCCGGCCAACTTCGGCGACCGGGAGTGCCTGATGGCCAAAGTTCGGGCTGCAATCAACAGTGGCCTGCCTCAAGAGCTGCAGGAAAAGAGCAACCAGACGTCGGCAGTAGGCGGCTAGGGGCAAGGTCCCTGAACTCCTAGTTTCTTGCCGATCTGCCCCATAGCGGTCTTCCTCACATTCGGATGTGACCCGCATCACACAGGCAAGCCCCTAGTCCACGCTAGGCTGGGGCTTCCGGCGCGCGCTCTCCGCGCTCGCCCGGCTTAGGGGCGTGCGTATCTGTAGCCGCCCACGTTAGGTGCCATGATGAGCGAGCAAAACAACAACGACCGTGCCGCATGGCTGCAAGGGCGGGCGGCGGATTGTCTACTCCCCGAACGGCAGGCGAACCCGTGGCGTCTGGTACTGCTGGGCGCGCCGGGAGTGGGCAAAGGCACGCAGGCCGACTTGCTGCACGAGAGACTCGGCGCTTGCCATCTCTCCACCGGAGACGTCTTCCGCGCGGCCACCCGCAACGACTGCCGACCCTCGCCCGCCATGCACGAAGCTCTTGAATATATGCGTCGTGGCGCGCTCGTTCCCGATGCCACGGTGTGGGAGATGGTGCGCGAGCGCAGAACATGTTTCCGTTGTCACGGAGGCTTCGTGCTTGACGGCTTTCCCCGCACGATTGCCCAGGCCCAGTCGCTTAAGCAGCTCTTGGAGGAAGAGCAGCTCTCGCTCCATGCCGTGGTGAACTACGAACTACCTCTGGTTGAAATTGTCGAACGCCTGAGCGGTCGCCGCACGTGCGAAAAGTGCAAGGCCGTGTTCCACGTCACGCGCCAGCCGTCCCAGAGTGGCGATTTTTGCGATCGCTGCGGCGGCCGCCTGTTTCAGCGCGAGGATGATCGCCCCGAATCTATTGCCGTCCGCATGGAAGCCTACGAGACGAGTACCGCGCCCCTGATCCAGTTCTATCAAAGCCTCAACCTGCTGATGCCGGTGGCTGCCGAAGGTTCTCCGGAAAAAATATTCGCCCGTACCCTCAAGTCGCTCGAGGTGCGCCGAAACGGGAACGCTCTTCGGGCCAGTTGAACTCGGCTCCGTAGCGCCGGCATCCATGCCGATCAGCTCGTCACCGAACGAGGCTGAAGCGCAAGGATAACGTTTTCCCGCGCTGAGTTCACTCCTCCTCCGCAAGTTTCCTTACCGCCCGCGCTATCTCTGGCAACCTCGGATACACCGCGCAGCACCGCAACCACAATTTGTGATCGATGGCGGGCGCGCCGCTCACCATCGCCCCGGGAGCAACGTCCTGTGGGATGCCACTTTGCGCGATAGCAATCGCTCCGTCCCCGATTTTCACGTGCCCCGACACCCCGACCTGCCCCGCGAGAATCACGTTGTTGCCGACGTCCGTCGTCCCGGCGAGGCCGACCTGTGCGCACAGCAGTGTATCGTGCCCGATGGTGCAGCTATGACCAACGTGCACCAGGTTGTCGACCTTCGCGCCACGCATGATCCGCGTCTCGCCCACGCTGGCGCGGTCGATGCAGGCGTTCGCCTGCAACTCCACGTCGCTCTCGATGACGACGTTCCCTCCCTGCGCGATCTTGTGCCAGTGTCCGGAGTCGTCCTTGGCGAATCCAAAGCCGTCTGAACCCACGACGACGCCATTCTGGAGTACCACGTTGTCTCCGAGTTGGCAGAACTCGCGCACCACTGCGTGCGTGTGCGCAAAGAAATTGTTGCCAATCCTGGCGCCGCAGTAAATCACCACGTGGGCCAGCAGTACGGCGTTGTCCCCGATTTCAGCATTCTCATCGACCACTACGTAAGCGCCAACGTGTGCGTTCTTCCCAACCTTCGCGGCCGGATGAATCGCGGCCGTCGGATGCAGGCCCGACGCATAGTGAGGCCCCTGGTAGAAGAGGCCGACCGCCTTTGCCCATGCCAGATACGGATTCTTGCTCCGCAACATTCCCGTCGAGATGGCAGGGAACCCTTTCTCCACTATGACCGCAGCGGCTCTAGTCGTCTTCGCCGCAGCTGTGTATTTTGGGTTGGCCAGGAATGTGATCTGCCCGGGACCCGCATGTTCAATGCCGGCCACGCCGCTAATCTCGGTGTCAGGAGAGGCGTTCTCAAGATTTGTGCCAAGAGCTTCAGAGATCTGGGAAAGTTTCATAAAAATGAACCCGCGCGCAGATTGTGATTGTAACTGGAGGCGGAGCCGGTAGCCTTTTTGGAGTCGAGAGTCGCTCTCACTCCTCAAACATCGGCACTTGCCGCGTATCAGCGCTTTTGCGCCGCCGCCGTGCGGCTCCAATCACCGCCAGCACTGTCACCGACGTCAACGCCACGCGGGGCACGAAAACCCGCTGCGTGTTCGAGCGCAGGTCCGGAGGATTCATCAAAAATCCCTCGGGCGGATTCTGGGTCAGGTCGTTTGGAAGGATGCCTTCGATAACGTCGCTGTCCTTGAACTTCAGCCGCACCCAAAGGCCTTCGGTTCTCGGCCGCGTGGTAAAAGTCTTGCGCGTCAGAGTCTCTGAATCGGAAAACTCGCGCACAAAATAAACCGCCTTGATATCCCGCAAGTCGATCGCGACCACGTTGCCGGTCGTGTTCAGCAATTCCAGCTTCCCATCCACTACAAAATTTGCGGGGGCAACGTGCCCGTTGACAGTATCGCGGTCGGCCTTGTGCACGATCACTTTCTTGTGTGTCGAAGACATTGGACAGAAGGGGAGCCTAGGACTCCGCGCGGAAAGCGCCGTCTAACCGCAGAATCCAAAGCCTCACGCTCGATTCTCGCACTTTCGCCGGGCATTAGGCGAGGTCGACCTATCACAGTAGCCAAACGGGTAAACGTTGTGTTACCTTCACTAGCTTGCTGAGATTTGGAATTTGCAGTATAAGTCTAATGTCTAGAGAGAGTTAGATTCCGCATTTGGGATGCCGCCGGTGTTTGGCCCCGTCCTCCTGTGGAAAAGCTGTGAATAACGCCCCCGGTCCAGCCCACGGCACGGCGACTAGGAAGGCATGGCCGATTACATATACACGCTGGAAACCCGGCTCTCGCCGGATCAACTGAAAGCAGTCGCCCTGGTCCAAGACGCCGCCAAAGCGGCGGAAATGAATCTGTATCTGACCGGGGGTGCCATTCGCGACGTCATCACCGGTTTCCCGATCCGCGACCTAGACTTCACGGTTCAGGGCAACGCGCTCAAGTTGCAGAAAGATCTGGAACGTGCGGGCGCCGTCGTGGGCGATTCCGACGACGAAACCAGAACTCTGCTCCTTACCTTCAAAGGCGGAGTGCGCGCCGAGATTGCCATGGCGCGCTCCGAGCGTTACGACAAGCCCGGCAAGCCTCCCCAGATTGCCCCCGCCACGATCAGCGAAGATCTTCGCCGTCGCGATTTCACGGTGAACGCCATGGCCCTGTCGATGAACGAGGGCTCGCGCGGCCTTCTGATGGACCCGTTCAACGGCGTAGCCGATATCGAGGCGAAAGTCATTCGTGTGCTGCACAATTACGCGTTCCTGGAAGATCCCTCGCGGCTGATTCGCGCCTCCCGCTTCACCACCCGCTTCCACTGGCCTCTCGAGGAACGTACCCAAGCGCGCTACACGTCCGCCAAGGAAAATAACTACATCGAGTACATTCGGAATTCGATCATCGGGTATGAGATCGAACAGTTGGCCTACGAAGACGACGCGCTCAGCGTTCTCAAGGTCTACGAAAAAGAGGGCTGGCTGAAAATCCTGAACCCGCGCTGGAGCACGGCCAAGGCCGATATCGCCAGCTTGAGCGCGCTGATGAAGACTCGTCAGCAGATGAACGAACTCGGCTACACGCCTGACGTGGCCCCGGCCGTGCTGTATTTCCTGACCGATCGGATGGGCGAAAAAGATATCTCCGATCTGCGCCGCGCCATCCCGCGCAAGGACCTTGTCGAAGCCTGGAAAGACCTGGAAGACAATGCGCAGCAATTGTCCAAGCGTCTCGCGGGAAAGGAGGCAGCTACGCCGTCGCGCACGTGGCAGTTGTTGTCGGGCGCACGCCCGGAGATGATTCTCTTCCTTGCCATCACCGCGCGCCAGCAGGCGGTCGCGCAGAAGATCAAGAATTTCTTCACCAAGTGGCGCCACGTGCAGCAGAAGATTCCACTCCCTGAAATGACGGAGCTGCACATCACGCCGCAATTGCCGGAATACTCGAAGATTTCGAACGACGTGTTCCTGATGTTGCTCGACGGCAAACTGCGCTCGCGGACCGAAACGCTGAAGTACCTGAAGCCGCTCGCGCCTCCTCCGCCTCCTCCGCCTCCCCCACCGACGGGCAAGCGCGGACGTGCAGCGAAAGCGGCTGCGGCCGCCGCCGCCGCGACTGCGGCTACGGCAGCCGCGGCCAGCCCGAAAGCCAAAGGGAAGGGAAAAGTTCAGCCCGCGGTCACACCGGTAGTTGCCGCGAAGCCGGAAGCGAAAGGAAAGCCAGCACTTGCAAAGCCGGAGGTGGCACCGAAGCCCGCCACCCCAGCCAAGCCCGCCAGGCCCGCGAAGCCGTCGGCAAAGAAGCCCGCAGCCAAGCCCAAAGCGAAGCCCCCGGCAAAGAAAAATCCACCGAAGAAGGCCAAAGGCAAAAAAAAGAAGAGATAGAAGCAGACGCTACGCGCTACAAAGTCGCCCTGAGGGGAGCGTGCATCCTGCAAGGCAGAATTCACGCGAAGACGAAGGATCACTACATCTGCCTGACCCTCTCCGACCAGAAGGATTCTCCCCACACGGTCTATGCCTACGGCCCAGTTCAAGTTTCCTGGCCTGCCCAAATCAGGTTTATAATGGTCCCATGCGTCGCCTCCTGACCATTGCGGCGTTCGTCGTCCTCGTAGCCCTCGTTTCGGCCTCAGCCCAGCGCGGCGGCATGCGGACTTCCAGTGGTGGTGGTCGTAGTGTTGCTGCTGGTCGCCCTTCGGGTGGCCACGCCTTCAGCGGAATGCACGCCGGACCGGGCGTACGTTTCTCCTTCCGAGGAGATGGTTTTGGCGGCGTTCGCATTCGCACTCGCGGTTCCCATCACTGCTTCGGTTGTCGGCGAGGCTTCGGCTTTCCGTTCTACGCCGGGTACGGCTATGCGGGTTACTACTCTCCGTACTGGTCGTGGGACTCGTCGTCTTCGTACAACTATGACGAAAGTCGTGAACGTGAAACCTTGCTCGCCAATCAGATGAACGCACTGAGCATTCAGGAGCAGAACTTGCGCGAGCGCGAAGACTGGCTACGCGAGAGGGAAGAGGAGCGCGACCGTGATCTCTATGCCCGTCGCGCGGAACCGCGTGAAGCCGAGCATTCGGCACCCACGCCCGCCACTATCCTGGTCTTTCGCGACCAGCATCAGCAGGAAGTGCGCAACTACGCCATCGCTGGCGAAACGCTCTGGGTGCTCAGCGAGCAGTCCGCAAAGAGAATTCCAATCTCTGAACTGGATCTCGCCGCTACGGCCAAAGCCAACGAGGAGCGCGGCGTGGAGTTTCAGGTGCCGAAGTAACGCGGGCGAGTGCCGCCCGCGCTCCCCTTGGATTGCACCAGTTTCGGGCGTTGCGCGATTCCCTCCAGCCAGTAGAATGAGTGCGGCCTTGCGTCTTCGCGAAACCAAACCAGCAACCTGAAACAAGTAACCAGCAACTGGATTCTCATGTCCCAATTCGTCCACCTACACCTGCATAGCGACTATTCTCTGCTCGACGGCGCCTGTGACGTCGAGAAGCTTGTCCATCGCGTCAAAGAACTCGGCATGCCCGCCGTGGCTATGACCGACCACGGCAATATTTTTGGCGCCGTGCACTTCGTCAATGCGGCCCACAAAGCCGGCGTAAAACCGATCGTCGGCTGCGAACTCTACATCTGCAAAAAGGACGACCACAACATCGAGCGCACGCCACCCGAAGGAGACACCTACAACCACTTGCTTGTGCTCGCCGAGAATGAAGACGGCTACCGCAATTTAATAAGGATCACCTCCGAGGCCTCGCTCCACGGCTTCTACTACAAGCCGCGCGTCAGCAAAAAATTTCTGGCCGAGCACTCCAAGGGGTTGATAGGCCTTTCCGGCTGCCTGAAGGGCGAAGTCGCCGAACGTCTGGTGGAAGGAAACTACGACGCGGCCCGCGCCGCTGCCGGTTTCTACCGCGATCTTTTCGGCAAGGAAAACTTCTACCTCGAAATTCAGGATCAGGGCCTCGAACTCGAGCACCGAATCCACGCCGGCCTTTTCAAGCTGGAAAAGGACCTGGGCCTGCCTCTAATCGCTACCAACGACAGCCACTATCTCTGCGAAGACGATGCTCACGCCCAGGATACGATGCTCTGCATTCAGACCGGCAAGTCGTTGCAGGACACCAACCGGATGAAGTTCGAGGGCACGCAGTTCTACGTCAAGAACGGCGAAGAGATGTACCGCGTCTTCAAAGATTCGCCCGACGTAGTCGCGCGCACGCTCGACATCGCCGAGCGTTGTAGCCTGCGCCTCGAAAAGGTTCCCAGCCCATTCCCGCATTTCGACGTTCCCGCTGGGTTCACTACCGACAGTTACTTCGAGCACATCACTCGCGAAGGCTTTGCGCGCCGCATGGAGAACCTGAGCACAGCATCGGAGCAAGGCCGCCTGAAGCATTCCCTCGCCGACTACAAGCAGCGCCTCTCGCGTGAAATCGCCATCATCCAACAAATGAGATTCCCCGGGTACTTCCTGATCGTGTGGGACTTCATCCGTTACTCCAAAGAGCATGAAATTCCCGTGGGCCCCGGCCGCGGATCAGCCGCGGGCGCGCTCGTCGCCTATTCGCTCGGTATCACCGATATCGATCCCTTGCAGCACGAGTTGCTCTTCGAGCGATTCCTAAACCCCGAACGCATTTCGATGCCCGATATCGACATCGATTTCTGCATGAACCGACGCGGCGAAGTGATTGACTACGTAACGCAGAAGTACGGGCGCGAAAACGTTGCCCAGATCATTACCTTTGGCACCATGGCCGCCAAAGCTGCGATCAAAGATGTTGGCCGCGCCATGGATATGCCTTACAGTGACGTGGACCGCATCGCCAAGATGGTTCCGCTCACCCTCAACATCAAGCTCGACGACGCCATCAAAGAGTCTCCGCAGTTACAGGAGGCCTACGACAAAGATTCACAGGTGCGCCAATTGCTCGACACCGCGCGCAAACTCGAAGGCCTGGTGCGCAACTCCGGAGTACACGCCGCCGGCGTCGTGATCTCCCCCCGCCCGTTGATCGAGCTGGTTCCGCTGCACAAAACTAAGAACGACGAAATCGTCACCGCCTTCGACATGGTCGCCATCGAAAAGATGGGTCTGTTGAAGATGGACTTCCTTGGCCTGACCACGCTCACGATTCTCGACGATACGCTCAAGCTGATCGCGCAGAGCGGGAGCACCGTCAAACTCGACGACATTCCGTTGGAAGATCGCGAAACCTACGAAAAAGTTTTTCACAAGGGGCTGACTTCTGGCGTGTTCCAGTTTGAATCGGGCGGCATGCGCGACGTGTTGCGGCGCTACCAGCCCAATTCCATCGAAGACCTCACCGCACTCAATGCGCTCTATCGCCCCGGCCCGATCCAGGGTGGCATGATCGACGACTTCATCGAGCGCAAGCATGGCCGCAAGCGGATCGAATACGAATTGCCCGAACTCGGTGAGATTCTCAAGGAAACGCTCGGTGTCATAGTCTATCAGGAACAGGTCATGCAGGCGGCGAACCGGCTGGCCGGCTACTCGCTCGGCGAAGCCGACCTGCTGCGCCGCGCCATGGGCAAGAAGAACGCCGAGGAAATGGCCAAGCAGCGCGAGCGCTTCGTGCAGGGCGCGACGAAGAATGGCTTTCCGCCAAAGAAGATCGAAAAGATTTTCGACCTCATGGCGCAGTTTGCCGGGTATGGCTTCAACAAGTCGCACTCCGCGGCCTACGCCCTGCTCGCCTATCACACCGCGTATTTGAAGACGCACTATCCCATCGAGTTCATGGCCGCGCTGCTGACTTCGGTCACGGGCAGCACCGATGATGTCGTGAAGTACATCAACGAGTGCCGCGAGATGGGTATCGCCGTCGAGCCACCGGATATCAACGTCAGCGAAGCCAACTTCACGCCGCACGGGCAGGCGATCCGCTTCGGCCTGGCCGCGGTGAAGAATATCGGCGCGCACGCCATTGAATCGATTGTCGCGGCGCGCAAGAAACTCGGCCGCAATTTCCGCTCGCTCTACGAATTCTGCGAAGAGGTCGACCT
>Ga0075021_10001214_pt1 | contig 13122 bp, 11 predicted proteins | sample ColStrG_CSR_2012_FD_72749 | JGI IMG/M metagenome (GOLD analysis project Ga0075021, IMG submission 72749) | Freshwater sediment microbial communities in response to fracking from Pennsylvania, USA - Cold Stream Run_MetaG_CSR_2012 | ecosystem: Environmental > Aquatic > Freshwater > Creek >...
GAGTACGCCCGCGTGCTCACCGCACCCGTAACCCTCACCGAATCAAGAGAAAACTGAGAAAAGAAATTACCACAGAGACTTGACAGCCCTGGCTTCGTAATCAGCAGGTCGCTGGTTCGATCCCGGCGGGTGGCTCCATTCCTCTTAATCCTCGCGCTTGCTGACATTCCGTTGGGCGACGTTGTGAGTGTTTGTGTCAGCGGGTCAAAGAGTAGCGCACGTAGTCAAAACCCAATTACTGGCGCGTTGGCAGGCGCCACAAAGGCCGGGGCTTCGCTGACCGGAGAACACTACGCGACCTGAACAGGGCGACCAGACCTAGCGCCGGCCTGGATCGAAGGGCAGTAGGGGAACGTTGCTACGGCGCGTGGAAGATGGTATTTTTCGTGAATGCCGAAGAGCGCAAGTTGCAAGCCGCTTGAGAGTCCTGGGGTGATGTCCCTCGTCCGGGCGATAGTCCGCGATGATGCACCCGAGGTAGCAAAGCTACTTGGAATGTCGCCCTTCCTTGCACGAGAATGCCTTATTGTCGGCGCCACGCGGGAAGCGGCGACTGATTTCTCCTTCGAAGAAATCAACCATTATCTGTATGCTGGTGACACACCATTGCACGCCGCAGCGGCCGCGTACCGGATAGACATCGCGCGCGCACTTATCGAGAATGGGGCAGACATCGCGGCAAGAAACAGGCGGGGAGCCGAGCCCCTGCACTATGCGGATGATGGCGTGCCTGGATCGAGTACCTGGAATTCTCAGGCGCAAGCCGAAATGATCACCCTGTTGATCAACGCCGGAGCCAACCCAAATGCGCTGGACAAGAGTGGTGTAGCTCCCCTGCACAGGGCGGTGCGTCAACGGTGCCCGGGAGCCGTGGATTCACTCTTGCGCAACGCTGCTGCCGTTCGACTCAAAAACAAAAGCGGATCAACGCCATTGCACCTCGCCGTGCAAAACACCGGCAGGGGCGGCACGGGCTCGCCAGAGTCAAAGAGCTACCAAAGAGAAATCATTGGGCTGCTGCTCAAAGCCGGCGCGGACCCGCGAGACAAGGATGGACGAGGCAACACGGCCAGGCAGTGTACACAGAGCGATTGGATACACGGGCAGTTGTAGCACCCTGGACGAATCGGGACGCGGTGCCGGAACGTGTGCCTGGGGTTATCGCAGAATTTGTTTCCGGATTCACGCTAAGGAACACTAGCTCCTCATCAAACTGTTCACGTGCCATCCACGGGCGTTCCCTGCCCACTGGGAACCCGTTTGCCACTTCTTCCACGGTAGTGCTCGAGGACATCACAATGCCAGCCTTTTCGGGAGCCTCTTCGCATTACGATGTTGCGAACGGGTATGCTTGCGATTGTCGTTGGCGCCGTGTTTGCTTGGTTGCGGGGCGGGCTGGCCCGCTGGCCGAAGGCCAGCTCTGGCCTTCGTTCGGGGGCCACTGGCTGGAGGTTGGGTTCCTCGACTGGCTGCGCCCTCGCCCTTTCCATCGCGCGTGGCGTGCAGGTTGCGGCTCGCGTTGGGGTTTGGTTCGTTGGTGGCGCCGTTGTGACTATTGGCATGGGTCTGACCGCGATGGCTTTAGCTAAGTTCCGGCCGGCACGTTGGCCCTCCTGGTGGCTCGGGGGGGGGTCGCTTTCATAGGCATCGAACTGGTGGCACATCCAGTGCCGCAGTTGCGCGGGCGACCGAGCTTCTATAACGGGCGCGGGTAGTGTAGTGTCTGAAGTCGATGCCAACTTTGTCATTTTTCCAAGACCTCTTCAGCGGATTGTCAAAGTCCTCCTCAATGAGCGTGCGATGCGGACGGCTCAGTGGCTGCGGCTCCCGTACTCCATGCCGAGTTCTCATCATTGCTTCTCTTGTCCTGATTTCAACTGCCTTTACCACCTGCGGAGTCCGTGGTGAAAAAGGCGTCATTGCTCCCATTCTCCTGTTGAATGGAATCGGAACTTCTCCTCACGATGTCGCGGCCGTCAAAACAATACTGAACAGGAACGACCTCAACTATTTGACCGTGAATTCTTCACAGTTGAACGAGATGGGCGAATCACAGATCCGGGGATATCGTCTGCTGATTGTTCCAGGTGGAAATTTCGTTGAAATCGGCAACAGCCTAACTCCTGGCGCAACCGCGAACATACGCCAAGCGGTGCAGGGCGGCTTGAACTACCTGGGAATCTGTGGCGTTGGTTTCTTTGCGGGCATTATGATTCCCCCTATAACGGTTTGAATCTGACCTCTGGTGTGCGGTTCGGTTTCTACGCCGCCGAAGGTCGGGGTATCCGCAAGACAGCGGTGGCGATTACTGCTGCTGGAGCGCCAACGCTCGATCAGTACTGGGAGGATGGCCCCGAGTTCACCGGCTGGGGCGCCATCGTCGGCAAGTATCCCGATGGAACCCCCGCAATCGTAGAAGGAACATTCGGGAGCGGATGGGTGATCCTCACCGGGGTTCACCCCGAGGCTCCGGCAAGTTGGCGGCGCGGAATGACCTGTGGAGTCAATAGCGTACGGCGAAGCGGAATTTCGTAATCAGCAGGTCGCCGGTGCGATCCCGGCGGGTGGCTCCATTCCTCTGAATCCTTGCGCTTGCTGACGCCGGCTCAGAGGTGTAGCGTGGATTGTTGTCAGCAAGTCGAGCGTGCAGAGTTTCTCTGGATTGCCCCGATTGTTCTGCGTTCCCTTCAAAAACGAGTCGCACAGCGCATGTCATCCCATGACTATGGGTCAAAGTTTCACCGGAAGGAATTCTGTGACCCAGACTCGATTGACACGCGAGATCATTGGCTCTGGGTGGGCAAAGTCTCCGATGGTTCCGTCACTGGCCCGCCCCTTCGCTGGCTAGACTGGTAGCGAGGTCCAGCATGTACCACTATCAACCTTCCGTGGCGTTGGACGAATTGCGGGAAGAAGCGCTGCTACCCAATCCCGTCCATATTCGAGACATGATTATCCGCTCCCGGCTGTCTCCGGAAGCGGCTCTCGAACTAAATCACAAATTCCAGGAATATCTCAATTCCTTCGGCGAAACGCAGGATCTGGCGCGCCGCTTACTCGAACACTTGGCCGCCGAGCCGCGCAAGACTTCTTCTTAAGCGTCCTGCACAGGCTACAGAGTGGCACGAAAGGGTTTGACAGCTCTGACAAATTCGCCGGCGATGCTCTCCGCTCCGGCTTTGCCCCGTAGCGGGCCGGTACCTTCGCTTGACAGCAGCACTTCACCCGTTTTTCGCGACTTTACTTCAAAGGGAAAATCGCCGGGGAAAACATGACTGACTTCAAGGACAATGTCGGCGGCGCTGGGATCGTCGACGATTTCCATCTTGAGCGCCGCGAAATCCGGCTGTGTCTGAAGTTCGCGCCTGACGTCGTCGTCGTTGAAGAACTGCTGGCTGTGCGTGACGATATGAACAGTTTTTGAATCGTGCAGAATCGTTTCCAGGCCGCTGGATGGCCCGGGCGAGATCGCTGGCGGCTTTGCGGGAATGGTAACCGGCTCGGAGCTCCCGAGAGCACCGGCGGCCGCTGGAGTCTTGGCTGCGGGAGCGTTCGCCATGCTCACGATGCTAGGCGGCCGGTACCAAACGGGTGAAAACGTCAGCAGAGTCAGCAGGAACAGCATTCCCGAAACCAGCCGGTGAGCGCGGAACCAACGGGCAATGCGCCGCGCCTTGGACGGCAGAACGTGGCTCCGCGTTTCTGGCAGCTTGCCGCAGGACGCGGGCCGTGCCAGCTTAGCGACGACGCGGCGGCGTTTGCCCTCACGAATCAGAATGGGAATGAGCCTCTCCATGGTGGAGTGGAATCCGTTGTCGCCAATCTCGACCGCTTCCCGCTGGGCGAGGGCCACAAGATCGGCGGGCAACTCATTGGACTGCGGCATGCGAGTGCCAGAGACCAGTATGGGGATGATGCGAATCTGGCGCTTCAGCGCCGCCGCGATCTCCACTCTGACAAAATCCTCCGGATTGTCAAGCCTGCGCCGACCGTTGATATCTTCGGCGTGGAGCCATTCTTTGCCGATCACGGCAAGCAAGACATCGCAGTTGGCGGCGCGATCATTCAGAGCCTGGACGAAATTCGAGCCTGGATTGATCGTATCGACGTCAAAAAATATATTCGTCTTCCCGAATATCGCAATGAGGCAGTCGGCGACGCGACCGGCCCAGCCGCCGGTGTCTTCGCGCCGGTAGCTGATGAATATGCGAGGAAGTAGTTCTCGATCGGACATATAAGTGGACTGCTCACTGGAACAGTTTTCGCAATTCAAGTACCGAAACCAGCCAAAACGTTTCAGTTTGGGTGGCAAAATGCCAAAACATCTCTTATTTTCCCGTCTAGCCCGCCCATCGTCTGCTACCCTTCGACAATCTACCTATGGGTGGGGCGAATCGGATAGCGGCCGGCAAGCGAAGTTCTATCGCCTTTCCGCCAAAGGGCGCAAGCAGCTTGCCGCCGAGGAATCGAACTGGCAGCGCCTCGCGGGGGCGGTCAGCCTGATCATGCAAACAGAACAGTAGCGGAGCGATCCATGCCATGGCGAGATCTTTTCCGCGCGAAACTGCCCCTCGATTCACAGCTTGATGCCGAACTGCGCTTTCACATCGACGAGCTTATCGAAGAGAAACTGGCCGCTGGCCTGAGGCCCGAACAGGCGAAGCGCGAGGCCGCCGCTCTCGAATTTGGCGGGCGCGAGCAGACTAAAGAACAATTGCACGACTTCCACCGTATCGCGACACTGGAGAACACCGTCGCGAATCTGAAATCCGCCGTTCGCTTCATTCGCAAATCGCCGGCGTGTTCGATAACCGTCATTCTCAAGCTGGCTCTGGGCATTGGCATGAATAGCGCGGTATCTTCGGCGATCGATGCCATTATCTTGCGGCCCTTACCGTTCCCGAACGGCGACGAATTGTTGCTCCTCAATCAGTACGACCGCACAGCCAAGAACCCGGCCACCCGCAGGTTGCACTGGCCGCGAGCCTGACGGTGGGAGCCGGGCTCTGCTGCGCACCTTTGAGGAACTGGGCCGAGTCTCCCCGGTTTCGAGTCCGCTCATGTAGTAACTCTTCGTATCAGCGGCAACTGGGGCGAGACGGTTAATTACGCTAAATTAACGCAGCGGATCGATGCCGATTTGGGTTGCCTGCGTGCTCTGCCGGGCGTGCGCGCGGCGGCGACGGCGGCGTCATTGCCAGGGATGCCGGGCGACTCATTGATCGAGGTCACGCTAACCGAAGGGCGGGACGAATCGCAAGGAAAGATCATCGCCGATAGCCGCGTTATATCGAACGGCTATTTCGCCACCATGAGTATTCCATTTCTCGCAGGCGAGACTGCGGCGAGTCTCAAAATTTCAACGGCGCGGCGATCAATCGCAGTTTCGCCAACAAGTATCCGACGCTATATATCAACCGCGCTGGGGACATCATCTCCGCTCATTCTCCAACACCTTTCTGCCGCCGGTTGAAATTCGTGGCATTGCCGCCGATGTTCGCGAGCAAGGCCGCGCCCGCGAACCGATGCGGACGATCTATTGGTGCAGCAATGTTCCAGGCCCGGCTCCCTATTTTTTGGTTCGCACGCAAGGCGATCCGATGGCCATGGCCAGGGGTTGCGGCGCGCGATGCAGCGCATGGCCCGTTCGGTTTTTGACATCTCTCCACTCGAACAGCACCTTACCGGCAGTTTTGCCGAAGACCGTTTGCGCGCTTTCCCGTTGAGCTTGTTCGCGGTTACCGCCGGGTCGCTCGCTTGGATTGGACTGTTCGGAACTCTGAGCTATTTCGTAGTGGTTCGCAAGCGGGAAGTGGGCTTACGGCTCGCGCTTGGCGCGTCGCAGCGGCAAATTGTATCGCGATTATTGCTCACAGGCTTGGGCGTATCGTTCGCCGGATGCTTGGCGGGCTTGTGCCTGGAGGGCGCACTGAGACAACTGCTGCCAGCATGTTATTCGGCGTATCGGCAACGGACGGCAAGACGCTGCTGTCGGTAGTGCCGCTCATCGGGGCCGTCACCACGCTCGCCTGGCTACTGCCGGCCCTGCGCGCCGCGCGGGTAGATCCGATGCCAGTTCTGCGCGACGAATAATCGGTCTACTTGGTTGAGCCGGCAAGCAGACGGTTCATTTCCGCATAGGGAATCTGACCTTCGACCATGGTCCGGTAAGTGCCGTGATCGCGTATTTCCTCAGCTATGCGGCGGGCGAGGCCGAAAGCCGCTCGCATTGGGCCCGAGCCTAGACTGATGCGCGCCACGCCGAGGCGCTGAAGTTCGCGCATATCGGGCGCGCCGGCGGTTGCCAGGATATTGAGAGGCCCGTTCACTTCGCGCACCAGATCGCCGATGGTGGCGGCATCGAGAACTCCCGGAGCGAACAGGCAATGCGCGCCGGCCTCGCGATACGCATTGAGGCGTTCGACAGCGCGCGCGAATTGCGTGGCGGGGTCGCCGATATTGGCGAGGAAGATGTCGGTTCTCGCGTTAATGACAAGCGGCAGATTGAGCGTGCGAATCTCGCGAATAATTGCTGTCCGCGTCGCGATCGCGCACAGCGACTCGGGCGACTCAGTCGCGGCGTCTTCAAGGTTCATGCCGATAGCTCCAGCGGCGCAGACCCCTTTAGCAGCACCGACAGGATCGCCGTAGCCGGCTTCAACATCGGCGGTCACAGGAATCGAAACCGCGCGCGCGATACGGGCCACGGCTGACAGCATTTCAGCGCGGGGAATTTGCTCGCGGTCGGCATAACCCAATGAGAAGGCAATCCCGGCGCTGGTGGTGGCAATGGCGGGAAAGCCGGCAGCTTCAAAGACGCGCGCGCTGGCCACATCCCAGGCGTTGGGGAGAACAAGAAACTCGGGACTGTGGTGAAGGGCGGCGAAGCGCGCAGCCTTTTCCTGTTGTTTCATCGCTTCGCTTATCATAAGGCAAACACTAATGGCGAACGCATCCTTGGGGGAATTGATAGAAGTTTCGGCGCGCATCGGGCGCGATTTGGACCTGGTGCAAGCAGGCGGCGGCAATACTTCTGTTAAAGAAGGCGAGACACTATGGGTGAAGGCCTCAGGCAAGTGGCTGATTCACGCGGAAGAAGACGACATGTTCCTGCCGGTGCCCATGGCGGATATCTGCCGGCAACTGATGGCGGAAGATGAGAAGTTTCCGGAGTATAAGACGCGGAGCGGCGTCGCGCTGCGGCCGTCGGTAGAGACGGTGGTGCATGCGGTATTGCCGCAGCGCGTAGTGATTCACGTGCATTCCGTGCGTACGATTGCCTGGGCGGCAAGGGCGCATGGGTTGGAAGGAGTGACGCCGCTGCTAGCGGGATTAAAGTGGAGTTGGATCCCGTATACCCATCCGGGCATTCCGCTGGCGATACGGATTCAACAAGAAGCGGCGAAGCGGCCGGACGTTTTGATTTTGGAAAATCATGGCTTGGTGGTCGCCGACGAAGATTGCGCCGCGGCGGAGGATTTGCTAAAGGCGGTGGAGCGGCGCTTGAGTGGCGCCGTTCGACGCGCGGCGGTAGCGGATTTGGCGCGGCTGGAGAAGCTGGCGGCGGGCGGCGAGTGGACCATCGCCGAAGACGGCGAGGCGCATGCGCTGGCGATGCTGCCGAAATTTTATGAGATCGCGGCGGGCGGCACGCTGTTTCCGGATCAGTGCGTGTATCTGGGCCCAGCGGCGGCGATTGTGCATTCGGGAGAAACGCTGGCTGAAGCGGCCGGGAGATATCGAGAGCGCTACGCTTTCGAGCCGGTGTTCTTGATCGTAACCGGGGCGGGAGTGGTGACAAGGCGCAACATAAAACGCGCGGCGCGCGAACTACTCTTATGCGTGAAGAGAGTGGTCGAGCGCATGCCCGACGACGCGCAAGCGGCCTACTTGCCGGCGGACCAGGTTGCCCGGTTGATGAACTGGGACGCGGAGAAATACCGGATCGCTATGGCGCGCCTGGCATGAGAAACGCGCTGTTTCCGCTAGCGCTCGTTGCCTCCACGATCATCCTGCAAGGTCAAATCACCGGTAACGCGCCGCTCAACCAGCGCGTGATGGTGGTTTACAATGCGGCGGTGAAAGAATCTCATGCGGTGGCGAAGTACTACATGGAAAAGCGCAACATTCCCAAGGAGAATATCTGCAAGATAGACGACTACGACGTGGGGATGTGGGAAGGCGAGTGGTATGAGCCGGCGATGAAGAAGCCACTGCGGGCTTGCCTGGAGAAGATCGGCAAGCAGAAGATCCTCTATATTGTGATGTCGTATCAAACGCCCTATGAGGTGGAGATGGGCGGACACTTGCGCGCGGTAGACCAATTGGTTGCGGATATTTGGGACGAATATGCCGGACCGCGCGTGTTGGGGAGAGCGGTGGGGAATCACCCGTACTTCGGAGAAGCGCAGAGCCAGGGCAACGCCTACGAGCCGTTTGTCCCTTTTGCGAAATACCGCGATCAGCCTTTCGCCAAGACAATTTATTCGGTGTGGCGGCTCGATGGAGCGACCGCGGATCTGGCCAAAGGGTTGGTGGACAAGGCGCTGTATGCCGAAACGAACGGGCTGAAAGGCAAAGCCTATTTCGATATCCGCGGCGCGATTCAAGGTTTTGCAGACAATGGCTACGGGGCGGGGGAGTGGGACATTTATCGAGCAAGCCAGTTCGCAAAAAAGGCTGGGTTCGACACCACTTTGGACGACAAAGGGACGGAGTTCGGCACCGCGCCATCTTTGCTCAAATGCGAAAACGCGGCACTGTATGCGGGCTGGTATTCGTTGCAACATTACAACGACGCCTTTGCTTGGGTGCCCGGAGCGATTGGGTTTCACTTGGATAGCTCGTCTGCAACCAATCCCCGGACGGCCGATAACTGGTCTGGCGGCGCATTGCTGAGAGGGATCACGGTGACAAGCGGCGCGGTGACCGAGCCATTTCTAGAGGGGCTGGTGCATCCCGATCAAATTTTTCTCTACCTTTTTCAAGGCGCCAATGTGGGAGACGCGGTGCTGCGCGGAACGAGATGGCTGAAATGGATGATTTTGAACTTGGGCGATCCGCTGTATAAACCTTTTCCAGAGGGAGCGGGCCCATATGGTTCGACGATTTATCGCGAGAGCTGGCTAGGGATTGCGCCGAATACGCTGGTGGGCGGCGGCACCGCGACCGGCACCATTGCGTTGAGCGAAAGTGCGGATAAACCGGTTCCCGTGACGTTCAAAAGCACGAATCCGGAATTGGTAACGCTGCCCGCAAACTCCGTCATTCCCGCGGCGGGCAATGGCGCCCGTTTCCCCATAGCGGTGAAAGAACCCAAAGGCCCAACCAACGTTACCGTTTCGGTGACAGTGGGCGGCGAGACACTCACCAACACGCTGAATTTGTATCCGCTTTTGATGGATCTCACGCTGAGTCAGCCCGCGATGAAGAGCGATGCCACGATAACCGGAACGGTGACTTTGTACGTACCGGCCCGCGAGCAAGGCGTGACTGTGAAGCTGAGCAGCAATCGTGTCGAAGCGGATGTTCCGGCGGAACTGAAAATTCCGGCGGGCGCTACCAAGGCGACATTCCCAATCACCGCGAAAGAAGTGAAAACGGAAGTGACGGCGACAATCACGGCATCCATAGACGGCGCATCTAAAGCAGTGCAACTGAAGATTATGCCTTAAGCGCGGTAAAACAAAGATCGCCCTCATTTGGCGGCAGGGCGCGAACGCCGGCGAAATTGATGATAAGCTGGCGGCCATGCCCGACAAACAAGCCACACGCCGCACTTTTCTAGCCGCAACGAGCGCCGTTCCCGCGGCGGTCACGGTGAGAAACGCCATTGTGCAGCCGCCCGTTTTGGTAAGCGCCGCAAAGGAAGAAAGCACGCCGTTGCGCATCGTGACGCGCTATCCCTTTGAGCCGTTTGAAGTCGAAAAAATCAAAGCAGCGGTGCCGGGCGCCAAGGTAGAAATGGCGATCTGCGAATCTCACGAGGATTTTTTGCGTGCCCTGCCGGATGCGGAGGTGGTGTACGGCGATATTCGCGCGGACGGTCTGGCTCGGGCACCGAAACTGAAGTGGCTCATGTCGGGCGGTGCGGGCATGGAGGGTATGGATCAGGCTCTTAAAGACAGCCCCGTGGTAGTGACAAATTATCAGCGGACGTTTGCCCATGGCATCACGGAAACGGGTATCGGCATGCTGTTGTGCCTGACGCGCGGTATCACCACGCTTTACATGCCGCAGTTCGCAAAGAGGCAGATGGTTTCTGTGGGCACGCCGAAATCGGCCGACCACACTGAATTAGTCGGGCGAACCATGGGGATCGTGGGTATGGGAGGCATTGGCAGTCTATTGGCCAAGCGTGCGCATTATGGCTTCGATATGAAAGTGATTGCCACCGATGCGAAGCCGGTGCCGAAACCCGAGTGCGTGGCTGAATTGCATGACCCCGGCTATTTTCACGAGATGGCGGCGAAAGTAGATGTGCTGGTGGCGGCAGCGCCTCACACACCGCTGACCGAGCGGATGTTCAACGAACAAGTGTTTCGCTCCATGAAGCCATCGGCCTATTTTCTGGCGCTTTCGCGCGGCATGCTTTATGACGATATGGCGCTGGTCAAGGCGCTCAAAGAGGGATGGATCAAGGGCGCGGGACTGGACGTGTTCCCCATCGAGCCGCCGCCGGCCGATCATCCGATTTTCGATTGCAAGAACGTTGTGATGACGGCGCACACCTCCGGCTGGAGCCCGGACCGGCAAGTAAGACTGATCGACGTCTTCGCCGATAACGTCAGACGGTATGCGGAAGGGCTGCCGCTAACGGGAGTGGTGGATAAGCAGCGCGGATATTAGGTGCGGCTATACTGTGACCGAAAATGGGTGCGCATACAGTTTGGGGATACCTATGAGCGCGGCAAATTTCACAACCGCAGCCTACCGCAGCGAAGTGGCGAATTCCCACAACTGTGTTCTGCACGCGATCAACCCTCGGCAGGAGCCGCACCAATAAAATCAGCTTCTTGGTTCTCCATATAGTCATGCACAAGGAGACCGAAGTTCTTCTGGTCTCCTTGTTGTGCCTGTCTAGCCAATATTGTTCAAAACGCGAAACCACCTGCTCAAACGCCTGCTCATCCACTGGCTTGTCAATTGAAATTCCGCAAAGTATCGATAAGATTCAGGTAAATCCCCGTCAGGAGCTTCGGGAACCACCCTACCTCACTTCGCTTCGCGTTGAAAAACTCGAAATCCAAATGCTTCTAGCGCCACAAACGGCAAGGCGGCCGACGCATGCGCAGCTAACGGGAGATCAACCTCCTTCCAGTTTTGGCCGTCCGCCTCTACCGTCCCCCGGAAAGGCGTGTTTGACAGATTCACCGCGATCAGAAACTCCTCCGTGCCAGCGCGCCGCTCAAAGCTGACCACGTGCTGCTCGTTTGAATTGTGCAGCCATATGGTCTGCCCCTGCTGCAGAGCGGGGTGCTGCCTTCGCAACGCGTCGATGGCGGCATAAAACTTCGGATAATCCGGATGCCACAGCGCCGCCTGCCAGAAAATCCTTTGCTCCTCGAACAACGCCGGGTCGCGCGATTGCGTATCGTCCCCGACCTCCATACCGTTGTAAATCAGCGGCACGCCATCCAAGGTGGAAATGAGCGCCGAGACGGCAATCGCCCCAGGGAACCCATAGCGCGTTACGGCCCGCAGTTCATCGTGGTCGTCGCTCACGCGCATGTGTAGCGCGCCAGACGGGAACAGCGCACGCTGTTGCTCCACCGTGTTGCGGACAGCGCTGGCAGATTCGCCGTTCATCACGACGTCATTCAGGGTTGACAGCAGCGGCCACGCATAGTCGATATCGAAGGCGTTGCGCAGCAACTCGGGTTTCGACGCCTCCGCCAGCATCATGATGTTGGGCTTCACGGCGTCCAGTTCTTTGCGCGCCTGGTCCCAAAAATCGGTCGGCACTTCAGCGGCCGCATCGCAGCGGTAGCCGTCAAGGTCGAATTCCTTGATCCAGTAGATGAACATGTCCATCATGTAGCGGCGCAGCTTGGGATTGGAATAGTCGAGCGCCGCGACATCGGTCCAGTCGTATGGAAAGGTAATCTGCCCTTGCTTGTCCTTCTTGTAGAACTCGGGATGGGCCATCATCACGCTGTCCCACGCCGTATGATTGGCAACGATATCGATAACGATTTTCATCTGCCGCTTGTGGGCTTCCCGCACCAGGCGCCGCAAATCGTCTTTGACGCCCAGCCCCGCATCGATCGCGTAATAATCGCGAACCGCGTAGGAACTGCCCAGCGTGCCTTTTTTCTTGACTTGTCCCGGCGGATGAATCGGCATCAGCCACAAAATGTTCACGCCCAGGTTGTGTAGTTCATCCAGGCGGCCGGTGACGCCGTTGAGGGTCCCCTCTTGCGAGAACGAGCGGGTAAAGATCTGGTAAATCACGCCCGACTTGAGCCACTCGGGCGAACTACGGGCCGGTATAGGCGCCGCCGCGCCAAGCCCCATTGACGTGACCACGAAAAACGCCGCAAACCGCCGATTAAGTCTCATAAACTCGCAAGCATATCAGGCGCTATTTCGCAATGTCCCCCGCCACAGCTTTCACCGCGCGCATATAATCCTCGGGATGCAAAAGGATTTGCGTGCCGCGCACGCCCGCCGAGACCGCAATCTGTTCGAACAGAATCGCTGTCTCGTCTATGTAAACCGGATACTCTTTCTTGCAGGCCAACGCCGTTACGCCGCCGCGTACGTAACCCGTTAGCGGCTGCACGTCCTTCAGCGGAACCATTTCCACTTTGCGGTCCCCCGCCAGTTTGGCCAGCGCCTTTAAGTCGAGTTCCGCGTTCGCGGGCACAACCGCCAAGCACACGCCATGCCGCTCGCCCCTGGCCACCAGCGTCTTGAAAACCTGTTGCGGGTCAAGGCCAATCTTGCGCGCCACGCTTTCCGCCCTCAAGTCTTCCAAATCCACTTCGTATTCGCGCAACTCATAGGCAACCTTGAGTTCGTCCAGCGCCCGCGCCGCATTCGTTTTCATCCAAAAGCCAAAGTGCTTATCCGCGATCGGGTCGGGTGGTATTTCCCGTCTCTTGGTAGATTACCTCAAAC
>Ga0075021_10001216_pt1 | contig 13098 bp, 14 predicted proteins | sample ColStrG_CSR_2012_FD_72749 | JGI IMG/M metagenome (GOLD analysis project Ga0075021, IMG submission 72749) | Freshwater sediment microbial communities in response to fracking from Pennsylvania, USA - Cold Stream Run_MetaG_CSR_2012 | ecosystem: Environmental > Aquatic > Freshwater > Creek >...
GAGCGGCGTGTAGGCGTCGGCGGCATGCAGCGCGGCGGCGGCACTCAACATGAGCGAAAGCAGAAGTACGTTACGCATGGGTCTCTCCCTAAATTCTACCGGCCTTGGCGCATGCTATCGTCAAAATCAAAGCCCAAATGAGCCATGCCGACCACCGTTGAGGCTGATTTCACCGTTGAAACGCAGAGCGTGTCCTTCGCGTCTGTGGCGCTCGACTGCGGCGTTACTCTGCGTCATGTGGATGTCGTGTATGAGACGTATGGCGCGCTAAACGCGGCGCGCGACAACGCCATCCTGGTGCTGCATGCCTTTTCGGGCGACGCGCACGCCGCGGGCATCAGCAAGGAAACAGGGCAGGCCGGCTGGTGGGCGCCTATGATCGGCGCGGGGCTGGCGTTCGACACCAACCGCTATTTCGTGATTTCCTCAAATGTGCTGGGCGGTTGCCGCGGCACGACGGGCCCCAGTTCGATTGATCCGGCTAGCGGCAAACGTTATGGCGCGAGTTTTCCGGTGATCACCATTAACGACATGGTGCGTTTGCAGAAGATGCTGATCGACCATCTGGGCATTGAACGGCTGCTGGCGGTGGCGGGAGGATCGATGGGCGGCATGCAGGCGCTGGCGTGGACCGTGCTATACCCCGATGCGGTGGCGGCGGCGATACCGATTGCGGCCACGGCGCGGCATAGCGCGCAGCAAATCGCCTTCAATGAAGTGGGGCGGCAAGCGGTGATGGCGGATCCGGATTGGGCGGAAGGCAATTACTATGACGCCAAACCACCGTCGCGCGGTCTGGCGGTGGCGCGCATGGTGGGCCACATCACTTATATGAGCGACGCGTCGATGCGCCAAAAATTCGGGCGCAGGTTGCGCGACAAGGACGCTTTTGGCTTCGACTTCTCGGCCGATTTTGAAGTGGAGAGCTATCTGCGCTACCGCGGCAGCCAGTTCGTCACGCGCTTTGACGCGAATTCGTATCTCTACATCACCAAGGCGATGGATTATTTCGATTTGGCGGCGGGCCATGCCTCTCTGGCGGCTGCGTTCGAACGTACGAAGGCGCGCTTCCTGATATTGAGCTTTACTTCCGACTGGCTTTATCCGACCTATCAATCGCTAGAAACCGTAAGCGCGCTGCGCACGCGCAACGTTGACGCGGCGTTTTGCGAACTGACCTCGAACTATGGGCACGACGCCTTTTTAGTGGAGACCAAAGAGCAAAGCGAGATGATCGGCGGGTTTTTGCGGAGCGTTCAGGAAGGCGCGCCAACGCCACAAACGCGGGCCGCGCGCGATGTAAAGGCGGCGATCAGCGCACGGCAGGATTACGCCATGATGGCGGAACTGGTGGAGCCGGGATCGCGCGTTTTAGACCTGGGGTGCGGCGAAGGTGAGTTGCTGGCGTGGCTGAAAGAGAAGAAGGGCGTGAGCGCGCAGGGCGTGGAGATCGATCCGAACAAGGTGCGGCGAGCGATTGCGCGCGGCGTATCGGCTTATCAAAGCGACATTGAGCACGGCTTGGCCGATTATCCGGACGGCACCTTCGACTTTGTGATTTTGAGCCAGACGCTGCAGGAAATGCGCTATCCGCTGAGGGTCTTGCGTGAGATGTTGCGCGTGGGGAGGCACGTGATCGTGGCGTTCCCGAATTTTGGCCACTGGACGACGCGCCTTTCGCATTTGATCAGCGGACGTTCGCCGCGCACCGTGCTGTTTCCGTACGATTGGTACGAATCGCCGAATCTGCATTTTCTGACGATTTACGATTTTGCGCTGCTGTGCCGGGCGGAGAATTGGGTGATTGAACGGCAGATCTTTTTGCGGGGTGACCGGGAGGTGAAGAGGTTGCCGAATTTGCTGGCCGAGGTGGGAGTTTTTTCGATACGGCGGGGTTAGGCTGCCGGCGATCGCTGCTGGACCTGCGCCAAGATCTCGGCATGCTTTTCGCGTTTGGCCTTGTCTAATTCGTAAAGAGACTGAAGGTTGATCCAAAATTCCGGTGTGGTTCCAAAGTACCGCGCCAGACGCAACGCTGTGTCGGCGGTCACCGCCCGCTGCCCTTTTACTATCGCCTGAATGCGCGTGGCAGGCACGCGTAGCGCGAGGGACAGAGCATTGACTGAAAGCCCCAGCGGCTCTAGAAATTCTTCGGCAAGAAACTCCCCCGGTGTAATCAGCGGAAGCAGAGACTCTTCCCCAGTCTTCCTTTTATGGGTGGTAGTCGACGATTTCGACGTCATACGCGGCTCCTTCCTTCCAAGTGAAGCAGATTCTGTATTGGTCGTTGATCCGAACGCTGTGCTGCCCCTGGCGATCGCCTTTCAGTGCTTCCAGCCGATTTCCCGGTGGAGCGGCCAAGTCTGCGAGACTCCCGGCGATCCGAAGCCCCAGCAGTTTGATTTGCGCCATTCTCGCGATCCCTTCGAATTTCTTGACCCGAATTCCCGCCGCCACTTTCTCGGTTTCTTTATCCCGGTAAGAGGCGATCACAATTCAATCATGCCACGTGCGGCATGCAACGTAAAGCGTACAACTAGGCAATCCGTCTCCCCGTGTTGCCCGCCCTGCTACACTAGCGGGTACCGTTTGCGTGAGTAGCTCCTCTGTATCGCCCGTTTTCGACGAATCCGCGCTCGTGGCGCGGGCCAAGGCCGGGGACCAATCCGCCTTCTCGGAACTGGTGCAGTATTACGACCGGCGCGTGTTCCGGATGGCCAAGCAGATCACCCAGAACGACGACGACGCCGAAGACGTACTGCAGGAAACCTTTCTGAAGGCTTACACGCATCTGGACGATTTTCAGGGCAATTCGAAATTCTATACCTGGCTGGTGCGTATCGCCGTTAATGAAGCCTTGATGAAGCTGCGGAAGCGCCGGTCGGACAAAACGGTGCCACTGGATGAGCCTATCGATACTGGGGAAGACGAAGTTGTCAGGGAAATCGCCGTTTGGGACGAAAATCCCGAGGAAGTATACTCCCGTGACGAATTGGCCGGCATTTTAGACCAAGCCATCCAAAGTTTAAAAGCAGCTTATCGCACCGTTTTTATCCTGAGAGACATCGAAGAAATGTCAATAGAGGAAACGGCTGAGACGTTGGGGCTGTCGATATCGGCGGTCAAGAGCCGCTTACTCAGGGCCCGGCTTCAGCTTCGCGAGAAACTGACCCGGCAGTTCAAGAAAAAGGGAGACGACGCGTTTGCTTACCTGTAAGCGGTTTTTGCAGGAACTGAGTGGCTACATCGAGGAAACTCTCGATCCGCAAGAGTTAGCCGAGCTCCATAGGCACGTCAGCGAGTGCCCCAACTGCTTTGTGGTGTGCGACACGACGAAGAAAACCCTAAAGGTCTTCAAAGGCATGGACTGCCAGCCCGTACCGAAAGGGATTCAGGCGCGCCTCATGGCCGCCCTGGAAAAGCACATGGGTGAAAAGGGCGGTTGCGGCTGCTCGGGCGATCCCACGACCCATCACTAAGCCGGGCCGCGATGCCGGTTATTTCGGCCGGTTGGCGCTGATCTGCGGAGGCGTAAACAACTCAATAAACTTTCGCCGCTGTTCCGTGTCGAGCGCGTTCAATATTCGCTGCTTGCCGTGCTCGGCCACATCATGGCGCTCGTCTTCGATGTTTTGATAGTACTTGCTGTAATCGTCCAACTCTTGCATGATGAAATGCTCCTGCTCGGGCGAGAGCTTAAGTTCCCTTTTCAGGTTCTGGAGACCGAAACGCTGTGCGGATTCGATGGAAACCGAATGCGGGTCGCTGTGCGGCATGCTCCAGTGCAGATACGTGCGGGTTAGCGCGCTGCCGGCGGCTAAGCCGCACAGGAAAATCAACGAGAAAATGGTCAGAACTCTGGGATTCGACCACCCCGGCTCACTTTGGCTTTGCATGATATGCGCTTTCGACGAAGGGGAGCTATTTGAAGTTGCCGTCGTGCGCGGCAAAATTCTCGAGTACGGCATCTCGCACGTGCGCTTGATCGCCTTCCATCGGCGCGTCGTAATGCACTTGCTGAACGGCGCCGTTCTCGGGCATGAGATGCCCGTCGATTCTCTCCTCGGCCACGACGTAGGAACCCAGAAGCACCGCAATCGAGAGCGATGCCAAGGCCAGCCGTTTGCCGAACGGCGAATAGACGAACACAGACCATATGGAATTCGCGCCGCGCTCTTCAATGCGCTGCATCACGCGCGCGTAAAACCCGGCTGCCGGTTCGGCGTCGCCGCCGGCCCGCAGGGAACGGAAAAAATCGTTCTGCGCCCGCATCGTCTCCATTTCCACGGTGCATTCCCGGCAAGACGCCAGATGCCGTTGCGCATCGTTTGCGTCCGCTTTACTTTCCAACAGACTTTCTAATTCTCTGCGAATCGATTCGTGCATAACATCCCTCTAGCAATTTCGTAACCCAAATCGAACGGCAGATCTAATGCCTGCTCTTCAACTCTTTTACAACCGCTTACGACGCCGGCGACGCCAACGGACCTTTATCGAGCCGCTGTGCGGCTTTCACCAGCTTTTGGCGCGCGCGAAAAAGCTTGACCTTGATGGTGTTCTCGTTCATCCCCGTCATTCCCGCCAGTTCTTCCACCGAGTGCCCCTCCACTTCTTTCAGCAAGAGCAGCGAGCGGTCTTCCTCGGAAATCTTGGAGAGCAGTTTAAAGATCAAATCGTGCTGCGCCAGCCGTTTGTCCACCGGCGGCGCTTGATCGGTCGCGGGGTCGGAAGTCTCCATGCGCTGCGAATCTTCCGCTGAAAAGTCGCTTTCGTAAACTAGTTTGCGGACGCGCTTTTTCCGCAGATAGTCGTAGCACTCGTTCACCGTGATTTTGTAAATCCAAGTGAGCAGCGAACTGCGGAAATCGAAATTCTTGATGGAGAAGTAAATTTTCGCGAACACTTGCTGCGCGATATCTTCGGCGTCGTTGCGGTTCCGCAAAATGCCATAAATGATGGAAAAAACTTTGGCCTGATAGCGTTCGACAACTTCACGGAAAGCCATCTCATCTTGCGCCTGGACGCGGCGAACAAGGGCCGCCTCTTCGGTAGATCGATGGTCCAATTTGCTCTTTGCCCGAGTCGCCTCGCCCGCTACCGCCGGAAATGGAATGGCTGCGCCAAAACCGCTCATACCCCGTCCGACGCTTAACATTATTAAGGGGTTCCAAAAACCTGCCCCAAGTTGAGCGACTCCGTCATTATGACAAACCGCTCTGCGCAACGCCGGGGCGGTTCGCTACATCAAAACGTTGTACACTATAGCTGTAAGCGCTTGTTCGCTTAGGAGATTTATGATTCAACTCACTGAGAACGCCGTTGGCAAGGTCAATGAAATCTTAAACATGCAGGAACCCAAGCCGGCTGGCCTGCGCATTGCCGTGGTGGGCGGCGGTTGCTCCGGATTCAGCTATTCCATGGCTTTCGAGACCCAGCCCAACATGCTGGACAAAACTTACAAATTCGGCGAACTGCAAGTTTTTGTGGACCAAGCGAGCATGATCTACCTGGATGGCGCCGAAGTGGACTATGTGGAGAGCCTGGAAGGTTCCGGGTTCAAGTTCAGTAATCCGCAGGTGAAATCCACTTGTGGTTGCGGCAGTTCGTTCAGCGCGTAACGCCAGGCACGCACGACATTACGGAAGGCCGCCGAGGGCTAGGTGCTCTTAGCGGCCTTTCTCTTCTAAGGAACACGCGCAGGACGGGCACGCCGAGGCCACCCGAGGATCGCGAGTTCCCGCATTGATTGGCGGCACGCTTTTCCTTCACCCATGCTGCAAGAACTGCTCACGGAAGCCCGGAACCCCACTTCAACCGGCATTGATGCGCTTTCCACCATCGACATGCTGAGAGTCATCAACGCGGCGGATCAGGAAGTCGCGTTGGCTGTCGAGCGCGAACTGCCGCACATTGCCCGCGCCATTGATGCCATTGTGGCTCGGCTTGAAGCCGGCGGCCACCTTTTCTATATGGGCGCCGGCACATCTGGCCGTTTGGGGGTGCTGGACGCTTCCGAGTGTCCGCCCACATTCAATACGCCGCTGGATTTGGTACAGGGCCTGATCGCGGGTGGCGACCGTGCTCTGCGGCACTCTATCGAAAAAGCGGAAGACGATCCGGAGCAGGGCAAGCAGGATTTGGCGGCGCGGCACTTTGCGGCCGGCGACGTGCTGGTTGGGATAGCGGCGAGCGGCAGGACGCCGTATGTGCTGGGCGCCATCGCCCATGCGCGTTCGCTGGGCGTGTTAACGATCGGTTTGAGTTGCACGCCTGATTCGGAACTGGCGCGCGCCGTCGATATCGCCATTACTCCCGCGCCGGGTCCTGAAGTGGTTACCGGGTCAACCCGTCTGCGCGCCGGAACCGCCACCAAGCTGGTGCTGAACATGCTGAGCACCGGGGTGATGATCCGCCTTGGCTACGTCTACAGCAACCTGATGGTGAACGTGCAGCCCACCAACGAGAAGCTGGTGGATCGCGCGCGCCGCATTATCGCCGCCATCGCGGACGTATCTTATGATGAAGCTTCGCGGCTGCTGAACGCTGGCGGATCGGTACGCGCAGCTATCGTGATGCACAAGCGCAACTTGACTCGCGCCCAAGCTGAAGCAAAGCTTTCTTCAGTGCAGGGCCGTTTGCGCGCGGCGCTGGAATATTAATGGATAAATTCAGAATTCAAGGCGGTGTCCCGTTGAGCGGCGAACTGCCCGTAAGCGGATCGAAGAACGCGGCGCTCCCGGCCCTGGCCGCATGCCTGCTGACCGATGAACCGGTGACGCTACACCGCATCCCGCAGGTGAAAGACATCGGCACGATGCAGAGCCTGCTCGAATACGCGGGCGCCAAGTTGAAACAAAACGGCGGCACGGTAGCGGTTCATGCCAAGACGCTTGAGCGTCCCGAAGCGCCGTATGAAGTAGTGAAAACCATGCGCGCTTCGAGCCTGGTGCTTGGGCCGCTGGTGGCCCGGACCGGCCGCGCGCGTGTCTCCATGCCGGGCGGCTGCGCCATTGGCGCGCGCCCCATCAACATGCATGTCGCTGCGCTCGAGCATTTGGGCGCAACCATCGAACAGACGCACGGTTATGTGGAAGCGCAGGCGCCCAACGGCCTGCGCGGCGGCAATATCCAGTTTGACCGCATTACTGTCACCGGCACCGAAGACGTACTGATGGCTGCCGTCCTTGCCAAAGGCCAAACCGTGATTCGCAACGCGGCGCGCGAACCGGAAGTGAAAGATCTCGCCGATCTGCTTGGTAAAATGGGCGCCAAAATAGAAGGCGCGGGCACTTCCATCGTCAAAGTGCAGGGTGTGGAAAAGCTGCACGGCGCTGAGCACACCATCATTGCCGACCGCATCGAAGCCGGCACGTTTCTGCTGGCTGGAGCAATTTCGAAGGGCGATGTTTTGGTGACCAACTTCATTCCGGAACACATTGGCACGCTCATCATGAAGATGGAGCAAGCCGGCGCCGAACTGGACGACACTCAACCCGGCGCTTTGCGCGTACGCTGCTTGCATCGGCCGCGCGCGGTGGATATCACCACCGAGGAATATCCCGGCTTTGCCACCGATCTCCAAGCCCAGTATATGGCTTGGATGACTGTGGCCCAGGGCATCAGCTTCATTACCGAAACGATTTTTGAAAACCGCTTCATGCACACGCAGGAACTGGCGCGCATGGGCGCGAATATCCGCATAGAAGGCCGCCAGGCGATTGTTGCGGGTGAAGACGGGCTTTCGGGCGCGCAGGTGATCGCGTCAGATCTGCGGGCCAGCGCTTCGCTCGTGCTCGCCGCGCTGGTTGCCAAAGGCGAGACTTTACTTGATCGCGTGTATCATATCGATCGCGGCTATGAGGGCATTGAGGCGAAACTCGCCGCCGCCGGGGCGAACATTCAACGCATGCAGGACGCGGCAAAATGAGCGTCCCGGTTAAGCATCACAGCGACGGGTTTCTCGCGATTGTTCACGATGCCAAGAAGCGCATTCACGAAATCGATATTGAAGAATATAAGCGCCTGCTTACGGCGGGTGAGGGGGGGCAGTTGATCGATGTGCGCGAAGATCACGAATTTGCCGCCGCTCATGCGGCAGGGGCCTTGCACTTGAGCAAAGGGATCATCGAACGCGATATAGAAAAGACGTTTCCGGATAAAGGCACGCGGCTCGTTCTATATTGCGGCGGCGGTTACCGTTCGGCGCTCGCCACTGACAATATTCAAAAGATGGGCTATCACAACGTGCTGTCGCTGGATGGCGGCTGGCGCGCGATTGAAGCGTCCGATTTGCCGTTGGATCCCCCACGCAAATGAACCGCCCCGTCCTCACGTTGTTTCTTTTGGCCGGGCTGGCGTTGCGCGCGGCCGATCCGCAGCCCGACAACCACGCGCGCCGGGTCCGTCTGGCGGAAAAACTCAAAGGCGGAATTGCGGTTCTTTTTGCCGCTTCCGAGCCGCGTTCCATGCTGATTTGCATACAGGCAGGATTCCGATTTTTACTATCTCACCGGTTGGGACCAGCCCGCCGCCGCGCTCTTCATTCAATCGGCCAAGCCCGCCGAAGACAAAATTTCCGCGCGCCATTACAGCGAAATTCTCTTTCTTCCCGCGCGTAATCCGCACGCTGAACTCTATACCGGAGTGAAGCTCGATGCCGCCACGCCCAACGCGGCCGCCATCGTCCACGTTGATGAGGTGCGGCCCATGACGGAGCTATCGTCTCTGCTGAACGAACTCGCGGCTGAAGACCGGCCGATGCTATCGAAGATTTCAGGCCAACCCGACTCGCCCGCCGCACAAGCACTCGTGACGTGGGTGGCGGCCACCGTCGGCGCGGATTTTCGCCCGCCGCTGGCGGACGTTTCCACGCCCATCGGCGAATTGCGCGCCATCAAGGATGCAACTGAAGTAGCGCTGCTCTCCAGAGCCTCCAGGATTTCGGCGGTTGCGCAACTCGCCCTGCGCAAAGCGATGGACGCTGGCGCCACCGAGCGCGCCGTGGCCGGAGTATTCACCGAGGCGATTTTGAAACAAGGCTGCGCGCGCTCGTCGTACCCGCCTATTGTCGGCGCGGGCGCCAATTCGACGGTTCTGCACTACGAGCAAGACAGCGGCACGATGCAGGCCGGCGATGTTGTTGTCATAGACGCCGCCGCCGAATGCGGTATGTATGCGTCGGATATCACGCGTACCCTGCCGGTCTCGGGCAAATTCAGCGCGCGCCAGCAGGAAATCTACAACATCGTGCGCGGTGCGCAGCAAGCGGCCATCGATGCGTTCGTTGCGGGAACATCGCGCATCAACGATCCCAAGCACAAACATCCCGATTCGCTCGACACCGTCGCGTTCAACTACATGAACGCTCACGGCAAAGATTTGCACGGCGAGCCGTTGGGCAAATATTTCATCCATGGCATTGGGCACTCAGTGGGCATTGACGTTCACGACCCGTGGGACTATGCGAAGCCGATCGAAAAGGGCATGGTCTTCACGATTGAGCCAGGCATTTATATTCCGGAAGAGCGAATCGGTGTGAGGATTGAGGATACGTTTTATGTGACGGCGGAGGGGAAGCTTGTCAGTTTGACGGGAAGTGATACGTCATTGCCGTAGCGCCTCCCGTAGCACCTGTTCCATCTCAGCCGCCCGGAAATCCTGCTCCAGCAAAGCTGAATTGTAAACTACTTTTCCCGCCTTACTCACGATCACAGCCCGGCTCGGCCACGCGGCATACGCCTTCTCCGTGGTGCCTTCCAGATCGTCCACCGCCGCCGGAAATTTCAAACGCAAAGTCCGCAGGCATTGAGTGGCATGAGCTTGCCTCTCCGGCACACTGGCCGCCTCCGTAGCGGTAATCTCTTGCCGCTCATTCCGTCCGCTCTGCCAGCTTCCTTTGGCGTGCGCTTCTCGGATATAAACCAGAAGGAACGCGGCTTTTGCCTCATAGGCTTGATATATTTTCGCCAACGCCCCGGACGCATCGCGGAAATTCGGGCAGGAATAGCTGCCGAAAATCAGTACGACCGGTTTCTTGCCGCGCTCATCACTCAGCCGCGCGCGCGCTTCGGAACCCGCCAGCCGCAGGTCGAACTCCGGCGCCATATCCCCAACTTTGAGCAAGCTGCCCGCTTCCGCCGCACGCAGGCGCTCGCCCAACCCTTGCTCCCTTTGGGCGTCTTTCGCCAGTCCCAACGCCTGATAAACCTGCGCCAAATTCTGGTGCACTGGCACAGACTCCCAACCTGCCTTTTCGGCCGTTTCCAATTCCGCGCGGGCTCTGTCCCATTGCTTTAATCGCGCGAGCGCCTGCCCGAGAGCATCTAGCGCTTCGCCCGCATTGGGCCTAGCCCTCGCCGCCTTTTCGAGCATCGGAAGCGCTTGCGAATCCTGTTTGCGGGCGCTCAAGATCTGCCCGAGGCTCAAGTTGGCCAAATAATTGGCGGGGTCGCGGTCAAGCTCTTTTTGCATTGCCGTCTCTGCGCCATTCGCATCGCCGGTCAAAAGCAGCGCCCGGCCATAATAGGCGTAAACGCCAGCTAAGTCACCTTTGGCCTCAATTGCCGATGCCAGTTGCTTCACGGCCGCCGGCAAATCTCCGGCTTCAAACATCTTCATGCCAAGCAGAAAACGCGCTTCACCGGAATCGCCATCCTTTAAAATGCGGTCAATCAGCGCTTCTCCCTCGCGCGTCCTCTTTTCGCGAAGCAAAGCCATGCCGAGCATGTAACTCACGCCCAGATCCACCTCGTTTTGATAGCGGCTTAGTAGTTCGATCACTCGCACGTCGTCTCCCATCTGGAAGCGGCAATCGGCCAGCAGCATTGTGATCTGCTTTGATTCCGGGTCCGTCTTGTGGAGCCTCTCCAAAATCTGCGCGCCTTCGGAAACCCGTCCGCTCTTCGCGTAAGCGAGCGCTAGATTTACTTCGATCCTAAGATCGTTCGGAAGCAACCGATTCGCCGCCTCGTATTCGGTAATTGCCTCGTCGAAGCGTGCGAGTTTTACCAGCACCACTCCAAGGTTGGAGTGTGCGGCCGCGTCAACAGGCTGTTCGCGCAAAACGGCGCGGTACAGATCCGCCGCTTGCTGGTAATGGCCCGCGCGTTGTTCGATCAGGGCTTTCTCGAACTGCTCTCGCGAACCTTGCCGCCAAAGCAACAGTACTACCAGAACTCCGGCGACAGTGAATACTCTTTCCATTGTTTCGAATAAGTGTTATATACTACACATAGTTTTTTACGTTAGCTTTAGGTTCGTCCCGACTTCCAAGATTTGAAGGTGTTCCATGTCTCTGAAACGAGCGCGTGCCTACGCGTTCTTTGCTTTATCTCTCATAGTTTTGCCCACTGCGCTTCCCGCGCAGTCCATCTTCGGCACCATCACTGGTACGGTTTCCGATAGCTCCGGCGCAGTCGTGCCAAACGCCAGCGTCCAACTCACCAACGACCTGTCTGGTGATACGCGCAAATCGGCATCGAACAACGACGGCTATTATTCATTCTCCTCGGTGCCGGCCGGGAAGTATAGAATTACCGTTGCCTCGGCGGGCTTCACAAAAACTGAGCAGATCGGTATTGAATTGCAGGGCTCTCAGAAACTCAACTTCAATCTCACCTTACAGGTGGGCCAGTCCGCCACCGAGGTAAATGTTGTGGGGACAGCGGAACAAATTGTGCCGGTGGATTCCGGCGAGAAGGCCGCTGTACTTACGCAGAAGCAGTTGCAGGACTTTTCAGTGGTCGGCCGTAGCGCTGCGGAATTCATCAAGGTTCTGCCTGGTTTCGCCATTGCGGGCACGGGCACGGAGAACCGCTCGAACTTCTCCGGTGAAGTGATTGGCATCAACGGCAACGGCGATGGGGGCAGCCAAAGCGCTTTGAACAATGCGTTCGCCGGCAACGGCCTGAGCAGCAGCAATATCGATATCACGGCCGATGGCGCGCACGTTTCCGACCCGGGCTGCAACTGCGCTACGCCGGTGAACCCCAACACGGACATGATTGAGGAGTTTAAAGTTCTGTCCTCTAACTTCAGCGCGGAAAACGCCAAAGGGCCGCTGGTGATCAATTCCATCGCTAAATCGGGCGGCAAGGATTTTCACGGTGAAGGCTATTTCTACGCCCGGCATTATTCGATGAACGCCAACGATGCGCTCAACAAGCAACTCAGCCTAGCCCGTCCCGAAAGCAAATATTTCTTTCCGGGCGGTAACATTGGCGGTCCTGTGCTGCTTCCTGGAACCAAATTCAACCACAACCGCGACAAGCTTTTCTTCTTTAGCGGTTTTGAATACTACTTCCAGACTTTGGACACAGGCGTTTTGACGGCAACGGTTCCCACGGCGGGCATGCTCAGCGGTAACTTTTCGCCTTCGGAACTCGCCAAGCTTGGCGCAAAAACCGCGTCCGGTGGCGCTCCTCAGGCGCTTAACAGTACGCTCTATCCCACCGGCATCATTCCGGCGTCCCAGGTCGATCCGAACGGCGTCGCCCTTTTGAAGCTATATCCAGCCGCCAACGCGGATTCTAATCTGACGGGCGGATACAACTGGGTTCGCGATATCAATTTCGATCAGAACTCGCGCCAGTGGATGTCGAAAGTGGACTACAACATCAGCGACAAGACCAAATTGTTCGTCCGCTACAATCTGCAGACTGAGAAGCAGCTTTTTCCCGTTGGCTTATGGTGGCGGAATGGTCAACAGGTGCCCTATCCGACCAGCGTGCAAGGCAAGAACCGATCCGATTCCGTTTCCACCAGCTTGGTCCACACATTTTCTCCCACGCTCACCAACGAGTTTGTCTTCGGATACACTTACATCGACTTTCCGAACACTTTCGAAGACCCGAAGAAGGTCGACCGCACAGCCGTCGGATTTAACTTCGCGGGAATCTATAAGAACGGCGTAACTCAGGTTCCGGCGATTACCGGATGGGGTGGCGAATTTGCCACTTTGTTTAATCCGGGCGGATTCGAGGTTGGCGGAAGCAAAGGCCTGTACGCCGATAAGTATCTTCCTTCCATTAGCGACAACGTGTCAAAGGTCTGGGGCACTCACACCAGCAAATTCGGTTTCTACTACGAATGGGTGCGCAA
>Ga0075021_10001218_pt1 | contig 13097 bp, 14 predicted proteins | sample ColStrG_CSR_2012_FD_72749 | JGI IMG/M metagenome (GOLD analysis project Ga0075021, IMG submission 72749) | Freshwater sediment microbial communities in response to fracking from Pennsylvania, USA - Cold Stream Run_MetaG_CSR_2012 | ecosystem: Environmental > Aquatic > Freshwater > Creek >...
GGCAGCGGCCGATGCGCCCGTGTGGCAACTCCACGCCCGAGCCTGCTCGCTGCCCTGGCGCTGCTCGCCGCGCTGACGCTCGGCGGCGGCACGCCGGTGCTCGCCGCCAGCCATTCCTCGCATCGCAGCGCCCGCGCCGGACACCGCGCCCGCCGCTGCAACGCCGCGCGGCGCAGACGCGGGCATGCGGGCAGCGTGCACCAGACGCACCGTCCGTCGGGCGCGACCGGCTGCCGCCGACGCAGGAAGTCCGCGCGCACCCACCACGCCGCTCGCACGCACCGCTCCAGCAGCGCGCTCGCCCTGCCGGGCGCCGGCGGCGGCTGCCAGGACGCCACGCTGCGACCGACGCCGGAAGACCTCGCGCGGGTCCGCGAGGCGACGCTGTGCCTCGTCAATCGCGAACGCCTCGCCGTCGGCGAGGCAGCGCTGCGCGTCAACGAACGCCTCGCGCAGGCCGCACAGGCGCACACCGACGACATGGTCGCCGCCGACTACTTCGACCACGTCGACCGCAGCGGGCGCGGCGCGCTCGAGCGGATGCGGTCCGTCGGCTACGTCTACAGCGCGCGCATCGGCTACGAGATCGGCGAGAACATCGCGTGGGGCACCGGCGTGCTGGCCACACCGAGGGCGATCGTCGCCGCCTGGATGGCCTCGCCGGGTCACCGCGCGAACATTCTCGACCCGCGCTACCGCGACACCGCCGTCGGCGTCTCCTCGCGCCTGCCCAGCTCGCTCGGCCACGGCACCAGCGGCGGCATCTACACGCAGGACTTCGGCGTCCTCATCACCGCCTGAGCGCGCCCGCGCCGTCGCACGCGCATGCGGCGGGCGCTCGGATAACCTGCCGGGCTCCGCCAACTACAAGGAGAAGCGACGGCTATGGGAGTACTCGACGGCAAGTCGGCGATCGTCACCGGTTCGGCACGCGGCATCGGCCGCGCCACCGCTGAGCTGCTGGTCGCGCACGGCGCGCAGGTCCTGATCAACGACCTCGACGGCGACGTCGCCGAGCAGGCCGCCGGTGAGATCGCCGGTGAGACCGCCGTGTTCGCCGGCGACCTGACCAAGCCCGGCGCGGCCGACGAGCTGGTGCAGAAGGCGATCGACTCGTTCGGCAAGATCGACATCGTCGTCAACAACGCCGGCTACACGCTCGACGCGCCGATTCACAAGATGACCGACGAGCACTTCCAGGCGATGATCGACATCCACACCGTCGTGCCGTTCCGCGTCATCCGCGCCGCCGCGCCGCACCTGCGCGAGCCGGCGAAGAAGGAGCGCGAAGAAGGCAAGGAGGTGTTCCGCAAGATCGTCAACATCTCCTCCACCTCCGGCACGTTCGGCAACGCCGGACAGGCCAACTACTCCGCCGGCAAGGCCGCCGTCGTGGGGCTGACGAAAACGGTCGCCAAGGAGTGGGGCCAGTTCAAGGTCAACGTCAACGCCGTCGCGTTCGGCTTCATCGACACGCGCCTCACGCAGGCGAAGGTCGACGAGAACACGATGGAGAAGGACGGCGAGAAGATCCAGCTCGGCATCCCCGAGCAGATGCGCCAGATGGCCTCGATGCTGATCCCGCTCGGCCGCCCCGCCTCGCCCGAGGAGGCCGCCGGTGGCGTGTTCTTCCTGTGCTCGCCGTGGTCGGACTACGTGCACGGCCAGACGCTGCACGTGACCGGCGGCCTGTTCGGCGGCATGAGCGGCTGAACGCCGCCGTCTCGCCGTCAGGCCGCGGCGCCGGCGCGCTCAGGCCGCCGCGGCCGGCCCGCGCAGGTCCAGCAGACAGCCGGAGAAGTACGCGCCGGCCGGCGACGCGAGATACGCGACGACGGCCGCCGTGTGCTCCGGCGGCGTGCGCGCGCCGGGCGCGATCGCGACCGGCGTGATGTCGTAGCGCGCCCACTCGATCGACAGCGTGCGCGCCAGGTTCTCGAGGCCGGCGCCCGCCGCGTCCGCGTGCGCGCCGGCGCCCGCCGCCGGCGCAAGCAGCACGATCCGCCCGCCGCGCCGCCGCTCGATGAACGCCGCGTTGGCGACCGCGCGCGTCACGCTCCACGCCGACTGCAGCGGCGCCATCAGCGCGTCGCGCGGCGAGCGCGCGGCGGCGAACAGACCGGCGGCGTCCACGACGAGCATGTCGATCTCGCCCAGCCGCGCCAGCGCCGCCGCGACCGCCTCGTCGATCTCCTGCTCGTCACGCTCCGGCGAGCCCAGCGCCGGCAGCCGGCAGCTGTCCACGCGCGCTCCCAGCCCCGCGCACGCCGCCTCGACCGCGTCGGCCAACGCGCCCGCGTCCGCGCGTGTCCGCGTGTCCGCGCGTGCGCTCGAGTCCGCGCCCGCCGTGTCCGCGTCCGCGCGCGCGTCCGCCGCGTCGGCGCGTGCTTTCGTGTCCGGCGCGCCTGCGCGCGCGAGCAGGATCGCGACGCCGTCGAGCACGTTCTCACGCAGCAGCTGCGATGCGGCGAAGCTCGTCATGGGCGCCCGCAGCCTAGTCGGCGCGACGCGCCGACGTCAGGTGCCGCTGCCGAACGGGTTATCGGCCGGCGCCGTCGGCTCGGCGGGCGCGACCGGCGGCGCAGACGCGCCGGCGCCGAGCAGGTCGAAGTACATGACGGCCGCCGCCAGCGCCGGGAACGGCGCGGTGAGCACGCCGATGACGACCGTCACGACCAGGCCCACGCCGGTGCCGGCGGCGTCGGCGGCGATCTCGATCGCGGCGGCGATGACGGCGATCAGCACGTCGAGCACGAGCAGCACACCGAACACCTGCCAGCCGTTGCCGCTGACGAGCTGGCGGCTGCGTCCCAGCGCGCGCAGCCCGGGCGGGCGCTCGAGCACGACGACCGGCGCGGCGACGGCCCATAACGTGAGCAGGATCAGGCCGGGGACGATCAGGAAGATGAAGCCGATCAGCACGCCGGCCGCGGCGGCGATGGCGACGAACAGCAGCGGCCCGATGACCGGCCAGACGGCGCGCAGCAGCTGGCCGGGAGTCGAGTCGCGGCGGCCGTCGCGCACATCGGCGACGAGCTTGACGACCATGCCCGTGAACAGCGTCGTCGCGACCAGGCCGATCAGCAGCGCGACGAAGCGCAGCCCGCCACCGGCGTTCGTCAGCAGCGTCGAGAGGATGCCGGTGAACACGAACACCGCGGCGGCGGCCGGCATCAGCACGGCGGCCTGCTCGACGTAGATGGAGAACACGCGGCGGATCACGCCGCCGACGTCAAGGCGCGTCTTGATCGTGCGCCTCCTCGGTCGTCGTGGCGGCCATCGGCGCGGACACTAGGCGATGCCGGCGACGCCAGCGGGCGTCAGGCGACGGCGGCACCCTTGGGCGCGCCGCGCTCGGCGCGCAGGCGCTTGATGATGCCCTTGCGCCCGTACTCCTCGAGGCCGCCGTACAGAGCGCGGATCTCGACCAGTACCTGGTCGGCGACCGCCTGCTGTTGCTCACGCGTCGGGTTCTCGACCGCCTCCCAGCGGATCGGCGCGCCGTACTGCACCGTCACCTTGGGGAACTGCAGGCGCTTCCAGTTGCGAACGCGCTGTGAGCCGTAGATCGCGATCGGCACGACCGGCGCGCCCGTCTCGAGAGCGAGGCGGCCGATGCCGCGCTTGGCCTCTTCGGCGACTTTGCCCGTGCGCGAGCGGCCGCCCTCGCAGTACATCGTGATCGCGCCCTGGCGGGCGAGGATCGCGCGCGCGGTGACGACCATCTCCTCGTCGCGTGCACCGCGGCGCACCGGGAACACTCCGCCGTGCCTGTACACGAACTCCATCGGGCCATGGAACAGCTGCGACTTGGCCATGAAGCGGACCTTGCGGCGGATGTAGCAGCCCATCAGGAAGTGATCCATGAACGAGAAGTGGTTCGGCGCAAGGATCACGGCGCCGCGACCTGGCACGTTCTCGACGCCGAGCGCGCGCGTGCGCAACAGCGTGTAGGCGTAGAGCGACGTGAATACGCGCACGACCTCATACACCCAGTCCGGTTCGCGCGTGCGCGCGCGCTCGTGGAAGCGGTCGAAGTACTCCTTGGGGCGCGGGTCTGAGTAGACCTGCTCGCGCATCGGCGCCAGCTCGCTCATCTGTGCTCTCTACCTCCCGCCTCGTCCAAGGTTACGCCGCACCGCGCGCCACGGCGCGGGCGCCTACGCGAACCGTATTCGACCGGCCTACCGCTGTGTGCGCACGAGCGCGCGAAACGCGGTCGTGTACGCGCCCTTGGCTGCGCCGTTCGCGCCGAGCACGCCGAAGTAGTGTTCGCGTTCGGAGTCCGCGCCCGGCAGGCGCTGGTCGAGCGCCTGGTAGACGAAGATCGCGCGCACGCGCAGCCCGTAGCGCGCACGGATCGCGGCGACGGTCGAGCTGATCGCGTTGGCCGCTTCGACGTAGCTCATGCACGGGTTCCAGCCGAAGTTGTTGCCCAGGCAGCGCCCGTCGTCGGAGGCGACGCCGATCTCGGTGATCCAGATCGGCACGCTTCGCGGCGCGCCGCGTGCCGCCGTCTGCCCGACGAGCTGGTCCAGCAGCGCCTGCCAGTGCGGGCGCGGGCCGTACGGGTGCGCCGTCCAGCCGGCCACGCGCGTGGCGAGGTCCGGGACGGCGGCGAACATGCCGTTGACCCATTCCGCCGAGCCGGTGCCGCCGTCGTCGCCGATCGCCAGCACGCCAACGCCGGCGTTGCCGTGCGGCCCGTCGATCGCCTGCTGCGCCTGCTCGACGGCGAGCGCATAGGCGCGCGCACGTTCCGCGAAGGCGGAGCAGCCGGGGCCGCAGCCGCCGAACTGGTAGCCCTGGTTGGTCTCGTTGCCGAACTCGATGTCGTGGATCGGCATCGCCGGGCCGCGGTAGTGCGCCCAGAAAGTGCCCGAGGGGCCGAACGCGTGCGCCCACGACGCGACGTTCGCGGCCTCCGCACTCGTCGGGATTCGCCCCGGGAAGCCGGCCAGCGCGAGCACGCTCATGTGCCGCCGCGCGAACGCCGCGATCACCGGCGCGAGGCGCGCGGTGCCGGCGTCGATCGGGAACTCGACACGCACGATCGGCGCGCCGAGCCGCGCGATCTTGCCGGCCACGATCGTCGGGTCGGCGTTCGAGACGACGCCGATCTGGAACGAGCTGCGCGGCGCCGCCGAGCACGTCGCCAGATACAGAACGCCCGCGAGCACGACCGCGACGACGAGGGCGATGAACGTGCGCGGCACCCGCTCGACGCTAGCATCGCCGCGCGCCACGGGAGCCGTCAGCGTCGCCGCGCGTACACGCGCACGAAGTCGGCCAGCTGGCGCGCGCGGTGCGCGAACGCGGCCGGCGAGCGCCCGCCGGCACGGTGGCTGAGCTCGAGCTCGAGCTCGACCACGCGCGCGCCGGCGCGGACCGCGTCGATCGTCATCGCGACCTCCATGCCGTAGCCCGCCGCGAACGGCAGCACGTCCCCCAGCGCGCCCGCGCCGAGCGCGCGCTGGCCCGAGATCGGTGCCGTCGTCACGAGGCCGCAGCGCCGCCGGATCGCCCAGCGCGCGAAGCCCAGCGCTACGCCGAAGCCGCCGCCGACGCGCCGTGCGAACACCGCCACCGCCATGTCCGCGCGACCGTCGCGCACCGCCTCCACCAGCGGCCCAAGCGCGCGCGCCGACTGCGCCAGGTCGCCGTCGCACAGCACGTACACCGCGGCCCGCGCCGATGCCGACGCTGCGGCCGACCGCGTCGCCGCGCCGGCCGGCTGCGGTTCCGGCATCGCACGGCCGGCCGCGCGGGCGTCGAGCGCGGCGCGCGCCGCGGCGCTCATCGCGCCGCCCTTGCCGATCACGCGCTCGCTGCGCACGACCGTCGCGCCGGCCGCGCGCGCGATCGCGCCGGTGGCGTCGCGCGATCCGTCGTCGGCCACCCACAGGCGCGCCTGCGGGAACGCGTCCGCGAGCGCGGCCAGCGTCGCGCCGATGCGCTCGGCCTCGTCGTGCGCGGCGACGATCACGTCCAGCGTGCCGTGCGGCGATCGGTCGGCGGCGGGATCTATTGTCCCGACCCAGTTGCGTCGAACGGTGGACGGAGGATCAGATGACTGACGTTGAGGCTCATATCACCGGCACGGTATGGAAAATCGAGTGCGCGGTAGGCGACACCATCGAGGAGGGCGACACGGTCGCGATCCTGGAGTCGATGAAGATGGAGATGCCGGTCGAGGCCGAGGACGCTGGAACGGTCGTCGAGATCCGCTGCGAGGAGGGCCAGGCCGTCAACGAGGGCGACACGCTCGTGGTGCTCGACTAGCGCCGCCTGGCGCCAGCCGGGCGCACGCCGAGCACCCACCGGGCGCCCGTCGCCGCGGGCGCTCGACTAGCCTGTCGCGCGGTGTCCTCGACCGCCTCCCCACGCGAGCTCGCCGACGGCAAGCTCCTGATCGACGAGCCGGCCGACGGCGTGGTGCGGCTGACGATCTCAAATCCGGCCAAGCGCAACGCGCTCGACCATCCGATCCTCGACGCGATCAGCGACACGCTGGCCGAGCTGGCGCAGCCGGACTCGGCGGCGCGATGCGTGCTGATCACGGGCGCGCACGGGATGTTCTCGGCCGGCTACGACATCGGCGAGATCCCCGACGAGGAGTTCGAGGAGCGCGCCGAGCGGCTCGTCGCGCACCCGTTCACGCAGGCGATCGACGCGCTGCAGGCGTTTGCGCTGCCGACGCTGGCGGTGCTGCCCGGACACACGATCGGCGGCGGCCTCGAGCTGGCGCTGTCGTGCGACCTGCGCGTCGCACAGGAGGGGATCAGGCTGGGCATGCCACCGGCGAAGCTCGGGCTGGTGTACTCGCACACCGGCCTGCGCCGCTTCATCGACGCGATCGGCGCGGCCCGTACGCGCGAGCTGTTCCTGCTCGGCAGCTACATCGACGCACAGACCGCGCTCGAGTGGGGGCTCGTCAACCGTGTCGCCGCGGCGGACGCGCTGCAGGAGACGGCGCTCACGCTGGCGGCCGAGCTGGCGGGCAACGCACCGCTGTCCCAGCGCGGCAACAAGCGCGTGATCGCGGCGTTGCTCGACGCCGAGGCCGAGCTGCCGGCGGACATCGAAGCGGAGCTGATCGAGCTGCGCCGCGCGTCGTTCGCATCGCAGGACATGCGCGAGGGGATGCGCGCGTTCGCCGAGCGCCGCCCGCCCGTGTGGCGCGGGCGCTGAGCGCCGGCACGCCGACGTAACCGTCCGCCGCACGTCATACGGTTCGGCCGTGGCTCCGCTGATCACACGCGAGGAGGCCCTCGAGCTAGGCGACGTCGAGGATCACGGGCAGATCGAAGCGCTGATCCGCCGTGCGTGGGAAGCGCGCGTCGAGCGCTTCGGCGATTCGACCGACATGTGCTCGCTGGTCAACGCCAAGTCCGGCGGCTGTGCGGAGGACTGCGGATTCTGCGCGCAGTCGCGCTTCGCCGACGCGGAGACGCCGATGCACGCGATGATGGAGCCCGAGCAGATCCTCGAGCACGCGCGCGCGGCCGAGGCCGCCGGCGCGCACCGCTTCTGCATGGTCACGCAGGGCCAGGGCCTGTCCAAGCGCGACTTCGGCAAGTACCTCGAGGGTGTGCGCCTGGTCTCGGAGAACACCAACCTCAAGCGCTGCGCGTCGGTCGGACACATCTCCGCCGAGCGCGCCCGGGCGCTGCGCGAGGCCGGCATCCAGCGGGTGCATCACAACGTCGAGACGGCGCACAGCTACTACGACGAGGTCACCAGCACCGTCCGCTACGAGGGCCGTCTGAGGACGATCGACGCCGTGCGCGAGGCCGGCCTGGAGACGTGCGTCGGCGGCATCCTCAACCTCGGCGAGACGCGTGAGCAGCGCGTCGAGATGGCGTTCGAGCTGGCCGCGATCGACCCGACGAGCGTGCCGATCAACATGCTCAACCCGCGGCCCGGCACGAAGTTCGGCGACCGCGACTTCATGGATCCGTGGGAGGCCGTGAAGTGGATCGCGATCTTCCGGCTGATCCTGCCCGAAGCGCTGTTCCGCCTGTGCGGCGGCCGCGTCGAGAACCTCGGCGAGCTGCAGCAGCTGGCCGTGCAGGCGGGCATCAACGGCGTGATGATGGGCAACTTCCTGACGACGCTCGGCAACGAGCCGCAGGAGGACCGCGAGATGTTCGAAGCGCTCGGCCTGAACGTCGCACGCCAGCCCGACAACGCCGCCAACCCGCGCCCCGACAACCGCTCCGGCTGGCTCGACGGCGAGACGCCGGATGTGATCGACGAGGCGCTGGACGCCGAAGCGAGCCCGCCGGGCATCGACCTGCAGGTGCGCCTGTGGGATCCCTCGACGCAGCTGCGCTACCGCGCCAAGCGCGCCGTCCCGCCGCGGCCCGACGGCGCGCCGAACAGAGTGCCGGTCGGCTAGATGGCTGGTCGCGGCTAGATGAGCGACATCGAAGCGCGGCTGGCGGAACTGGAGCGCGGTGGACTGATGCGGCGGCTGCGCCTGATCAGCGGCCCCCAGGGCCCGACGGTGCTGCTGGAGGGCGAGCCGGTGCTGCTGCTGTGCTCGAACAACTACCTCGGCCTGGCCGACCACCCGCGTGTGCGCGAGGCGGCCGCCGACGCGGCGATGCGCTGGGGCGTCGGCGCAGGCGCGTCGCGTCTGGTGTCCGGCACGATGACGATCCACGGTCGGCTCGAGGAGCGCCTGGCGGCGTTCAAGGGCACCGAGGCCTGCGTGCTGTTCGGCTCGGGCTACCTGGCGAACCTCGGCGTGATCGGCGCGCTGGCCGGCGCCGGCGACACGATCTTCTCGGACGAGCTCAACCACGCGTCGATCGTCGACGGCTGCCGCCTCGCGCGCGCCGAGACGATCGTCTATCGCCACCGCGACGTCGAGCACCTCGAGTGGTGCATGCGCCGCCACGGCACGCGCGACGCGCAGGCGCGCAGGCTGGTCGTGACCGACTCGGTGTTCTCGATGGACGGCGACGTCGCACCGCTCGAGCTGCTCGTCGACGTCACGCACGAATACGGCGCGCGAATCGTCGTCGACGAGGCACACGCGCTCGGCAACCTCGGGCCCGGCGGCCGCGGCGCGGTGGCCGAGGCGGGCCTCGAGGGTGAGGTCGACGTGATCGTCGGCACGCTCGGCAAGGCGCTCGGCTCATATGGCGCGTATGCGTGCGCGAGCGCGGAGATGGTGCGCTACCTCGTCAACAGCGCGCGCTCGCTGATCTTCTCGACAGCTCCGCCACCGCCGGCCGTCGCCGGCGCGCTGGCCGCGCTCGAGCTGCTGTGCGAGCGTCCTCACCGCGTGCAGCGGCTGCGCTCCAATGCGCGCGCGCTGCGCGAGGAGCTCGCCGCGGAGGGCTTCCCGGTCGCCGCCGGCGAGATGCACATCGTGCCGCTGATCGTCGGCGAGGAGCGCGCCGCGATGCAGCTCTGCCAGGAGGCGATCGAGCGCGGCGTGTTCGCACAGGCGATCCGCCCTCCGACGGTGGCCGCCGGCACGTCGAGGCTGCGACTGACGGCGATGGCCTCGCACACCCCCGCCGAGCTGCGCGCCGCGGCGCAGCAGTTCGGCGCGGCCGCGCGCAGGCTGCGAATCGACCCCGCCGACATGGCTCCCGGGCACGCCGAGCGCGAGCTCGGCCCGGCGGAGGTATCCGAGGAATCTGCCCGCGCCGACGACCTCGACGGCGCGGCACCGCTCGGCGCGAACGCGCCGTTCGACGTGGAGCGCGACCGCGCGGCCGTCGCCGCCCTCGCCGCCGAGCCCCGCCGTGCCCCTGCGCGGCCTCCGGCGCCGCCGTCGCGCGAGGAGATCCGCGTGCGCGTGCAGACGCCGGACGACGCCGAGCACGAGCGCAGCGCTGCCGGCGACGCCGGGCCGTTCGACGGCGAGCGCGACGTCGCCGCCGGCGCGCGCGCGGCCTAGCGGCACCGCGGGCGCGCCGATGCGCGGACTGTTCGTCACGGGCACCGACACGGGCGTCGGCAAGTCCGTGCTCAGCGCCGCGCTGCTCGCCGCGATCGCCGCCGCCGGCGAGCCGGTGCGCGCGTTCAAGCCGGTCGTCACCGGCCTGTCGGAGCCCGCCGACGCCGGGCGCCAGCCGCTGTGGCCGCCCGATCACGAGCTGCTGGCGCTGGCCGCCGGAGTCGACGCCGACGAGGTCTCCCCGTATCGCTTCGGCGCCGCCGCCTCGCCGCATCTGGCGGCACGGCTGGAGGGGGCGAGCGTCGACCCGAGCGCTCTGCTGGCGCGGGCGCGGGCGCTCGGCGACGGCGCGACGCTGATCGTCGAGGGCGTCGGCGGCCTGCTGGTTCCGCTGGCCGACGACTACGCCGTGCGCGATCTCGCCGCCGCACTCGCGCTTCCGCTCGTGCTCGCCGCACGGCCGGGCCTCGGCACGATCAACCACACGCTGCTCACGCTCGACGCCGCGCGCGCGGCGGGCCTGCAGGTGCGCGCCGTCGTGCTCACACCGTGGCCGGCGTCGCCGTCGGCGCTGGAGCGCTCCAACCGCGACACCGTCGCGCGCCTGGGCGGCGTCGCTCTGCATACGCTCGCGCCGCTGTCCGGGCCGAACCGCGACGAGCTGGCCCGCGCGGGGGCGACGCTGCCGTGGCGCGAGTGGCTCGGCGCCGCGCGCGACCTAGGCCGAGGTTGAGCCGGTGACTGCCACCGACGCGCGCGCCGCCGCCAGCATCGCGTCGCCGACACGCGCGAGGTCGGCGCCGTCGATCACGTACGGCGGCATCGCGTAGACGAGGTCGCGGAACGGCCGCAGCCACACGCCGTGCTCGATCGCGGCGGCGCTCGCCGCCGCCACGTCGACCGGCCGCTCGAGCTCCAGCACGCCGATCGCGCCGAGCACGCGCACGTCGCGCACTCCATCGAGGTCGCGCGCCGGCGCAAGCGCGTCGCGCAACCCCGCTTCGATCGCCGCGACGCGTGGCGCCCAGCTGCCGTCGGCGAGCAGCTCGAGCGAGGCCAGCGCGACGGCGCAGGCGAGCGGGTTGGCCATGAACGTCGGACCGTGCATCAGCCCGCCGCCGTCGCCGGCCGAGACGGTCGCGGCGACGTCGGCGGTGCACAGCATCGCCGCCAGCGTCATGTAGCCGCCGGTGAGTGCCTTGCCAACGCACATCACGTCCGGCGCCACGCCGGCGTGCTCGGCGGCGAACATCGCGCCGCTGCGCCCGAAGCCGGTGGCGATCTCGTCGAGCACCAGCAGCAGCCCGTGCTCGTCGCAGACGCGGCGCATGTGCGCGACGCAGGCCGGCGAGTGGAAGCGCATGCCGCCCGCTCCCTGCACGACCGGCTCGACGATCACGCCGGCCAGCTCGCCGGCATGCGCCGCGGCGAGCTCGCTGACGCCGGCCGCCCACGCCTCGTCGAGCGGCTCGGCGAAGCCGTCCGGCGGGCGCTCGGCGAACACGTGCTGCGCGAGCATCCCGGCGAACAGGCCGTGCATGCCGTCGACCGGGTCGCACACGGCCATCGCGCCGGCCGTGTCGCCGTGGTAGCCGCCGCGAACCGTCAACAGGCGCGTGCGGCCGGAGAGCCCGCGAGCGCGCTGGTACTGCACGCACAGCTTGATCGCGACCTCGACCGAGACCGAGCCGGAGTCGGCGAAGAACACGCGCTCGAGACCGGCCGGAGCGAGCTCGATCAGGCGCTCGGCGAGCGCCAGCGCGGGCTCGTGCGTGAGCCCGCCGAACATCACGTGCGCCATCCGCTCCAGCTGCGAGCGCACGGCGCCGTCGAGCGCATCGTTGCGGTAGCCGTGGATCGCACACCACCACGACGCCATCCCGTCGATCAGCTCACGCCCGTCGGCGAGGCGCAGGCGCACCCCCTCGGCCGACACGACCGGCAATGACTCGAGCTCCGCCGGCAGCGCGCCGTAGGGGTGCCACACGCGCTCGCGGTCGACTTCGAGCAGGCGCTGCCAGTGCGCCGAGGAGCGCAGCCCCGCGGTCCTAGTCCTCGTACAGCACGAAGTCGCGCTTGCGCGCGCCGCAGACCGGGCAGAACCATGTGTCGGGGATGCCCTCGAAGGCGGTGCCGGCGGGAATCCCGCCGTCAGGGTCACCTTCGTCGGGGTCGTAGATGTAGCCGCAGGACTCGCAGATCCAGCGCTGGAGGGTCTCGGTCGGCGAGCTCATGCGAGCGGCCGGCGTGTCTCGTTTCTCATGCGTCAAAGACTACCGACAGGTAGGGTCAGCCGATGCGCGCACCGGAGGCAGACGAGCGCCCGGGGCCGGGCGAGGAGCTCAACACGGGTGAGCCCGTGCGCCCGCGCCAGGCCGCCAGCGTGATCCTGCTGCGCGGCGGCGGCGACGCGCTCGAGGTGCTGCTCGTCAAGCGCACGCCGAAGGCGCGCTTCATGGGCGGCGTGTGGGTGTTCCCCGGCGGCGCCGTCGACGCCGACGAGGGCGACGGCGACAGCGCGCACCGCGCCGCCGCGCTGCGCGAGCTCAGCGAGGAGGCGGCGATCACGCTCGATGACCCCGACGCGCTGGTGAAGTTCTCGCGCTGGATCACGCCGGCCGCGGTCACGATCCGCTTCGACACCCACTTCTTCCTCGCGCCGCTGCCGGACGGACAGGAGCCGCGGATCGACGGCGAGGAGTGTGTGGACCTCGGCTGGTACACGCCCGCCGCGGCGCTCGACGCGCACCACGCGCAGGACATCGTGCTCGTGTTCCCCACGATCAAGCATCTGGAGCAGCTGGGCGAGTTCGACACGGTCGCCGAGCTGCTCGACTACGCGCGCGGCCGTGACGTGCTGCCGATCGAGCCGCGCGTCGTCGTCGAGGGCGAGGTCGCGCGCATCCTGCTGCCGGGCGAGCCCGGCTACTGATCAGCCGCCCTGCTGGGCCTCGATCACGTGCGTGACGGCGTTGATCAGCGCGAGGTGCGTGAACGCCTGCGGGTAGTTGCCGAGATGGCGCCCGGAGGACGCCTCGAGCTCCTCGGCATACAGGCCGAGCGGCGAGGCGTAGGACAGCAGGCGCTCGCACAGGTGCTCGGCGTGGCGGCGCTCGCCGATCTCCGACAGCGCTGAGACGAGCCAGAACGAGCAGATCAGGAACGTGCCCTCCTCCCC
>Ga0075021_10001219_pt1 | contig 13094 bp, 9 predicted proteins | sample ColStrG_CSR_2012_FD_72749 | JGI IMG/M metagenome (GOLD analysis project Ga0075021, IMG submission 72749) | Freshwater sediment microbial communities in response to fracking from Pennsylvania, USA - Cold Stream Run_MetaG_CSR_2012 | ecosystem: Environmental > Aquatic > Freshwater > Creek >...
TAGTCCACAAAAGCGAACAGCCGTTCAATATGTTCGAACAGAGCCGCGGCAAGATTGCGGACATCGCGATGCGAACTGTCCAAGTGGCGCTCGCCCGGGGCGAAAAGCCGTTTTTGGACCGGAATTGAGCGCAGTAGAAGATGGCGGCGATCAATCCGGCCATCCGGAACTTGTGCCCGAGCCGAAACAGCTTGGCATGCTCAGCTAAAGCGTCGCGGCAGAATCGCTCGACGGCGCTGCTCTTGGTAAGCACCCAACAAGCCTGTTTCTCACTCCGCCTGCTCATGACTAACAGCACTTCCGCCTTTCCGGCCAGCCAGTACTGCAGGTCTTCCTCATCGCAGATATAGTGGAAGCCGTCATCGCGCCCCCCCGCCATGGACGCTCCGTGGCCTTGCTCTGGACCGGAAGAATGAGATTAGTCATCCGGCCGGTCTGGCCGTCGCGGATTTCGATATTGCCGTCGATGCCGACTTCGGGAACTGCGGACCTGTACCACCAGTAGCCCATGTCGTGGACACGACGCTCGCTCAAATTGATGCCCCGTTGCCCGAGGAACGTGTGTTGGCTGAGGGTTTTCACGAGCCTCAATCTCAATGCGGTTCATCGTATGTTTCGGCTGCCACATTGAATTGTGCTCCTAAGAACACAGAAACAACGTAAAATGTTTGGGGTTACGAAGGTGAGTCTTTCCAATACCGAGCGATCACTGGAATCATGGGTGACAGAATAAGACCCTTCCTGGTATCACACTAACCCGCGTGCTCTGGTCAAACGCTTCGTGCTAGTCAATAAAGAACACGATTTCCTCGGCAAACTAGGGGCTGTTTCGAATCATCATTTCGGCACTGTTGGGGCGAATTGTCGGCATTCTTGGGGCGCATAATTCCTGTATGTACGTTTAGGAAGAACCATCCGATTCCCGCCTCCCGCTTCACTTTTCAACAATTCGCGAAAAGGTCGTCATAACGGAATAGTTTACGAGTGAGACCTTGTGCAAAGGCAAACCTCAACCCCAGGTTGATGGACTTTTCATGAGCTGCGCGGCCATATGGGGAATCGTTGGGCGGCGGAACCGGTGCGTTGGCAAGCCACAAATCGCGCGACAACTGAAACATCCTTTGCAATTCGTTAGCGAGCCGCGGTTCTTGCCGCAGCAGCTCTTTCCGAAAAGCGATCACGTGGTTCACCGGATAGACTCCCGTTCGCCCGTACCAATCCAGTGCTGCCTTTTCGGGATCGGGAATGACGCTGCGAGTCTCGGGGAAGGAAGTGCCGCCGTCGCCGATGACTGCTTCGATTTCTCCCGAGCTTAGCAAGCTGTTCAGGGTTGCTCCACTCGCAGCCCTGATCACGTTGCTTGGATCGGAGAAGTCCGCCACGTGGGCGTCTTCGGTTGTCAGCCACGTTATTTGATCCGGGCTCACGCCGTATTCCGTCTCCAAAATGCCGCGGACCCAAACGCCGGTTGTTTGCGAGTAGGCGCGAACACCGGCTTTGCGCCCGGCCATGTCGCGCGGGCCGCGAATCGGGGAAGTATTCGGCGTTCGCAGGGCCCCATGATGAAAGCCGCGCAGCAAAACGATCGGCAAGCCAATCCATGGGTGACCCGCGTCCACGGCCATGGCAAGAGTGACCAAGGCCATTTCCGTGACGGCGAATTCTTCGTCCCGGATCGCCCTTCTGAAGGCCCGCGATATCGGCTCTACAGGAACGAACTGCAAGTTCAGACGCTCGGACGTGACCTGTCCATCGAGCAACGCTTGGACATGAGGTCCGCGTCGAAAGGTAATTGGCAAATCGACTGGCACCGTTCCAATATAATCGGTCAGGACGTACGTGCACATAAATTCACCCACGAGCTTTCATCCGCAATTCGGCCACGTCGCTCACCTTGGCCACATTGAATTACTGACTCCTAATCTTGCCGATAGCGTCGAGTTCTTCTCAAGCGTGCTTGGGCTGATTGAGACCTATCGCAGCGGAGAGTCCGTCTACTTTCGCGCCTGGGGCGACTATGAGAGCTGCACGCTGAAAGTATCCGAGTCTGAGAAACCTGGGATGGGACATGTGGCGATGCGGGTGAGCAGCCAAACCGTTCTTGAGCAGCTTGTCAAAAATCTGCAGGATACGGGAATTCGCGGCGAATGGTTGGATGGCGATTGGCACCACGGCCCCGCTTTTCGTTGTTTGGAGCCGGATGGGCACCCGATTGAGCTTTACTTCGAAACGAAGAAATTCGAGGCTTCGGGAAGCGCGGCAACGTGCTACAAGAATATCCCGCAACGCCGTCCGAGCGCCGTCGCGCCTCTGCGCCTAGATCACGTCAACATCCTTGCGGAGAACGTTAAGACCAGCCGCGAATTTTTTCAATTGTCTTTGGGCATGAAGTTGACGGAGCGAATTGTCTTCGACGACGGCAAGGAAATGGGGGCATGGCTCACGGCAACGAATAAATCCTATGACGTAGCCATCACCAGAGACGCCACAGGCAGTCATGGACGCTTTCACCATTTGACGTACTTCATGGAATCTCGCGAAGATGTGCTCAAGATGGCGGATATTCTGCGTGAGACCGGGACGTTTATCGAAACAGGGCCGCATAAGCACTCGATAGGGCAAACATTTTTCCTTTATTTCTACGAACCGGGCGGCAACCGTATTGAAGTTGGCTCGGGCGGCTACACCATCTTCGATCCGGATTGGAAGCCGGTTATTTGGACAGAAAGCGAGCGCAAAGCCGGCCAGGCCTGGGGATTACAGACGATCGAATCGTTCCATACGTACGGCACGCCGCCCGTTGATGCAAAACAAGATGTCTAGCAGCAATGCAGTGATACGCAACATCACCCGGCCCGCGGCCTCGCAATTGGAGAGGCTCAAGAATTTCGGCGTCGCCACCATTCACGAAGCTCAGGGCCGTATTGGCCTGCTGGCGCCTTGTATGCGGCCGATCTACCCGGGCGCGCGCGCCGCGGGCAGCGCGCTGACAGTGTTCAGCCACCCTGGCGACAACACGATGCTCCACGTAGCGGCGGCTGAATGCAAGCCTGGCGATATCATCGTCGTGGCATTGAGCGCCGACAACTCCGACGGCATGCTGGGCGACCTGTTAGCCACTTCTTTTCGAGCGCATGGCGGCGTTGGGGCCGTCATCGATGCGGGCTGCCGTGACGTGGCAACGCTCAAGAGTATGAACTTTCCGGTCTGGTCGAAAACTATTTCGGCCAGAGGTACCGTGAAAGCCACCCTCGGCTCGGTGAACATCCCGGTTGTGTGCGCCGGCGCTTATATCAACCCGGCGGATGCGATTGTAGCCGACGACGACGGCGTAGTGGTTGTCAGGCGCGAGTCTATCGACCAGGTCATCGAGTGGGCAGCGCAGCGTGAGACCAAGGAATCGAAGGTTCGGGAACGGCTCGCCGCTGGAGAACTCGGGCTCGATATCTATGGCATGCGAGACAAGCTGGCTCAACTTGGCTTGGTTTACCAGGACGCGCCGCCGGCAGGTGGAAGAGGGCAAGAATGAAGCAGGCTGTTCGTTTACTGGTGGTCAGCGCGCATGCGGCCGATTTCGTGTGGCGCGCCGCCGGAGCTATTGCAAGCGTAACCAGAAAATCGGGAGCCGCTCGAGTGGTGGCGCTGAGCTATGGCGAGCGGGGCGAATCGGGCGAGTTATGGAAGCAGCCTGGCCAAACGGAACAGAAGGTCAAGGAAATTCGCAGGAGCGAGGCGGAAGCGGCGGCCACTCTCTTGGGCGCGGCCTTCGTGCCGTTTGATCTGGGCGACTATCCGCTCGAAATGGACCGTTCGGCGGTCGAGCGCTTAACGCAGGAGATCCGTGATTTTGAACCTAATCTCATCCTTACCCACGCTAAGGAAGATCCATTTAATCCGGATCACGGCACCGCGTACCAAATGACGGAGCGGGCCCGGCAACTCGCCTCGGGAGCGGGCGTAGCCAGCGCGTTCAAAACCATTGCGCCGCCGGAATTTCTCCTCTTTGAACCCCACCAGCCGGAACTCTCCGGTTTCTGTCCGAACACCTTCCTGGACATAACGCCGGTTTTTGAGTTGAAGACGGCGGCCATGGAGAAGATGGGCGCCCAGCAATATCTGCGCGAATATTACGCGCAGCGGGCGGCGCAAAGAGCCAATCACGCCCGGCGCATTAGCGGGAACAAGAATATCCTGTTTGCGGAAGCTTTTCAGCGCGTCAGCCCTCACGTCATTAGCGGTTTCTAACTCGAAAAGGAGCACCACTTGAACACCAGACGCGTGATTTTGGCCTTGGCCGCATTTGCGCTAGCCGGTCAGGGCAAGCCCGAAGCCCCTGCCAGAACCGGACTCGCGGATTTGAAGGTTGTGCTTCCGAGCGGGCCATGCTCAGACCTGGCCAACGCGCGAATCGCCATGCCCGCCGACGCGGCGCTACACATCTCGGCGGCGGTCGAGGTGCGGGACGACGGGCCTTCACCCTATTGCAAAGTGACTGGCTTCGTTTCGCCGGAGGTCCGCTTTGAAGTAAGACTCCCAATGAACACCTGGACGCAGCGCTTGGTGCAAACAGGTTGCGGCGGCTTATGCGGAAATTTGAACATACGCCTGGGAAACGCCGCGAGCTGCGCTCCCGCGCAAAACGGCGAACTGATTCTGGCATCCACCGACATGGGGCATAGCGGCGGCATGGATGCGGTGTGGGCCGACGGCCATCCCCAACGCGCGATCGATTTTGCGTATCGTGGAGTTCACGTTACAACATTGGCAGCCAAGGCGATCGCCACCGCCTACTACGGTCAAAAGCCGAAATATTCTTACTTCGCGGGTTGTTCGGACGGAGGCCGGGAAGGATTGATGGAAGCCCAGCGCTATCCGGAAGATTTTGACGGCATCACGGCGGGAGCGCCCGCCATGAACTTCATCACGCAGAATACCTTCTACCACGGTTGGAACACTATGGTGAACAGGGACACAAGCGGAAAAACCATACTGACGTCCGCCCAATTGCCTTTGCTTCATGCGGCGGTGATCAAAGATTGCGATTCGCCGGATCGGTTGCAAGATGGTCTGATCTCAGATCCAACGGCCTGTCACTTCGATCCGCAAACAATCCAGTGCCAGGATGGGAACCAGACGCAATGCCTGACCGCGGCTCAGGTTGAAGTGGCGCGGAAGATTTACCGGGGCACGAACGACGGCAAAGGCGAGCAACTGGTGATCAGCGGGCCGCAATTTGGCTCGGAGTTGGCGTGGGAGGGAGTGTACATTCCGCGCGGGGAAAACCAGCCGGTGATGAGTGCCGGCATCTCACTGGGCACCCTGCGCTATCTGACGTCGTGGCAAGCGCAAAGCAACCTGACTCTGGCGGATCTGCGCTTTGACGACGCGGAGTTCAAGAAAATCACGCCGCTGCATGCTCTGTTCGATGCGACGGACCCGGATCTGTCGCGCTTTGCCGGGCTAAGCCACAAGCTCATCTTATGGCACGGCTGGGCGGATCCTCATATCTCGCCTCTGAATTCGATTGCTTACTACCAGGCAATGCGGCAGATGTTAGGAGAGCTGAGGGTCAAGGAGTTCGCGCGCCTGTATCTCTTCCCCGGCGGCTATCACTGCGGAGGAGGAGAAGGGCCGTTCAACGTGGACTTGTTGACTCCGATGATGCAATGGGTAGAATCCGGCATGGCGCCGGATAAAATCATCGCGTCGCACACCAAGGGCGCTGTTGGTCCTAACGCGCCTCCGCAAGCGGTTGATCGGATGCGCCCGGTCTACCCTTATCCGGAGCAAGCAAAGTATAACGGCAAGGGCAGCATTGATATGGATGCCAATTTTTCGCGCGCGCCTGGCGCCTAACTCCCAACCAAGGATTTGCGCTGGGCTGGGCAGTCTTTCTACAAACCGGGCTACGAAACGTGGTGCAGCGTCACTGCTGATGGAGTTCGCTGCTCGGCTCGAAAGAGCGGAAGTTAGCTGGCCTCAATCCAGCAACTCCGGTTCAATCGCGGCCGATTCTCCCGCCGCCTTTTTTTCCCAATACTTCCGCACCCAAGCTTCCCAGCTTTTGCCGGCCGCTGAGTCGCGGCCGCTAAAAGAAAGAGCTGCAACATCGGAGTAAGGGATGCTCACGCGCGGGGTACCATTTGCCGGCAAGATGCGCACCAGAGATTCGTTGAGCGTCTTCGCTTGCCGCCTGTCGAACAGATAACCCTCAACCGTGCTGCCGTCTTTGCGCGTGATGGTGACGTCACCGCGGTAGTCGAAGGCTTTTTCCAGAGCTTCGCGCAATTCGTCTTCGCTGCTGACGCTCGGCACCCAACCTTGCAGCTTCTCGTGATTGAAGCCGGGGACTACTTCCAGTTCATCGGGCGAAATGGTTGGTTCGCTCACGCCTGTGTGCCTTCCGCGTCTTTGATCTGCACCAGTGGATTATAAGAATGCACCGGCTTGGCGGGTTCGTTCAAGAGCGCGAGCGCGTCCTGGTCTTCATGGCTTTTGAAGAAACCGGTCACCATTTCGAACATGCCGCGCACCGACCCGAAAGCGTGGTCCACCGCCGACGCTTCGTAGCCGCTATGCACCATGCAGTTGGCGCACTTGGGATTGCCCGATTCGGTTCCGTAGTTCGCCCAACCGGTTTCCGCCATCAATTCTTCGAAGGTGTCCGCGTAGCCGTCCTGCAACAGATAGCAGGGTTTTTGCCAGCCGAAAACATTGTAGGTGGGCATGCCCCAAGGCGTACAGGTAAAGTGCCGCTTGCCCATCAGGAACTCGTTATAAAGAGAGGAATTGTTAAAGCGCCAGCCGGGTTTGCGATTCGAAAGAATGGCCTTGAACAACCGGCGCGAACGGGCGCGGCCCAGGAAGTGCGATTGGTCGGGCGCTTTGTCGTAAGAATAGCCGGGCGAAAGCATCATGTCTTCCACGCCCAATTCCATCATTTCGTCAAAGAAACGCCGGACACTGTTGGGATCGGCGCCGTCGAAAAGCGTGGTGTTCGTGGTGACGCGAAAGCCTCGCGCAATGGCCGCCTGTATGCCTCTAATAGCGATGTCGTAGCCGCCTTCGCGGCACACCGAAAAATCGTGATGCTCGCGTTCGCCGTCCACATGCACCGAAAAACTCAGGTACTTGCTGGGCTTGAAGAGGTCGAGCTTTTCCTCAAGCAGCAGCGCGTTGGTGCAGAGGTAGATGTACTTCTTGCGCGCAACCAGACCCTCGACAATTTCTTTGATCCGCGGGTGCATCAGCGGTTCGCCGCCGGGAATGGCCACCGTGGGAACGCCGCACTCTTCCACAGCCTCAAAACACTCTTCGGGTGAAAGCTGGCTCTTGAGGACGTGCGCCGGATACTGAATCTTTCCACAGCCCGCGCACGCCAGATTGCAGCGGAAGAGCGGTTCGAGCATCAGCACCAACGGGTAGCGTTTCCGGCCGGCGAGCTTCTGTTTGAAGACGTAAGACGCAACGGCGAGCATTTGGGAAGCGGGAGCACTCATAGGAAAAGGAAAGAGAGACTAAGTCCTTATGATAGCAGCCGTTGGGGGTATGGAGAGGGGCTCATTCTGCTGACGAGAGCTTGCGCCAGAGGACGATATACAGTACTAAACATCACGGTACTAAGGAATCAAACTTCTGGTACTGGTATCCCAGCACCTTTTCGCCCAATTCCGCTGGTAACGAAACACCCGAAAGTCGTAATCTAAAGAAGAGTTTACGCGGATTGCCCTGGATTTTTGGCAGCCGCCTCCGGAGTTGTAATTTATGACCGAGCCAATCAGAATAGAGCCCCTGAAAGCCCCTTCACCGTCCTCTATGATGCGACCAGCCCAAAACCGCGCCGACCGGCAGTTCAGTATCAAACGCACGAAATCTGAAGTGGGCTACGTCTATTGGATACTGGAAGGCTACGGCAAGCATAAATGCTTCGTTCTTTGCGATACCTGGGAAGAGGCCATGGAACAGGCGAAAACCCGCCTGGATTCCGATAGCGGAGACAGCCAGGAATTTCTTTTCGCCGACGGCCTCTAGAAACCTTCTTTCTCGCCTGCAGCGCTCAGCCCCGCTCTGATACTATTCCTTCGTGATTCACGCCGGATTCGGTAGTGAACAGGGAAGTCAGAGGGGTTGTTGTGAAAAACTTAATAGGATTGGCCTTCGTTTTGGGCCTAAGCGCGGTTCCCGCTTTTTGTCAGGCGGACGCTGCAACGGCGACTCTCAAAGGCAACATATTAGATGCCCAAGGCGCCGGAGTCGGCGGAGCTACGCTGACTTTGACCAGTTCCGCTAAAGGCACGACGGCGAAAACGGAATCCGCCGGCGACGGCAGCTACGTGCTACCACTGCTGCAGCCAGGCGACTACGACCTTTCCGTTGAGGCGAAGGGCTTCGAGCGCGCGCAGATAACAGGCTTACATCTCACGGTGGGCCAGGTGCTGCCCTATGAAGTGACCTTGACAGTGGGCTCGGTGACAAGCGTAGTGGAAGTGACCGCACAGCTGGCGCTCGTGCAGGTGGAGCAGGCGCAGCAGGCGAATACCGTGAACGAGCAAGTCATTCAGGGCTTGCCGAACGTCTCGCGCAATTTTGCCCAATCGTTGTTCACTTTGCCTGGCGTTTCGAGTTCTACCGCGCCGCGCACGCAGAACAGCGCGGCGTTCACCGGCTTTACCAGCAGCGGCTTTTCGATCGGCGGCAGCAATGGCCGCAACAACTTGGTCACCATTGACGGCGGAGAAAACGAGTACGGCTCGGGCGATTTGCGGACGCCGAACATCAGTCAGGAATCGATCCTGGAATTCCAAATGAACCGCAACTCGTTCGCGGCCGAGTTTGGCTTCACGGCGGGCACCGCGTTGAACGTCGTTACGCGCAGCGGATCAAACTCGTTCCATGGCAGCGCCTACCTGTATTTTCTCGATCAGCGAACCGAAGCGCGCAATTACTTCGATACCAGCGTCAAGAAGCCATTCGAGCAGCATCTGTTCCCCGGCGCGACGCTGGGCGGGCCCATCGCGAAGAACAAGCTTTTCTTCTTCACGTCTTATGAATACCGGTGTCTGAATACCCCCGAATTCCGCGATTACTTTAACAACGCCGAAGCGCAGGGCATCGGCGCGAATGCCGCGCAAGCCAGTTACGTAAACGGCTTGCTCGCCTCCGGCAATCCCTTCCTGGCTGGGTTCGCTACGCAGATCAAGCCGCTGCTGTCGCCGCTGAACAACCCCAACGTGGTAACGCTGCTGACGCAGGATAGCGGCGTTTTCGGCGACGTATCCACCAGCCACGATTGGATAGCGCGCGTGGACTACCAGCCGGGCGCGAAGGACGCGCTTACGGCGCGCTTCTCTATCGAGCGCTTTAACTATACGAATATCGGCCCATCCAGCCTGGTTGCGCCCAGCGACGGCGGGAATACTGAACGGAACGATCTGGCCATCCTCGCCACCTGGAACCATGCCTTCTCCCCGGCGTTCGTAAACACGGCGCGCGTGCAAGTGGTTCCCAGTAACATCTCGCACCTGGTTCCGTTCAAGCCGAACTCAACGGAGCTATCGCTGGGCAGTCTGGGCGTGTTCAACCGCAGCTACACGTCGCCTTTCAGTTTGGATCAGAAGCGTTTTCAGTTTGAGGACAGCGTCTCGTGGATCAAGGGCAAACACAACGCCAAGTTCGGCGCCTCCTACCGGCCGGTCGATTACAACGTAACGAACAACCTTTGGTTTAGCGGCGAATTCGATTTCTTCGATGGGGCAGTTGGCATTATTAGTTTGGTGCCTCCGGCGCTCAAACCGCTGCTGCAGCCGCTATTGGTGAAATACAACCTGACGCATGGGTTCCCGGCGACGGGCAGTCCCGCCACCAACCTAAACGCGTTGCAATCGTTTTCCGTCGGTATACCGGTTCTCTACCGGCAAGGCTTCAACAATCCGTCGTGGAGTTCCTGGGCGCACTACCTAGGCGTCTACGCGCAAGATTCGTGGAAAGCGGCGCGCGGCCTGACCATTGACTACGGCCTGCGCTACGACTATGACGCTGAGCCTTCGCCTGTGCCGCACAACTATTATTTTTCGCCTCGGCTTGGTATCGCGTGGGATCCGAACGGTGATCAAAAAACGGTAGTCCGCGCGGGCGGCGGCATCTTTGTTTCGCCGGTCTATTTTCAAGTGCCGTATCTGGTGAACCTTTTGAACGACAGCGGCACGTACATCAACCAAGTGGCGAAGGTATTGAGTGCGACCGACTCGACCGTGCCCCAGCTTTGGGGTTTGGGCTTGGCGGAGGGGAAGTTGCCATTTGGGCAGATCGGAACTTCGGAATTGGCGCAGCCGCCTTTCAACATTACGCCCGGAAAGGGCGCACCGGGCCGGGTGATCTTCAACCTTGCGCCGAATTATAAGAACAACTATTCGATCCAGGCGAGTTTCAGCGTCGCCCGCCAGCTTGTCCATGACCTTTCGCTGGAAATTGGCTACTTGATGTATCGCGGAGTGCATATCCAGCTTTCGCAAGAAACCAACTACCGCGAGACGGGCGCCATCGATCCGGTGTATGGCCCGCAATACACTGCGATCGACCCGACCATCACCCAAGCCAATACCTATTCGTCAATTGGCGACTCGAGTTACCACGGCATGACGGCGTCGCTGACCAAGCGTTATTCCAGGAATTTTCAGTTCCAGGGCAACTACACCTTCAGCAAAGCGATTGACGACGTAACGGATTTCAACTCGCAATTCGCATCGTTCTTCCCCACGCGTTTGTATCTTGAGAGAGGACCATCGGCATTCAACATCAAACACAACTTTGTAGCGAATGCGGTGTATACGACGGCGGGCCCGCGCTGGATTTCCGGGCTGTTGTTGTCGCCGATTGTGACGGCGCGCAGCGGGATACCGTTTAGCGTTACGGTTCCAGGCGCGACGAATGGCACGGCGGGACACTCGCTATACGCGCGGCCCTGGTATATCGGGCGAAATACCGGGATTGGGCCGGCCTTTTACAGCTTTGATATGCGCGTGTCAAAGTCGTTTAGCCTAAAGCCGGATTCGGCCACCAGGATTGAGTTCAGCGTAGAAGGTACGAACTTGTTGAATCACACGAATTTTATCGGCGTGAATAACGTGTTCTCGGTGGGCGATCCGCTCTTGTCCGCCAATCCTCTCAATTTCACTGGCAGCAAGAGCATTCCGGCCAGCCAGCCGCTGGGATTTACCGCGGCGAGCAATCCGCGGCAGATTCAGTTTGGCCTGAAGCTGGCGTTTTAGGTCTCATATTTGACGCGGTCAAGCAAAACCCCGACTTCTCCTCTCAACTGAAAGCCGAACTGGCGAAACACAACGCCAAGAAAGGAACCTTCGACGTAGCCATCGCCGCTTAAACCTGTCGAGTGATCGATCCCCGTCAATGGCCGCACCAGCAGTGTCTACGTCCGGCTCCTTGACTCCTCTCCAGAAACTCCCGTTCTCGCCTCAACGCCTGAGCCAAAGGGACAGACATAGCGCACAGAATCAATTCTGGCTTTCCCAACCTCTTACATGCGCGTGGGGTCTGTCCCTTTGGCGGTCTTCGTGCCACGACCGAGTTTCCTTCTCGTGCAACCATCCTGCCCGGGGATGGTTAATCGCTAACTCCTCGTTTCCACTTAAAACAAAAATCCGGGGAGAACCCATGCAGGTCCGCCCCGGATTTCGATCTCCAAAACATGCTGAACGATTTAGTATCGGTAGTGTTCCGGCTTGTAAGGCCCGTCCGGCGAAACGCCCAGGTACTCGGCCTGCTTGGTGGTTAGCTTAGTCAGCTTGACACCGATCTTCTCCAAGTGCAAGCGCGCGACTTCCTCATCGAGCTTCTTGGGAAGCGTGTAAACGCCGACCTTATAAATGTCCTTGTTCTTCCATAGATCGAGCTGCGCGAGCGTTTGGTTCGCGAAGCTGTTGCTCATGACGAAGCTCGGGTGGCCGGTGGCGCAGCCCAGGTTGACCAAGCGGCCTTCCGCCAACATGTAAATACTGTTGCCGTTGGGGAACGTATACATGTCCACTTGCGGCTTGATGTTGGTGCGCTTCACGCCGGCGGTGGTGTTCAGACGATCAACCTGAATTTCGTTGTCGAAGTGGCCGATGTTGCAGACAATCGCCTGATCCTTCATGTGCCACATGTGTTCGAAGGTGATGATATCGACGTTGCCGGTGGTGGTGACATAGATATCGCCGCGGCCCAGGGTCTCTTCGATCGTCGTCACTTCGAAGCCTTCCATGGCGGCTTGCAGCGCGTTGATGGGATCGATTTCGGTGACGACGATGCGCGCGCCCATGCCCTTGAGCGAATGAGCGGAACCTTTGCCTACGTCGCCGTAGCCGCAGATTACGGCCACCTTGCCGGCCATCATCACGTCGGTGGCGCGCTTGATGCCATCGGCGAGAGATTCGCGGCAGCCATAGAGGTTATCGAACTTCGACTTGGTGACGGAGTCATTGACGTTGATGGCGGGAACCAACAGCTTGCCCTGTTCCTGCATCTTGTAAAGGCGGTGAACGCCGGTGGTGGTTTCTTCGGAAACGCCGCGCCATTCCTTGGCGACGTTATGCCAGCGCTCCGGGTCTTCCTTATGCACCTTCTTCAGAAGGTCTTTGATGACCTTTTCTTCGTGGCTGTCGGAAGGCGTGTCCACCCAGGTGCTGCCTTCTTCCAGTTCGTAGCCTTTGTGAATGAGCAGCGTGACGTCGCCGCCATCGTCCACTACAAGCTGCGGGCCTTTGCCGTTCGGATGATTCAAAGCCTGGTACGTACACCACCAATATTCTTCGAGCGATTCGCCTTTCCACGCAAATACCGGAACGCCGGCCGTCGCAATGGCCGCCGCCGCGTGATCCTGCGTGGAGAAGATGTTGCAGCTGGCCCAGCGCACATCGGCGCCCAGATCGACCAGCGTCTCAATGAGCACGGCGGTCTGGATAGTCATGTGCAGCGAACCGGTGACACGGACGCCGGCTAAAGGCCGACCCGCGGCGTACTTCTTGCGGATCGACATCAGGCCGGGCATTTCGTGTTCGGCGATGGAAATTTCTTTGCGGCCCCAATCGGCCTGCGCC
>Ga0075021_10001220_pt1 | contig 13093 bp, 15 predicted proteins | sample ColStrG_CSR_2012_FD_72749 | JGI IMG/M metagenome (GOLD analysis project Ga0075021, IMG submission 72749) | Freshwater sediment microbial communities in response to fracking from Pennsylvania, USA - Cold Stream Run_MetaG_CSR_2012 | ecosystem: Environmental > Aquatic > Freshwater > Creek >...
TAGTGGGCACGTTCTACGAGAACCTCATCGAGTTCCTCCATGTGCACCACCAGGGCGAGGACGAGATCCTCTACCCCCTGCTCGAGGCGCGGTGCCCCCATGAGATGGAGTCCCTCGAGCTCATCGACGCACAGCACCGGCTGCTCGACGAGCCCATGGACGCAACGCGTTCGGCGATCACCGCGTGGCGATCCGAGCCGAGCGACGCCACCGCATCGGCACTGATCGGTGCGATCGAGGCCATCGACGAGATCCTGACGCCGCACCTGGCGGACGAGGAGGCCCTGGTCGTCCCCCTTGCATCGGCGCACCTCTCGCCCGAGGAGTGGGCGCAGCTGCCCGCGCATGCGATGCAGGCGTTTAGCGGCGACAAGCCGTGGCTCGGGATGGGACTGGTCTTCGAGCAGTTCGACGACGCCCAGCGCGCCCGAGTCGTCGCGGGGATGCCGGAGCAGGTGCGCGAGCTGGTCGCGGCCCAGTGGGCCCCGGCGTTCGAGGAATTCATCGCCGAAGTCCGCCGCTAGTCGCCCGTGTCCACAGTGCACCGCACGGCGCGCACGCATGGTCGGTGCCGCCCGGACCAATCATCGCAGGGCCTCACCCACCTTGCCCAGACGGGTTGCGCGTCACTCGAGATCCGTGCAGGCACGAACCGCACGGACCACGCCTTTGGCACCTCGCCGTGCGTCCCGAGTGGGACGCTCGTGCGTGGGTACGCTCAGCGGTCATGGTGACCGGAACTGAAGGCACCACGCGTCCCGCGGCCCCCGACGATGCCGGCCAGGCCCTCATGATCGTGGTCGTGGCGGTTCTGATAGTGGGTCTGCTGGCCGCGGTGATCCTCGGGCGCGCCCACTCGGCCCCGACGGTGGTGAAGAGGGCGATTCCCGCAGAGGCGGTGGCGGCGTGCATCACGGACTTCAACACCCTTGCCGCCGTCGCCCAGAACTATCTCACCAACAACGCCGTGGAGCCCCCTCCGGGAACTGGATGGGCCACCTCGAGGTCCCACGGCGGTCCCTACGTGACGTCGTGGCCCAACGAGTCGGGTCTCTTCCGAGTGAGTTGGAACGGCGCGCAACTGGTCGTCATACCCGCGCGAGGCCCCACGTCGACCGGCAACGTCGGGACCGCACGACCGCGCACCGGCTGCTACGCGGCCTAACTCCCCGGGGCGCTTCTCGTCGTTCCTGCTCGCGAACCTGCTAGAGAGGTGCGTCCGGACCGCGCCTCGAAGGAGGTGGGAGGAGGCCATATGAGCGTCGTCGTCATCACCGGGTGCAGCAGCGGCTTCGGACTGCAGACTGCGCTCGCCTTCGCTCGTCGTGGCGATGACGTCTACGCGACGATGCGGAACCCCGACAACGGCGCGGCCCTGCTCGAGCTCGCAGACGCACAGGGGCTCGCCGTGACGGTCACTGCACTCGACGTGAACGACGACGCGTCGGTCGCCGCGGGCTTCGCCGAGATTCTGGCAAGGCACGGTGCCGTGGACGTCCTGGTGAACAACGCCGGCATCGCCTACAGCGCTGCCGTCGAGACCGCGAACCTCGACAGGGCCCGGGCGGTGCTGGAGACGAACTTCTGGGGGGCGGTGCGCACCATCCAGGCCGCACTCCCCTCGATGCGTGCCAAGAGAAGCGGCGTGATCATCAACGTCGCGTCCATCGCGGGCCGCGTCGCCCCGACGCCCTACGGGACCTGGTACTCGGCGAGCAAGCACGCGATCAGCTCGCTCAGCGAGTCGCTGGTCATAGAGTTGCACGGCACGGGCGTCCAGGTCGTCAACGTCGAGCCGGGCTTCTACCGCACAGAGATCGGCCAGAAGTCCGCGGCTGCGGCGCAGGACTTCCCCGCAGACGACCGGGACGCCTTCTATGCGGCCGAGGAGGCGTGGATCAGCCGCTACTACGGCATCGGTCTTCGCGATGGCGGCGACCCGGCCGACGTGGCCGCCGCGATCGTCGCCGCCGCGAACGACCCGTCGACGCCCCTGCACGTGCCGATGCCACCAGGGCTCGCCGAGGTCATCGCCGCCGACCGCAGCACGCCGTTCGAAGAGGCCCTTCCCGGGCGGCTCGCTGCGTGGGAGGCGATCTGCGGCCCCCGACCGCCCCGCTAGCCCAGCTGGGGCACGTGGGGAGTCCGTGGCAGCGACCACGGGTCCCGTGACCTCAGGTGTAGAGGCAGAACGGGTGCCCCGCTGGGTCGAGGAGGACCCGGACGTTCTGCTGTGCCTGGAAGTCGACCAGTTGCGCGCCCAGCCGCACCGCCCTCGCCGTCTCCGCGGCGAGGTCCTCCACCTCGAAATCGAGGTGGAGCATCATCTGCTGGGCGCCGGCGACGACCGGCCACGTCGGCGGCACGTAGTCGGGATTCCTCTGGATCGCGAGGTACGCCACCCCCTCGCCGAGGTCGAGCGCCGCGCCGTTGGCGTCCAGCTTGTGGATCGGCCAGCCACGCAACTCCGAGTAGAAGCGCGCAAGCACGCCGACGTCGGGTGCGTCGAGCACGACCCCCCACCAGTCTGAGCGCGACCAGCGATCTCGAGCGTCCGTCGACGTGGAGTCCGCGGCCACGGCACGATCCTAGGGACGGCGCGTCGCGTGGTCGCTGTTCGGAGGTGGAGTGGACGGAAAGTACCCTCCTCGACGAAGGTGCGGCGCGCACCGTCCGGTGCGCCCTCGGGAGATCGAGTCGCGGCTCGCCGCCGCACGCGGCGACCTTCGCCGTCGCGGTGCGACGCGCTAGGCGGTACCCATCGCGGCGGTGATCTGACTGATGACCCCCGCCTCCTCAGGGCTGACGTCCACGTCGCCCTCTCGATGCGAGGCGGCGACCGTCGTGCACAGCGAGGACACGAACGACCGGTAGTCGGCGAGCTCCTGGGGCGTCGCCTTGTCGGCCAGGATCGCCACCGCCCGCTGCAGGTGATCGACCGCCCCGGTGACGAACTCCTCTTCGGAGTGGCGCCGCGCGTGGTCACTGACGGGCTTGTGCGTCACGATCGCGTCCAGCAGCTCGCTGGAACCGTGGCGCTGGCGGGCCTCGGCGAAGAACTTCGCCTCCGCGTAGGTCTCCCGGAAGGTGCCTCCTCGCGAGGCTGTGATCACCGCCATCGCGGCGCTCGTCGGACCCTCGAGGATGGTGGTCCACTCTTCAGGAGTAAATGCCTCTTGTGACGTCATCGCTGTCCCTCCGTCGGCTTGCCTAGAGCAAACTACCGCCGGCAGGAGCCCGCTCCGTCGTCCCGCGGCACACGGCACGCGAGCTCAGAGCGCACGTCGACGTTGCGACGACCACGTGGGAGAGCCAGACGCGCCACGGCACTGCTGGGGACGCGAGGATCGAGAATGCGCCGACCCACTCCACGGCCACGCGGCAGTCGGCCACGGCAAGTGAGCTTGCAGCTCCCGCCATGTTCGGCACGCACACGGGCCGCATCACGTGTTTCGCCACAATGGGCATCTTGCGAAGCAGCGGTGACCCACGTCGGCGAGGCCGTCACCCGCGTCGCGATGTCGACCGTCGAGGTGAGTGCGAGGGCGGTCGACGAAGTTCGCCTAGTCCCTTTCGATACGACGGAATCCTCGTTCCGGGGACCATGACTCGACGACGAGCCGCTTCGCATCGGCGCTCAGCGAGGTGACCACCACCTCGGTGATGTCGGCGACGAAGGACTCCCCCTCACCCGACACGTCCCCGTTGGGAGACGTCGCGCCCGCCGTGATGGCCCGTCCCGCCACCTTGGCCTCGCCAGGCCAGTTGCTCTCGTCACCGGCTTCTGGGTGGAAGGTGGGCCCGTGCAGCGCGAAGCGTGGATCCCTCGACAGGTCGTCGCCCTTGCGCGCGCCGGGCATGGAGCCGAATCGGAGCTCCCCGGCGACGAACTCGCACTCGATGCCCGAAATGCGAGGCGAGCCGTCTACCCGCAACGTCGCGATCGTCTTGTGTCGGCCCGCGTCGAACAGGTGACGCACCCGCGCGGCAAACGCCGGCTCGGCCGATTCGAACTCGGACCACGTGGACACGGCGCAGCATCCTAGGGTCGCTCGCGGTGCCGTCGCTGGATCGCCGCGGCACACAGCGCCTCCTCAATGGGATTGGGCGTCTCCCGGCGATGCGCCAGAGGTGACCGTCGCGCGCTCACTTCGGGAGCTGGCCGAGAACCTCCCCGAGGTCCCGATACGACGCCGCGACCTCATCGTGCAGCCCGAGTCGGAAGCGCTCGATCCTCGACGTCAGCACGTGCCGCGCCTCGTAGATGAGCGCACGCACGGCGGCCTCCGGGGTCGCGTCGGGACTCCCATAGGCCTCCCAGAACGCGTCGCGCTCGGTCCCCTGGCGGCGCTTCGCCATCCGGATTGTCCAGTCCGCGAGGGGGTCTCCCCATGAGATCCGATCCCAGTCGCACACTCCGACGATTCGAGGCCGCGGCAGATCGTTGGCGATGGTGACGTTCACCGTCCACAGGTCACCATGTAGCAAGCGAGGCTCCGCGACTTGGTTCAGCAGCTCGAGATTGTGGATCACGGCGTCCGACAGCACCCCGACGTCCTGCGACTCAAGCCCTAGACGAACGTGGTCCGCTGCAATCTCGTCGAGCGACGCAAGAAACGCCCCGCCCCAGGTGTCAAAGGACTGCCCCACGAGGGGACCGAATCGTTCACCTCGGACCTCGTGGATGGCCTTCGCGATTGTCCCCATGTCTCGAAAGAAGGGTTCCCACTCGTCCCTGGGAAAGTCGGCAAGTCCCAGTGGAGCCGGTCGCCCTGGAAGTTCTGACTGGACCACGTAGTCGCGGTCGACGATCGCATGCGTGAAGTCGGCGCCCAGGTAGCGAGGCAGCATCCCGGCGATCGGCGCGAGGTAAGGGAATCCGGCATGCTCGTTGCGCATGAAGTGACGTTCGGATCGGAGCTGGAGGTCCTCGCTCGGCGCCACCCGGAGGAACACTGGCTCGCTCTCGGCGAACTCGACCCGGTACGTGCTGTTGTAGGTCCCGAACTCGTTCTCCACGGCCCTCACGGGCACGACTTCCGATCCGAGGAGTCGACCGCACATCGCCTCGACCTGCATGGCCGTGAGCGGTCGCTGGAAGGAGCGACGGTCGCGCGGCACGCACTCGAATTCCACGGCCGTCATCTTGGCGCAATGGACCCGGTCGCGCGGTCGTGGCGCCACGGGGCTCATCGACGGTATCCCGCTGCCCTCGCGCCCGGGCCGTCGAGCGCCGGAGGAGGACCCGGTGTGCTGGCACCGATGGGTCCTAGTCTCGGTGTGCGCTCGATGCGCCGGCGCAACCGTGGGAGGAGATCCGTGACGCAACTGCTGAAGGTGCAGTGCTTTGGCGTGTCTGCAGATGGCTTTGGCGCTGGCGAGGGCCAGAGTCTCGAGCATCCGTTCGGACACGCCAACCCAGAGGACCTCTTTTCCTGGGCCTTCCCCACGGCGAGCTGGGTCAACCGAGCCGATCCCGGAGGAACCCGGGGGCTCGACGACTATTTCACGCGCGACATGACGCGTGGAATGGGCGCCGAGATCATGGGGCGCAACAAGTTCAGCCCCCTTCGCGGCCCTTGGGAGAACGACGAATGGAAGGGCTGGTGGGGGGACTCGCCGCCATTCCACACTCCGGTCTTCGTACTCACCCACCACGAACGCCCCTCGCTCACGTTGTCTGACACGACCTTCCACTTCCTCGATGCAACCCCCGCCGATGCCCTGCGCCGTGCGAAGGAGGCTGCCGACGGCAAGGACGTCCGCCTGGGCGGTGGCGTCGCGACCGTCCGCGAGTTCCTCGACGCCGACCTCGTCGACACGATGCATTTCGCCGTCGCGCCAACCGAACTAGGACGCGGCGAACGACTCTGGGGCTCCCCAGACGAGCTCCTAGATCGATTCCACCTCGACACTGTTCCGAGCACCAGCGGAGTGACGCACCTCCTGTTCTGGCGCAAGTGAGCGTGGCGGACAGAGCTGCAGCACTGTCGTCGACCAGTTGCCACCCGGCTTGTTCGTATTGACCGGGAAACGAGCGACAGCGAGGCCGTGGGGAGCATCGAGACAGTGGCCCCCTGGTGACTGGTCGCCACCTTGAGTCTGACTGCGTCCTTCGCATGTTGGATGACCGCCCTCACCGGATTGCCGGAGAAGTACGAGGCCAGGGGCGCTGTCAATCGGCCGGAGCCTGCACCGTGGCGACCACCGGCATCGGGTGTCCCACCGGACGTGTCCCCGCACGGTCCTCCGTGGCCGCCGGAGGAGTAGACCGCGGCACCGATTGATCCCTCGCCCCCGCCGCCTGCGCGCACAACGTCCGCGTCCGAGCGTTGGGATGCAGATCGCATGGTTGCCCCTTGCGCCAACCTCCTGTGGGGCCGCAGGTAGGGCGATCTGTGTGATTGTCGCGCCTAAGGGTGCAAGGTCTCGCCTCGGGCCAACATCTCGACGAACTTGCTGATTCGCCGGGCACGGGTCTCGGGTCGCTTGGCATTCTCGATCCTGTAGATGATCGAGTACCGATTCGCACGGGTCAGCGACTTAAACGTCACCTGCGCGCGAGGATTGGCACGGAGCGCGGCACGTAGATCCTCGGGCACCTCGACGTTGGCTTGCCCTGCGTAGGCGGCCTCCCATCGCCCGTCTTGCTTCGCCCTTCGCACTTCGACTTCGCCGGACCGATGCATTCGGCCGGCGGCGAGCAGTCTCTCTGCGATGGACGTGTTTCGCTGCGACCATGGGCTGTGAGCGCTTCGTGGCGTGAAGCGACGCCGGAAGGTCACGGCGTCACGCCGGCCCAACTGGCCGTCGATCCAGCCAAAGCAGATCGCCTCTTCAAGCGCCTCGTCGTACGTGACGGTCGTCGGTTCGACCGTTCCCTTCTTGGCCAGCACCAGCCAGACACCAGGCGCATCATCGGCGTGATGGGCTGTCAGCCACGATCGCCACTCTTCGGCGTCCCTGACGAGGAGCTCTGGGACCTCCACGTGGCTCACGGTATCTCCCGCGTGCCGCACGGGGGACGCGGCACCCGTGAGCACGTCGAGCGACCTCACTGCGATTCAATCGATCGTGCCTCCGCTGCGGGTCAGCTGGACACAGCCTCATCCTTCAGGTTCTGCCTGAGCCAATCGCGAACCTCTGCGGTGTCCTCGTGACCATGCGCGGAGACTGCATGCTGCGTCGCAGCTACTAGTACCTCTTCCTCTTCTCCTGTGATCGTCAACGTGCAGTTGTTGTCGCTCGGAAAGTCCCTGCAGTCCGCAATCTTGCGTCCCAACTTGGCCTCCTCCAACTCATGTGTCGTCTTCACGTCCACAAACGGAGCCCGCTCGTGCGAGCTCAGGCTGACGCTACGACCCCAAGACGATCGGCGCTGCGCCCACGCATTCGGCACTGCTTGCAACAGGATCACGACCACCATCTCAACCGCCACGAGTCCGCCTCAATCCCGGACATCCAGGCCCCATATTCCCGGAGCCGGCCGAGTGGGGCGCGCCCTTCACGAAGCGCCCAAGAGCTCGGATTGCTGACGCTGCTCGCGCCCTTCGGTTTCGCTCATCGTCCAAATGGGTAGCCGGTAGCCCATGTCGTCCTGTGCGCTCAGGACTCTGATCAGGTCACTCGCGTGAAGTTCGCGCACCTGTCGCGTTATGGGGACCTCGCAGGGCTGCTAATTCGCTATCACTCGGCGATTGGCATTCAGGCCGACGACGAGACCTCAGGTCCTCTCGAGGAGGACTTGAGTGCGGACGGCGCGAACCTCGCCCGAGACCTTGAGAAGCGGGGTCCCACGTTCATAAAGTTCGGCCAACTTCTTTCGACGCGCGCCGACCTGCTGCCACGGGCGTATCTGCAACAGCTCCGTCGTCTTCAGGATGATGCGACGCCGCTCCCATTTGCCCAGGTCCGCGAGGTCGTCGAGTCAGAGCTGGGCACCCGGCTGCACCGGGCGTTCGCGTGGTTTGAGGAACGCCCAACGGCCGCGGCCTCGCTAGGTCAGGTGCACCACGCGGCGCTTCGAGATGATCGACAGGTCGCGGTCAAGGTGCAGCGTCCCGGAGTGCACGAAACGATCCAAGAGGATCTGGAGGTGCTTAGCGAGCTCGCGGCATTTGCGGACTCGCACACCGGCATCGGTCGGCAACTTGGATTCGAAGCGATGGTGGAGGAGTTCCGTCTATCACTGCTTGCCGAGCTCGACTATCGAGCCGAAGTGCGGAATCTCGAAGCGGTGGGATCGAATCTCGACCAGTACGAGCGCATCATCGTCCCAAAGCCCATCGCCTCATATTCCACCATGACGCTCCTCACGATGGAATGGATCGAGGCGACGAATCTCGGGTCGCTCGGCACACTCGCACGCGCCGAGCTCGATGGCGGCGAGCTCGCCGAGGAGCTGTTTCGCGCCTACTTGGACCAGATGCTCGTCGACGGCGTCTTTCACGCGGATCCCCATCCTGGCAACGTGGCGCTTACCAACGACGGTCGCTTGGCCCTGCTGGACCTCGGGATGGTGGGGCGCATCGCTCCGAACCTTCGAGAGGCGCTCCTCAAGATGCTGCTCGCTGTCTCTCAGGGGCGCGGAGAGGTGGTCGCGGACGTCCTCGCGGGGCTCGGCGAGCACTTGGAAGACTTTCGCGGCGACGAACTGCGCCGGGGAATCGACAACGTGGTCCAGCGAAGTACCGGCAAGTTGGTTCGTGACTTGCAGACCGGCGCCCTCATCGTTGAGGTGCTGGGTGTTGCTGGCGCCTGTGGCCTGCGTCCGCCTAGCGAATTGACCTTGGTGGGCAAGACCCTGCTGAACCTCGACGAGACTGCCCGCATCCTCGACGCAGACTTCGAGCCCGGAGCTGCGATCGAGCGGCATCTCGATGACCTCGTGACCCACAAGATCCGCGAGACCCTGTCGCCGACGAATGTGCTCTCCACGGCTCTCGAGGTCCGAGAGTTCGCCGAGCACTTCCCCGGAAGGGTAAATAGAGTCCTGGACAACCTCGCTGAGGGAGAGATCACGCTCAAGATCCAGGGCATCGACGAGAGCCAGCTGATGCGTGGGATCCAGAAGCTCGCCAATCGCCTTGCGCTGGGGGCACTTGCGGCGGCGCTCGTGATCGCGGCTGCGATCACGCTCGCAAGTCCGATTCACCCGAGGGTCCTGGGGGCGCCGGTGGCCTCGTTCGTCCTGTTTGGACTCGCCATGGCGGTGGCCGTGTGGATGGCGGTAGGAATAGCACTTTCGGACTTGCCCCAATATCGCGCGGGTGGGCGGGCGCGGCGCCGCGCGCTCATGCGGCACAAGATGTAGGTGTCATTTCGGGCGTCAGAAGCACGCCTGTCGGCCAAACCTCCTAGCCCCAGTCCCTGTCACTGGACACTCTCGGCTCCGCTTGAGCAATACCCCTTGGGGTGGTGCATATCTCCGAAGACGGGCACGAGTACGTATCGCCCCTGATCGGTCCTTCACATCGCCCGAGCATGAGGACGGTCCAACTCGGGGCAGGGGACAGATGGCACTCTTCGTCCACACCGCTGCCAATGGGAACGTCTTGGATGATGCGTCTACGCCGCAGCGATGGTGCTCCTGGTGCTCGTCGACGTTGTCGCTATGTTCCTCTTCATCGCAGGTCCGTGGTTCAAGTGCCGACGCGGTTCAACGCCAAGAGCTGGCCCCTCTGCTCGGTCGCTCAACGCATCGCCGGTTCGGGCGCAGACGATTCGGTCTACGGTCCAGCACCTGGCTGTGCCGCCTAGCGTTGTGCTCGAACCCGACGGGCTGAGGGAGATGACATGGCGACGCTTCACATCGAGCACCCCATCACTGATCTCGACACCTGGCTTGGCGCCTTCAACACCTTCGCGGATGCCCGGAGGAACGCCGGCGTGCGAGCGCAGCGTGTTCGTCAACCGGTTGGCGATCCCTGCTACATCCTCATCGATCTGGAGTTCGACGATTCCGAGGCAGCATGCGGTTTCAAGGAGTTCCTGGAGGGCGTGGTATGGAAGTCCAAGGACCTCTCGCCGGGACTGGACGGCGTCCCGACAGCGCGCGTGCTCGAAGACGTCGATCCAAGCGACCTGCAGTAGATCAACGACGTCGTAACGCGACGGCACGGCCGCGAGAACGAGCCGCGCCCCCTATCCGGGCGTGGGTCGCCCGTCTCAGCAATGCCAGGCGCGCCGGGCGCAAGACTGCTGGCGCTTGGCGAAGGTCGATTGCATGCGGATCGCTCAGTTGCACGGCGGGCAGTAGCTCGTCAAGACCTCCCTGGGACTCTGCGGCACAGCGGTCCCTTCAGCCAGCCGGCACCTGCGGTCAGGTAGCCCCGGCGCCACACCACCGTGGTGGGATCCGCGGCCCTCGAACTCCCATGCTGCCTCAAAGTCGAGCTCCACGACTCGGAGCTGTCATTCGGCGCCTCGGGTCCCCTCCTCACCGCGACGCGCTCCTGGCTCGCCAGTTACCTCAAGGCGGGTCAGTCGACTCTCGGCGCTGCCTCGCCGCCCTCAGGCGCGCTTGAGGCGCCGGGGCGTGCGACGACGGGCCGGTGGCGCCATCTCGCCATCGACGTCCTGGATCGCGCTGCGGACGCGCGCCAGGGACGCGAGCAGGGCCTGCAGCTCCCTGTCGCCGATCGGCGACAACGCCGCGGTCGTGGCCTGCACGACCTCGGGTAGCAGTCGGTCGAGCACCGCTTGTGCCTCCGGCGTCACATCGACGAGCACTCGACGTCGATCCTCGGGATCGGTGAGACGTTCGATGTAATCATTTCGTTCCAGGGTGTCGAGCACTCCGGTCATCGTGCCGCTGGTGATGTGCATGCTGGAGCTGACCTCACCGACCGACATGGGCGCACCATGCCCCTCTATGACCGCCAGGGCATTCAGGGCAGCATGGGTCAGACCGTGGCGTTGCGCCACCGACGCGATCAGCGCCTCTGCGAGCGATCCCACGAGCTCGAGCTCGCGGAAGACCTGGGCGGAGAGCCACGACGCACCGGGGAACTCCCTCTCAAATGCGACGATCTCAGATCGACGGTCCGTGGCGGCGCCCTCTCGGGCACCGCCACGGCCACCGCCGCGAGACGCGCTCGGTTCAGACACCTACCGCGATCTCGATCCGAGGGGCACCCTTGACCCCGGCGCGACCCATTGCCTCGCGCAGCCCAGCGCTGCCCGCGAAGGCCTGTGCCTGCTCGAGGGTAGGGAAGCGGTGAACGACGAACACGTCGTTCGGGTTCGCAGGGTCGACCAGGACCTCGGCGTCCGTGCACCCATGCTCCTGTCGAAGCCCGTCCACGCTGTCGTAGGCCGTGCGCCATGTGGCGAAGTCCTCAACCTCGTGTCGAACCAACAGCGTTGCCTGTGCCATGACTCTTCCCCTCTCGTAGTCCCAGTTATCTTGGGTCCAATTATCTTGGTACCAAGATACTCGCAGCTACGCGGATGTCAAGCCCGCACCTCGGCATCGACGACGCGCCGGTTCCGGCCAGGCAGCTCCTGCATGCTCTCCGCGACCCGCTGCCGGTTGCAAGGTGATGAATGACGGCTCGATTCGTCAGGTGGCAGTTTCGAACCCGTCGCTCGGCGGTTCGGGGCTCGTGGGAGCCTCTCCCAGTAGCCCATGAATTCCTAGTGCCCCCGGGAGGACTCGAACCTCCGACGCACGGTTTAGGAAACCGACGCTCTATCCCCTGAGCTACGGGGGCTCTTCCCATGCTCGTCGCACGGATGTCGGCGTGAGCCTAGGCGGGCCGCGGGGAGCCCTTCGATCGCTTCGAGCCCTTCGCACGATGGACCCGGGTGCGACGCACCACGTAGCCCGCAGTCCTTAGTTCTTCTAAGCCTGGAGCATCCCGTACGCCGACGTCGCGAGCAGGCGGACCAGCAGGCGTCGCTCTGCGACCATCATCGCGCGATACTCCTCCCAGTCCGGGTGCTCGCCAGCTCCGCGGCGGTAGTAGTCGACAAGCTGGTCGACGGCGCCGTCGTTCACGTCGCTCGCCACCTCGGTCAACGTCGCGGTGCCGTCGAGGACGACGAAGTTCCAGAAGTCCTCGCCGGGAACGTAGAGAACTGCCCGGGGGTCGCGGCGGAGATTTCGCGTCTTGGCCCTCGCTTCGGTGACAGAGATCGAAAAGGTGTCCCCGTCAGCGACGAACATGACGTTGGAAAGCTGGGGTCGGCCGTCGCGCCGGATCGTGGACAGCACGCCGCGGGTGCGGCGCGCAGCGAAGGAGAGGGCGGTTTCGAGGTCCATGCCCGAAGGCTAGGAGCCCTCGGTGACCGTGCGCTCGGATTCCTCGGCAGGCCGTCTGAGCAGTTCGTCCAACAGGACGCGATGACGGGCACGTAGTTCGTCACGGCCCTCGACCGGCCATCCCAGGGACGTCAGAAGGAAGGTCTCATAGAGCACGTAGCCGAACGCCGACGCCACGAGGCTCGCGGTCCTGGCCGCGGCCGCATCGGGGTTCATCTCAGGGTGCAGCTCCGCGATGCGATCCCGGATCCTGCGGACGAGGACCGTCTGATGCGCCCACCCGTCGGTGTTCGCGCCCAGGGACACCTCGGCGAGCCTTGTCGCGACGAAGGGCTGCTCGAGTACCAGGTCGAACAACGCGGTGACAATGCCGTCGGTCCCCGGGTCGTCGAGCAGGCGGAGCGTCATCGCGTCGCGGTCGGCGGTGGCCTCCTCGAGGAGTCCTTCCAGTGAGCCGTAGTAGCGGTAGACGAGTGAGTGGTTGACACCGGCGGCTCGGGCGACTTCGCGAACGCCGAATGGGCGAGCCGGCTGCTGACCCGCGAGTCGCCGAGCTGCGTCGAGCAGCGCGCCGCGAGCGTTGCGCGTGGCCGCCACGTCGATCTCGCCGCGGCGAGGCGGCGTCTGCAATGCGACTCGGTCCGAGGCTGCCGACACGCGTGCATCGTTGCACGGTGCGCCATAGCGCCGCTAGTCGGGGTTTGTCAAGTCGTTGCGCCTTGGAATCTCCGCGCTGCGCGACGTCCCGGAATCGCCAAGAGCTGCCACGTATCCAGAGTCGGCGCCGGAACAAGCCGCTCAGTTGTCGCTGAAGCAGCCGTCATCCCC
>Ga0075021_10001222_pt1 | contig 13081 bp, 10 predicted proteins | sample ColStrG_CSR_2012_FD_72749 | JGI IMG/M metagenome (GOLD analysis project Ga0075021, IMG submission 72749) | Freshwater sediment microbial communities in response to fracking from Pennsylvania, USA - Cold Stream Run_MetaG_CSR_2012 | ecosystem: Environmental > Aquatic > Freshwater > Creek >...
GTGATTACGCCGGTGCCATTTCCCGGACCAGGGTGCGGATGCCTCACAGGAACGCTGCCGGCGGCACCCTGCACCGCCACCGGCACCACCACCACCGGCGCATACGCTACGGCGCCGGGGCCGTAGAAACCCCAACCAAACGGACTAAAGAACGCCGCGTTGCCGGGCATCCAGAGCCACGAATTGAAGCCGCTATTCCAAAGCCAACCGCTGCCGTAAAAGCCGTTGTAGCCGCTATAACCGCCGAATGAACCGTTATAGACGCTGCGCGCGGCTTGATAGCTCAAGCTGGCATTGTATTGGGAGCGAATGTTGCTCCACGCATACAACTCGTCTTCGCGATCCTTGTTGAACTTGCGGGTCTTCAACTCATCGCTCAAGAGCGCTTCGTGCCCTTTGCCGACGTTCTCATGCTTCTCGCCGAACGAGACCTGCGCTTTGCCGTCAATCACCGCCACCGACGGTTCACCATCCGCGCTAAAACGATAGAGCCCGGTTTTTTCGATCTCTATCGACGCCCCGCGGCAACTCACGGCAAGGTGACTGTCGCGAATGTATTGGTCGACCTCAAGCATGCTCTCTCCGCTTTCGACGGCGATTTGCGTACCGACGAGGGAGGGCTTCAGCATCCTCACCTGGCTGTTGCCGCCGACGCGCAAGAATACGCCGGGCGAGAGCAGCACTTCCGCTTTGCCTTCGCGTGTTTCCAGGAGGCTGCCGGCGTTCAGAAAAATCGACTTCAGGCCGGAACTCAAAAGCGGTTGGCCGTCAAGCAGTACGTTGCCTTCCACGTAGTTGACCGCGCCCGGCTTCGCCGAGATAGTGTAAGCCTGCGGCAAGGCAAGCATGGCAGTCGCGAAGAACCCGGTTACAACCCTTGGCCACAATCTATTCATGGTGTGCTCCCTAATTTTATGGACGGCGGCGCAACTCGCAAGGTTGCCGGCTCCACAACTCCAACCTTATTGTACGCCCGTTTTCTGACTTGGGACGGCGGTACTTGGATTGGCTGGTGCTTTCGGGGTGGGCCGAGTGTTGCCCGCGTAACGCTCAAAAAACTCGATAACCCGCAGCATGTGATCCATGCGCTGCTGGGGTGCCCCGGACCGAGTGATTTCGTGGCCGGCGCCTGGGTAACGGACATATTCCACGGGCCGGTTCAACTGCTTCAGTGCCCGGAATAGCATCTGGCTTTGCACGATGCCGGTCCGGTTATCGGCGCTTCCGTGGATGATCAGCAGCGGCGTTTTCATGTTCTCGACGTAGGTAATAGGCGATTCCTTGTCCAGCAGGCGCTTGGTGTCCGCCTCCCAGGGATAGCCGCCAAACTCTTCGGGTACCAGCCGGTAGGCGTTCCCTTCCCCGAAAAACGTCGCCAAGTCGTATACGCCGCGCAGCGCCGCCGCGGCCTTAAAGCGGTTGGTGTGCCCAATCACCCAGGCCGTCAGGTAACCGGCGTACGATCCGCCGGTCACAAACAAACGGTCTTTGTCGATCGCCGGTTCTTTCGCCATAGCATCGTCCAGGGCCGCCATGACGTCGCCCATGGGGCCGTCGCCCCAGTCTTTGTAGTTGGCGCGCTGGAATTCATACCCATAGCCGCTGGAACCGCGGGGGTTGGCGTAGACGACGCCGTAGCCGAACGAGCAGAACATTTGGAACTCATGCCACATGGTGAACTCGCCCGGACCCCACATGGCCGAGGGTCCGCCATGCATGTCTAACACCCAGGGATATTTTTGCCCTGGCTGCGCATTGGTGGGCCGCATGAGCCAATACTGGACACGCAGGCCATCCGGCCGCGTGACCCAGTGCTCTTCCGGCAGCGAAATTTCCCGATCCGACAGCCAGCCTTCATTCAGCGACGTCAACTGCCGGCCTTCGCCGCGCGCCCCGCGCACCTGGACAAAGAGTTCACTCGGATTTGCCGCGCTCACGCGCGCGTAGACTATTTTGTCACCGCCCACGGCAAAGACCGGAGCGCCAAAGCTCGATTCGACCAGCGTTTGCTTCACGCGCGGATTCGCCGGATCGAGACTCAGCAAAGGCTCGCCGCCGTGATAGTTCAGCGTGTAATAGATGCCGCCTTCGGCGTCCAACTCCGCATGTTGCACGGCGGGTTCGCGATCATTCGTTAGCCACGTCAGACGACCGCCATCCGCAGCGCAGCGGCCAATCATGGTTTGGCGGTAGAACGGCTCATCGTTCCGAATGCCAAGTACGATGACCTGTTTCCCGTCATGAGTGAATTGCGGTTGAAAAACACTATAGCCACGTTCATTGAGAAGAAGCCTCTCCTGCGCCCCATCCGCCCGCATTTCCCAGATTGCCGATTTCCCTTCGGCTCTGTCCGGATGTACCCTCGCATCGGGTTGCGAAGAGAACAGGATGCGATCGTCCGCCGGCGAATAAACAGCGCCATCATGATTGCGAAAGCTCTCAGTGAGCTTCACCGTTTTCGGCTCAGCGCCCAAATCGACGCGATACAGTTCGTTCAACTTCGTCTCATTGTTCAGCGCCAACTCGCCCAGAAAACCGATGCGCGTAAGATCGCTCGGATCGTTATGCTCGGCATTGTGTTCGAGCCAATCGCGGATGGACCGCAGATCTCCGTTGGGACTTCCCTGCTCCGCCGCGGCGGTTTTCGTGCGGTTGTAGTCCCACCAATCCCGTCCGGGGCGCTCTAACGAAAATTCCGGTTTTCCCGGCAGCTTATTGAGGGGCACGGCACTGGTCACGAGCAGGGCCTGCGAATCGTTGCGCCAGCGAGGTGGCGCCGCCGCGCCATTTTCCAAATCGGTGACCATGCGTGGCTCTCCTGGACCCGACAGAGGCGTCACCCAGATTTGCGGATGCTTCTTGCTATCGGCGCGCAGAAAAGCCAGTTGGCGTCCGTCTGGACTGATGGCCAAGCCGGTGTCCGTACGGTCGCCGTAGGTAAGCTGCAGGGGCGTCGCATGGGGACTGTGGAGATCGACGCTCCACAGATTGATGCGATAGCTATAAGTGGGATCGGCCCCCTCCGCGGCGGGAGGTTCCGTATTGATGGTTTGAGCGCCGTATACCGCCAGGCCGCCGTCGGAGGCTACCCGCACCTCGGTGACGCGAGCGATCTTGAGAAGGTCGCCCTCCGTGATGGGCTGCTTGCCGAAGAGAGCGGTACAAGCGCCGCAAATTGAAAAAACAACAAACCCACTTGGCAAGATGCGCATGGCTTTATTGCATCACAGGATGCTAACCAATCAAAGGGGTCTGAAGGCGACCTCGACCTTCGCCTCGACGGCAATGGGCCTGCCATTCAGAGATCCTGGCCGGAAACGCCACTTGCTAACCGCCTCCGCCGATTTTTCATCCAGGCCGAAACCGATTCCGCGCACGAGGCGAATCCGGTGGACAAGACCGTCTGGCCCAATGAACATAGAGAGCACGACCTTGCCGTCGCCCTTCTGACTAGGCGGACCTATAGAGATTTCTTCTTGGTTCGGTGCAACCCTGTGTACCGACACCGACGACGAATCGCCTATCGATTGTCCGCCCTCCTGCAGAGTTTGTATCTGCTCCACCAGTTTGCTGCGAATTGCAAAAGACTTCTTGCGTAGACCGCGTGCGCGAGCAGTGTTTCCCAAAGTCTCGGCTGAGTACTCTAGCGACAAAGCGAGCTGTTGCAACGAAACGTCGGAACTAGCTTCCGCGATCTCAAACGCCGTGGTTGAGAGTGACTTGGCTTCGCTATCCCAATCTGGTTTAGTCTGCACGTGCTTTTCTCTTGCCTGCTTCAACAACTCAAGTTCAAGCAAAAGCCCGCTGAGGTAATCCGTAGATCGCGGAGCACTCGTGCGCCATATTTCATTGGCTCGCGCAACGAGTTCAAGTGCGCGCTCGATATTCTTGCTTCCTTCCGCGGCACTCTTCGCTTCTAAAAAGAATGCATTGGCGTCCCGAGCTTCATCCGGCTTGGCAAGGCATGGAATGCGGAATACGAAGAGCAGTAGCGCCCGGGAACGGAAAGCTACAAGCATTCCATCGATTTTGCCACGACTCGACGAATGAAAAGTGCGTCCATTGGACCCCGCGGTTTCCCTCAAACCTCAAACTTCCGGCCCGCCAACAAGCCGCCGTCAATGACACACACCGACCCATTCACAAACGCCGATTCTTCGGACGCCAGAAACAACGCATATTGCGCCACATCCGAAGGCTGCCCAATACGCCCCAACGGATACATCTCCAAAAGCCGTGCGTAACCAGCGGGGTACTTCTTCCAATAATTCATGGAAGTGGGAGTGTCAATGGTTCCCGGGCAAATGACGTTCGATCTTATGTTCCATTCGCCATATTCGGCAGCCACCAGACGCATCATGGAAATGAGGCCGCCCTTAGCTGCGGTATAGGCCGTTTCGCCGAAGCCAAACAATGCATTCACGCTCGATATGGTCACGATACTTGAACTCTTACGTTTCTTCATGAGCGGAATGGCATGCCGCGTACCCAGGAACGGGCCTTTCAAGCAGACCGCGATCGTTTGATCGAAGACATCTTCGGTTACTTCGGTGATGGACGTATCGCCCGAGATGTTTATGGCGTTGTTGACGAGCACGTCCAGCCCGCCGAAGAGAGACTCTGTGCGGGTCATCAGTTCGACCACCTCGGCGGAGTTCGCCACGTCGGTATGGATGTACACTGCCCTGCCCCCGGCCTCCGTAATCTCGCTAGCAAAGCGGCAGCCTGCTTCGTCGGCGATATCGGCCAGCACTACGGCGGCCCCTTCGGCCGCAAATAGCGCGGCCATTTGAGATCCGATACCGCCCGCCGCACCGGTGATTACGGCTACTTTTGAAACAAGTCTGCTAGCCATGCCGTCTAAAATTATCGCAGCCGTTTTCGGTTGTTATGTTATTCAAATCACGGGGGAACTGTCGAGTGAAAGTAAAGGCGGCTTGCGGAGCATGCTTTGTTCTTGCGGTGACAGTGGTCGCGGCGGACAAGGCCGTCCCGCTGGATGTAAAGCTTGGGCTGTGGCAAATGACGTACACCCTTGACGCCAACGGAAGTCCCGCGGCTCTCGGCATTCCTCCGGAGTTGCTGGCGAAAATGACTCCGGAACAGCGGGCGAGAACTGAAGCAAAATTAAAAGCGCGCGCAGCGCAAGGTCCGATCCTCGATACCAAGAGGTATTGCCTGACGCAAGAAAGGCTCGACCAGGCGCAGTTCAGCAGAGACGAGAGCAAGGCCTGCCAGCGGACCATGACCGCCTCCACCGCAAAACTCCAGCAGTTTCACGAAGAATGCGATGAAGGCGGGACCAAGCGCGTCGCCGATGTGCGCTTTGAGGCTCTCGACGGGAAGACCATGAAGGGCACGGTTCAAGTCAAGGCCGCCGGCAAGGCCACGCTCACCAGCAATATTGAAATTGCGGGCAAGTGGATTGGCACGGATTGCGGAGACGAAGCGCGGCGATAGGGGGTCTTCCACGTAACGGCGCTACACCTCCCGTTTCGCCTCATCGGCATCTTCGGCCAGATCGCGCAGGAGTTGGAAGAACGCTTTCGACTGGCCGATAAAGAGCCCGTCCAGAGTGAGCGCTTTGACAGCTCCCATGGCAGCGCCTTTCATCTCAGTGGGGCGGATGATGGAGCACACGGGAAACTTTCGACTGAGAAATGGGCAAGGCTCAGGCATGATCAGGTTGGTTTGAAAGTCTTCGCCGCCCGGGGTGACGTTCAGGTTGGGGAAGACCAGTGTATGGTCATTCGGATCGGTCAAAGGAGCCAGTGGAGTGTTTACCGCATTGCCCGCCTTGTCATGCCAAGTCTGAAAGTGGGCTGTCTCCGTGGGACCAATGCTGAGCAAGATTCGTAGTACTTCCAAGCTAGTCACTCTCAGAGCCAGGGACGGATATAGGCTGGTTCCGCCTTGCTCGATGAATGCGAAGTGGAATCCCGCCGTGTTGGCGATCGCTTGTATGTGGTCGTTCGGCGCGAGGTCCGCATCCGTTCTGGGAATGGCCGGATGCTGCCCCCTGGCGAGACCCGGGATGGCCTGGGGGAAAACGAACGTGGGATCGAGATCCGGGTTCTTGGCGCTACTCCGGTATTTCGTGTACCAACTGGTATCCACGGTCAGTTGCAGGAGGTTCGTGATCCGGCCGATGGGCAACGCCCCTGAAGCTTTACTACCGTGAAGCGTTTTGAAGGCATCGAGGTTGACGGTATCCGCACCTTTCGAAGCAAGATACGCGTTGATGAAAGCCGCGTGGCTGATTTCGTCGTCGGTGTTGTCATGGATGTACTGGGGCATGTCTCCGTCAAGGTTTTGCAGGGCGGCGGTATAGAGCGCGCTCCCTCCGCCGCCCAGACCGGGAATCTCATTGTCCTGGACGCCGCCGAGTTCGTTGTACTGAATCCACAGATCGCTCTCGATGATCTCAGCCGCGGCCAGAAACCTCAGAATTGAGGCATCTCCTTTTGTCAACTGGCCGCTACTTTCTTCAAAGCCAAACGCGGCTGGACTCCTTGTCAACAAGCCGACACCACTGGCGGCAGTTAACCCTGTTTTCATAAAAGAGCGCCGGTTCGCAGCGCTGTTCCGATTATCCGTTCCCCTTTTCATAGTATTTCCTTCCTTAGAACGAGCCATCAATGGCTGATTCCTTCCCGAGATTAGCCGGGAGTGTCTTCGAAGATGTGGGCAAAATGCGAATTTTTTGTAAATAGAAAAGTAGAAAAACAGCGAATTTGTCTTGCCTTTTACTCAAAGTGGAGTTTAAATAGAGGGCGCCAGGAGGAGAGTGTAATGTCCAGCCCATCGCAAGTACTGGCGGGGAGCCAAGCTTCCAAAGACCGGTACGAATCCACTTTCGTCGTCAGCCTGGACGCTGCGCAAGGAGACTTCACTTCGTTGCAGCCTGCGATTGACGCTTTGCCGGCTTCGGGCGGCAAGATTTTCGTGAAGGCGGGGGTTTACCCCATCACGAACACGATTCAAATAAAAACCGGCAACATCCAGATACAAGGGGAAGGCATGGGGGTTACGGTTTTCGTTGCCGCCGCCGCGATGACCGGAGATACGCCGGCACTGGAGGTATTCAGCACGGCTACGGACGGCGCGTCAAAGCCACTGACGGCCGATACAGCGAGAGGAGATATTTCTGTCAAACTCGCCGCGGCGGACGCAGCTTCGTTCGCCGCCGGCGATTATGTGCTGTTGTATTCGGACAAGAGTGTGGACACCGAAGTTCCCGCCAAACATGCCGGCGAATTGAAGCAAGTGACAGCGGTTAATGCGGCAATGGGCGTTATAACGATGGACGACCAGATTTTCGATTCCTACACGAAAACGGACTCGGCGCATGTCGTTCGCGTCACCGTGTTGCCGAACATTACTCTGGCGGACTTCTCCATCACCACGCGCGCGCCGTCGTCGACTTTGCGGCGAGGCTTCACGCACTACCGGTTCGTCGAGAACTTGTCGATTGAGCGCGTGGAAGTGCATCACGCCTACTACACGGGAATTCATCTGCAGTCCGTGCGCAACTCCGCGATTTCAGGTTGTAGCATTCACCATATTTCAGACATCGTTCCAATCAATCCTCCCAACGCGGCCAATGCGCGGTACGGGATTGTAGTGGGTTGCGCATCGCAGAACATTACGATAAGCGGTTGCCGCTTCTCCCACACGCGCCACGCGGTGACCACCGGAGGAAGCAGCGGCGTGAACTCGAACGGGGTGCAGCGCAATATCGTCGTGGCGAATTGCACTTCGATGCTCTCGGATACGGCCCATTTCGATACGCACGAGCCGGCCGAAAACGTTACCTATACCGGCTGCGTTGCCATTGGAGGAGTGCCGGTGGGCGGCTTTCCCGCCACGGCAGTCGTAGCGGGTTTCCAGATGCGCTGCAAGAACCCCGCTATTGTCGGTTGTTCTGTATTGCAGGCCGTCGGAAAAGGCATCATGATCTTCGGACCGGTATCGAGCGGCGCCGTGATTAGCGGCAACATGATCGCGAACGTGCAAGCTGTCGGGAACAAACAAGGCTGGGGAATCTATTTCGACTCGCAAGGAACTTCAAATCATTCGGTCACGGGAAACGTCGTCAAGAATTGCGCTGGACCGGCCATCGCCAATGGCGGATCTAACAACGACATTGTGATTCAAGGAAACGTGATTCAGAATGTAAACTCGGCTGTGGCCGGCGCCGCTATTCAACTCAGCGATGCCGCACGCGTTCTCATCTCAGGCAACAACATCGCAGCGCAGGGGCAGGCCATCGCGATGCGTGGCAGTTCCGACAACTGGCGGATTGTGAACAATCATCTCGGCGGCGGCGTGACGCTGGCCGGCGCCGGATCGACCGTGCTGAACAATTTCGGATACAATCCGGTGGGCGTTATCTCCAATCCCTGGCCGTCGAATGGAACGGATCTTACGAACAACGCAGTTGCAGGAAAGGCAACGCCGCACAGCGGTACAGCGTATACGATTCGCCACACGGCTAGGACGATCACGATCAGCGGAGGCAACGTTTCGCAGATTCTGATCAATGGGGCCGCCGCTGGTGCAAACGCGGGAACGTTCAAATTAGGCGTGGGAGAGACGATCGCGATCACTTACAGCGGCTCCGCGCCGACGACGCAGGTCTTCGCGGAGTAGAGTTCACTCCGGACTTTCGCCTAGCCGCTTGAGTTCTGCTTTCGCTTGTTCGTCCCCGCGTCGCGCAGCCTTGCGAAACCAGGCGATAGCTTTCTGCTGGTCCTGTTCGACGCCAACACCGTTTTCGTACCGGACGCCTAGGTGAAACATGCCGGACGCATCGCCTGCCGCAGCCGCTTTACGATACCAACTGACGGCTTGCTCGTCGTCCTTGTTTACCCCCCAACCTTGTTCGTACACATATCCGAGCAGCGTCATCGCATATTTGTCGTCAGCCTCAATGGCCTTGCGATACCAACCCACGGCCTGGTGGTGGTCTTGTTCCACACCCCAATGGTTCACAAACATAACGCCGAGTTCTCGCATCGCCTTCGCACTTCTATCGTCGGCGGCCTCGTGGAGCCAATAAAGGGCTTGTTTGTAGTCCAATGACACCACATACCCATGCTCGTAGTAGATTCCGAGATTCGCCATTGCCTCGATGTTTCTAGCTCCTACTGCCTGCCAGCAAGCGTCGAAATCTTCATGGGGTTTGGGAGGGAGTGGACACGGCACGGCATTTGCGGCGGCATTCGCGGGCAGGCCGGGCTTGCGCGCACTCATCCGCGGGGATGCATTTTTCACTTGAGCGCTTGAAGCCTGACGGATCGTCGTATTTTGAGGTTGACTCTGAGATTCTCCTTGATGGACGGTCGGGGGTAGGTTAGCGGGAGTCATAGTTTTTAGCGCGTTGGAAGCATTTGGACGTGGAGTCTCGGCTGCGATCTCCTCCTTCTGACTCACGCGTGGCGGATGATTCCGGTGCGACGGCGACAACCAACACCAAAGCGAAGCGGCTATTAGCGGTCCGCACAAGACCATGCTGATTTTCAACGAAAGCGGAAAGCGCGATTTAGAAACAGCTTGTGGCCCCTTTACAGGAGCGTGTGTGGAGAGGGCTTCCGCGATCTGCCCAATACCTAGAGTTCTGAGCAGGCCTTTCAACCCAATCGAATATTCGCTCCTGAAGTCTACGTATTGGACCCGGCGAAGGCGGAACGGAATTTCGCAATCGCGATAGAGAACTGGCACGATTATTTTTGCGTTTACAAAGCGAAGGAGACCTCGTCAAGAACGTTGGTCGAGTTTACGGAGGAGGGAGACAAAATCACCAACAGGCGAGGGCAGCTTTTCAAGGCTGCTTCCACCGCACTGTCCCAGCGCACACCAGGACTGATATCGCGCTGATCCAGCCACACGCCCGCCCCGGCTGATCGCAAGTCGTCGGCTAGGCGAAGCGCAAATTCCGAATCTTGACGGCTGTAGCTGAAAAAGGCTGTGAGCGCTTGCGCCAAGGCCGACTCCTTTTACGCCAACTCTCGAATGATTGTGCCATAAAACCGCACGATGGCGCTATTCCAAACGATAATTCGGCGCTTCCTTGGTAATAATCACGTCATGCACGTGGCTTTCCCGCAGCCCGGCCGAGGTCACTCGCAGAAAGCGCGCATTCTTCTGAAGTTCCGAGATGTTGTGGCAGCCGCAATAGCCCATGCCCGCGCGCAAGCCGCCCACCAGTTGATAACTCAAATCGGCGAGAGGTCCTTTATAAGGGACGCGGCCTTCAATACCTTCGGGCACTAATTTGCCGCCGCTGGTTTGCGCATAACGCTCGGAAGTGCCCGCGGGATTTGCGCCCATGGAGCCCATGCCGCGATAACTCTTGAACGTGCGGCCTTGATACAGAATCGTTTCGCCGGGACTCTCATCCGTGCCCGCCAGCAGGCTGCCGATCATAACGGAATCCGCACCCGCGGCGATCGCCTTGGTAATATCGCCGGAGTATTTCACGCCGCCGTCGGAGATCAAGGGAATGCCTGCCGCGCGAGTGGCTTTGGCGCATTCGGCAATGGCGGTAATCTGCGGGACGCCCGCGCCGCTCACCACACGAGTCGTACAAATGGAACCGGGGCCGATGCCGACCTTGATGCCGTCCGCGCCCAGCGCGATTAAATCACGCGCGCCTTCAAATGAAGCCACGTTGCCGGCGATGATCTCGAGTTCCGGCAAGGCGTGTTTCAAGGTCTTAAGGGCATCCATCACGCGCTGGCTGTGGCCGTGAGCGGAATCGACGGCGATGGCATCCACTTTCTTCCGAACCAGTTCCTGCGCGCGTTCGAGGAAGTCGCCGGTCGCGCCGATGGCCGCCGCCACCCGCAAGCGCCCTTGCGAATCCTTGGCCGCGTTCGGGTATTTTAATTTCTTCTGAATGTCTTTGACCGTGATGAGGCCTTTGAGCGCGAACTGGTCATCCACCACCAACAGCTTTTCCACGCGATGGGTATGCAGAATCCGGCGCGCATCTTCGAGGGTGGTTCCCACGGGAACGGTGACCAGGTTTTCCTTCGTCATGACGTCGGATATGGGCAGGTCGTAGCGGCTTTCAAAGCGCAAATCGCGGTTCGTGAGAATGCCCACCAACTTGCCGTTCTTGGTCACGGGCACGCCCGAGATGCGGTAGTGGCTCATGAGTTCCAACGCTTCGGAGATTTTGCGTTCCGGCTCAATGGTGACTGGATCGACAATCATGCCGCTTTCACTGCGCTTTACGCGGTCTACTTCTTCCGCCTGGCGCTCGATGGGCATGTTGCGGTGAATCACGCCAATGCCGCCTTGCTGCGCCAAGGCGATCGCCATGTGCGATTCGGTAACGGTATCCATGGCGGAACTGAGGAGCGGGATTTTCAGTTCGATTCTCGGCGTGAGGCGCGTCGTTGTATCGGCTTCGGCGGGCGTAACCGAGCTATGGGCCGGTTGAAGGAGCACATCATCGAAGGTGAGCCCTTCTGTTATTGCCTCTGGAATCATTGGGTTTCTTCATCGTAACAAGGCCGCGCGACTATTCGGGCGCTCCCCGCCGCGGGCGTTGCTTAGCCGAAACCGATTTGATCATGGTGTAACCAGCACCGGTCTTGGGCAATGGCGATTTTGCCTGGCGAACCGCCGCTTCGAGGAGCGCTTGTACTTCCGGGCGCACTAGGGTCTTCGCATTTTCCAGGCGGATGAAGCGGTTCTGATTGCCGGCACCCAGCAGAACCTTGCGCGGATCGGGCAAAGATGCGCCGTAATAGAAAGACAGTGAAACGCCCTTGGCATTCGCGGCTATTGAGACAAAGCAATCCGAAGTGCGCTCGGTAGTGCAAAACCCGATTGCCAGGAAGTTGTAGTTATCGTAGACCTGCTCTATAGCGGTGGTAAACTGTTTGCGCAGCGCCAGGCGGGTTGAACGGATCATTTTCGCGACCACTGGGTCAAACTTTGCGATAAAGCCGGCCAGTTCTTTGGCCGGGGTTCCAGGCGCGGCGAGCTTCAATTGTTTGGGCGGCATAGAGTCTTTGTGCAAGGCTACCATCGGCCATGCCGGTAAATCGCCGCTATACTGAAGCTACGTGAACCAGGTCGGCCGTTTTCAGATTCTGGAAGAACTGGGTCGCGGCGCCTGTGGCGTTGTCTATCGGGCGCTCGATCCCGCTATCGGCAGAACCGTGGCGATTAAGTCTATTCGCTTCAGCGAGTTCTCCGATCCAGAGGAGCGCCGGGATATCCGCGAACGGCTGTTGCGCGAAGCACAGTCGGCGGGCAAGCTCTCGCATCCCAACATCGTTACGATTTACGACGTTCTCGAAAGCAACGATCTAGCCTACATATTTATGGAATTTGTGGACGGCCCGTCGCTCAAAGAGGCCATGCGGCGGCCCGCATCGCCTTCGCGCGAGCAGGTGCTGAGTTTCCTCCGGCAGATCGCCGCGGCGCTTGACTACGCGCACCGCAAAGGAATCATCCATCGCGATATCAAGCCCGCCAACATCATGATTTCGGATAGAGGCGTGGATCGCGATGGCGTCGCCAAAATCGCGGATTTTGGCGTGGCCAAATTGCTCTCGCATGAAGCCACGCATCAGCGCGCATTCATGGGCACGCCCAGTTACATGTCGCCCGAGCAATTGGAAGGCGTCGCGGTGGGCGGCGCGAGCGATCAATTCGCGCTCGCCGATGTCGTCTATGAACTGCTCACCGGTGAGAAACCGTTTGCCGCCGAGAATCTGGCCACCCTGCACTATCTCATTTGCAAGCGCGCCGCCAAGCCGGTCAATGAGTTGAATCCCGCGTTGAGTGAAACAGCGAACCGTGTAATGGAGCGCGCCATGGCCAAGCTGCCCGAAGAGCGTTACCCATCCTGCAGCGAGTTCATTGGCGCGCTTTCGGTAGCGCTGGGCGAGTGCCCCGACTGGGAGCCCGTGGCGCCGCGCAAAACGGAAGAACTCGAAAAGGTCGCGGGCAACGGCTGGTATGCGCCCGAAACCGTTGTTTCCGCCCGGCTGATCGAAGGCGCGGCGAGCGAAGAGCCGGTGGGGATTGATCCGGTGGTTCTGCCGCCGGTGTCCGACCC
>Ga0075021_10001226_pt1 | contig 13062 bp, 24 predicted proteins | sample ColStrG_CSR_2012_FD_72749 | JGI IMG/M metagenome (GOLD analysis project Ga0075021, IMG submission 72749) | Freshwater sediment microbial communities in response to fracking from Pennsylvania, USA - Cold Stream Run_MetaG_CSR_2012 | ecosystem: Environmental > Aquatic > Freshwater > Creek >...
GCCCGTAGCATGACAATGATCGAGCGCCAACTTGCGAGCCGCGGTGGCAACGCGCCCACAATTCTCGCAAGCTTCCGGCCGAGGGCGCGACGGTTCGGGTAAACCCAAGTATTCACGCTTCTTCGCGTCGCTCAGCGAATGAAAATACGCTCGCGCATAGGCTCGCTTATGCTCTGCATTACGCCGCTTCCACGCACGATTCCGCTCGTGGCTACATTCACGGCAAGCACCACTCTTGTAGCGGCCGGAGGTGTGCCCGTTCTTACACGCTTTCATTTAGATTCTCGAATTCCTGCTCAGGCGATCTGTCGAAGCTCATCTTGTAGGCGGCACGAGTTGAGCACTCATTCTTTGCTTTGCAAAAGCGGCACCACGGGCCAGCCTTCAACGGCGCGTTTGGCGTCATCGCAAGTTTTGCAGCCGGGCGTACTACATCGTAGCCCCATTGCATAAGCCTTCCAAGGGACTGCTCGTCTTCGTCGAAGTGACGTAAGCGTGGCTGCGAGATCCGCAGGATGAACTTGTCGAACTCGACTGCCCACCCCAACGAGAAGAACAACCCCAGCGCATACAGCTTCATTTGGCTGTTGTCCTTCGCGTCGACCTGCACTCCCTTTCCGTGTTTGAAATCCGTAATAACGCATAGGCCGTCCTCCATGCGCGCGTCATCGAGCGTACCGAAGCCGCCGGGGACGAGTTCCTCGTAGGCCACACGGCCTTCCACCACAGGGACACCCGGCAGCTTCTCTACCGACTCGACGAACGTGGTCACGCTGTCGATCATGTTCTTGCCGACCTTGAACTCGTAATCGCCGACCTTCAGCACATGCCCTTTCCAGGCACTCGCATGCCTATTCTGGGCACGCACCCACTCGGAGAGCGTGTGCGCTGCAGTCCCCTCGGCCGCGTACTCGGTCTGCGGCGACGGCCCCGGCAGCAAGACGCTCCCCGGGCAGTTCATCCACCGCTCCGCGCTGCTCGGCCCGAGGACCGAGTGCGCGCCTTCCGGTATGACGATGACTTCACTCATGCTTTGCCGCTTTCTGTGCCGCTAACCTACGGTCTAAATCCCGTTGTAATTCATCGAGTACGCGTTTCTGCTCGGCCATCCCCGCCGCTAATTTTGCCGCTTTCTCTAAGCGCGCCTTAATTGCCCGGCGGCGAACGCTCACCCCTCGCACCCCGGCCCCACCGTCGATATAGATCCCGACCGACTGTAGTCGTCTTCAGCCGTGAACTTCTTCCAGTGCACCCAGCCCTTGCCGGGGCAGAAGAACCCCCACTCGCGTCGCGGCGGCCAGCGCAGCCACAGTGTCCACGCCGGCTTGCCCGGATCGAGCACAAGCCGGTGCAGTGTCTCCGCCTTGCGGAAGATCACACTGCCCGGTCCGTGCACGTCCCCGTTCCCCCAGTACCCCGGCAATTCCGTATACCGCCCCTTCAAAATCACCGAGAGATTGTCCGCCCGATGGTCGTGCAACCCCCGATCGTCATCCGAGCGCCAGATCTTATGCAGCGCAAGCTGCCACCCCCGCCACTTCAGCAGGTGCCACCGGTACATATACGGGTTGTCCCGCGGTCCGATGATCAGATCTGGCGCTCGCATGGTCTCTCCTACTTCGTCTGGGGCAGAGCGTTCACCGCATCAATGACGGCCTGATACTGCGTGACCGGGATGGCCTTCAGCGACGGGCCGAAGCCGTTCTCGGTCTTGACCTTGCCGCCGTGATCCATGACCACCTTCTGCACGGTGTCGATCGCAGTCTTCTTCTGCGCCGCAACAACCGCGGCCTTCACGTCCTCGAGAGAGGCCGCCTTGACCGGTTCCTTGGCCGCTTCCGTTTCGAACGGATCGGCTTCAACTGCAGGGGCCGGTGCCGCGGCAGCCGCGGGCATGGCCGCTTTGGCGGCCGCTACCACCGCGCCGTACTTGTCGGCCGACAGGCCGCTCAGATTGGCCGCGCCGCCCGACGACTTCAGGACGCCCAAGGCGTTATCCTGGCTGGTGGCGTCCTTCAGGGCGGTCAGGGCTGCCCGGACTTCCTCGATCGTGGCGGCCGGGGGCGCCGGCGGGGCATCGAACGGATCAGCGGCTGGAGCCGCCGCAGGAGCCGCTGCAGGGGCGGCCGGTTCACCGGCAGCCTTGGGCGGCCGACCGCGCGGCTTGGGCGCAGCGGCAGGCGCAGGGGCATCCGTGGGCGGTGCAGTGGGGGCGCTGCCGATCGGCTTGCCGCCGTAGGTCCCGTTGACCGCTTCGGCCAGCGTGTTGATGGCGCCGGCGATCAGGGCGAGATTGCTGGCAATCCGGTCCATGACCTCGGGGTCTTTGATGTCGCTCATATGTCAAGTCTCCGTTGTTACAGTTTCAGATTCGATCTCGCGCTGCAGCAAGGCCAGCGCCCGCCATGCAACCTTGGCGCTGTGTCTCACGCCGTCGGTATCCAGTGTGCCCCGGTCGAGCAGGTGGCGCACCAGCGCGTCCGCCTCGTCCGTGGACTTCGTCTTGTCCCAGTGCAGGGGCTTGCCCGGGTGGTGCTGATCATTGCCCACCTTCGAGCAATGAGCTACTGCCAGCAGCGCGTCGGGGAAGTAGTCGACCACGCCGGTGCATAGGGGGAATGCCTTCCGAATAGCCGGAGGCGCCTTTCGTAAGAAACCAGGTATGTCGTTCATTCTGGCACCAGTAGTGAGCGCCGCTTCTCAAGCGGCAGTTGCATGACCTTGCCCCGAGCCCAGCCGCCGCACACCATACAGCGGTAGCGCTTGTACACGCCCTGCTGCTTGACGCTGACGCGCGAGCCGGCCTTCTCGATATGATCGCTGCCACACTTGGGGCACAGCGGGCGATCGGTCGGATCGAACACGCCGAGGTTGGGATGATTCTCGATCCACGGCCGAAGCTTCAGGTACAGCTTCTCGGTCGCGCGCACGTCGCGCTTGTTGTACTTCTCCATCTCACGCCACGCCGCCGGGTTGTCGAGCAGGCATTCCTTCCACAGCTCAAAGCCGGGGAATCGCTTGTGCTCATCTTTCGGCGTGTCGGTCAGCAATCGTGAGGTCCACGCCAGCTTCTGAGATGTGAAGGCAAAATATTTTTTCGCCACCAACATTGTGTCGATCACACGGTACGGGCTCGGGGGCTTAATGCCGTGCTGAATAAGCCTGGCATTCACCTTCCTCACGTCGAACCGTTTCCCGTTCTGCGCAATCACGATGTCGGCTTCATCCAGCAGGTCACGCAGCCCCTTCATGATCGGCTTGTCGTCGCGGACCTTGTCGGCGCCTCGGCCACCGGTTGACTGGAATAGCACCTCACGTTTCCCGAGCCACTTGGCGGCCCACGAGAAAATCGTCCAGTCTGTCTTCACGAAATCGAGCCCGACGTTCTGATCCCACAGCCCCCACACGTACGCTTCGACCGGGCTGGTCTCCACGTCGAATGTGAGTATCTTAGGCTTCGTCATCTGGCCTCCACTATACGTTTGACTAAGGCCGCCGCGGCTTCCTTGCCGACGTTCAGCCGTGCCCACATGGGCTCGATACGCATCTGCGAGAGCAGATCGTGTCGATCCGCACTGAAGGGGAGTCCGAGATGATCGCAGATCATCTGGCCGCCCGTGTGCGTGAACATCTTCTCGTAATCAATAAACAAAGCGTCCTTGACGGCCGCCAGGCGAGCTTCATGCTTCGCCGGGATCAGTTGCACCAGCCCCAGCTCTTCGAGTGAGCGGTTGATCTCGTGGATATCGCGCACCAGCACCACCTTCGGGCAGCGCTGCGCGTTCACCCACTCAGGGTAGAGCGTCGCGGAGGTGCACGAGATCCCCAGCTTCTTCCCGTCGAACCGGAGACGCTGCAGAAACTCGATCTTGTACTCGAGCAGCGGGTCGTGCAGGCACATGGTCGTGTCTGTGGTCAGCCAGTTGGCCGCCCACGTCGTGCCGGAGCGCGGTCCACCGAGTACCATGAACGAAATCACGATCTTTTGATCTCAATACTGGCAGCTCGTAGCGTTCGCTCAGCTACTTCTCGGGCGCGACGCGGAACTGTTTCCGGGTCTCCGTTGTCCGCCAGCAAACCTTGCATAGCTGCTTTTACGAACTCGACGTACACTTTCTCGAAGTCTTCGTACTTAAGCTGAATCATGGTTTCCCCCTCGGCACAGCCGGGTTCTTCACGATGCCGCGCACCGGCGAGACGATCAACGTTGTCGCCTTACCGCAGAAGTAACACTCGGGCGTGAACCCGCGCTCCTGCACGGTGCGCATCCCTTCGGTAATGCGGTCGCACCACTGGCACTTGTACTGGTATAACGGCATCAGCGAACCCCGTTCCCCAGAGCGCGCATCGCTGCGCCGTACTCGCGCGCCGCGGCCAGCAGATTGCGCCGGCGGCACTTCAGATCGTGGAATGTACACCCGTTAAGGCTCCACTGCTCCGCGTAGTACATCACGTCGACGGCAGCTTCCTCGACGCGAGCCTCACGCTCACGCCGGATCTTCGCTTTGCTTCTCATACGCCTTTCCCCATCTGCACACTCTTGATCCACCGCCACTCGATCAGACCCCACCAAACGCGCCATTTCGGGCGCGTTCGGACCGCCTGGGCGAGTGCCCTGTCATACACGCGAAGCACATCGTTGGAGTTACGGATCTGACCGCGTAACTCCCAGAAGTTATCGAGCGCGAGCTTGAGGACCAGCTCACGGTCTTCCTTGCAGAGTGCGCCGGTATACTGACCGGCTCGCTCCAGCATCCGAGCGAGGTGCGGCGGCTTGAACAAGTCGCGCTCGAACACCTCGCGGTCCTCGGTGTATGTCATGTGTCTAACCATCCCTCGGTCGGTATTGTGGCCTGCGGGTCCTGATCCTTCCGCTGCAAGCGGGCGCGCAACTCGTTTCGAACGTTAGACAGTTCAATTTCGACGCCCGGCATAGAGTCAACTCTCGAATACCGCTCCATCGCTTCCAGCATGAACGAGCAGGCGGCGGTACTCAGATCCAGTTCAACGTGCTCGTACCTCATCCGAGCCACCCTTCATCGCCTGAAGTCACGAGCGATGTCAGGGAGACACGATCTTCGCCGTGCATGAACGCGAGGCGCTTGGCGATCAGCTCTTCGATCGCGCGCTTCGCGTCGCGCTTACGGTTATCCTTGCCGTCGCCGGGGGGCATCTTCTTCATGTAGCCGGCGATCAGATCCTCGTAGTTCACGGTGCCCGAGGGCGCCATGATCTTGAGCATATCGAGCATCGCGATCTGGTGGCGCCCGCTTGGGCGTTGCTTACCGCTAGTTTCCACCGGCGCGCTATCGACATGCTCGATCACGCAGCTCGACTCAACCACGCCGTCGGCGTCCAGCCCCAGCTCAATGACTTTCAGCTTGAAACTCAGCGACTCGCCATCACTCCCATCCTTCATTTTGGTGACGGTTGCGGCACGATAATCGCCATTTCGAGTGATCTCGATCTCCGCGTCAGCCGCAGCCCGAAGCCCCGACCAGCCGCGGGCGCCCCGCGTTGCATCCTTGCCGGAGTGGTGTATGAGAACCACGAGCGCACCAGTCTTACGGTGAAGGAACTTACAGTGGGAGAGAACGAGTCCCATGTCCTCACCCGAATTCTCGTTCCCGCCAGGCGTCGTAGCAGAGAGCGTGTCGATGACCACGACATCTACTTGGCCCCAGTCTGCGATTGCGGCCGTGATCGCCGCAGCTTCCTTCGGTTCAAGTAGATTCGGCGCGTCAGAGATGACTGCAGGAAGTTGAGCCAGCTCCACTCCGTGCCCATGAGCATACGCTTTGAGTCGCGCTTTAAATCCTCCTGCGCCTTCTGCGCAAACATATACCACTCGGCCTGCTGCGACTCGCTTTCCGCGCCATTCAATGCCGCGCGTAACCGCAGCGCATAGATCGAGAGCAAGGAAACTTTTACCGCTCCCAGATTCTCCATAGACAACGGCCAGCTCAGCGCGAGGCAGCAGGCCACGCACAATCCAATCCATCGGCGGTCCTGCTCCGAAGTCTGCTGCTGAATGGACTTCGAAACGGCGGCTTGTATTTCCTGCGTCATCGACCTGTACCTCTTCGGTTACTCGGGGGAGTTCCCCGAGATCTTCAAACTCTGTGCTTGCGCGGTTATTGCGGATCTCCTGAAGCTCGTTAGCGAACTCCACCATTGCTCGATGGCTCGGTCTATCGCTAACTGGAGCGCCTTCTGCTCCAGTATCAAGATGCCCGAACCGGTGAAGTCGAACGAGATCCCAGGCGTTGTGCTGACCGCGCGCTGGGCAGGTGTCATTGTGGACGTGAATCTTACGGTCATCGTCATAAATTATCACCCCTTCTGGCCTTGTGCCTTCCGTGTATGTCCACCGACTATTTTCACGGGACATATTTAGCGCTCTTTCGTCGATTCAGCGTTCGCGGTAAAATCTTCAAGTTCTGGTGAACATGCAAACCACTTACTAAGCGGCCTCTCAGCGGAAGTACGTGGTCAACTTCGTGCGGCCTTCCGGTGCGTTGCGTCCGGCGGCGCGCAGCGGCATAAATAACACCGATTTTCTCGTGGTCTGCCCACGCGGGCAGCCGCTGTAACTTCGCCGCTTCGCGACGCACTGTTTGCGCAAGTTTAATATCAGGGTGCCGCTGCGAGTACCGCCGGGCTGCAGCACGGCGTTTGTCTGGATTAGCCAACGCCCAAGCCCGAGACCGGCGAATGACGCTATCTCGTATTTTCGCATAGTTAGCCTTTCTCCACGCTCGGTTATAAGCGTTAAGCGCTGCGCGATACACAGGATCTTTCTTGCGTTCGCGCTGCCACGCGGCAATATATGCTTTACTCCCCGGCATAAATCAGGTACGCAGCCACTTCGGCGTAGCCTGGCGCACGCGCCGGGCCATCTCTTTCGCGCCTTGGTGCGGCACGTACTTGGAAACCTTGGGCTTCTTCGGGCCGCGCGGCGGCGGCTGCTTGTAGCCCAGCGCCTTTGCGGCCTCGTCGATAATTCTCTTCAGCATTAGCGCACCCGTTTGTACGGCAGATCGAACCGCTCGATCGCCTGTGATATGGTGAACGTTCGATTGAACTCGCCGATGATGCCCGGCTTCTCGCGCGGATCCACGCGCTCGGCATCCAGCAGTCCCGGTCGGTCGGCATCCTTGCGCCGCGGCCAGCTTTCAATGTCAGTCCAATCCTTGTACTCGGCCAGCACCGTATCAACATCCAGCATCTCGCCGGTGTTAACGTGCGAGGTGAACAGCCCGCCGAGGCGCCGCGCTGGCGCGTACATCATCTGCGCTGGAACAAAGCTTTCCCGCGCGACGAGTTCGATCCCCACATCTGTCGCCACTTTGCGGGCAACAGCCTGGAACTCGTCGTAACCTGCGGGACGGTTCAGCGGCATGACGACGCGGAAACGCGGCGCCTCGGGCGAATGGGAGAACGTCGTGTACATCGCAAACGCCACAGACTCCCACGCCTGCACGACGTTCCCCCACGTATCAATGTTCACATGATCGAAGTCGAAGGTGATCGCGTGACGAGCCACGAAGTTCTGGCTGTCACGGTAGACCGGATCGAACTCGGCTGGGATGTACCAGCCTCTCGCCGATTTATCTGCCACCTCTGGCGGTTCCGCGGTAAGCCATTCGGCGAACGCCGGCCATGCCAGATGCCGCACGGCGGTAATCTGTGCTGGTGAAACGGTTCCGAAGCTTACGACTAGATCAGCCACTCAAGTCACGCTCCGTTTTGGCGAGTTCTCGATCCAAAAACTTGATGCGATCCTTCAGAATCTGGATATACATCGCTTGATTCTCGGCATGCTGCCTGTGCATCTCTTCGCGCATACGGTCGAGCTGCGGTTGAATATTGAAAGTACCCGCCGGTAAGTAGACTACCTTGGCGCGCGCTTCTGCGCCGACAAGCGCCGTCTCAATAGCCGCGATCAACAGCTGGTGAGCAGAGGTCTCCCTAACCCCCGCTTCGCCGGGGTACGCACCGCGGTACATAGCATGGCAGTAATCCTGCGTTGCACGCCCGTACGCAACAATTCGCTCCTGAATTTCTTTCGGAATACTCACAGGTCGTTCTCCTCACGTATCACGGTGCCATCGCCCTCGGGGGCGTTTGGGCATTCGGGGAAGTCATCGCACGTCTCGTCGATGGCCCCACAGAATGCGCACGGCGCGGGATTCGAAATCCCCCACAAGGGATAAACCGTCTTTATCCCTTGTAGGGGTTCGCTCATTCAATCACAGACGATCGAGTAGCCCGTCGTCGCCGCGATCGGCGTCACCGACAGAACAGTCGAACCGTCCGGCGTCCAGACCACATCCGAACAGGCGGAGAAGATGCGGATGCCGGGGCCACGGCCACTGTGCACGCGCAGCGCGCACACGAAGCCCTGCAGCGTGGCTTCACCAACCAGGTTCCCGTTCGCATCCGTGCCAGTCGCATACACCTGCGTCGCCGGGCCGTCGCGCATGCAGATGGTGGCGAGATACGGGTCGATCTGGAAAGCGGTGGGGGCAGCCAGATTACCGGCCATCGCAACCGCGCTCAATGCCAGCGCAGCGCCGGCAATCATCAGTTTCTTGAACATCGTCGTTTTCCTTCTTTCAACTGCACACCGTGAAGCGGCGTGTGCTATCCGCATGAAACTCGTGCGTTCGGAACATACACGCGATCAGGATACAACGCAAGTATCTCCGCGTCGGTCAGTTTATGGCCGGGATCTTGCTCGTAGCGGTGGGGCTTCCATGACCAATCACCAACCGAGTCAGCGCCGAGGGAAGATAAGCCAGCGCTTGTATCATCCTCGCCGCGCTCGCGTTGCGCATGACCGCGCGAGGGATCGTACGCCCGTGCACGTGATGTGCCAAAAGGTGTTTGCTCTGTTATGAAATCAGTCACATTTATCTCCTGTCCCCCGCGACGATAACATGGCTATTGGATCTGTCAAGTTGTCTTTCTTGCGCGTTGCAACATCCTAGAAACCGTTGCTGCGCTGAACAATTTGCCTTGTGCAGTGCGGTAGCCAGCGTCGTTAAGCCGCGCCGCGGCTTGCTTCAAACTGTGCGTGCCGCGGATCAATACCAGGAACGGCTTGTCGTGCTCGATAGCGCGCGCCCTGAGCACGGCCCCGCCGCGCTCGGGAGTAGGGCAGCCTAGCACCTTGCCGCGGGCCTTGAGCGCCTGCAACGCCGCCGTGGTGCGCTGGGAGATCAGCGCGCGTTCCTTCTCGGCGAGCGCTGCGAACAGGTGCAGCATGAACGGGTCAGACTGCCGGCCCAGCTCGCACGCGATGAACTCCACACCGTGCACCATCAGCCCGGAAATGAAATGCACGTCGCGGGATAGCCGGTCAAGCTTGGAAACGATAACCGGCCCCTTGAGCGCTTCGGCTTTGATCAGCGCCTCTTTGAGTACGGGCCGGGCTTTGAGTGTATCGGATACGCGCTTGCCCGATTCGACCTCGGTCAGCCACTCGGCCACCTCGATACCGTCTGCCGCGCAGAATCGTTCAATGGCCGCACGTTGCGCCTCAAGGCCGAGACCTGAGCGGCCTTGCTCGCGCGATGATACGCGGCAGTAGGCTATTGCTTTCATGGTGCTATCGCCTGGGTAAAGTTACGCTTCCTGGCCCATTGCCTACTTCTCCGCTCAATCGCGCGCCGATGCAAGCGGAGTTTTTCCGCCTGCCAGGAACGCCGGGTAAAGTCGGCCATCACTTCGAAGTCGGCACGGTCGCCTGCGCGCATCGTTAAAGCAATGCGCGTGCGCAGCTTTCGCAGCGCGTGATTGTAGCGTGCTGGCGTCACTTGTCAGTGTGAAAGTAAAGGATTGCCAGCATAGCCAGCACGCAAACGATGATAACCAGGATTGCGCCTATCATGGTGCCGCGCTCCCTATGGCCTTGCGTCGCAATGCGGTTAGCACGTGCAGGCGCAAAAGGTTCAGTTCCAGTTGATGCCCGAGAATGTCGGCGCGTTCTTGTGCGGTCTCGGCAAAAACAATATCGGCTTCCGATTGTTCGCTGGCATAGTTGAGCGCATCGGCAAGCGCTTGTGTCGGTTCAATGGATATCATATCCAGGCTCCTATAGAAAAGTACCAAAAGGCAAAAATGACCGCGCCGTTAAACAGTAGCAAGCGCGTTTCTTGTCGTGTCATTTGCGTACACCTCCGAACAGTTGAATAGACAGGCGCGCGTAGTCTGCCTCACATTGTCGGCGCGCATTGGGTGGCGCGTCCCGGCAGGCGATAAAACGCGCGTGTAGGATATCCCACCGCGTGAGGTGCGCACATGCGTGCGCGCAATGCGACGCCAGCAAGGCTAGCGCGCAGGCTGCTATGATTCTCATGTGTATAGCTTCCCGTCGTCGCCTACGTAGATATCACATTCGCCATAGACGTGCGCAGCATCCGTGAGTATCTGGCCGTGCACGCCGTAGCCACGGTCCCAGAATCCGGCGCCATGATGGTTGCGGGTGAGCCAAAAATCGTGGCCGTTCCGCGCATCGTCTCCCGCTTTCGTAAGCGCGTAAGCATTGGCCGCCTGGAAGTCGGCGCAATCTTCGGCCATCTTCGCGACAGCCTCCGGCGCAAGATCATCAAAATCATAGTTCGCATCTAGCGGCTCGCCGCCTGATTCGTCGGCGCCATCTGTGCTAGACCATAGTGCGCATTCAATATAGGCGCGCGTGAATTCGTCTAGGGTATTCATGGCGCCTTACTCGCGTCCAACGTGCCGCGTGATATCTCACGCGAATTGCCACCACTACCGCGCCACGGCACAATGGTCACAGTGTACTCCGTGGTGCCCTCCTCGTTATAGCTCAAGTCCACGCGCACGGCGCCTTGCCAGCACGCGGCGTGCGTAGTCAGCGACCGGTGCCCGCGTCGTGATGCGGTAGTTTTCCCGGCGCCGTCAACTGTTCCGTAAAGATTGCTCATATCCGCCTACCCTCCGCAGTGAATTCGTACTCATTGGCAATGATCGTTTCCGCTACCTGCGCATCTGCATTCTGGTAGTCATATTCCGCTTCCAGCGTGCGATAGAATGCGGACGCGAGACCGCGCGCCGCGTCAATGAAACGTTCTTCAATTGCTTCAATAGCCTTTAATGATAGCGGCCGCGCAGTTGATTCTTCGTCGCAGCCAATATCGAACGATTCCAGGCGCATATTGTTACCACGGTGCGAAGTCTCAATGCTGGCCGATGCGTGCGGGTACTGCGCAGCCAATTCCACAAGCGGGGCAATGGCATCATGCCAGCGCTTGTTATAGCCGCAGGTATTGATACCGCCCTCCGGCGCGGTATGCGTGGCCGGACGCTCCGCTAGCCATTTAGCGGGCTTGCAGTCCGATGCGTACCACGTGCCGCTAAACGCGGCACCGTCGCCTTGTGACCAGAAGCCCGACCATGCAAGGCCGTGCTTCTTATCAACATTGAATCCGCACGCCTTTAGCACGTCGTGGAATTCATCCGTCGCGCATTCCGCATAGAAGTCATCGCCGGCCGATGCTTCGCGGTACCAACCGCGCGCCTTTGCTTTGGCGTCGTCGTCTAGCTCATCGTACTGGAAAACGTCTGTCTGTATGGTTCGCATGGCTCGTTACCTCAAAAGCGGGTCAATGTCAGTGGCCGCCATTGTATCAACTGGTACAGGGCGGGATATGGGTAGTTTACGGTAGTCGGCAAGCGCTTGTATGTGCAGCGCATCATGTTCGGCGCGGCACGGCGCGCACATTTCCACAATGCTCGAATCGGTCACGCGGCAGCCGCATTCCCGGCGCCAGGTTTTCACAGTATGCTGCCTAGCGTAGTGCCGGCAATAGTGGCGACGCCATAGCTATTGCTAAACACGTGCGCACGGCGCAAGGCAGTGACCGCGCCCTTGCAATCATCATCGGCCAGCAAACCGACAACGCACGCAATGGCGCTTGCCTTGGTGTCTGTGTAGTACGGGCCGGAGTCGTACATGCAACCGGGCTGGCCGTGACCGTAGACCCAAACCTTGCGACGCAAGGCACGCGCCGAGACTTCCGAAGCTTTCACGCTTCGATCCTCTGCAAGCAAGTCCATTGCCTGACCGTATGACAGTTTCATGAGCGCACCACAACGATTGCGGCCGCAATCACAAGCAAACATGCCAGCGGGACACATACCGCCAGCACAACCGCGAAACCTATACCGTATGCTGCGTACTTCATGGTCGAATCCTCCGCCGGCACCATGCCGGCATAGGCTAATACTAGCATGTACCGTGCCAACGGCTAAGCGCTTGTTTACATGGCAAACGGCTAAGCGGGCATGTGACGCGGATTGTCACTAAGTGACGCTGGGCGTCACAATGTGACCTAGATTGTCAGTTAGGGATTGCTACCGATGGCCGATAACATGGCCGATAGCCGATACCGTTTGCCATGTGATAATGCCGCCAGCTAGGCGCGTGCGCGTGTCAATTAAAGGCGGGAGGCATTTAATTCGAGCGCACGGTACGGTACGCGGATCCATTTGGGCAAATGGATCCATGCGTTTCCTTAGATATCAACAGGTTAGCTAATTAGCGGTATTTCGGGCAATTGTGGATCCATTTGGATCCATTTGTATCCATTTGCACGTGTGAGCGTGAAACGGTATAGCGATCAAGCGGTTACGTGCATGATCCATTCGGATCCATTTGGATCCATTTGCCTGTTTGGATCCTTTATTACTGGATCCATTTGGATCCATAACCCTTTAGGGTATGGATCATGGATCCAAAAGGATCAGGATCACGGTAAGTTAGACGCGTAGAAAGGCGCCGCGCATTTTGCGCGCGAGCGTGCGCGCGCTCGTTTACTCCACCCTGCCAGCACACGCGCGCCCGCGCGGTACGCGCGCCTGTATGCACAAGGCATATGCCCGTATGCTATGCAATGGCGCGCCGTGCGCGCGTATGGCCCTCCCTGTGCGCGCGTGAGACCACCCCGGCCCCTGCGCGTAATCACGCGCGCGCCAGAAAGGCCCTCCCCGAAATCGCCTGGAATCGGGCGTCCCAAGTCATACGTAGAGAAA
>Ga0075021_10001228_pt1 | contig 13055 bp, 11 predicted proteins | sample ColStrG_CSR_2012_FD_72749 | JGI IMG/M metagenome (GOLD analysis project Ga0075021, IMG submission 72749) | Freshwater sediment microbial communities in response to fracking from Pennsylvania, USA - Cold Stream Run_MetaG_CSR_2012 | ecosystem: Environmental > Aquatic > Freshwater > Creek >...
CCCTCCCCGGACAACTCGCTCACGGCCTGCGCGTTGACGTCGTACACGACGCAGCTGTGGCCGTCGCGCATCAGCCGTCGCACGAGGTTGGCCCCCATCCTTCCCAGACCGACCATGCCCAGCTGCATCGGGTGTTCAGTGGCCATCGGCGTTCAGACCTCGTCCGCGGGGTGTGACTGCACGCAGGCGATCAGATCCCGGCGCTGCCCACGCTGGTGGAACATCTCGGCTAGACGCGTCATCGTCCTCCTTGCAGTCGCACGGCTGCGCGGCCGCCGTGATCCGACCACGCACCCTCGCAGGATTGCAGACACACCCGGCGCGCGGTGATCCGTTCGTCGTTTGACAGTGGTTGCGTCGGGCACGTTGAATGTCCGAGGTGAACGACGAGCCTGATGATCAGAGCGGGGGTATTCGTGGAGGCCGGCGGTCGGCGGCTGCCCGTGAGGTGAAGCGGCGCTCGATCGCCTCGATCGGAGCGCGCTGCGCCGGTGGCGCCGCGGACGAGTCCCTGCCGCTCTCGGCGTTTTCGCGGCGTGAGCTGCTGGTCCTCGGCGGCTCGTTGGGGGCCGCGGAGGTGCTGCGGGGTGCTGGGCGCGCCTCGGCGTCGCCGCGCCGAACCCCGCGGACGGATGCCCGCGTGGTGATCGTGGGTGCCGGCCTGGCGGGGATCGCGGCGGCCTACCAGTTGCGTCGAGTCGGGGTCGCGTCGACCGTCTACGAGGCCCGTGACCGGCTCGGCGGGCGGTGCTGGACGGCACGAGGGTTCGCCGACGGCCAGACCGCCGAGCACGGCGGTGAGTTCATCGACACCCGGCACGTGCATCTGCGTCAGCTCGTGCGAGAGCTCGGACTCGAGCTCGACGATCTGTCCGCGGCGAGGGCTGGGCCGTACTCGCCGAATCTGGTAGGCGGGCGCAACGTCACTCAGCACGAGTTCAACGAGGGCATGCGCCCCGTGCAGGCAGCCGTGGCCCGGGAGGCGCGCCGGGTGGGCGTGCTCCGCCACGATGGGCGGGTCGACACGACCGCCATCTCCTATCCGACGGCGACGCCCGCGGCGGTCGCGGTCGATCAGCTGTCGATGGCCGAATGGCTTCAGACGCAAGTGCCGGGAGCGCTCGGCTCCGACCTCGGCGAGTGGCTCGACCAGACGATGACCGGGTGGTATGGACTCAACATGGACCGCCTGTCGGCGCTCAACTGGATGGACTATCTGATCATTCCCTCCCCGGGCGCTGACGAGCGTTGGCACGTGCATGGCGGAAACGACCAGGTGATTCACAGGGCAGCCGCCGTCCTCCCAGCAGCGAGTTTGCATACGGATGCGGCGCTTCGGGCGATCCGGCGGCGTGCCGGCGGCAGCTATGCGCTGTACTTCGACGGCGTTCCGGGCCCGGTGATCGCGGATCTGGTGATCCTCACCATGCCGTTCACCACGCTGCGTGACGTGGATATGCGGGGTGCGCAGTTCAGCGCCCACAAGCTCGACGCGATCCACGAGCTGGCGATGGGATCAGACGCCAAGGTGCTCGTCCAGTACGACACGCGACCGTGGAAGCTTCACCACTGGAGCGCCTCGATGACGTCCTCCGACCCCGACTTCGACACCTGGGAGAGCTCGGCCGATCAAGTCGGCCAATCCGGGTTGATCACGGTCTACGGTGGCGGACGTACCGCCGAGTCCTGGCGCGGACCAGCCGCCCACGCGCCGGCGACTGCACAGCTTCGAGACTCGGTCCTTGACCGGATCGACCAAGCCGTGCCCGGAAGCCGCGCCCACTTCAACGGTCGCGCCTGGGCAGACCTCTGGCCGCAGGACCCGTGGACCCGCGGCTCCTACGCCGCCTTCGCGCCGGGTCAATACACCCGCTTCTGGGTCGGCCTCGGGCAGCCCGAGGGAAACGTCCACTTCGCCGGAGAAGCGACCTCAACCTACAGCCAGGGCTACCTCAACGGCGGTGTTGAAAGCGGCTACCGCACCGCCCTGGAGATCATGCGCAAGCTACGCATCCCACTCCCGCGACACCTCGCCAGGCTCCCGTACTCGCCGATCTGAGGGCGCCGGCCCGTAGTCAGCTGGCGCGCGCGACGGGACGGCGCGGCGGTGTGATCGGCTGACCGATTCCTGGGCTCAGGCAGACTCAACGAGGTGGCGCTCGAACGCCCAGACCGTCGCGGCGGTCCGGGTTCGCGCGCCCGTCTTATCGAAGATGTGCTGGACGTGGTGACCCGCCGTCTTGGCGGAGATGCCGAGGCCCTCTGCGATCTCCTTGTTGGTCTTTCCGGCGGCGAGCGCGAGCAGGACCTCGAGCTCGCGGTCCGTCAGCCCCGCGGGCAGGTCACGCGGCCGTTTCGCCACCCGGTGTCCGGCCGCCGCGAGCACCGCATCGACCGCCTCGGGACATAGACGGCCTTCGCGCGCGTCGCGCAGTAGCTCGGCCTCGGCGCCGGCGGCGTCGAACGCCGGCCGATGCGGACGTCGCTCTCGCATCGCCTGGTAGGAGTCGGCGGCAGCGAGGATTCGCGCGGCCTGCCCGAGCCTGGTCGCTGGGGTCTGGCGGTAGTAGCCCGCCCCGTCGAGTCGCTCGTGGTGAGCGCCCGCCAGTTCGCCGATCGGCGCGAGCGCGGGTGCGCGCGCGAACGAGCGCTCGGTGAAGTACGGGTGCAGCTGCACATGCTCCCAGTCGGTCAGCCCGAACGGCCCGGGCTTCTCCCAGATCGCGTTCGATACCGCGACTCGGCCGAGGTCGAGCGCAAGGGCGGCCCGCCGCACCGTCGCGACCTCGTCCTCCGGGAGACCGAGCCGCCAGGCGGCCGCCTCGGCGAGCTGGGACGTGCCCTCGGCATGCCCGCGCAGCCAGTAGGACTTCAGATCGGTGAACGTCCCGACCACGCGGAACGCGGCGTCGATCTCCTCGCCGCTCATCCACCGCCGGGGGGGCGGCTCGGCGGCGATAGCCTGCTCCCAGATCAGCGCGTCGTCGAGCCCTTCGAGCAGTTCGTCGAGGTGGTCGGTCGCGATGGCCGCCAGGTGCGGGTCATACGCGCCGCCCGCGCGCTGCTCGATCACCTCGCCCGCTCGCTCGGGACCTACGGCCGACAGGAACACGGAGATGTCGCGCGCGATGTGGAGCGTCCGCGCCGGCAGCGCGATCCCCTCCCCCGCAGCCGCGCCCGGGAAACCGTTCCCGTCCCAGCGCTCGAACACGTTCGCAAGGTTCGAGACGACGCCGGGCCCGAAGCCGAGCCAGCGGGCGAAGCGTTGCGCGACCTCGCAGTGCAGGGCGAACGTCGAGCGCGCGATCTCGAGCGCGTTCTCGAGCGCGTGGGCGACCATCGCCTCGCGAACCTCGGGCGGTCGCCCTGCACCCACCACGTCCATCAGGAACGCGCCGACCTCTTCAGGATTGCCTCCGTCGACGAGCGCGAACTTGGCCCGCGGCTCAATGTCGTCCCCGAACAGCTCGGTCTGCTCGGGCGCGTCCGAGGTGCAGCCGATGGAGTGCAGCAGGGAGATGTAATAGGCATCGACGAGTTCCGGCGGCGAGAGCTCCGCGAGCTCGCCGAGGCGGACCGCGAGGATCGCCGTCCTGAGCGCGTGCTCGAGCGGTTGACCGGTGCCCAGATCGGTCGCGATCGACATCGCGCCGATCACCTCCGCGGCGCGGACCTTCACCTCGCTCGGAGCGGGTGTCGCTGCGGTGCTGCCGCGGCCGTCGGACCCCATCGGCAGATCCTAACCCGCGACGGCCGTGCGTCAGGTGCCGGCGATCGCCCGATCAGCAGTGCCGGCACCGTCCGGTATGTAGTGCCGACGACCGCCTCGGGAGTCGAAGGGGAAGCCGCCGGCGCGGGCGGCTTCCCCTCCATCGTGTGCGTCCGACCTACGCCACTGCCTGCAGATGCTCGTTGGGGTCGATCGCCCCCAGGCTCTCGACGACGTCGAGCGTGCCCTCGCGCACCTGGGCGATGTACATGTTCATCCGCACGTGGTGCTGGCCGGGCACCATCTCGGCTGGGCCGCCCGGGCCCTCGGCGATCTTCGCGTGGTCGAGCGCCGCGACGACGGCAGTCTGGTCCAGGCAGCCGGCTTCCGTGACGGCGGCCTCCCACAGCTTGAGGCCGCGGTATATGCCAGTGCACCCGCTGCCGGCACTGAAATGCGGGCCCTGCGGGAAGCGCGCGTTGTAACGGCCGAGCAGCTCCGCGCTGAACGGGTCGCTCAGCGACTGGTAGTAGTCGATGCACCCGTACAACCCCTCCGTGTGCTCGGGCGGCAGCGCGGCGACGAGGTTCTCGTCGAAGTACGTCGTGACGATCAGCCCGCCATGCTTGCCGAAGCCCGACTCGCAAAGCGCCTGCAGGAACGGGAAGCACCCCGGAGGCACGGTCGTGTTGAACACGACGTCTGCGCCGGTCGAGTTGATCTTGTCAACCGTCTCGCTCCAGTCCGCGTGATCGAGGGGGAAGTACTCCTCTCCCACGATCTCGCCGCCGTTGGCGGACGCGACCTCGTGGACCTTCCTGTTCATCACGTGCGGCCAGATGTAGTCCGCCGAGGGCAGGTAGAACGTCCGCGCTGCGGTTTGCTGCATCAACCAGGGGATCAGCGGCTCGACCTGCTGTGCGGGGACGGCGCCTGTACAGAACAGAAGCGGGTGGTACTCCTGCCCCTCGTACTGCTCGGGATAGATGTAGAGCGTCTCGCCCTGCACCACTGCCGGCTCCTTGATCGCCTGCCTGGTCGAGCTGAAGATGCCGCCCAGGAGCACGTCGACCCGGTCGTCCCGGACGAGCTTGGCGGCACTGGCCGCCGCGTTGGCATCGTCGGTCGCGCTGTCCTCGATGAGCAGCTCGACGTGACGGTCGAGAAGGCCGCCGGACGCGTTGATTTCGTCCACCACAAGCGTCGCGACATTGGCCTGGCCGACGCCCATCACGGAGAGGGCGCCCGTTTGGTCGGCGATCACGCCGACTTTGATTGTGTCTCGCATGACCTCGCTCCTACGCCTCGTAGCGGGCGCTCAGCTCGGCCACCTGCGGACGGCCCTTGTGCCCGGCCTCCTGCATGATCGGCGGCACCTCGGGGTCGGAGGCGAAGCTCTTCCAGCCGTCGAGATCCCAATCGAACAGCGCCCAGACCCGGTCGTCCTGGTTGGGGTCGCGGAACACGACCGCGCCCTTCGAGCCATGCTGCCTGCGCTTCTCGGCACCCTTGGTGGAGAAGACGTTCGTGAAACGGTCGAAATCCTCGACCGTGGTGGTGGCCAGAAGCATCCTGGTCCTCCTTGCGTTTGCCGGCGTCTCCGAACGACACCGAGGAAGGCGCGAGTATCCGCCCGGGCGGATCGATGCACATCGGGCAATTGCCCTATGCGGCGATCGGCTGGGGTGGGGCGGCAACCGCCGTCGCTCAGCGGTTGTGGTTGACGACCTCGACGTTGTGCCCGTCGGGGTCAAGGACGAACGCGCCGTAGTAGCCCGGGTGGTAGACCGCACGCTCGCCTGGGCCGCCGTGGTCTTCGTAGCCGGCGGCGAGCGCAGCGGCGTGGAACGCCCGCACGGTCGCATCGTCCTGCGCCGAGAATGCGAGGTGGACGTGCTCGGTGAGCGGCCGCTCGTCGTGGATCAGCGAGAAGCAGAAGTTCTGGCCGACTATCTGGACGCGGTCAGGCTCCTCCCCGCCGATCCGCAGCCCGGCGTGCGGGGCGATCGTCATATAGAAGCGCTTGGACGCGGCCGGATCGCGGACGCGGATCCAGAGGTGGTCGACGCGGCCGTCTGGCACGGGGTCCGCGCTGTCCGTTTGCACCGCCTCCGCGCTGTTGCCGTCCGGGTCGAGCAGGAAGCCGCCGTAGTAGTCCGGGCCGTAGCTCGTCCGTGGGCCCGGCGCGCCGTCGTCCCGATAGCCCGCGTCGATCCCCGCCTGCCAGAAGGCGTCCACGGCGTCTCGCGACGGCGCTCTGAAGGCGACGTGCAGGCCGCGGCTCACGGGGTGCTCGCGGTCCCTCGCCCCGATGTCCCAGTCCTCCCACTCGACGAGCTCGGCGTCCGCGTGACTCGGCTCGGCGCCCAGCAACGAGAGGACAGTGCGGTAGAAGCGCTCGGACGCGGCAAGGTCCGCGACGGTGATCGCGACGTGATCGAACATCCCGGCTCGGGCTACCGGCGAGCACCGCGACTGCGACGCCGCCGAGCCGGCACGTGGCGCTCACCGAACCCGCCGGCGGTGAACTCGCGGTGCAGCGAGAGCTCGCCGGCAAAGCTGGAGACGTCGGGAACCTGGTCGGCCATCACGAAGGTGATGCTCGATCCCGTGCGCCCGGCACGTCCGGTCCGCCCCGCGCGGTGCACGTAGCTCTCGCGATCGCCCGGCGCGTCGAAGTGGATGACGTGTGTGATGCCATCCACGTCAAGTCCGCGAGCGGCGACATCGGTCGCGACGAGCACGTCGCACTCGCCGCGGGCGAACCGGGCGAGCGCCTTCTCGCGCTGTCCCTGCGTCTTGTCGCCGTGCATGCCGACGGACTCCACGCCGTGCGATCGCAGCCGCTTGACGAGCCGGTCGGCGCCACGCTTGGTGCGAACGAACACGAGCGCGCGGTCGACACCGTCCGTGTTGACGATCGTGACGAGCCGCGCGACCTTGTCGGCGTGCTCAACCGCCACGAAACGATGCTCGATATCCCGGCGCCGGTTCTCCGTCGGCCTGTGCTCATGGCGGCGGGGCCGGTCGGTGTACGCACTGGCGAGCCGCCCGACCTCGCCGTCGAGCGTCGCCGAGAACAGCAGTGTCTGCCGGTTTTGCGGCGTCCTGGCGAGGATCCGGTCGACGACCGGCCGAAAGCCCATGTCAAGCATGCGGTCGGCCTCGTCGAGGACGACCACCTGGATTGCGTGAAGACTCACCGCGCCGCGTGCGATCAGATCCTCCAGCCGCCCCGGCGTGGCGACGATCACATGTGCGCGGCGTGCGAGCCTGGCCTGTCGCTCGATGCCGGCGCCACCGTAGAGCGCGGCGACGGCGAGCGCGCGTGCGTGGGCGATGTCGCGAATCTCCTCGGCAATCTGCAGGGCGAGCTCGCGCGTCGGAGCGAGGATCAGCGCGGACTGCTTGGGACCGTTCGCGTCGAGGCGGTCGACGAGCGGGACCCCGAACGCGAGGGTCTTGCCCGAGCCGGTCGGCGACTTCACGAGGACGTCGTTGCCGGCGAGCACGTCGGCGATGACGAGCCTCTGCACGGGAAAGGGATTGACGATGCCGCGGTGCGCGAGGGCGGTGAAGACCGCCGGCGACACGCCGAGATCGGCAAAGGACTGTGTGGACATGTGAGTGCTCCTTGGCTGCGCATAGCGCCGCCGTTTGCGATTCGGGAGATTCGACTGACCCGGATCGCGCGAGCGCTCGAGACAAGAACCTCGCGGGAACCACGTTCCCGCAGACCTCGAGAATAGCAGGCAGAGCTGGGCGAACCGCCAGCAACCGCCCGCCCGGCCCAGGTTACGACGCGGCATCGCTGCCCCGATTCGGCCTACGATCCTCGTGATGGACAGAGAACAGCTTCAGGCGCTGCAGCAGCCGCTCAAGGAGCGCTACCGCCACGAGCCGGCGGCCGCCCTCGTCACGCTGCGCGCAGAAGGGGCGCTCGGGGACGGGGTCTCGTGTTCGGTTGGCACCGGACGCGCGCTGGCGCAGGCCGGACTGCACCCGGCGACCGGCGGCGACGGCTCGCTGCTCTGCTCCGGCGACATGCTCCTCGAGGCGCTGGTGGCCTGCGCCGGGGTCACGATGAGTGCGGTCGCCACGTCGCTTGACATTCCGATCGCAGCCGGCATCGTGCGGGCCGAGGGGGACCTCGACTTTCGCGGTACGCTCGCAGTCGATCGCGACGCACCGGTTGGCTTCTCCGCCATCCGCCTGAACTTCGAGCTCGAGACGGACGCAGCCCAGGATCAGATCGACCTGTTGCAACGCCTGACAGAGCGCTACTGCGTCGTCTACCAGACGCTCGTCGGCGGCGTGCCGGTCAGCATTCAGTGCGCGAATCGGCCCTGCTGACAGACCCGGCCATGACGACTGGCGCGATCTCGTGCTGGTGATCTGACCGCGCAACCCGCCACAGGTCGTGCTGTAGCGGTCCTGCAACCAGCTCAGCTCCGATTGGGCGCCGGCCCAAGTTCGGTCAGGCGGCGTTCGACGAAGCGCCGTTCGGCGCCATCGCCGGTGAGCGCGAGCGCTCGACGGTAGGCGTCGCGGGCCTCCTCGATCCGACCGAGCCGGTGAAGCAGATCGGCTCTGGTGGCGTGCAGGTACTGATAGTCGTCCAGGCCGAGGCGGTCGATGATCCGCAGGGCAGCGTCCGGGCCATCCGCCTCGGCGACGGCGATAGCGCGGTTCAACTCGACGACGGGAGATTCGGTCAGCCGGCCGAGCTCGACGTAGAGCGCAGCGATCTCGGCCCAGTCGCAGTGCTCCTCCGCGTGCAGCGAGGCGATCGCCGCTTGCAGGACGTACGGGCCACGGCCGCCCAGCGCGAGTGCCCTGTCGAGCACCGACCGCCCAGCGTCGATCTGCTTGGAGTCCCAGCGTGAATGGTCCTGGTCGGCGAGCAACACCAGCTCGCCGTCCCGGAACCGCGCGCCGCGACGCGAATCGTGCAGAAGCATCATCGCCAGCAGACCGTGCACCTCGGGTTCCTCGGGCAGCAGCTCAGCGAGGGCGCGTCCGAGCCAGATAGCCTCCGCGGCGAGTTCATCCCGGCCGCCATACCCCTCGTTGAAGATCAGGTACACGACGGCGAGCACCGCCGCCAGCCGCTGGGACAGCAGATGCGGGGGCGGCACCCGGAACGGGATGCCGGCCGCTTTGATCTTGCGCTTCGCCCGCACCAGCCGCTGGGCCATCGTCGGCTCGGGCACGAGAAAGGCGCGGGCGATCTCGTCAGTGGTGAGCCCGCCGAGGGTACGCAGCGTCAGAGCGACTTGCGCGTCGAGGGCCAGTGCAGGGTGGCAGCAGGTGAAGATGAGCTCCAAGCGCTCATCGGGAAAGATCGATGCGTCCATCGAGGCCTCGGCATCTGGGTGGGGAGCAGGCACCGGCGCGCGCGCGAGCGCCTGGTTTCGACGGATGCGATCGACCGCACGGTTGCGGGCGGTGATGATCAGCCAGGCGCGCGGGTTGGTCGGGAGGCCGTCGCGCGGCCAGCGCTCGGCGGCGATCGCGAACGCCTCCTGGGCGGCTTCCTCAGCGAGCTCAAAGTCGCCGAGGAAGCCGATCAGGGTGGCGAGCACGCGACTCCACTGCTCGCGAAAGACCTGCTCGACGGTCGCTACCAATACGTCTCGGTGGGTCGGATCTCGATCGCTCCACCGAGTCGGGCGGCGGGGATGCGGGCAGCCAGCTCGATGGCAGCATCGAGATCGTCGGCTTCAAGAATGAAGTAGCCGCCAACGGCTTCCTTGATTCCCACGAATGGGCCGTCGGTGGTCAGCGTCTTGCCGTCCTGGACCCGGATCGTGGTGGCGTTCTCCGGCAGCCCAAGCGCAAGCCCAGGCGTGACCCCCGGCGTCTGGTTGATGGCTCCGTAATCGGCGTAGATCTGCTTCTGCTCATCATCGGACAGTCCGGTCCAGGCCTCCGAGCCCGGCAGCGGGGTGGAGCCCTGGTAGATCAACATGACGTACTTCATCTTTCCTCCTAACGCGTAGATGCTCAGCGTTAAGACGAACATAGACGCCTGAAATCGACAGGTCGGCGGCAAGAGGTCTGCGCCTACAGCGTGATGCCTGCTTCAGATGCAAAGCCTTCCGGCCGACGGCCCCGGAGCCGATCGACACGCATGTGACCAACTGGGACATGGTGCGAACCGGTCCGACGCATCGATTCGTCGTCGTCTCGGCCGTCTCCGTCGGTTCGGTCAGCTCAGCTCGTAACGCAGTTCACGCATCTGCGCCGCGAACGGGTCATCCTTGCACAGCTCACCGATGCCGACGTACTCGTCACGCGCCAGCCGGTGGTACTAGTCGCAGGTCCTACGAGCGCTTATGGTTCCTTGTTGGGGGGAGGCGGCGGCCCGTGCCGGACCATCCCGGTCTGTCGCTCGACGCTCGCGACACGCTCGGGCGCAACCCGGGGGCCGTCCGGCGGTGGCTGGAGCCACGGCCACTGCGCCGGCTCGGCCAGTCCCCGCACCATGTCCTCGATCCCGGCTGGGGTGGACAGAACCAGCATCCGGGCCGTGTCAGACTCGACGCGGAAGGTGTGGGGCGTCCCACCGGGCGCGAACACCACATCGCCGACGCCGCAGCGGCGAGCCCTGGTCTTCACCCAGTCCGGAGTTTCTGAGCGATCGCCGGCGAGCTCCGGCTCGACCAGCCAGGCAGTGAGCTCGCCTGCCAGTATGTAGAACGTCTCGTCCTGGGGATGGGAGTGAAGCGGCGGCGCAGCGCCATGAGGCATGACCCCCTCGAACAGCGCGAATCGCCCTGCGGTCTGGCGCCCGCCGAGCTTCACCCGCGCCAGCGTACCGAGGAACCAGAGGGCCTCGCTGCGGCCGGACACCACCTGCGGCTCCGCGACGGGAGTCTCGGATGCGTCAGATCGATCGGTGGTCGCAGCGCTCATACCTGCACCGCGGAGCGGAATGCTTCCGGGCGTTGGTATGTCGCCCCAGGCGTGCAGCCGATCGCGAGGATCCTCACCCCGTCGTCCCCTGGCTCGAGCGTGCGCTTGCTCGCGGCGTCGACCTTGAGCAGCTTCCCCTCAGAGATCGTCACCCGTTCGCCATCGATGACGAAATCGGCGCGTCCGCGGAGCACCACGTACACCTCTTCCTGCCCGTCTTCGACGTGGTCGTGCTCGGGGTAATCGGAGAACCCGGCCGGGAAGTCGAGCACCTGCATCCCGAACGACCGGATACCGAGCTCAGCACCGGCCAGCTTGACGGCGCCGTGATGGATCGACTCCAGCTCGTCGGTCGTCTTCACCATGTAGCTCATGCTGCCTCCTTGGGTGGTGGATCCTGGCAGCGTCGCGGCCCGGCCCTGAGCGCGCATCGGCTTCCCTGCCTATCTTGGCTCGCGCACCGTCCCATCTTGTGACAGCAGCCCGCGGCTGCGCGCCTGCTCAATCGCGGCCAGACGCGTCGCGGCGCCCAGCTTCGCCAGGATCGCCGAGACGTGGTGGGCGACGGTGCGCTCCGAAAGATGCAACGCGGCGGCGATCGCCGGATTCGTCGCACCGGTGGCGAGCTGCTTGAGAACCTCCTGCTCGCGGCGGGTCAGGCCGGCTGGATGGGCCAGCGTCGATCGTCTGGGACCGCGCGTGGCACGTGCGCCCCGGGCCGCCCGCTCCCGAGCGAACGTCCGCATGGCCGCGCCCGCGCCGAGCTTATGGAGCACGGCCTGTGCTTGGCGGACGGCGGCATCATCGCCGGGCAGTGCGGCCAGCGCCGACTCGTACGGCGCCTCCAGTTCGCGCCAGGCTCGAATCGCTCCGCGCCAGTCGCCTTCGAGCTCGAGCTTCACGGCCTCCGGCACGCCGGCCGGCGGTTCCAGCTCGAGGCCGTGGCGGGCCGCCCACAGCGCCAGCTCGCCGCCCCAGCGCGCGAACCGGCCGGTCGCCGGGGACGCGCGGGCTGCCGCCAGATGCTCGAGCGCGGTGGCGCGGTCGCCGCGCAGCCACGCGGCCTCCACCAGGGCGCAACGAAGCGTCCCATGACGCGAATCCTCCGCGAGCTTCGGGATCTCGGCCCACGCTTGCTCGAGCGTCCGCTCAGCACCGGGCTCGCCTCGGCGGGCCGCGATCAGCCCCTCCTTGGCTCGGGCCAGGGAGGCGTCTGCGTGCCAGATCCGGACGCTGTGAGCCGCCGCCGGAAGCGCCTCGTCCCAGCGGCCGCGATCGAGCAGGCTCCGGGCGAGGAATCCCTCGATCACGCAACGGGGGATCCGCGCATCGAGCCCCTCGAACAACTCCCGCGCCTCGCCGATGGCGCTCTCCACCAGCTCATGGCGGCGCAGGGTCGCGCCCACGAACATCAGGTTGACATAGCCTCGAATCGTCTGGATTGCCAGCCCCGCCGCCTGGGCATCGCGAAGCGCGTCCGTCAGCATCGGGACCGCATCGGGTTGACCACGGTGACCGTACGCCAGCCCGGCACTGATCGCGATGTCGATCTGGAGCTCCTCGAGCCCGGCGGCGCCAGCGAGCTCATGCGCTAGCGGCGCAGCTGCGATCGCCACCGCGGGGTCGAACGCCGAGGCCTCGATCCTGATGTGCGTCGACTGCGCTCGCGCCTGCGCGGCTACGTCGGAGGTCTGCTCCAGCACCGCGATCGCACCCTCCGCGGCCTGCTTCGCCTCGACCATGCGATCGAATGACCACAGCGCCCAGGCCAGCGCTCCCAGTGCTCTCGCCTGGCGCAGCGGATCCCCAAGCCGCTCGGCGACGGCCAGCGCCTGCTCGGCACCCGATACCGCGTCCTCGTAGCGAGTGCTGGTGAAGTTCGCCGCGCGCGAGTAGCGGATCAGCAGCTCGTAGCGCTCGCGATCGGCGAGATCCTCGCCCAGTCGCAGCGCTCGCTCCGCTTGAAGCCGCGCCTGGAGGGGCGCGCCAAGCCGCTCTGCCTCGACCGACGCGAGCGTGGCATAGCGGCAGGCCTCGTGGTGGACCCCCGCCCGCTCCGCGTGGTGAGCCAGCCGCGCGTTCTCGACTCCTCCCGCCTGAACGATCAGCGCAGACAGCGCTCGCGCGTGTAACTCCGCAAGCCGTGGCGGCGAGATCGAGGCCTCGATCGCCTCACGGATCAGTTCGTGCCGGAAGCCCAATCTGGTGCCGTCCGCAACCAGCACGCCGCGCGCCAGCGCCTCCTCGACGGCCGTCGTGCTGCCTGCAACCACAGCGTCCAGCAACGCGTAGTCGAAACGCTGCCCCAGCACTGCCGCAGCGTCGGCCACCTCGCGCGCGGCCTGGCTCAGGCGACCAGCGCGCGCGAGCGCCGCGTCCCGCACCGACGCCGGCAGCCGGTCCCCGGCGGCGACGGCCTCCACCACCA
>Ga0075021_10001229_pt1 | contig 13047 bp, 16 predicted proteins | sample ColStrG_CSR_2012_FD_72749 | JGI IMG/M metagenome (GOLD analysis project Ga0075021, IMG submission 72749) | Freshwater sediment microbial communities in response to fracking from Pennsylvania, USA - Cold Stream Run_MetaG_CSR_2012 | ecosystem: Environmental > Aquatic > Freshwater > Creek >...
CCCACAACCCGCCAAAGATGCCAATGCCAATGAGACCAATGTCCCAACTGCCGCTGAGCAATGTGGTCTTGTAGGGTAAGCCGGCAACATCGCCTATTTTGAGATACGCAACTGTGCCCATCACGTGCACCAGGCCGTGCACCAGGCCGTGCACCGTCAGCAAGACGATCATGACCAGCGTCAGAAATCTACGCGTACTGCCCTCCAATTACAAACCCTTCTCGCGGATGTACCGACTTACATCGACGTTGTAGACGATGTCCTCGACGTGAAATACAGCCCACGGCTTGCCATCGTCCATCCAGATGGCTGCGCCCGTAGCCGCGAAGGGTTTGCCATCGGGCGTGCTCCAGCCAAGCATCTGGTTCATCCATAGCACTTTCGTCTGACTGTCGCTACTGTGATATCGCATGGACTCGAACCACGCGATCAGACCGGTGTTTGGATCGAAGCGCACAACATGCCTTTCGTATGTGTTGTTGAATGGCACGACCAGCAATGCCGCTTCGTCATCCACCGCCTCCCAGTGCACACGCGGGTCGGTGAGATAGATTGAAGGGAACCATATTGCCTCGGCCCATAAGCCGAGGTTGGCACCCTGGTCAATCTTGTCACCCTGATCGGTTGCAAACGGCAACTCAATCAGGCCCTTGCCATCGAGATAACGCTCGTTTACTTTGAAGACTGGCAGACCAAAGAATGTCACCTCAATGTAGTGCCGATAGCCTTGGCCCGCTTGGTGCGTAAAGCGAAAGCGTGCCGGCCACATGAATGGCCCGATTGGGCGCATTTCGGCGCGACCAGTGATGACAGCAGTCTTGATGATCGGAATGCGATCGCCATATAGAAGTCGGTAGAAGCGCTCGACAGGCTTGGGAAGCCCGCTGGGCAACGCGACCGTCTCCATTGACGGCGTGCGCATCGGATATGTTGGGAATGCGCTGGGTTGGATGTTCAATCCCAGCCAACCTAAAATCGGGAGGGCAAGCGCAACGCCTGTCAATGTGGCAATCCGTTTCATCGTAGCACCCCATTTGCAACTCACCGTCGCCGCGCAAAGATCATCCACAGTGCGCCCATCATGGCGGCGATGCGCAGGATCGCTAGCGTGACGGAAGCGGATGTGTCTATCGCGCCGCCAGAATCTTCGAGGTCGGCACCGGTTGTTGGCAAGATGACCTTGCCAGGGCTCGTGACGGCGTGACAACTGCCGGTCGAGGTGCTGATGGTGGCCCGGGTATTGGCTGTGCGATGAACCCAGCCATCCGTCGCAACGTCTTGGGCAATAAGTGCATCGAATGGACCTGCATCCTGGTTCACCGTGACGCTGACTCGCTTTGTGTTGTCCCCATTTCCGGACTCGCGGTCCAGCCCACCCATCACCTGATACCGATACACCCAAACTGACCGCACAACTGTGCCGCTATCATCTCGCACCGGTGTCGTAGTATCTGGAACCGAGACCAATGTGAGCACGCCATTGGCATCTCGTGGTGGTGTCGACGGTTTGCGATCAGCCGCAAACACGAGCAATACATGAATGTTATCAACGTGACTGACGGGCGTCATCCATGGTTGACGGCCAGCCGTCGACGTCATGGACAAGTCGAGTTTGACGGTCGCATTGCCGTGCGCGTCCAGCGTATCACAGGCGCCTTGGATGACCAGTTCGAAGCTTGGGTAATAGGTGTCTTGACCCGGCGTGGCCGTTGGTAGTAACGCTGCCGTTGGCGTGACCGATGGCGCTGGCGGCGTTGGCACTTCGACTTCCGAAGTTGGCTTAGGTGGTTGAGTAGGCGTGGCGGACGGCGTCAATGCAGCTGTCGGGCCAGGGGTTGGTGGTTGTTCGGTTGGCGTTGGCGGCACCGGAGTCGGAGTCGCGGTTGGTATCGAAGTAGCCGTTGAGCTGGAGGTGGGCGTCGGTGTCTGCGGCACCGGAGTCGGCGTTTCAGTAGGCCTTGGTGTAGCAGTCGGGACAGGCGCGATCTCGGTGGCGGTCGCGGAAGGTGAGATGGCCGTGGGTGCAGGCGTAGACGTTGGCATTGGCGTCGGCGTCGGCGTCGGCGTCGGCGTCGGCGTCGGCGTATTCATCGGTGTCGCTGTCTCTGTCGGCGTCGGAATCGGCGTTGATGAGGGAATTTCCGTAGGTGTTGCAGTGGCTGGGGGCGATGGGGTAAACACGGGCGTGGCTGTCGGACGGCAATACACGTCTACGGCGCGATAATTCAACTTTACGGCAACTTTCAGACCTTGTTGATCATAGGCCTCGGCCGCGACGTTGATGACAACATCGCCGCCACTGGTGGTGTCATAGCGCACCGCATACGTGCCAGAACCGCTAAAGCCAACGCTACCCTGTTCTCGCCCTTGAAGCACGGACCAAATGCGCCCTACGACCCGAATGTGCCCTGGGTCCGGGTCATAAATGTGGATGCCTACCGCGTATGATCCGACGGCGCACGACTCGATGTCGCCCTTGGTGTTGACATCAATCACGACCGGCTGACTCGTGAACATCGGCGACAATGGTTGCGCCGCGCTTTCTCGAGTGTTACTCTCCAGGGCGATACCACCAGCAACGATCGATATGACCACAAGCCATATCGCCCCTTTAATTACCGTATCGTGGCTGGTTCGCCACAAGCCCACTAAGGTTTGCCATGTATTTCGCATATTGCAAAACACCCCCGTCACAAGACTGAGGCTATGACATACGCGTGCAATATGCACCCGATATGTGAGCAAGTTGTGGACTGGTCAAGTGGGCGTACTTGTGCCTAGACGCATGGGCAACACGAGGCAGCCGGTCACGCGGTCAGCCATAGGGTGGCCCAAAGTCCGTAGCCTCGTCTCCATGCCAACGGCCGCCGTGCCGAGATTGTTAGTGAAATCTAATCAGGGCCTCGGTGTCGATTGCCCAGGCGCACGTAAGGTCTGCGATCGTCACAAACTTTGTCCACTTAAGCAACCCAAGATCACAGCAAAAGCGCCACGGCGTGTCGAGCGCAAGACGTTGAATGAGCAGAGCATGTATCACAGCCATCCCGGTTATCGTGGACCTACGAAATGGGCATCTCAAGCGTCAAATACACAGTTTGCCCCTCACCGGTCATTGGACAGTTTCGTGCACGACCAGTCTCAGTTACATTGGATGAGGTCGACGGATGAGGTCAACAGAGGTCAACTTGCGAGAGACTCGGTAGAGTGCCATGTTGTTATTGCGGGCCACCCGGCAACCAGCACTGCACGCGCAAACCCTGAAACGGTTTGGCGTCCAGCGCCAGTGGTAGGCGGGCGGACTGCCTAAGTGGGTAGGCAAGAGTTTCTTGACAGCCGTCGCTGGATTTCCTCGAAAACGAGGCAATTCGCGGCATACATTGTGTCAACAAATATTTCCGAACCCACTTAGTACCAACTCGGTCGCTCTAGCATGTCGAGCACGCTCGCGGCGACAACAAAATACTTAAACCCAATAGGCCGATCAGCTAATGCGGCGTGCTGGGAAAGCGTATGTGTCCGTTATGTGGCGGCAAGTGGTCGATCAGATGTTCGAAGTGGATGAATCGCGCCAGTACAAGCAAGCCACCTATGCCCATGAGTACAATCGGCCAGAACACCTGGTTGGCTTCAGCCATACCGGACAGCCTAAACAATACTTCGAAGAATGTACCAAAGGCCAGGAACAAAGCCAGACCAATGGCGATGAGAATGTAGCCTGACCGCTTCAGGTCCGGTAAAGAGCTCTACCAACTATTGATGAGCAAGCCAAGCCCCACGCCAGCCGGCGCGATCAACGTCCAGGCGTAGGTCCAGGTTTCTCGATGACCAATCATGTTTCGCGCAAGCAGCATTATCACCATGGTCGGGATAACGCTGCCAGGTATGGCGAGTGGGCCACCAGCTGGCCCGCTAACGACCATGCCGACGAAGAAGAGCGCTCCAAGTGCGATGATGTATAGCGGCCATATCGATTCGACGATGCTCCAGCGCTCTAAGTGCGCCAGAAGCAGTAACGCGCCAACAAGAATGAGGATCAGACCAGCGATAACCGGAGCATAGGTGCTGGTTTGACGATCCATGTTCACGGCGTATTTCTCCTTGAGCATCGTGCGCTATCAAGCGCTGATCGGTGAGGTCGATGCAGCCAGCCTTTCGGCGCGTGCTTTGATACCCAGCACCATGCCGCGCTCCATAAAGAAGTAGGCCGGGTCGAGCGCGTCCCATACATTGCCGAACCCTGCCGTGCGCACGCGATGAATCAGCCGGGTCGTATTCGCGTCCACTGGCCTCAGTCCGAACTGCCATACATCGGCCCAGCGCGACTTGTCCTCGTTCATATGTCCAATTACGAAGGCCCGATTCGGCTCGACTTGCGCAACGACATAGGGTGGCGGGCCGCCCTGCCCAGGTGGAAACAGGTGGACTAGATCGCCCGGCTTCGTATCCTGCCATTCTGACACGATGATGTCTGCATTGTGGATATTGCAATGACAAATAGCGTTTTCGATAAATTCGAAACTGTAAAAGCCTGCCTTTTGCTGACCAAGCTGCAACAGCCATGGGAATACCTGCTCGACTGATGCATGGATGGTGATCGCCTTTGTGCGGACACTAGAGGCAAATGGGACAAGGTCATCGCCCTGCAACCCGCTTCTGATCTCCGCGTCGGTTGCACCCCAACGCGTATACCAGCGCCGCACGATGGAGAGTGCCGCAGACATGAAGAGCAGCGCGCCGAGAACAAACCTGACGCCCCATTCGCCCCGAGTCGCAGACCATCGACGATGCATCGCGGACTGCACGTTCATAACGCCTCCTCTCGCCTTTCTCCGGCCCTCCCACCTTATAAACCATATACAAGTCGGCTAACGAATACAACAGGCGCCTCACCAGCCAATGACCTAGTCAATTGACCAGGTCACCTATCAGCTCAGGATCGCTGGCGATCCCTTGCTCACCGTACGCTCGCCCCGCCCGCGCCCCGGGCTAACTGAAAACGTCGAAATGGTGCAGGATCGAGCCGCCGCTGAGAATACGGAGATGGTTATCAAGCGCTTTGGACAGCCGCACCGATACGCCACCGCACTGCATCGGCGACGCTCCACAGATTAATGGTGTTCGTATCCGACAGGTTAAGGTCGACCACGGGCGAGTTACCTGCAAGCTCAACTGGGCTTGCGCCACGCGTGCCGCCATGCCGTTTGCGCAAATGGAAGTAGCTATGTTCACTGAGCCACTGATGCGCTTCGCGCCCATTAGGTCGACGTCAAGAGGCGTCGTCAGTGTCAGCTGGGGTAAAGTTGATTTGGCTAGTGCCCTGGGCATGCAGATTCATCGGTCGCGCAGCCAAGCGCTGGTCAGGCGCCCAGCGCCGGACAGATCAACTTCAAACGATGCCGACCGCGCCATGGCTGGCAGGTGAACCTCGCTTGTGGGGCTAGTCCACATACCACTCAGGTTCGGGTCGAGTGATATCGGCCTCAGTTCGCGTAGCACTGAAGCTCGTCATCAGTCAACAGCATGCAGTCTCAAGCGATTATTTGCCAATCAGAATTACGCCTCTGTTGTTGATTCGTGGCTCGTGGTTTATCCTACGCATCATGCACAGACGTCTCTGCGGCCTCAGCTTCGGACGTTACAAATGTCTGCTTGCACTTGCGGCAAAGCATCTCTATGACATCCCGGCCCGACGCTGCTGACAGCTGCATATTTCCGGCCGGCTCGACCCACTGCCCGATCATGTAAAAGTCTCCTAGTCCAGGCAATATTTTGGACATGCCCATATGCATCATAGAGCGCATCTTGTCCTTGCCCAATGCCCAACCATGGATACTGCCATGCCAGGTTGATGTATAACGCTCATAGGTCACGGGCGTCGCCACATCCACTACATCAACCTGCGTTGCTAAACCAGGGAAGCGTTTGTCCAGCGCGGCTATGACCTGTTGGCCGATGCTTGCCTTTCGCGCAGCATAGCGGTCTGGGTCAGTGTATAGGGACTGCCAATAGTCATAGTCAGCCTCAGCCCAAACAGTGAGCGATGATGTGCCGGGGTCAGCCATCGCCGAGTCGAAGCAATAGTGCTTGAGTGTAAGCCGATAGTGCTCGCGCCCGCCGGTGTCGATCGGCTGGGTGAGCGGAATGCTCAGCATGGGCGGGCAATCGCTGAAATCACGGTGCACACCCAGCGCCACTTGGACAATACTCTCGGCCTTTGGCCGCACGGCATAGCGCTTGCGTATGTCATCATTGACATAGCGTCCCGCGAGCAAATCGAAGATCGTTGCGTGACCATCAGCTGCCGAAATCACCACATCGGCATGATGCACTGTGCCATCAGCCAAGCGCACGCCGACCGCCTTGTCATTGTCTACAATAATGTTCGTCACGCGGGCACCATACGTCAGCGTACCCCCAAGGCCCTGGTAGCGGGCTGCGATCGACTCTGCTAGACGCAACGAACCACCAAGCAGATAGCCCGAGGCGCGCGCACCCATTTGCGCCAGCGTCATTAACAGCATGAGCATAGGGAAGTCCGGCGGCGTGCACTGAAAGAAATCGGGGAAGGCTTCGCGCAAGAGTGCATCCTTGAATCGGCTGGCAAAGTCGCACACGCTTATGTCCATCCAATGTATGAGTGGCCGGGCGTGTTCGAGCATGATGCGCCCAAAGTTCAAGCCTTCGATTGCATCATCGGGGATGAGATCAAGTGGCAGGTCAAAGTCACCTAAATCACGCAGGGCATGAGTAAACTCGCAGATGTGGAGAGTGTCTTGGGGTGAAAGCGTCAGAAGGTGATCTTCGAGCCGGTCGGGGTCGGTAAAGAAGTGCAGGCTGCGACCGTCCCGGCCTTCATAGCAATTGAACTCATCGTAATAATGCACCCCGCGACCGGGCAACACGCCTAACTCGCGCCACATCGGATACACGTGCGTGTGTTCACCAGTGCCGACAAGATAGCGCAGTGCCCCATCAAACAGATAACCCTCGCGTCGCCAAGCGGTGCATAAACCGCCAGGGATGGTATGCGACTCGAAGATATGTGAGTCAAAGCCGTTCATCTGGGCGTAGCAGCCAGCACTCAGACCAGCGACACCGGCCCCGATGATGAGCATGTGCGGTGTGGACATATGGCATCACTCCAAAATGCTCAAGTTGATCGTGATAAAGCGCAATAGATAGACAAGAAAGAATAGGGCGAAGAAACCGTGAAACCATGCTCGTTTCGTGATGGCGGCGATCAAATTGCCCGTGAACACAACGGCAATGGTCACTGAACACTGAATGCCTTGAGCCACGAGATGATCCCAGCCTTTCAGCCATGTGTCGGCGAGATCGATGAGGGTAAGCGCTGCACCAAGCATGAAGAATCTTCGGCTGTTCTTGAAGAAATGTTGTTTCAAATCGATCGCCTCGTGCATCTCTTCAGGAAACAACAACACCGTCAGCACAAACGCAATGGACGGGCTGAGCAACACGAACATAAACAGGAAGAACGACCCATTCAGTGTCCACACCAGATGGGGCCAATACAGCTTGACCTCCCCCTGCGCTTGGAGAACTCGGCCAACGCCAGTGGACAGTCGTGTAAGGCCAAGCGCGATGATGACCGACGTGAGATACGAGACGTATGAGAATGCATCCATGCCAACGCCTCTACCGGGGTTTTTCAATGAGCAGTTTGCGAGCTGTTTGACTCGCGCCAGCATACCAGGCGCGTTGAAGGATCAGTTGATTGACCACCGGCTGCGTTACGTGGTCAGAGGAGCATTCGCACTGTGAACCGCATCTACGCTGGACTGCTGCTCCTGCTGCCAAAGCGCATTCGCAATTTGCTCGGCCCAAGCACGGATCACACCCCAGTCACGGCAGTCACCTGTTTGCACGTTCATCGCCTTGACAATGAGCCTATCGCCCAGATGCAATTTGGCTGGGTCAATCGCCCCATGAAACAGGGCCATGTCACGGGGGTGGATGTAATCGACGGTCGATTGAAGCGTCTCAGGGAATCGCCAGCCGCCAAGCAACGTGACAGGATCACCCTGACCAATCGGGCCGCTCGAAAACAGCCATACCGGACGCACCGCCAGTTCATCCTTATGGGTCGTCAGCACGTGTGCAGGCTCCTTCAACCAATGACCGGCGTACACAGCGCTGCCCAGCACAACCGCTTGAAAGGGCGTCAATGTGTTGACATGGTCTGCTGGCATAACCGTCACGTTCAACCCCGACCCTTCTAATACCGCACCAATCCGCTCGGCAATCCCAGTTGTCGCCCCATATTTGCTGCCATAGGCTACCATCACGTGTGTTTGCATATCAGTCCTCCGAGATCATTTCAATTGAGACTAAATCGACTGCCGCTCGTGGCGCGCAAGACACCCCGAGCGCTTCAGCGCCCGCCAAATTGATGCATACCGGTCACTCCAGGTTCTAGACAGAGCCAACATAATCAAGCGGTCGACGAACGTGCGGGCTAGTCCACGCACTCGGCGATAGGCATCGTAGGGATTGACGAACGCATTGTCCACACTCATTAAGATGATCAAGCCCAACCAGTGATGCAAAAAGCCATTCACGCGGTCGACATTGTTCAAGGGCGACACGCACCTAAGACGTTGAGCGCGAGCGCGCTGACGATGGCTCTATGTACACCGGTTCTGCGCGCCGCACGCCATTGACGGTGTTGACGGTGTTGACGGTGTTCGTCACGATCCCGTATCAGCGGCAGCAAGAGGTGCACTGTAGGCGATCCTTGAGCGCTTGGCCGACAATCTCAGTCTTCGCGGCGGAATGCACACCGACATTGTGCGGATTTGGTTTCATTTAGTCGACTCCAGCATATGAACTACGCCCAAAATACACACAGCCAAGGTGCCAATAGGCAATGACCCAAGTGACCAGTTACCGATGGCAAGATGATGTTGGCCTGATGCCTAGCGCGGCACACATGCAGGCACACGGCGTATTGGCACCGACTAGGTCAAGTCGCATGACTGGCCACTTGACCAGTTCCGACTTCGCCGTAGGGGTGATGGCACACTCACCTGGCATGAGTATTGTTTGCTAGGAGTGTGAATCATGAAGAACGTGCTGATTCTGGGTGCCGGGACGGCTGGCACGATGGCCGCGAACCGTTTACACCGACGGTTGTACGCCGATCGGTGGAAGATCACCGTCGTCGATAACAACCAAGCGCATTATTACCAGCCTGGCTTCTTGTTTATTCCGTTTGGTATTTATACTGGCCGGGACGTCGTCAAACCCAAACGCGACTTTCTTCCCCAGGGCGTGGAACTGATCGTGTCGGACATTGAGCAAATCGAGCCGGAGCACAACCGCGTTCGACTGACTGATGGTCGAGAGTTGGGCTACGACTTCCTGATCATCGCCACAGGCGCCGACATTCGCCCCGAGCAAACGCCGGGTCTAGCTGAAGATGAGTGGGGCAAGTCCATACACACCTTTTATACCTACTCCGGCGCGCTGGCCTTGTTTGAACATCTAAAGACATGGCGAGGTGGCAGGCTGGTGGTGAACGTCGTTGAGAACCCGATCAAGTGCCCCGTCGCGCCGCTGGAATTTTTGATGTTGGCCGATTGGTTCTTCCATGAGCGCGGCATGCGCGACAAGGTCGAACTCATTTATGCAACACCCCTGCCGGGCGCATTCACGAAACCGAAGGCGTCTCAGTTGCTTGGCCATTTGCTCGAAGAGAAAGGCATCCGCGTCGTGCCGGAGTTTATGACCGAACACATCGCGCCGGACGCGAAGAAGCTCATCGCCTATGACGAAGAGGAAATCGACTATGACTTGCTGGTGAGCATTCCGGTCAACATGGGTGCACGTGTGATTGGCGCATCCGGTCTGGGGGACGAATTGAACTTCGTGCCAGCTGACAAACACACTTTCTTGTCGAACCAGTTTGCCAACGTGTTTGCCCTTGGTGATGCGGCCGCCGTACCCGCGTCGAAGGCTGGTTCGGTGGCGCACTTTGCCGTTGAGACATTCGCACAAAACTTTGAGCGCTACACGCGTGGGCAGGAGCTCCTGCCGCTCTTCGATGGCCATGCCAATTGCTTCATCGAGTCCGGCTACGGCAAAGGTCTAATGATCGACTTCAATTACGACACTGAGCCGCTGCCGGGCACTTATCCGCTGCCGGGCGCCGGGCCGTTTGCGCTACTAGCCGAGTCACGGGCCAACCACTGGGGCAAGCTCATGTTCAAGTGGATTTATTGGAATGTGTTACTGCCGGCACGGCCGTTACCGCTGAGCGCGCGCATGAGCCTGGCCGGTAAGCAGCACCAATAGCGTAAATCAAAATGCATGTCGAACTCGGTGTAAATATGACGCGAGGCCGCTGCGCAGCCACACTGCAAGTATGAACCAAAGGAGTGATTGCAATGACAGCACATGTGATAGCCGATCGGATGGTGCAAGTAAATGAGGAAGGCTTCATGATCAATCCGGTCGAATGGACGAAGGAGATCGCCGTAGCGATCGCAAGGGACGAGGGGCTGCCCGAGCTGTCACCGGCACATTGGAAAGTGATCGACTTCTGTCGCCAAGACGCAGCAAAGAGCGGCAAAGCGCCAACATTGCGTCGCATCACAACGGCGACCGGAATTTCGACCAAGGAAATGTTCGCGCTCTTTCCAAAAGGCCCAGCTAAAAAGGTCGCCAAGATCGCGGGGTTGGGCAAACCGGAAGGGTGCGTGTGAAGATGCTGGCGAAAGGTGAGACGTTCGGAAGTAATTCGACGACTGACACACCCACCCGAACGTCAGCAAGGTAAGGTGAAAGAATCATGGCAGATGAAACTCGCAAGATCGCCTTCATTTGTTCAAAAGGGGATTTGGACATGGCCTATCCCGCGCTGGTAATGGGCTGGGCTGCGTTGGGCAACGGTGTCGACTTGACAATGTTTTTTACCTTCTGGGGCATGGACCTCATCCGCAAGACACGACAGGATCATTTGCAAGTCGCGCCGGTTGCCAATACCAGCATGAAGCTGAGCATGATGGGCGTGCATGGCGTTGACAACGCCGGCATTCCAAACATCGTCGGCATGCTGCCAGGTATGACTACGTTTGCCACCAAGTTGATGAAGGACAAGATGCACGCGCTCGGTGTGCCACCAGTGTGCGAATACATGCAAATGCTGGTGGATGGTGGTGCCAAGCTCTATGCATGCAAAATGTCGGTTGATATGATGGGCTTGAAGAAGGAGGATTTCGTAGACGGTGTCATCGACATCGTCTCGGCAGCTGACTTCATCGACATGACCGACGGCGCGCAGATCATCTTTATTTGAAGCGCCTGATATCGGCATGGACGAAGTAATGGAAGCGCACGCGGCAGTCGGCAATACCGATAGGCATGCGTGCACTTCTACGCTTCAATAAAGGGGTGCGCTAGTCACGTCCTCGGCGACGCTGCGGGTGGCGAGGATGTAGAAGACGCGGCCGGTGGGATGTCTTGCTCATTCACCGGAACTGGCACCAACCCATGTTGCACCGCCAGAACCACTGCTTCGACACGGTTGGTCACATTGAGCTTGCTTAAGATCGCGCTCACGTGAAACTTGATGGTTGAGACGCTCAGCATCAGCCGGTGGGCAATTTCGGTGTTATTCAACCCCTCGACCATGCGCGCCAGCACCTCATTTTCGCGCTCGGTCAAGTCCTCACCGGGCTGTGGCTGGCGTCGAATCACGTGAAAAATGGCGTCAGCTGCCTCAGGGGCGAGCACCCGCTGACCATGCTGAACAGTGCGCACGGTCTTGACCAACTCATCGGCAGTCACGTTCTTAAGCACATAGCCCGAAGCGCCGGCTTGCAAGGCATGCTCTACCAGGTCGTCACTGGCGAAGCTGGTCAGAGCGATGATTTTGGCTTCGGGGTGGCGTTCGCGGATGTGCTTGATGGCCTCGACCCCATCCATCCGCGGCATCATCAAGTCCATCAACACCACGTCGGGGTGGCATCGCTCATATACCTGCACCGCCATTTCACCATCAGCCGCTTCGCCAGCAAATTGCATGTCGTCAAACGCGCTCAGCATCGACACCAATCCCTGACGCACCATCGCATGGTCGTCCACCACGAGCACGGTTGTGGGTCTTTCGGTCATATTGTTATCGACTCCTCGGCACGCACACCCCCAGCACCGCTGAGCACTGAACACATGCCATGCCTATGGCTGCACGGAATCGCTATGGAACAGCGAAGCGTAGTCATTGTCTCGGTGTGATGTCCATCACAAACCAGCCATGTGACCAGTTCGGAACTGGCGTGTCAGCTATTCTCCCGGCTCTTCGCGGGCTCTGACGGTGGCTCCGACAGCGCCGCCTGCGCGGGCTTGACAAGCAGCAACGGCACTGTGACCGCATGTAACACCCGGCCAGCGACCCCACTCACATACAGGCCATCCATACCGCTGAGGCCGTGTGTAGTCATGGCAATCAAGTCGGCGTGCACGTTGGTGGCGTGCGATAGGATGCCGTCGGCTACAGGCCCTTCGTAGACAGCCGTCGAAACGGACAGACCGACAGCCCGCAATCTGTCAGCAATCAGGCTAAGGCAGCCTGTAGCGGCCTCATCGCGATCATGAAGCTGCCACTGCAAATTTCGATCCATGAAATTTGCTAGCACAGGATGCGGTTCAACAAGCAGCAACGCAATCTTTGCCCCAAACTTGCCTGCTAGCGCCTGCACATGGGGCAATATGGCCTCGCTCTGCTTCGAACCATCTAGCGGGACAAGAATTCGGGTATATATGATCTTCTCCGTCGGGCCTTTAGCTCATCATCTGATCATGGCCTGACCGCCGCATCACATTCAGCGCCAGACGTCATCGGTGACCGGTTCCTCGATACCTGTCACATCATCCTTGGATTCAATCTTGACTGGACGCGCGGCATCATTCGGGCGAATTGGCTCTTCCACCCGCTCGACAACGATCGTGAGATTCGCGACCAGCGCGGCAATTGCGCCGACGGCTGCCCACGACGGCAATAGCAATGCACCGAGCACACCCAATGAC
>Ga0075021_10001230_pt1 | contig 13042 bp, 12 predicted proteins | sample ColStrG_CSR_2012_FD_72749 | JGI IMG/M metagenome (GOLD analysis project Ga0075021, IMG submission 72749) | Freshwater sediment microbial communities in response to fracking from Pennsylvania, USA - Cold Stream Run_MetaG_CSR_2012 | ecosystem: Environmental > Aquatic > Freshwater > Creek >...
CAAGCCCGCGGCCGATGCCAAGCCGAAGGTTTCGCCTCCCGCTACGGGGACGAGCGGAAACGCACCGATAGTGCGGAAGGCCATCCTGTCTGCGCCCTCGTCGGGGGTCGGCGTCCACAAGTCGCCTACTGCGACCGGTGGGGTGAAGATTGCCCCAAAGCAGGTCGAACTGAAGCCGCAGCCCCAGGTACAGGACGCTCCGCAATAACGTGGCCATTACCTACACATCAGGGGAGCAGGTTGAGGTCTACCGGTTTAGCATTCCCGCCACCATCCTGATTCCGCTCGCAGCCATTTTTTTGCAGGCGTGGTTGCCGCACAAGCTGCATTTCTTCGCGGTGTTCGACCTCCCGCTGCTGGTCACTATTGCGTTCGCCACGGCCCGGCGCAGCCAACTCGCCGGCTTGTTTACCGGAGGCGCAATCGGTTTGCTACAGGATGCATTGACTCACCAGCCAATCGGTCTCTACGGAATTTCAAAAACAGTGGTGGGATTTGGCGCTTCCTCGCTGGGAATCAAGCTGGACGTGGAGAATGCCGGGGCGCGCTTCCTGCTCACAATCGCTTTTTACGTCATCCACGAAATCATCTATTTCATGATCGCGCGCGGGCTGGTCAGCCTGCACCTGGAGTGGAGTTGGTCGCGCGAGCTTTTGTCAGGGTTGGCGAACGCCGTCCTCGGCGTCGTGCTGTACGCGCTGATGGATCGCGTCAAGCAACGCACCTGACACTCATCCCCTCATCGCAATCGCGTACGCCATGGCGGCCGCCGTCAGAGTGCCGCAGAGATTCACGGCCTCGTTGTTCATCCAGCCGCGCCGTTGCAGGGCGGCTCCGAGAAAGCTATCGACCAGCATGCCCAAGATTCCGGCGGCAGGCGGAATCCAAAATTCATGGCGGGGTACCAGGCCACTGAACGCAGCAATGGCTGCAATGGTCATTCCGGCGACGCCACCGGAGATCGTTCCAGCAAATGTGATTCCTCCGTCGGTGCCGGCCGGCACGGCTTCCCAGGTGGTGATCAGAAGCGCTGTATGACTTCGCATCGGGCCGATTTCGCTGGCGACGGTGTCAGTGGCGGCTTCGGCGAGGGCGGCTACGGCTGCTGTCAGCCACGGTCCATCTCCGGTGATGCCGAACGCCAGGGCACTCAACGCGGCGATTCCCAGGTTGGCGAAGACCTGCCAGCCGTTGCGTCCGTCGCACGGTTCGGCGATGCCGAGGCGGTGTTTCGTCCGGTAACCAAGGCGAGTGGAAAGCCACGTCAGCAAAAACAGCGCACCTAGAGCGGCGAAGCCACCGGGACCGGCCTCCGCAAACAGAAGGAAGCAAGCCAGTCCGCCGGCCAGCGCTCCGGAGCGATTGACACCTCGCATCACCCGGGCGACGATCGCGAAGGCCAGAGTGATCACGGCCGCCAATGCCCACGCCTGCCGAGAAGCGGCCCACCCGTGTGTCAGATAGCTCAACATCATCGTTCCTTAGGCGATTTCACCGGGGAGCTTGCGGTTCCGCCCTCGATAACACTATATTTCGTAGCCAGCGCTGGCGGGCCCCGCCCGGTAGTGCTTGGGCTTTGGATACGGCCCGTAATCTGGTGGCAACCGAATCCACGCAGTTAGGCTACACTTTTGTACGATTGCGGGGTTTCTAATTTTTCGGGGAGACACGAATTTCAGCGTCTGCTTTGAGAACATCTGAAGTTCCTGGAGTAAAACAATGGCGGCTTCCGTCTGGTCTGGATACCTGACGTTCGGATTGATTTCCATGCCGGTGCGCCTTTTTTCGGGCGCGCGCAGCAGCGGCATTTCGTTCAACCAACTTCACCGCACCGACCACCATCGGGTCAAGCAGCAACTCATCTGCCCGGCGGACAACCAAGTGCTGGAGCGCAGCGATATCGTCAAGGGCTACGAGTACCGCAAAGACGAATACGTGATTATCGATCCCGAAGAGATTAAGAAGATCGAGCCCAAGACCGCCAAGACGATGGAGATCCTCGAATTCGTGAAGTCCGGCGAAGTCGATCCCGTGTATTTCGAATCGTCGTATTACATGGTGCCCGAAGACGCCGGCCGCCGCCCCTATGCGCTGCTCACCAAAGCCCTGGAAGAGAGTGAATTTTTTGCCATTGCCAAGCTCACCATGCACAACCGCGAGTACACCGTGTTCCTGCGTCCGCACAAGGGCGGCATGATGCTGCACACCATGTACTATGCCGAGGAAGTCCGTGAGGTCGAATCGTTTGGCGCACCGGATGTAGAGATCAAAGAAGCCGAGATCAAGGTCGCGCACCAGCTAATCGAAGCCTTGGCAGGAGAATGGGATCCGGAAAAGTACCATGACACGTTTCAGGAAAATCTGAAGAAACTAATTGAAACCAAGCTGGAGGGCGGGGAGGTGCAGGCCGCCGAACCGGCCAAGAAGCTGGCGCCGGTAATCGACCTGATGGCCGCGCTGAAGGAAAGCCTGGCCCAGACCAAGAAGCCATCCGTCTCAGAGAAAGTCACAGAAATGCCCGCTGAGGGGCAGCCAAAATCACGCCGGGGGCGGGCGTAGGCTGCGTTTTCAGCCGCTTGTAGACACGGGTTGCCGCACGGGCGCACTCGTGCAGTTTTTTCCAGGCGCTCCCGATTTCCCCTCTTCCGCAGCTTCTCGATACAATAACGGTTTCCGTAACCAACGCATCAAACCTAACGAGACGGAGTGTGCATGAGGCGGTTTCTGTGGCTGGGCTGGATAGCGTTCTTGTTTCTTATCTGTAGCGGATGCGGTGACACTTTCCGCCCCATCATTATTCCTAATCCTCCGGTTTTCCCCGACCCGCGGGCGGCCCACACAGTGGTTACCGTCAGCGACAACGGCGCGATCAGCCCGGGCAGTGTTTTGGTCGTCGATGTTGCCGGCGACGCCGAAGTCAGCATCGGCAATGTGCACGTTGCTCCGGTGCATGGCGTCCAGCAAAGCGCAAACCAAGTGCTGGTGCTGAACCAGGCGACCACCACCACATCGGCTCCCTCTCTTTCCAAGGTCTTCTTTAACGGAACAACCATCAATGGCGCCCCTGGCACGATCAGCCTGCCGCCAAATTCCGCGCCGAACTTCGTGGCTGTCGCTCCGTCCGATACGATCGCGTATGTGACGTTACCGAACTATGCCCCGGATCCTAGCCATCCTCAAAACATCGTTCCCTCGGTGGGAGTGGTCAACACCCAGAGCAACGTCCTGGTGGCGACCATCGCGGTCGGCAGCTGTCCGGCGACTGTAGTCGTTACGCCCGACAAGAACAAGCTTTACGTCGCGAGCAATACGTTGTTGTGCTCGCCGCCGGCCGTCGGCGGTTCTCTGAGTGCTTTCAACTCTCTCGACCAATCGCCGCGAACCATTACCGGCGCGCTGAGTTCGCCGCCCGTCTGGTTGTCGGCGCGTTCCGACAGCCAGCGTGTGTACGTGCTGGAACAAAGCGGCACTCTCGCGTGGCTTGATACCACTTTGACTACCGGCGATACGCTGACCGAGGAGCCCACGATCAGCATTTCGAACCCAACCACCATGCTTTACGACGGCCATTTGAACCGGCTCTACATTCCCGGAGGAAGTGAAGTGAAGGTGGTGGACGTCGCTCAATCGCCACCGATTGTGCTGGCTACCATCGCGATCACTCCAGTTATGCCTTCCACCCGTAATGCGCAAGACCCCTGCTCAACCACGGCGACAACAGCCTTGCACACGGTTACCGCAGCCGCTCTGCCCGACGGCAGCCGAGCCTACTTCGGGACATACTACGAGGACGCAGCCGGCAACGTCTGCCCGCAAGTCACCGTCATCAATACCTCAAACAATAGCGTGAAGGCGGTTACAGCTATCCCTGGATTTCCTAACTATGACACCGCCTGTGCGTCCACCCGTTTCCGCTTTGCCATGGCCGCGGGCGGAGACAGTTCCAAGGCGTACCTGGCGAGTTGCGATGGCGGCGGCGTGAACGTCATCGACACCTCCACCGATTTATTCCTAGCGAACCTTCCGGCTCCGTTCAGCAACCGGTCGCCGATTCCGCCCAGTCAGCTGGCTCCACCTCAGAACCCGGTGTTTCTGATTGCCGGACCGTGAAGGCGCAGGTTGGCGTCGTAGGACGGAACTCGCAAAGGCGGGTGCTCTTCTTTCTGTGTTTGGCGTGGCAGGCAGAATTTTGATGCGGTGGAGGGCAGTTCCGAACAACGACCTACAAACTGCAGTTTCTTAAAACGCTGCTGCGCGTTCCACTGCCCGGCGGCGATGATGGCGCAGCGCCACATTCATGAAAACGTTGCCGCTTTCCGTACTGAAGCAGATCACCAGCGCTTCGGTGTCTTCACTGCTCTTGCTGCCCTGTTCGGAGACCAGCAGCGTGGGAGGATGAACGCGAAAGTGAAATCCCTGGTCGTTCAGCACGGTCACGGCATTTCCAATGATCTGGTTGGCCAGTTCACAGACCGCTTCCCGCACCAGTCCGTCGGTTTCGGGTAGTTCCGCGCCGGCCAAACGGCTTGCGAACCGCACGGCCGTCGGCTGGTCGGCGTCAAAAATGATGCGCCCCTCGATGTCGCCGCTCAGGCACACTTCAGCGGCAATGCCTCTGCGCCGGTATGCTTCTTCTTCCATGGTCAGGTTGTCGATGGAAGTGGGCGACTGCAGGCCCTGAGCCAGGACGGCGTCAGCCGAGTTGATGAAGGGCTGGATCAACTCCATGCGCATGACTACACTCCCGCTCCGGCGCCGCGCGCGGCCGTGCCATCGTCGCGCATCACGTATTTGATCACTTCATAGAGGACTTCGGGCTTCACCGGCTTCTGCACGAAGTGACGGGCGCCGCGCTGCAAGGCCGCCACGATGTTTTCCTGGTAGCCGACCGATGACACCATCACGATGCGGGCGTTGGGATGATCGCGCACGATCTTCTCGGCCGATTCGATGCCTTCCATCTGCGGCATGGTGATGTCCATCAGAACGATGTCGGGATTGAGCCGCTCATACTCACTGATCGCGCTCAGTCCGTCTCCGGCTTCGCCCACCACCTGTCCACCGAATGATTCCACCATCCGGGCCAGGTTCTTGCGGGCAAACACGGAGTCGTCCACGATCAGGTAGCGCACTGCCTGTCCGTCTTCGCTCCTTTTTACGGGCGCAAACTTTTCCATGGTACTCCTCCCCATCTAACACTTAACCATGCCACACATACCTTTAGTAGATAACTCTAGTTACCTCCGGCACCTGTCGACCGACGGCTTTCGGCTTCCCGCATGCGTTCCGGCGCGCATTGTGCCTGCAAAGTGTTGGGCAGATCCTGAAGACTGACCACCCGCATCGCATAGCCACGTTCAATCGCTGCCCGGGGCATGCCAAACACAACGCAAGACTCCTGGTTCTGGGCCAGCGTCAACCCTCCCGCAGCGCGAATGGCCCCTAAGCCCGAGGCCCCATCTTCGCCCATCCCGGTCATAAGCACGCCGATAGACCGCGGTCCAAATTCTTCCGCTACGCTCCGAAACAAAACGTCCACCGAGGGACGATGTCCATTGACCGGTTCGTCGTCTGAGAGGACGGCGACATTGCCCAGCGGCAACCGCTTGACCCGCATATGGCGGTTTCCAGGACAGATCAGCACTCGCCCAGCCAACAGCAAGTCGCCCGACTGCGCTTCTTTCACGCGCATGGGGCAGGTGTCATCCAGGCGCCGGGCGAGCAATTCCGTGAAGCCGTCCGGCATGTGTTGCACCGCCAGGATGCTTCCAGGAAACTCCGCCGGCAACTGCGAGAAAACATACTGCAGCGCGTTCGGGCCCCCGGTTGAAACGCCGAGGGCGACGATGCGCGACGGAGCGGCTGGGTCTTGCTTGCGGGACCGGTCGGATGGAGGGGTGTCGGGAAGAAGCTGCACGGCTACGCCCCGGCTTTGGGAGGCTGCCATAATTTTTGCGATCAGTTGGTCGGCAATCTCCGGCATGCGCGCCGAAACGTCCTGTGGCTTGGCTACGAAATCAACTGCACCGAGAGCGAGCGCCTTCAGCGTGATTGCCGCTCCGGCGGTGCTGTGCGAACTCACCACAATCACCGGCAGTTGCCAACGCCGCATGATTTGTTTCAGCGTGTCAATCCCATTGAGCCCCGGCATCTCCAGGTCGAGCGTGATCACGTTCGGCGCCAGTTCCTCGATTTTCTTCAGGGCAATCTGGCCGTCCATGGCCGTTCCCACGACCTCGATCGAGTTCGCCCGTTCGAGAATCTTGGGAATCAGCTTCCGCATCAGCGCGGAATCGTCCACCACCAGCACTCGGGCGGGCTTCTTCATGCCTGCCCCCCAGCCGCCCCTCGTGCTTGGATAGCAACGCCGCCGGTTGAGAGCAGGCCGCTCAGGCGTCCGCCGGGCTGATCCGTGCGGGCGCGCGTAAAGCGGTCGACCAGGGCAGTCAGGTTCAGGATCAGGACCACCCGCCCGTCGCCCAGAATGGAAGCGCCGCTGACCAGGTCGGTCGAGATCGATTGGTCGTCGAGCGCCTTGATGACCAGTTCTTCTTCTCCGACTAGTGCGTCTACAACCAGACCATACTTCCGGTCGGCGTTGTGGATGACCAGCACGAACGTTTTGTGGTGGGCGGAGCCGGGCCCGGTTTCGGGCGCGCGCCCCAGACGCAACAAGGGCAATACCTCGTTGCGCAGTTGCAGTACGTCGTAGTGCTCGACTTGATGGACCTGTTCCTCAAACGTGCGTGTGATCTCCGCCACAGTGTTCAGTGGGATGGCATAGAGCCGCTGTTCCACCCGGAACAGCAGCGCCTTGATGATGGCCAGCGTCAGCGGTAAGCGCAGGCGGAAGGTTGTTCCGTGTCCGGCTTCGGTCTCGATCTGCACCGTTCCCTTCAGACGACCGAGCACGCTCTGCACCACATCCAGCCCGACGCCTCTTCCGGAGAGTTCCGTGATTTCCGCCACGGTTGAGAAGCCGGGCCGGAAGATCAGCTCCAGCGTTTCCGCATCGGTAAGCCGGGCGGCCTGCTCGGCGTTCAGCAGACCCTGCGAGAGGGCACGCTCCCGTACCTTGTTCGCGTCAATCCCGTGCCCGTCGTCTGAGACTTCGATCACCACCTGGTTTCCCTGGTGATATGCCTTCAGGCGAAGCGTTCCCTGCGAGCGCTTGCCGGCGCGAATCCGTTCGTCGGCGGTCTCGATACCATGGCCGACCGCGTTCCGCACCAGGTGGGTAAGCGGCTCGGCGATCGCATCCAGAATGCCCTTGTCCAGATCGGTGTCCCCGCCGTTGACCAGCAGTTCCACCTCCTTGCCGCACTGTAGCCCGACATCCCGCACCACCCGCGGGAACCGGCGGAACAGTTGATCGACCGGCACCATGCGGATCTTCATGACCGAGCGCTGCAGATCGTTCAACACCCGCGCCTGGAAGGCCATCGCGTCGGAAAATTTGCCGCGCAACGGATCCTTCGCGAAACGCTGCGTGAATTCCAGCAGCGTCTGCTGCAACATCGATTTGGCCAGGATCAGTTCGCCAACCAGATTCAGGACACTGTCGATCCTCTCCGCGTCCACCCGCAGAATACTGTCGGGTCCGCTCGCAAAGGGCGCTGCGGCCGTTTCCTTTGCGGGAGCGGCGGAGGACTCAACGGCCGCGATCTTGTCCAAGGCTGCTGCCTCAGGCTTCGGCTCGGAAATCGCGCCAGCCGGGGCCGCCGCGGCTCGCCCGGAAGTTCTCGCGCGCAGACTGGCCACCCGCGCATGCAGTGCGATCGTCGGAATCCGACACTTTGTCCGGATCTGCTCGGCCGATCTGTCCGAAGCGAGCGCGACTTCCACACGGTCCGAGGATTCGCGGCTTTCCTTGTCTGGGTAGAGAGCGAGCACGTCGCCGATCGACGCCAGGGCCAGACGAACCAGTTGGCGCGCGGCGATGGGCATGGCGCACTGTGGGTCCAGTTGCACGGTGACGTGGTAGAGGCGCTTGCCTTTCTGGGCCGCCTGAGCGATGGCCAACTGTTCATACTCGGACCAGTGAACCACCTGCCCTCTGGGCGCGATCTTCTTCTTTTCGGCAGCCCCAGCCGGTCCCGGATGCGCCAGGCGCGCGATTTCTTCCCGCAGAGAATGAACGCTGGGGAGTTGTGTTTCTTCCCGGTACGCCTTCAGCAGGGCTGAAAATACGTCGGCTGCGCGCAGCGCGATGGCTGGAACCCGAGCCGCCGCCGTCTTCTCCAGCCCCAGCACGTCTTCGAATTCGTGTGCCAGTTCGCTCAGTTCGCGGAACCCGCAGGCTGCCGCGTCCCCCTTCAGGGTGTGCACGGTGCGCCGGAGGCTGCGTAGGCTCTCCACATCGTCGGGAGACTTCTCCAGTTGCATCGCCTGATCGTTCAGGTTTTGCACCAGTTCGGCCGCGCTTTCGAAAAACAGCTGGCGCAGTTCCGTCATCCGGTCGTCGGGGGGACCCGTCACACTCTCACCTCAACTCTTTGGTAGGCGGTTCCGCTGTTGCGATGCACCATCTGGAACTTCTCCGTCATCCCCAGCAGGCTTTCCGCGTGCCCGACGAACAGATATCCATTCGGATTCAGGCAGCGATAGAATTTTTCGATGAGCCGCTTCTGTTCCGCCTGGTCGAAGTACATCATCACGTTGCGGCAGAAGATCACATCGTTGCGCTGCGGCAGGTATTCGGTCTTTAGATTGTGAAAGTCGAAATGCACCATCTCTTTGACGGTTTTCTTTGCGGCGTAGCGGTCGCCCACTTTGTCGAAGTAGCGCAGGCGGTAGCCGTAGTCGACCGCCGACATCTGATACTCCGGGTAGGAGCCCTCCTGGGCCGAGCGCAGAACCGTGTAGCTGATGTCGCTCGCCAGGATCTCGACCCGCCAGGGCGCCGGAATCAGGGGTTTGGGCAATGGCGCCTCGAAGGGCAGCGGATTGCGCATGTAGTAGTAGGAAAGAGCGTCGGCGACCAGCATGGCGAGCGTGTAGGGCTCCTGCCCGGTCGAACAGCCCGCGCTCCAGATCCGCAACCCGTAGTCGCGCCGCTCCTGCTTGCGCCGCAGGATCTCCTCCAGCGCGTCCCGCTGGAACAAGTCGAGCTGGGCCTTGTTGCGGAAGAAGCTGGTTTCGTGGACCGTGAGGTTTTCCACCAGGCGCGTCATTTCCTGTTTTCCCTGGTGGCTGATCAGCAGCCGATAGTAGCTGTAAAACGAATCCAGCTGGCACTCTTTGAGACGCCGCTGCAGCCGGTCCTGCAAGAACGCGGTGCGCCGGTCGTCGAAGTGCATGCCGCACTCCTGATACACCAGCGCCTGCAACAGCTTCAGTTCCGCGTCGGTGATGGCGGGCACTTCCGTTGTGCTCATGATGTCTGCAGTTGGTCCACTTACTTGCCGGCCGAGGCGCCCTGCGCGGCCGCTTTGCCCTTGCCGCTGGCGCCCGCCTCGGGCGCGCCTTCGCTGTCGACCATCTCCCGCGCGGCCAGCACTTTACTAATGTCCAGCAGAATGATCAGCCGGCCTTTGTATTTGCCGAGTCCGGTAACGCAATCCAGGCCCCCCTCCTGCATCATGGCCGGCGCGGTTTCGATTTCGCTTTCCGGAATCTTCAGAACCTCCGAGGCCGAGTCCACGATCATGCCCGCCAGACGTCCCCGGTGTTCGACCACCAGAATGCGATTGCGCCGGTCGAGCGCCGCCGCCGGCTTGCCGAAGCGCTTGCGCAGGTCCACCACCGCAACGATTTTCCCGCGCAGGTTGATGACCCCTTCGATGTAGTCCGGCGCGTCGGGCACGGCGGTAATTTCCGGCACACGCACGATCTCGTGCAAGGAAGTAATGGGGACGCCGTAGCTCTCGCGCCCCACCCGGAAGCCCACCACGTGCGTTTCCCGGCTCATCGCAGCTCCATTCAGTGCGCTCCCGCCGCCGCATGGCGGGCGGCGTTGCGGGGAGCGGTTGTCTTATCGGTGGGCCGCAGGGAGAACGTGTCCATCGACTCCAGCAGGCCGCGCGACATCTTCGACATCTGGTCGGAGGACGCGGCCAGTTCGGTTGAACTCGAGGTGGAGGATTGCACCAATTCCCGCATCCTCTCCATGGCTTTGACCACCGCCTGGGCTCCGGATGCCTGTTCCTCGACGGCCGAGTTGATTTCGTGGGTGATTTCGTTCAGCCGCGTGGTGGCGCGGGCAATCTGCGACGAACCGTGCGACTGCTCATTGGTGGCCGCGCCGATTTCCTGCGCGAATTTGTACACTTCGGTGACCACGTTTGAGATCTTGCGCAGCGCCGCGTTCAGGTCCTGGCCCAGGTTCAGCCCTTCGTTGACGATCGAAGTGCTGTTCTCCATGTTCTGGACCGCCTTGCGGGCTTCTTTCTGAATGCTCTGGATCAGCTCGGAAATTTCCTTCGTCGATTGCGCCGACTTCTCCGCCAGCTTGCGCACTTCGTCGGCCACTACGGCGAATCCCAACCCGTGCTCGCCGGCGCGCGCCGCTTCGATGGCGGCATTGAGAGCCAGCAGATTAGTCTGTTCCGCCAGGTCGTCGATCACTTCGATGATCTTGCCGATGTCGTCGGCCCGTGTGCCGAGCGCGTCGATGATTTCGCCCGAGGACCGGATCGTCGTGTTAATCCGGTTCAGCCCGTCAGTGGCCTTTTCCATCGTCCCGATGCCGTTATGCACCTCTTCCCGCGAGCGGTTGGAGATATCCAGCAACACTTTGGCCGTGTCCGCCACCCGCTGGATCGAGGTCACCATCTGGTCGATCGACGCCGAAGTCTCGCTCACACTCGAGGCCTGGGTCTGTGTGCTCTTGACCATGTTCTGCACGTTTACGCTCATCTCGTGCATGGTGCTGGTCACTTCGTCAATCGCAGACGAGGTTTGCAGGGTGTTGCGCGCGGATTCATCGGAAGCGCTCGCCACCTGTGAGGAAGCGCTGGCCACCTGCGAAGCCGCGTCCCGCACGTTGCGTACCAGCCCGCGGAGGCCCTCGATCATGCGCATGAAAGCGTTGGCCAGCGTGTCATTGGCCGAGCGCGGATGAACTTCCAGCGACAGGTCCCCACATGCGATCGCCTCGGAGACCGCTGCCATCTCCCTGAGGTACTTCACCATGGAATCGAACGTTCGTGCCAGCTGCCCGATCTCGTCCTGTCCCCGCACATCGATGCTGTGATCCAGGTCGCCGGATTCGCCGATCTGCCGCGCCACGTGTATCAGGTTGTTCAGCGGGTCCGAAATGCTCTTCGCCGTGCGGTACGCCACGATGGTGCCCAGGCCCAGGGCCAGCACGGAACAGAGCACGGTGATCAGAACGGTGAACGTCGCCGCCCATTCGTCGTTGCGGCGCTGTTTTTCCAGCAGGTTGTGGTTCATGGTGTCGACTTCGTCCAGCACTTCGGTTGACCGCACCACCCAGGAGTTGGGGTCCTTTTGCAGATAGAAGATCTGCAGCTCAGCGACTGTGGCGTTGCCGCCATCCACTTGCCGCCGTTTCTCGATCAGAGGAGAGGCGAACTCGTTGCCCCAGCTCTGCTCCAGTTGCTGGACCTTCTCGAGGCTGCCGCGCTGCTGGTCCGCATTGACCAGCTCTTCGGCGCGGTGCAGGCCGTCGCCCAGCTTCCGCACGCCGTCGTTCACCTTCTCCACATCCCGCAAATCGCCGCTGAGCAGGTAGTTCTGCAGATGCAGTCGGTTTTGCATCATTTCGAAACGGACGGCCGAAGTCGCTTCCGCCATCTCGATCGAGCGCTGCGCGGCTGCCTTGGTCTCATGCTCGCGCCGGACCGCAAGCAGGTTGACCGCCAGCAGAACCAGAACCGCTCCCAGGATGATGCCGAAGTTCACATATAGTTTTTTGCCGATCGTCATACGCTTCCTTTCTCAGTCAGCGTCATTGCGTTGGATCAAAACGGAACTCCACGATGCCCGTGTTCTCTTCGTTGCTCGCTTCGTAGCGCCACTTCTTGAGCGCGTCCATGGCCGCGTTGGCCAGCACCGGATGTCCCCCCACCAGCCTGATGTCTTTGACCGAGCCATTCGGGGCCACCGTGATCTGCATTTTCACCACTCCGGTAATGTTCATCCGCCGCGCCAGGTCCGGATACACGGGCGCAGCCTTCCTCTTCAGTTTCCGGCTTATTTCCTGCTGTCCCCAGGCGGGACCAACCATGATTGCGACGCATCCGCTGAGTAGCAGACCCACCGCAAACCGCTGTAGGGCTCGCAAAGACACAATTCCTCCCTTCGTCACTCGGACAATGCTTAACCTCCGTGCACGGACGCTTCCGTACGTGCCGAAAGATTCGCTGCGACCATTACTTTGGTTATGTGATTAAGTTACTGACAATAATGCGGTTACATTGATCGCTCGGACGGGAACCGCATTTCCTTGGGCTGCGTTCTCTAATTTATGGGAAACTCTCAATGGTGGGTCGCAGTTTGAGACTCGGGTGATAAACTCGTTAGGTTTCACACTTTGACACCGGGTCTTGGTATTCGCTTGACTCAATTTGAGAATCGAGCGTAGGTTCTAAACTGCAATCCAATTGTTTTCAATTGTTTAGCTGGCTGCTGGAGGGGGCGGACTGAATACAATCGCCGGCAACTCGGTGCCCGGAAACACCTCCCACTCTGAGGAGACCTTCCAAAAGCTCTTGCTGGAGCTATCGCGGGCGGCTTTTCAGAACAGCGATGCGGATCAACTCATACTATCGTTCTGTCGGCAGACCCGTCAGTTCTTCCACGCCAAGGGTACCTACTTTTGGAGGCGTACTTCCGAGGGGGACCTAGTCGGATCCCAAGCCGACGGCCTCAACGCAGAGCGTTTTCGCGAGGTGCGGCTGCGGGCCGGAGATCAGGCGCTCGCGCTCGAAGCCGTTCAAGACCGACGCACCATCTTCCATAACAACGTGGAGATGGCTCGTTTTCCCAAGCTCGCCCAGTACCAGGCGACTTCGTTGATGACCGCGCCTTTGATCGTCGCCAACGAAATTGTGGGTGCGATCACTTTCTTACACGACTC